>Ga0247820_10001960_pt1 | contig 11597 bp, 5 predicted proteins | sample 13C_Glucose_Day1_2_FD_192480 | JGI IMG/M metagenome (GOLD analysis project Ga0247820, IMG submission 192480) | Soil microbial communities from agricultural site in Penn Yan, New York, United States - 13C_Glucose_Day14 | ecosystem: Environmental > Terrestrial > Soil > Agricultural land | place...
GCTATGGCGAGGAGTGGCAACGCCGGCCGGGCGCCCAAGACGCCGCCAAAAGTGAACAGCTTATTTCCGAGACAGGACACTGGATAATGCTACTTTTACGGCGCCGCCCACGAAACGGCGGCGCCGATGCTCCCGACGGGAGCACCAACAGGATCAGGAGTTCGTTCGACATGCTGCACTCGCCTCGCCTCACCCAGCTGGCCCTGACCATCGCCCTGGTCATCGGCGCGCCCCTGGCCGTTGCTGCCGAGCCGGCCAAGCCAGCGGCCAAGCCGGCTGCGGTGCCGGCCACCGAGGTGACCGCCAAGGCGCCGCTGCCGCTTGAAGAGCTGCGCACCTTTGCCGAGGTCATGGACCGCATCAAGGCCGCCTATGTGGAGCCTGTGGACGACAAGACCCTGCTGGAGAACGCCATCAAGGGCATGCTCAGCAACCTTGACCCACACTCTGCCTACCTCGGCCCCGAGGATTTCCAGGAGCTGCAGGAAAGCACCAGCGGCGAGTTCGGCGGCCTGGGCATCGAAGTGGGCATGGAAGACGGCTTCGTCAAGGTGGTCTCGCCCATCGACGACACCCCGGCCTCCCGCGCCGGCATCGAGGCCGGAGACCTGATCGTCAAGATCAACGGCGCGCCGACCCGTGGCCAGACCATGACCGAGGCCGTGGACAAGATGCGCGGCAAGATCGGCGAGAAGATCACCCTGACCCTGGTGCGCGACGGCGGCACGCCGTTCGACGTGACGCTGGCCCGCGCGGTGATCCAGGTCAAGAGCGTCAAGAGTCAGCTGCTGGAGAACGACTACGGCTACATCCGCATCACCCAGTTCCAGGTCAAGACCGGCGACGAGGTGGGCAAGGCCCTGGCCAAGCTGCGCAAGGACAACGGCAAGAAGCTGCGCGGCGTGGTCCTGGACCTGCGCAACAACCCCGGCGGTGTGTTGCAGTCGGCGGTGGAAGTGGCCGACCATTTCCTCACCAAGGGCCTGATCGTCTACACCAAGGGCCGCATCGCCAACTCCGAGCTGCGCTACTCCGCCGACCCGGCCGACGCCAGCGAAGGCGTGCCGCTGGTGGTGCTGATCAACGGCGGCAGCGCCTCGGCCTCGGAAATCGTCGCCGGCGCCCTGCAGGACCAGAAGCGCGCCGTGCTGATGGGCACCGACAGCTTCGGCAAGGGCTCGGTGCAGACCGTGCTGCCGCTGGCCAACGACCGTGCGCTGAAGCTCACCACCGCACTGTATTTCACCCCCAACGGCCGCTCGATCCAGGCCCAGGGCATCGTCCCGGACATCGAGGTACGTCCGGCCAAGCTTACCGCCGAGGCCGACAACGACAACTTCAAGGAAGCCGACCTGCAGGGCCACCTGGGCAACGGCAACGGCGGTGCCGACCGCCCAAGCGGCAGCAGCAAGCGCAAGGATCGCCCACAGGACAACGACTTCCAGCTCAGCCAGGCCCTCAGCCTGCTCAAGGGCCTGAACATCACCAAGGGCGACTGACCGCTTCCCATGCGTTACCTGCTGTTCACGCTGTTCTGCCTCATGCTCGGTACCGCCCAGGCGGCGCCGGGCAAGGCCTACATGAGCATCATCATCGACGACCTGGGACAGAGCAGCGAGCGTGACAGCCGCACCCTCGCCCTGCCCGGGCCGGTCACCATGGCGATCATGCCCGACACCCCGCACGCCACCGAGTTCGCCCGCCAGGCCCACAAGGCCGGACGCACGGTGATCCTGCACATGCCCATGGACCCGGCTACCGGTCCCTACGCCTGGCACCCCGGCACGCCGATCGAGGAGCTGGCCCGACGCCTGGACGCTGCCTTGGCCAAGGTGCCTTACGTCGCGGGTATCAACAACCACATGGGCAGCCGCATGACCGCCCAGCGCGAACCGATGCGCTGGCTGATGGAAGAGCTGCAACGCCGCCACCTGTTCTTCGTCGACAGCCGCACCAGCGCCGCCACTGTGGCGGCGGCAGAGGCCCAGGCATTGGGCTTGGCCCATGTCTCACGGGATGTGTTCCTCGATGACGTGCGTACCACGGAGGCGATCAGCGGACAATTGCAGCTGGGTATCGCCCAGGCCCGCAAACAAGGCTCTGCGGTACTGATCGGCCACCCCTACCCGCAGACGCTTGAGGTACTGGCCCGTGAAATCCCCCGACTCAAGGCCCAGGGCATCGAGTTGATCGGTCTACCGCAGATGATCGCCGAACGCGGCAATCAGGCCATGCCCGCCCATGGTCACCAGGGTCGCTACAGCAATCGCTGAGGCGTCGCCCGATCCAGACCAACCTGGGAGCGGGCTAGCCCCGCGATCACCGGCTAGGCCGGTGCTGGCAGGGCATCGCGGGCCAAGCCCGCTCCCACGCTGGTGATACCTATGCCGCCACAGCCAACGTACCGCGCATATCCATAAGCACCACCTGGCGCCCCTTCCCCGCAGGCACGCTCGCATCGGTAATCCATACAGGAGCTCAACCGATGTCGACCAAAGCCACCTCTCTGCTTGCCCTGACGATGCTCTGGGCCGCGACCGAAACCCTCGCCGCCACCAGCGACACACCCACACTGCTGAAAAACGCCCAGGGCGAGCACGCCCATTGGAGCGGCATCGGCCGCCTTAACATGGAGCGCGGCCGCCAATGCATCGCCACGCTGATCGACAGCCGCGGCCCCGCATCCACCACGACAGGCCCCGCTTACCTGCTGACCAGCGGCCACTGCCTGGAGACTCGCAATGGCCGGATCATCCACGATCAGCCGGCGCAGGGCAGCATCACCTTCAACTACTTCGCCGACACCCCGGATGCTCGCCCGGCATTCGCCCTCAAGCGCACGCTGTGGAGCAGCATGCAAGGCAGCGACCTGGCGCTGCTGGAACTGGACGCCAGCCTCGCTCAGGTGATGGCCGCAGGCATCCAGCCGCTGGCGCTTGGCGTCAGTCCAGCATCAGGCAGCGCGGTGGTGATGGTGGGCGAGGCCGGCAGGCCAGACCTCGGACTGCGCGCGGCCCAATGCACAGAACGGGACCAGGCCAGCGTGACCGAGTTTCCCTGGGTATGGCGCAGGCTCAAGGTCAATGACTGCCCCTCCGGCGGCAAAGGCGCATCAGGCAGCGCGGTGATCGACCAGGTCAGCGGACACTTGGTCAGCGTCGTCAACAGCGTGCCTGTCGGAGCGACGCAAAACAATTACGCCATCCCGGTCCAGCGTGTACTCGGTTGCTTTCACCAAGGCCACGCCGATCTGAGCCTCGAACGCTGCATCCTGCTGCCCGCCTTCCAAATCACTCAGAAAGGGCGGGCCCGCTTGCTCAGGCGGCTCGGCAACGGCTCATCCGCCGCCACCTGGGACCTGGCCCTCGACATCGACACCCCGCGCTACCGCTACAAGCAGGTACGCGATGCACTCGAGTGCGAGGACGCGGCCGGCTACAGCGGCACGATCCCCGCCAGCGAACGGCGCATCGACAACCCGATCGCCAGCGAGCCGGGCCGCTACTACCTGTGTCTGGTCGGCGTGCAATCGCCGGATCAGCGTCCCTACCCGGCCCTGCTGGCCAACGCCCTTAGCCTGCCTGTCGAGGTGATTCCGGCAGGTCTTCCGCAAATCCGCTACACCCTTGATCGCCACGAGCAAGGCCACGTCATGCTCAACTGGCAGACCAGGCAGCCCTACCTGAGCCACTACCTGGTCAAGTACGGCGCCGCGGACCGGATGGACTGCGACAACGCCTTCGGTTACCGCCGCGCCCTGACACCCGCCCAGGTCATCCCGGCCTCACGCCTGCCGGCCACGCTCTGTAGCCGCGCCATCGACATCGACGGACAAGTGGCGTCGACCCACAGCGAACTGCTGCCGGTGCACGGCCATTGATTTCAGGCCCTGCCTGCGCCGCTCAGGCAGGGCCGCCCCCACAAGCCAAGGGAATGATCCCTGCCACATCGCTGGCAGTCAGGCGCCCCCTGTGCACCCGCTCACCGCTGACGGCCTCGTACTGTCTGCCCAGAAAACGCTGGCTCCAGACCTTCAGGTGCCCATGGGTGAACGCCTCGAGCGGCGCTGCCTGGGAGGGCAGGTGGAAATGCGCCGCCCAGAGGCTGCGCCCCCTGGTTTCCCCCGGGGCTTCCAGGCGGGTTACCCTGAACTCGTCGAACGGGCTGGTAGTGGCCGAGGTATCACGCCTGATGTAGTCCACCTTGATCAATCCCTGGGCATGGAGAAAGCGCAGCCCGTGCGCAGAGGGATAGCGGGTCTTGTCGTACAGCTCGGTCAGCAGCCGCTTCATCTGCGCCTGCAGGTCGCTCACCGCGGCATTCAAGGCGCCCACCAGCGCTTCAGCCGCTCCCTGCCCGGCCAGGAGCTCGGCCGTACCTTGCAAGCGGTCGGCCTGGCGTTTGAGCATGCGCTCCAGCATGCGTCCATTGACGTCATCCTTCACATAGGCCCGGGCGATGGCCAGCACGTCTTCGCTATCCTTCAGCAGCCCCTGCACCAGAGCCTTGGCTTGCTCCGTGCCCTCTTCCTCGGCACCGGCCTCTGCCCCATCACCTTCGCGCTCCACCCAGTCACCGTCCTTGAAGTCGAAGACCTGCAGGACCGCCTTGCTGATCGGGTCACGCACCTCGAGCAGTGTCCCCGCCTGCCCCTGCACTTCAGTCCCGATGACCAGCAGGCCTTCACGGGTGCGCACGGCCCGCTGCAACTCCTCGGTGCGCGGATAAGGCACTCGCTTGATCAACCCTGGCGCGCCGTCCTGCTCCGCAAGGGCATCCACCAGACGGCGGCCGGCATCATCCTTGAGCAGTTGCATATGGGTCCGGTAGCGCTGAAGCCGGTCGACTTCCACCAGGTCGCCGCCCGTGCGCTCCAGGTGCAGCGCATTGATGATCGCCGCCGCATAGGCGTCCCACGCTTCCTGGAGAATGCTGATGCGATCGGCCACGCCCAGGTTGGACATCAGCGACTCGCCATGGGCCGTGGCGGCGCTCCTGAGTGTGGTGCCCGCCAGATCGTCGCGGTACCTCAGCAGTTGATGCCGGCCATTTTGCGAGTCCAGGTGCAATGCCAGGTCTGCCAGGTTCAGGGCGTGATGGAAGCGAAGATCGACAACGGTGAAGGTACGCTCGGCTATCAACCGGGCGACCGTTCGCCGGGTTCCGGCAATGCCGAAGTCAAGGTCGTCGGGGACCTCGGCCAGCAACTCATCCAGGCCACCTTGCGCGACCAGCATGCGCTCCTGGAGGTCGACGACCTTCGCCAGCTCCACGCGAAAATGCCGGTACTCGTCGCGCACATGGGCGCCTACACCGTCATCGAACTGCGCCGCCAACTCGGTCATGCGCGGAAAGTTCGCAAGGTGCTGCAGCTCACCCAGGATGAAATCGCTGTTGCGCAGCAGCGCAGCCGTCAGCGTGGCCCGATGCAGGCCGAGGGTCTGTGCGAAGCCCGGCTTGCGGAGGCCGCCGTACTTGGGCTCGAGCATGCTCTGCAGGACACCGCAGTGCTCGCGATCCAGGCGGACCACCGCTTCGGCCTGGGCGACGGCTTGCAGGCGCTTGGCGTCCAGTTCGCCAGCGAGCGCGGCGATGCGCTGATCATAAGACGCCATGATCCGGTCGGAGGCGGCCCTGTCGAACGTGTCATCTTCGTGCTCCTCAGCTGCGAGTCGCCTGCCCCTTTCCTGAATCCTCAACCTTTCCAGATGCTGAAGACGCTCCTGGACCGTGACGACTTCCTGGCTAAAGCGGCCGAACGTTTGCAGCTCCCGGTTTGCCTGATCGGTCAATTTGTGGGTGGCGACTCGCAGCCTGGCGAACTGCCGCTCGAGACGCCCGCCGGGCATGCCACCACCGAGGCGCAGCCGGGTATCGATGCGCCAGGCACCTTGCTCGAAGACCAGCCACGGCCCCGGCTGCCGCGCGCCGTCGACAATCCGGATGTCATCGCCTTCCACACTGACGGCGAAGACCTCCCCCAGCATCGAGACATAGTGCCGCCCGTCGACCGTGTACAGCCCGGCTAGCGAGGGCTGCAAGCCCGCCAGCGGAACACTCGCACGCATGGCCATCAAGGCCTTGCGTTGCTCCGGGGCAAGCCAGTTGAACCCCTGGTTGCCGCGCCAGCTCAGGTCGAGCTGCAAACCCGTGGCGGCACGCGGCAGTGGCCCCGGCATACCCACCTTGCCTTGGGCCGGCTCGACCCTTGCCGCCGCGTAGCCACCGTCCTGGGTGGGAGGCCCTTCGAAACCGGCGGCCTGGAGCAAGCGCCGCGGCACTGCCTGGCGGCCTTTCGGCAGTCGCGCATGCAACAGCGCCATGCCCAGGTTGATGACCAGGTCGACGGCGGCCGTGGAGCGCTCGAACGCGCCACCTTGCGCCAGCGCCTGGCCATCGCCACGCAGGCTATCAAGGGTCTGGATCAACCAGGCAACCGTGGCGATCGGCCCACTCATCAGCACCGTGGCGGTATCGAACAGCAGCCAGGCGCCTTTGCCGAGCACCGCCCAACGGCTTTCGGCAGTGGACGTGCTCTGCTTCTCGGCCAGGTCCAAAAGTAGCGCCCGATTTGCCGCGTACAATTTTTCATCCACATCGTCTAGCCACGGCACCCCGTCCAACCGGGCCGGCTCGGGCCTTTCGGGTAGTTGGAAAGGATCAATACCAAGATGCACGACGTGGGGCTCTGCAAACCCACCCTTGTCGTAGATCGGCCGAGCATGCTCATCCATCCAGGCCAGGATGCTCGCCTGCAGCGGGCCCGATTCGCGGATGGCCGCCATCAGCGCATCGAGGCTGGAGAACTGCCGTAGCGGTTCATCCGCGTACAGCGGGCGGTAGAGCAGCACCACACGGGGCTCGGTCGAAAACAGTACGAACATGCCCTGGACCCGATCATGCCGGCTGGAAGTCGGCTGCCGCTTGAAGGTGAGCGGCATCAGGCCGCTTGCCTTCAAGCTCTTGTCGCCAAGGTCTTTGCACAGATCGATGACACACTGCAGGCCCGCTTCGCTGAGCTTGTGATCGAGTTTCGCCTGCAAGGCGCTGAAACGCAGCGCCTGGCGCCACTCCCGGGCAAAGCGGCGAGTGCGCTCGGGGCGGGCCGCCGGGTCATCCAGGGCGTCGGCCACGTACTTGGGATAACGGCCACCGATATCGACCTTGCGCACCAGTGCCTTCACGTAGTCGGTAGTCATCCAGGGCATGATCAGCTGACCGTTGGCATGCCTGATGTTTTGGAGGAAGGCATCACCCAGTGAGCTGAGATTGGCGATGGCGAACTCGGTCAGGGTCAGCTCGCCCGCCGACTCCAGCGGTTCGCCACCAGCCGTTCCTGCGCCTGCGCCACCCGCAACTCCGTTTGCGACCTCAAGCGCCAGGATCAGTTCATCGGAGAAATAGTTGGCTTCCACCGGATAGTCCTCGAGCATCTGTTTGCGCAGTTGCTGGCGGGCATAAGCCTGCAGGTCGAGTATCCCATCCAGCGCCGCCACGCCCTTTGCGTCAATCTGGTCCAGCGCCATATCCAGCAACGCCGACTGATAGGCGAAGCTGGTGCTGGCCGACGTGGCGGCTATGCCTGGCGGTATCGCGGGCGCACCCGTTTCTTCGACGAAGTAGCCCGCCACCAACCACTGCGCGGGGTCGCTCAGCTCGGCGAACAGCGCCTCCATTTGCGCCAGTGTCAGCCCCTGCAGACGCAGTTGCCCGATGCGCTCGAGCATGTGCCCGAGCAGCAAGGCGCTCCATTGCGCGAATACATCGCCCTCGAGTTCGTGGCGATCCCAGGTCAGGGCAGTGAACCGGTAGCGCAGCGCAAGTTCGTCACGCAGCGCCAGGGCGAAATCGTCCAGCGAATCGAAGGCCCTGACCTGGCCCGACGGCTCAAGCCAGAGCACAACCGCTCGCTCGTCCCACTCGGCCGTCACCAGCAAGCCGGGCTGGAGCCGTCTGAATTGCTGCTGGTCCGCACGCAGGCTGGCCTGGACGACGAACACCGCAGGCTGATCATCACTTCCCCGAATCAGGCCACGGACACAAGCCTGCTGCTGGTCGTCCAGACCCTGCAGGGGCAGGTTGCGCAGCAACGCCATTTTCAACAGCAGCTGCAACCAGCTATCGCGGCGCTTGCCGGATGTACCCAGCCCGTTCCAATAGCTCACCTGAGCCTGGCTGAAGTGCTCGATCAGTCGCGCCAGCAGCCTGTTGAGCACAGGCGTGATGCCCGTCAGACGACGTGTATCCCAGGCACCGTGCGAGCCGGCGAAGCGGTGAGGCCCCGCCAGGCCCAGATTGTGATGGCGTTCGCCGATGGCCTCCAGGTCCAACGGCGTACCATCGAGCATCGCCTGCAGCACAACCTCCACCAGCGGGGCGGTCGTCCAGTAGTGGGTGTCTGGATCCGGGCTGTCCAGGATCAACGGATCGGCGGACTCCAGCGCCGGCTCGACGAAGGCCAGCCATGGCAGCTCCCTGAACAGCACGTGCAGCAGCTGCTCGCTGACCACCTGGCGCAAGGTCGGCCGACTGGCGAATTGCCGGGCGACGGCGTTCTTGAAGTCGAAGATCGGTGTTGAGGTGTTGGTCATGGAAAAGGCCCCGTTCATTGATGAGCCACCACCATGCCCCCGCACCCGCACACCACTGGCACTACATATTGCCCCCCGGATACGACAAGGGGCCCGACACTTGCGCGCCGGGCCCCTTGTTCACATCAGCCGTGATCAGCTGTACACACGCCCCAGCAACTGGCGGTGGCTTTCGAACTGATCGAGCACGTCACGCACGATCTGCTCGCGGGTGAAGCCCATCAGGTCGTATTCCTGGCTGCCATCGTGCAGGTATACCTCGGCACGGTAGAAGCGCTGGCGCACTTCCGGCTCGCCTTCGACCGGCGCCTCGCTCGGCGCGGCCATGTAACCGTCCAGGCTGGCTTCGTAGACGAACGGGTTGCCCTCTTCCATCATCACCCGCAGGCCCATCATGTTGCGCGACTGGCCAACACGGGTCTCGACTTCGAAGCCCAGGGTGCGCAGCTGCTCGGCGGCTTCCTTCAGCGCCGGGCTGACCTGCTTGTCCATGAAGCGCTGGACCACGGCCTGGGTCGGCTGCAGGTCCAGCTGGCTGAGGCGCTCGCTGAAGCCGCGACGGCCACGGGCGGCCAGTTCGGCGCGCTCGCTCTCGACCGCGACGTCCTGCTTCATGGCTTTCATCAGGCCGAACATGAACAGCACCAGGACCACCGAGAACGGCAGGCCGGCCAGCACCACCATGGTCTGCATGGCTTCGAAGTTACCGGCGAACAGCAGGCCGATGGTGACCAGGGTGATGACCACCGACCAGAACACCACCATCCAGTGCGGGGCGTCTTCGTCGACCTTGCCGCCTTTGCACGACAGGTTGGCCATCATCACCGCGCCGGAGTCGGCCGGGGTCAGGAACAGCACGAAGCCGACGAACACCGCCACACCGATGACGATCTTGGCGGCCGGGAAGAATTCCAGCAGCTGGTAGATCGACATCGACGGCTGTTCGAGCGCGGTCTTGCCCAGCTCGACGGCGCCCTGGTTGATCACCAGGTCCAGCGCGGTGTTACCGAAGATCGACAGCCAGGCCAGGGTGAAGCCCAGCGGGATCAGCAGCACGCCGCTGACCAGCTGGCGCACGGTACGGCCCTTGGAGATACGGGCAATGAACATGCCGACGAACGGGCCCCAGGAGATCCACCAGGCCCAGTAGAACACGGTCCACAGGCCCAGCCAGCGCTCGGACTTGTCGTTGTCGCCTTCATAGACATACAGATCGAAGGTCTTCAGCACGACACCGTTGAGGTAGTCGCCGACGTTCTGCACGAAACCGTTGAGCAGGTGCAGGGTGTTGCCGGCCAGCAGCACGAAGATCAGCAGACCGCTGAACAGCAGGATGTTCAGGTTGGACAGGCGGCGGATGCCGTTCTCCACGCCCGACACCGCGGCCACGGTGGCAACGCCCGCCATGACCAGGATCACCACCAGCAGGTTGGTCTTGCTGTGGTCCATGCCGAACAGGTATTCCAGGCCCGAGGCCACCTGCATCGAACCGATACCGAGGTTGGTCACCAGGCCCAGCAGGGTAACGAACATGCCGAAGATGTCCACGGCATGGCCCGCGCCACCCTTGACCCAACGCTCACCGACCAGCGGGTACAGCGCCGAACGCAGTGCCAGCGGCTGGTTGTGACGGTAGGCGAAGTAACCCACGGCAAGACCGACCAGGGCGTAGATCGCCCAGCCGTGCAGGCCCCAGTGCAGGAAGGTCAGCTGCAGGCCCTGGCGTGCGGCCTCGAGGCTGGCAGGGGTGCCTTCTGGTGGGTTGAAGTAGTGGTCCAGCGGCTCGGAGGCGCCAAAGTACAGCAGCGAGATACCGATGCCCGAGGAGAACAGCATGCCGGCCCAGGCGCCGTAGCTGAAGTCGGGGGTGTCGTCCTTGCCGCCAAGCTTGAGCTTGCCGTAGTCGGAGAAGGCCAGGTAGACGACGAACAGCAGGTAACCGCAGATCACCAGCATGTAGTACCAGCCGAAGGTACGGGTCAGCCATTTCTGGGCGACGCCCAGCGCCTGGCCGGCGGCTTCGGGGACAGCGATCAGCAGGGCAGTCAGAACAAGGATCATCAGCGCCGAGGTGTAGAACACCACGCGGTTGACCCGTACCCGCTCGGCGGGGGGGGTTGTCAGGGAGGCAGAACTCATTGCACGAATGCTCCGGGCAGTGCGGCAGTGGAGGCTATACAGTTATTTCCCGCGCAATTGGTGCAATAGCCCTACTGCGCAAGGTGTTATAAAAGGCACCTGGAAACCGTGATCCCGAATCGAAACGCTGCAAAAAAAACAGACCGGCCGCCTGTCGCCTTGCCACGCACTCAGCAGAAGGTGCGCGCATTCGCCACAGACCACCTGGCCCGCTCCAAGGGCCGACCGCGCAGTCCATGACCGCTCGGCAGAATCTGTCCTTTGCATCGCTCATGCCCGTCAACGCCTTGTATTCCGGGGGTTACACGATTTCCTGGGGTGTCGATTCGTGTCCTCTTGACCGTCCTGAAAACTGTCAATGGCACAAATTGTCGCAGAGCTTATTCTTTATTGATTGAACGTTCAATCAAAACAAAATAGACTGGCCTCGCCGAGGCAGCCGCTTGTCGTCTGCCCGCAGGCCTGAGGAGATAGCAAGATGCCCAAGGTCGGTATGCAACCCATCCGCCGCCAGCAGTTGATCGAAGCCACATTGCAGGCAGTCGATCAGGTCGGACTGGGCGATGCCAGCATTGCGCTGATTGCCCGTTTGGCCGGTGTGTCGAACGGCATCATCAGTCACTACTTTCAGGACAAGAACGGCCTGATCGCAGCGACGATGCGCTACATCATGAACATGCTCAACGAGGGTGTGATCGCGCGTCGTCAGGCACTCACGGACGACAGCCCGCGTGCCCACCTGAAGGTGATCATCGAAGGCAACTTCGATGCGAGCCAGGTGAATGGCCCGGCAATGAAAACCTGGCTGGCCTTCTGGGCCTCCAGCATGCACCAGCCGTCTTTGCACAGGTTGCAGCGGATCAACGA
>Ga0247820_10001961_pt1 | contig 11595 bp, 10 predicted proteins | sample 13C_Glucose_Day1_2_FD_192480 | JGI IMG/M metagenome (GOLD analysis project Ga0247820, IMG submission 192480) | Soil microbial communities from agricultural site in Penn Yan, New York, United States - 13C_Glucose_Day14 | ecosystem: Environmental > Terrestrial > Soil > Agricultural land | place...
AGCCGAGCGCGGCGCTGGCCACGCTCGGCTTCCTGTCGCCGGCGCGGGCGGCGCAGAAGGACGAGATCGATACCGCCTACCGGAGCTTTGTCCGGCAGGTCGGCCGCGCGGGCGGCTTTGACGGGCTGTACCTCGACGCGACGTAGGTCGCGGTCCTGCTCGGCGCCGCCACCGCGCAGGACATCCGGACCGACATGCGCGCGCTCGCCGGCATCGAGACGGCGCTCGAAATGGCCGAGCGGGCGCGGGGCGAACTGAGGGGGCTCGCCGCCTCGAGCGCCAAGGCGCGCGCGGTGCTCGGCGCGGCCGACGAGGACATCGCGGCGATGCGCGCGGATCGGCAGCGGGTGCTGGAGCGGCTCGACGCGAGCCGCAGCTATTATTCGGAGCTGGTCGAGCGCTCGAGCCGGTACTTCCGGCCGTACTTGGCGCGATCGCTTCCCGGGCTGCTCGACCGGACGCGCGGCGCCGCAGTATTGGAAAGGCGCATGGTGGAGGATGCCGAGAAATTCGTGGAGCATGCGACCGGCGACGGGCTGGCGCGGGCTGAGGGGAGCTATGCATGGCTTGTGGATTTCCTGCCGCGAAACTGATCGCCGTCGCCGCGCTGCTCTGCGCCTGCGTCGAGGTGACCCCGAACCTGGAGCCGGCCACGCCGGAGGCGGCGCTGTCGCGGCAGGCACGGACGCTGCAACGGACGATCCTCGAGGGCGCGGCCACCGGCTCGGTGGCTGGCGCGGGCGGCGCCTATCTCGTCGGCGGCCGCGGCGGCATGCCCGCCGGGCTCCTGATCGGCATTCCGGTCGGCGTCGCCAGCGGGACCTATGTCGGTTACCTGCAGCAGAACTACGCGACCGACGAGGCCCGGCTCGAGCGGCTGCGGGCCGATATCGAGGTGACGCTCGCTGAGACCGATGCCGCGCTCCGGACCATGCGCACGATCGTCGCACAGCTACGCGGGCGCCTGGCAGCCGCCGTCGGCGCGCCCGACCCCGCCGCGCGGACCACGGCCGAGCGCAGCCTCGACGACATGGCCGTCGCCATCGTCGGCGCAGCGCGCCGGCTGGACGAGTTCAACGCCACGCGCGCCCTGCAACTGGTGCCGGGACAGGCCACGGGGATCGACGCCCAGATCGCAGACCTGAGCGGCCGCATTGCCGAGATGCGGACGATCGCGAGCACGTTGGCAGGGGAGATCTAGAAGCGTCCGGCTCTGGGCGGGCGGAAGGGGGAGTGGTTGATGACAACCCGACTCGTTGTGCGGTTTACCGGTCTTGTCTCGGCGGCGCTGCTGGCCGGGTGCGTCCAGGGTGCTGGCGGGTTCGGCTCCGGAGCGACGGGCCCCGAGCGGAGCTCGCCCGTCAGGCGCGGGCGATGCAGCGCACGGTGCTGGAGGGAGCCGCCACCGGCGCGGTGCTCGGCGGAGTCGGCACCGCGCTTTTCGGCGGCGACGGCGAGGATGTGGTGAAGGGGGCCCTGATAGGCGGGGTGGCGGGCGCCGCGGCGGGAACCTATGTCGGCTACCTCCAGCAGCAGTACGCCAGCGACGAGGACCGGTTGGAACGGCTGCGCGCCGATATCGATCGCACCAATGCCGAGACCGAGGCTGCGGTGCGCAACATGCGCGCGGTGCTCGAGATGAACCGCCGACAGCTCGCCGCGGCCCGCGCCGATCCGGCCGAGGACCTGCCAGCCGCCGAGCAGGCGGCCGAGCGCGACCTAGCCAACATGCGCCTGGTCACGGCCGGTGCTGAACGGCGGCTCAAGGAGTTCCAGTCGACCCGCTCGCTCGAGCTGGTGGCGGGCCAGGCGACTGGGGTCGACAGCCAGATCAGCGAGCTCAGCCGGCGCATCGCCGACATGCGGGCGATAACCAATACGATGGCGGGAGAAGTCTAATGCTCGCCCGGGTTCTGGGCGTGCTGCTGCTCGCCGGTTGCGTCCAGTCCGACGACCCCGCCGAGGGCGGATTCTACAGCGGGATCGCCGGGCTGGCGGGCGGCGGCTACGAGGGTCGCATCGCGGAGCGCGAGGCGGCGGTGACGGCGGCCCAGTCCCGGCAGACCGCGCTCGCCGCCGAGCTGGCCGGGCTCGAGCGCGAGCATCGGGCGCTGCAGGCCCGCCTCGGGGCGCAGCGGTCAGTGCTGCGCGGCAAGGGCGTCGCGATTCCGCCCGCCACGGAGCTGCGGCTCGACGCAGTGCTGGCCGGCTCGACGGAGACCGACCCGGCCGCACGCGCCGCCGCGCTGGAGGGGGCGATCGGCGACGCGCGGCAGCTTTCCGGCCAGTTGGCGGAGCTGGGCGGTTGATCTCATGCGGTCAAAGACGGCGCGCGAACAGCGCCTGGAAGGGCGGCAGCTCGGCGGTCGCGTCGGCGATGCGGCCGACGAAACCCGAATCCTCCAGCGCCAGCCACTCGCCGTCCGGCAGGCCGATCCTGACCGGCTCGACGCCGAGATTGAAGGCGCAGAACAGTGTCTCCTCCGAGGTCGCGCGGATGTAGGCTATGTGACCTTCGCTGGTTGCGAGCAGCTGGAAGTCACCCTTGGCAAGCGCCGGGTGGAGCTTCCGCCAGGCGATCATCCGCCGGTAGAAGGCCAGCATCGACTCGGGGTCGGCCTCCTGCTCGCTCACCGCCATCCGCAGGTGCTCCATCGGCACCGGCAGCCAGGGCCGGGCGTCGGCGAAGCCGCCGTTGGCGTTGTCGGCGAGCCAGACCATCGGGGTGCGGCAGCCGTCGCGGCCGCGGAACTTCGGCCAGAACCGCTTGCCGTAGGGGTCCTGCAGATCCTCGAATGGCACGTAGGCCTCGGTCAGCCCGAGCTCCTCGCCCTGGTAGAGGCAGACCGATCCCCGGAGCGACGTGAGCAGCGCGAGATAGACGCGCAGCTGCGCCGCATCGAGCGACCAGCGCGTCGCGTGCCGCTCCACGTCGTGGTTGGAGAACGCCCAGCAGGCCCAGCCGTCCGAGGCCACGGTCATGAACCTGCGCAGCACCTGCGCCACCCGCCGGCCGCTCGGCGGCTCCGACGACAGGAACTCGAAGGCGTAGCACATCTGCATCAGGTCGTCGCCGCGGGTGTACTCGCCCATGATCTCCATGCCGCGCTGCGCGTCGCCGACCTCGCCGACCGCCGCGATGTCGCCGAACTCGTCGAGCAGCGCCCGGAAGCGGCGCAGGAAGCCGATCATCTCCGGCCGGCTCTTGTCGTAGAGATGCTCCTGCCAGTTGTAGGGGTTGACCGCCGGCGCCGTCGAATAGTCGCGCAGCTCCACCGGCAGCACCGGGTTGTCGCGCAGCCCGCTGTCGCAGAAGTAGAAGTTGATGGTGTCGAGCCGGAAGCCGTCCACTCCGCGCTCGAGCCAGAAGCGCACCACGGTCAGCAGCTCCTCCTGCACCTCGGCATGGTGGAAGTTGAGGTCCGGCTGCTCCTTCAGGAAGTTGTGCATGTAGTACTGGAGCCGCTCGCTGTCCCACTCCCAGGCCGAGCCGCCGAAGATCGACAGCCAGTTGTTCGGCGGTGTGCCGTCGGGCTTGGCGTCGGCCCAGACGTACCAGTCGGCCTTCGGGTTGTCGCGGCTCGACCGGCTCTCGCGGAACCAGCGGTGCTGGTCGGAGGTGTGGGAGAGCACGAGGTCGATCATCACCCGGAGGCCCAGCCCGTGCGCCCGCTCGATCAGCGCGTCGAAGTCGGCGAGGGTGCCGAACATCGGGTCGACGTCGCGGTAGTTCATCACGTCGTAGCCGAAGTCCAGCATCGGCGACGGGAAGAACGGCGAGATCCAGATCGCGTCGACGCCGAGGCTCGCGACGTAGGGCAGCCGCTGGATGATCCCGGCGAGGTCGCCGACGCCGTCGCCGTTCGAATCCTGGAACGATCGCGGATAGATCTGGTAGATGACCGCGCCGCGCCACCAGTCGGGGTCGCGCGGCAGCGGACTGTCCTCGTGCTCGATCCGCTGGCTCGCCACCATGCGCCGGCCTCCCGAAGGGCTCCCGCGCCGGACGCTAGCAGACCGGCGCCGGACCGGGAAGCCGGGAGGCCGGCCCCCGGTCAGGCGACGAGGAAGTCGGCGGCCGAGAGTGCCGGTGCGCCGACGTCCACGACCCCCCGGAACGGGCTGCCGGTGCTGCCGGAGACGTCGATCACGAAGGCGACGTAATGCCGGGTGAAGCCGCAGCTGAACTCCGGTACCGCATAGGTAACGCGACCATTGTAGTCGAACGTCCAACGGACTCCGCCGCCGTCCCTTATTGTGCGGCGGGCCGCCGGGGAACGCCGGTCAGGAGATCGCGCTCAGCGCCACCTCGGTGCGGCCGAAGCGCCGCTGGCGGGCGTGGAACGCGTCGATCGCGGTCGCGAGGTGGCCCGGGCTGAAGTCGGGCCAGGCGGTGGCCGGGAAGGCGTACTCGGCGTAGACCGCCTGCCAGAGCAGGAAGTTCGAGACGCGCATCTCGCCGGAGGTGCGGATGATCAGATCGGGGTCGGGGAGGCCGCGGGTGTCGAGCGCCGCGCCGATCGCCGCCTCGTCGAGCTCCGACGCCGCCCGCCGGCCGGCCGCGACCTCGTGCGCGAGTCGGCGCGCGGCGCGGGCGAGCTCGTCGCGCCCGCCGTAGTCGATGGCGATCGTCAGGTTCAGCCCGCGGCAGCCGGCGGTGTGGCGCTCCAGCATCTCCATCAGCTGGCGCAGCTGCGCCGGGATGCGGTCGCGCATGCCGATGAAGCGGACGCGCACCTCGTTGCGGCGCAGCCCGTCGGCCTTGAGGAGGATGTACTGCCGGAAGATCCGCATCAGCCCGTCGACCTCGGCCAGCGGCCGGCGCCAGTTCTCGGTGGAGAAGGCGTAGAGCGTCAGGTGGCTGATGCCGAGATCGGGGCAGGCCTTGACGATCTCGGAAACCCGGCGCGCGCCGCGCGCGTGCCCGGCAATTCTGCCCCGACCGCGGGATTCGGCCCAGCGGCCGTTCCCGTCCATGATGATCCCGACATGGAATGTCGGGACGTCCCGTTCCTGCATCGACAACTCACCTGCCCGTTACCGGGACCCCATAGACACAACACGCGCGTATCACAACAACCCAATGGACCGCCGGCGCCGCACATTCCGGCGAGCGGGACGTTCAGAGCAGGCGGGCGAGGCCGAGCGGCATGTTCGGCGCGTTCAGCGACATCACCCGGTAGATCTGGACATAGACGAAGACGGTCACGAAGAACAGGAAGGCGCTGCCGGCGGCGCTGTCGTAGGAGAGCGCGGCGAAGCACGCGGTCAGGAGCGGCAGCACCCAGGTCACGATGCTGGTCGCGGGGTTGCGCAGGTGCAGGGCCTCGCGGTCCTTCACCATCCGCCGCGCGTAGCGCCGGTGCGCCAGCATGTGGAAGTGCACCCGGTCCGGCTGCCCGACGCTGTGCCCGTCGCGCTTCGCCTTGCGCCGCATCGAGGCCAGCGTCTCGATCACCGGGTAGGCGCAGATCAGAATCGCGGTCCAGGCCGAGGTCTCGGGGTTGCGCATCGGCAGCAGCACCCCGAGCGAGGCGAGCAGGAAGCCGGCGAAATAGGCCCCGCCGTCGCCGAGGAAGATCTTGCCGTGCGGGAAGTTGACGAGAAAGAAGCCGCCGACCAGCGCGGCGTAGAGGACCGCGAGCGCGAACACCAGGTCGTCGTCGAGCCGGTGGGCGACAAAGGCGAAAGCGCCGAACATGATGATCAGCGAGCCCGCCGCCAGTCCGTTGAAGCCGTCGATGATGTTGATCGCGTTGGCGACCCCGCCCATCGAGAAGGCGGTGAACAGCAGCGCGCAGAGGTAGAAGGAGAGCAGCCAGTCGATGCCCGGCAGGCGGACCTCGTGCATCGTGTAGCCGGTGACCAGCGCGAAGACGATGCCGGCGCCCATCGTCGCCAGCAGCCGGTTCCGCACCCCGACCCGCCGGGTCACGTCCTCGGCCAGCCCGGCGGCGAGCGCCGGCAGGCCCGCGAGGCCGATCAGCAGCCAGACCGGGCGCAGGTCGGCCGGCAGCACCGGCCAGACGAGCGCGTAGGCGACCGCCACCGCCAGCCCGCCGACGCGCGGCGTCGGGACCGCGTGGAACTTCTGCACCCCGGCGATCCCGTCGTTGGTGAAGTGGCCGTGCCAGCGCCGGGTCAGCACCAGGGCGACGCAGAACAGCAGGCAGAGCGCCAGTCCAAAGGTGGCGGAGGGACCGATGTCCTGCCAGCCGAGGATCGGGTTGAGGCTCATCCCCCGGACGTCGTCCCGCTCAATGGTTTAATCCGGTTAACTCACCGATTCGGGCTGGCGATGCAACCGCCGCCGGCTCCGCGGCGCGCAAGTCAGGCGCCATCTGTTGCAATTCGGTCACCGGGGCCGCCGACCCGCCGGCTGCCGAGGCCGCGCTCGTCGATCCAGGCGTTGATCCGCCAGGCGAGGCTGCGCCAGCGCGGATCGATCGGCAGCCCGTGCGCCGCGCCACGGATCAGCTCGGTCTCCGCGCCGTAGGCGATGGCGATCGACCACAGGTCGGTGATCGGCACGAAGGCGTCGCGGTCGCCGAGCACCGCGAGCACCGGCGCCCGCCGCATCAGGAACCAGGGCGGCAGGTCCCAGGTCAGCCCGTCGAGCAGCGCCAGCGGGCTCTCCGGCGTCGGGAACCGCATCACGTCGGCGATCCAGGCGGCGGGCGTCTCCTCGGTGAACAGCGCCCGGCGCACCGCCTCCATGCCGAGGAGGCCTGCGGCCCCCGCCTGCGCCAGCAGCAGCGTCGCCAGCACGTCGGGCGCCCCGGCCGAGAGCTGCCAGAGCGACGGCGCGAGGCCGCAGGGTCCGGGCGAGGCGACGAGCGCGACGCCCGCGACCCGGCGCCGCGCGGCCAGGTGCTGGGCGACGAGGCCGCCGAGCGAATGGCCGACCACCACCGGCGGCACGCCGAGCTCGTCGGCGGCAGCGGCGGCGCGGCGGACGTAGTCGCGCAGCCGGGCCCCCGGCACCGTGCCGGGCAGCTGCGGCACCGCGACCTGATGGCCGCGCGCGGCGAACCACGGCGCCACGAAGCGGGTCCAGATCTCGGGGCCGGCGAAGGCCCCGTGCAGGAACAGGATCGGCGGCTTCGGCATGCTCCCGTGACCTTGTACTCGTCGACTTCAGGCACCCCGGCGGCGCGGCCGCTAGTTTGCCGATCCCCGCGCTCCTGTCGAGATGGCGCGTCCCGCCAGCGCGTCGAGCCGCGGCCGGATCAGCGCCATCGGATGCGCCCTGAGCGTCAGCCGCAGCGCCCGGTAGTCGGCGACCACCTCCTCGCCGTAGCTCATCGCCGGCAGCGCCACCGGCGCCTCGTCCGCCTCGAGGGTGGCGAACAGCGGCAGCGGCGGGCCGTCGTCGATGCCGTGCGCCTGCCAGAGCGCCTCGCGCCGGCCGAGGCCGAGCCCCGCGAAGGCGTCGGCGGCGACCAGCAGCTCGAGCGGCCGCCGCGACACCCCGGCCCGGCGCCAGACCGCGGCGACGTCGCGGTAGCCGTTGCCGCGCGCCGCGACGATCCACTCGGCGTCGGCCTCGCCGACCCCCTTCACCTGGCGGAAGCCGAGCCTGAGCCCGCCGTCCGGCTCGATGCTGTTGTCCCAGTCGCTGGCGTTGATGCAGACCGGGCGGACCGCGACGCCGTGCTCGCGGGCGTCGCGCACGATCTGCGCCGGGGCGTAGAAGCCCATCGGCTGCGAATTCAGCAGCGCGCAGGCGAAGATCGCCGGGTGGTGGCACTTCAGCCAGGCCGAGGCATAGACCAGCAGCGCGAAGCTCGCCGCGTGGCTCTCCGGGAAGCCGTAGCTGCCGAAGCCCTCGATCTGGCTGAAGCAGCGTTCGGCGAAGCCGGCGTCGTAGCCGTTCGCCGCCATGCCGGCGAGGAACCGCTCGCGGAACTTGTAGACGGTACCATCGCCCTTGAAGGTGCCGAGCGCGCGGCGCAGCCGGTCGGCCTCGTCGGGGGTGAAGCCGGCGCCGACGATGGCGATCTGCATCGCCTGCTCCTGGAACAGCGGCACCCCGAGCGTGCGCTTCAGCACCGCGCCGAGCGGGTGGTCCTCGGCGTAGTCGACGGGCTCCCGGCCGCTGCGCCGCCGCAGGTAGGGATGCACCATGCCGCCCTGGATCGGCCCCGGCCGCACGATCGCCACCTCGATCACCAGGTCGTAGAAGGTCCGCGGCTTCATCCGCGGCAGGAACGACAGCTGCGCCCGGCTCTCCACCTGGAACACCCCGACGGCGTCGGCGCGGCAGAGCATGTCGTACACCGCCGGGTCCTCGGGTGGCAGGCTCGCCAGCGTGTGGTGAAGGCCGCGGTGCTTTCCCAGCAGCTCCAGGGCCTTGCGGATGCAGGTGAGCATCCCGAGCGCCAGCACGTCCACCTTGAGGATGCCGAGCGCCTCGATGTCGTCCTTGTCCCAGGCGATGACCGTGCGGTCCTCCATCGCCGCCTTCTCGATCGGCACCAGCTCGTCGAGCCGGCCCTCGGTGATGACGAAGCCGCCGACGTGCTGGGAGAGGTGGCGCGGAAAGCCGACGATCTCGTCGACCAGCGCCATGGTGAGCGCCAGCCGCGGCTCGTCCGGGTCGAGGCCGAGCTCGGTGAGCCGCTCGCGCGGCAGCCCGCCGCCGCCCCAGCCCCAGATCTGGCTCGAGAGCGCCGCCACCGTGTCGCGCGACAGGCCCATCACCGCGCCGACCTCGCGGATCGCCCGCTTGCCGCGGAAGTGGATCACCGTGGCGCAGATCCCGGCGCGCTCGCGGCCGAAGCGGCGGTAGATGTACTGGATCACCTCCTCGCGGCGCTCGTGCTCGAAGTCGACGTCGATGTCGGGCGGCTCGTCGCGGGCGTCGGAGACGAAGCGCTCGAAGACCATGGTGCCGACCTCGGGCGACATCGAGGTGATGCCGAGCGCCCAGCAGACGATCGAGTTCGCCGCTGACCCGCGCCCCTGGCAGAGGATGTCCTGGCTCCGCGCGTAGACCACCGCGTCGTGCACGGTCAGGAAGAACGGCGCGTAGGCCTTGCGGGCGATCAGCGCCAGCTCCCGGTCGGCCTGCGCCCGCCGCGCCGCCGGCACCCCCTCGGGGTAGCGGTAGCGCAGCCCCTCGGCGGCCAGCCGCGCCAGCCGCGCCTGCGGGTCCTCTCCGTCCCAGATCTCCTTCGGATACTCGTAGCGCAGGTCGCCGAGGTCGAAGCGGCAGTCCGCGGCGATCGCGCCGGCGCGGTGCACGGCGTCCTCGTGGCCGGCGAACAGCCGCAGCATCTCGGCCTCCGAGCGCAGCCGCCGCTCGGCGTTCGGCAGCGCGGCGCGGCCGATCGCGTCGATCCTCAGCCGCTCGCGGATGCAGGTCAGCACGTCGACCAGCCGCCGGCGGCTGGCGTGATGCATGATCGGCGCCGCCGCGGCGACCAGCGGCATCCCGAGCGACGCCGCGACCCGCGCCGCCCGGGCGATGCGTCCCGGATCCTGGCCGTCGTAGCGCGGGCTGGCGACCAGGTGGGCGTGGCGGTGCGCCGCCGCGAAGGCCCGGGCGCCCGGCAGCCAGCGGCGCAGGTCGCGCCGGCCGGCCGGCGGGTGCAGCAGCAGGTGCAGGTCGCCGAGCCCGGTCAGGTCGTCGAGGCCGAGCAGGCATTCGCCCTTCCGCGCCCGCCCGGCGCCGAGGGTCAGCAGCCGGCAGATCCGCGCCCAGCCGGCGCGGCCGCGGGCGAGCGCGGTGATCTCCATGCCGTCGGCCAGCACCAGCCGGGTGGCGGGCAGCAGCCGCGGCACCGGCCCGCCGCCGCGCGCCGCCTCCTTCAGCTCCTGGCGGGCGCGCACCAGCCCGGCGACCGAGTTGCGGTCGGCGATGGCGAAGGCCGGCAGGCCGAGCTCGATCGCCCGGAGCGCGTACTCCTGCGGGTGGCTGCCCCCGGTCAGGAAGCTGAAGTTCGAGGTGATCGAGAGCTCGGCGAAGGCCATGGCTGCGGCGCATCGACGCGGCTCAGGCCGCCGCCCGGCCCGGCCGGGCGGCGTGCTGCCCGCCGGCCGGGCAGGCCGCTGGCCGCGGCGCGGTCAGCGGGCCGCCGACGCCTCCGCGACGCGCACCGGGCGGCCGCGGCGACCGCGAAGCCGCCGGCGCGACGTCCGGCGAGAATCGGTGCGATGGCTGTCCCCGGCCTCCCGGCATGCTATCTTTCGCGACGACGCACCGCGAAGGAGTACCTCGATGAGCATCGTCCAGATCGACGACTACGCCCGCCAGCTCTACACGGCGCACGGCGACCGCGCCGAGTACGAGGCGGCGCAGAAGGCCAAGGACAGCGCCGCCAAGGGCGACACCGTGGCCGCCGAGCAGTGGCGCCAGGTCCGCGAGGCGATCCGGGTCCTGCGCGGGCCGAACGTCAGCTGACATCGGGACCTCCGCGTCCCCTCCGGGCTCGCCGGCAACGGCCGGGGTGCGCCACACGCGCACCCGGTCCGCCGCCGTCGCAGTCCCGCACCCGGCTCCCGCCCGCGAGGAGGGCAGGCACGCCCGCGGGGGCCGGGAAGCGGCCGCCCGTCGTGCCGCAGGCACGCCTCCCGCGCGGGCGGCCGCCCGTCGTGCCGCAGGCACGCCTCCGGCGTGACGGGCGGGCGGCCGCCCGTCGTGCCGCAGGCACGCCTCCCGCGCGGGCGGCCGCCCGTCGTGCCGCAGGCACGCCTCCGGCGCGGGCGGCCGCTGCCCGGCGTCGGCCACCGGGCGGAATGGCTCCGCCGGCGCGCCTCGATGACGCGTGTCGTGCAGCGCGGCAGCGGCGCGGCGCTCATGCGAAGAGCCCGTGGACGAACCATCCGCCCCCGGTCTCGCCCCCCTTCGCCTCGAACAGCCAGAGCCGGGTGCCCTCCTCGGTCTCGACCCGCCAGTAGTCGCGCGGGCCCGAACGCCAGGCCGGGTCGTCGAGCCACCACTCGGGGGTGATCCGCTCCGGCCCGAAGACCGCCACGCCGCGCCGCGGCCGGCGGCGCCAGACGAAGCGGCGCGGCGGCGGCGCGCCGGCGCCGTCCGCGACCGGCTCCGGCGGAAACAGCAGGATCGGCCGCGGCCCGGGCGGCGCCGGCCAGCCCCGCGCCGGCTCGGAGAAGGCCGCCGCCATCTCGGTGGCGGCCTTCTCCGGGATGTGGCTGTCGGCCGGATGCAGGCGGACCGGCGCCTCGAGCCGGATCCCGATCCGCCCGAGCAGGTCGGCGAGACCGTCGCCGTCGTCGCCCGCCGGCCGGGCGACGGCGGCGCAGGCCTGGCGCGGCGCCACGGGCTCGATCGCCGTCGCCTCGATCCGCATCGTCTCGATCCCGAAGCCGGCGTCCACCGCGTCGAGCTGCAGCGCCAGCAGCGGCCGGATCCGCTCCGGCCGGTCGGCCGGCCGCGCCAGCCCGGCCTCGCGGACCAGCGCCGTGCCGTCGGTGCGGACCAGCGTCAGCCGCACCCGCCGCGCGCCCTTGCCCGCGGCCCGCAGCCGGCCGGCGAGCGCCGGCAGCAGCCGGTCGAGCCCGGCGAGCACGTCCTCGCTGCGCCCGATCGGCTCGGGGAAGCCGAGGCGCAGCGCGAACACCGGCTCGGGC
>Ga0247820_10001963_pt1 | contig 11591 bp, 10 predicted proteins | sample 13C_Glucose_Day1_2_FD_192480 | JGI IMG/M metagenome (GOLD analysis project Ga0247820, IMG submission 192480) | Soil microbial communities from agricultural site in Penn Yan, New York, United States - 13C_Glucose_Day14 | ecosystem: Environmental > Terrestrial > Soil > Agricultural land | place...
AACACGGTGTTCGGACGGTAGGCGTCCCACTCCTCGAACTTCAGCGGACGGTTGTCCATGCAGGAGGGCAGGCGGAAGCCGAACTCGCTGAGGATGGTCTTGCGGGCGAAGTCGCCGCGGTACATGCCGCCGATCTGCGGCACGGTCACGTGGCTCTCGTCCACCACCAGCAGCGCGTTCTCGGGCAGGTATTCGAACAGCGTGGGCGGCGGCTCGCCGGGCTTCCGGCCGGTGAGGTAGCGGCTGTAGTTCTCGATCCCCTTGCAGCTGCCGGTCGTCTCCAGCATCTCGATGTCGAAGGTGGTGCGCTGCTCCAGCCGCTGGGCCTCCAGCAGCTTGCCCTCGGCGTGCAGCTTCTCCAGGTGCTGCTTCAGCTCCTGCTTGATGTCGCGGATCGCCTGCTGGAGGGTGGGGCGCGGCGTGATGTAGTGGCTGTTCGCGTAGATGCTGACGCGATCGAGCTCGCCCGCCACCTCGCCTGTCAGCGGGTCGAATTCGCGCAGGCCATCCACCTCGTCGCCGAACAGGCTGACGCGCCAGGCGCGGTCCTCGAGGTGGCTCGGCCAGATGTCCACCGTCTCGCCGCGGATGCGGAAGGTGCCTCGCTGGAAGGCGGCGTCGTTGCGGCGGTACTGCTGCTCGACCAGGCCCTTGATCAGCACGTCGCGGTCGATCCGCCCGCCGCGCTCCAGCTTCACCACCATGCGGCTGTAGTTCTCGACCGAGCCGATGCCGTAGATGCAGGAGACGGAGGCGACGATCACCACGTCCGACCGCTCCAGCAGCGCCTGCGTCGCGCTGTGCCGCATGCGGTCGATCTGCTCGTTGATCTGCGCGTCCTTCTCGATATAGGTGTCGGTGCGCGGGACATAGGCCTCGGGCTGATAGTAGTCGTAGTAGCTGACGAAGTACTCGACCGCATTCTCCGGGAAGAAGCTCTTCATCTCGCCGTAGAGCTGGGCCGCGAGCGTCTTGTTGGGCGCGAGGATCAGCGTCGGCCGCTGCACCGCCTCGATCACCTTCGCCATGGTGAAGGTCTTGCCGGAGCCGGTGACGCCGAGCAGCACCTGGTCGCGCTCCGCCTTCTCCAGGCCCGCCAGGAGCTGGCGGATCGCGGCGGGCTGGTCGCCATTCGGCTCGAAGGGCGAAACGACCTTCAGCGCCTGGCCGGACGGCAGGACGGGCCGCTTCTGCGGGTAGAAGAGGACGGGCGTCGGGGCGAGCACGTTCATGCCGCCCAATGTGGGCGCGTGGATGCGCGACGTCGAGCATGCGGCTAAGAAGGCCCGATGGGCATCGAGATCGAGCGCAAGTTCCTGGTCGCGAAGCAGGACTGGCGCGCCCTCATGCGCGGCCCCGGCCTGCCGATCCGCCAAGGCTACCTGGCCGCCGGCGGCCCCGGGCTGCCGGTGGTCAGGATCCGCATCGCCGGCGCGGCCGCCTTCCTCACCGCGAAGGGTCCGGGCGGCAAGGTGCGCGCGGAGTTCGAATACCCGATCCCGCTCGCCGATGCCGAGGCGATGCTCGCCCTCTCGCCCGTCGCGCTGCTCTCCAAGACCAGGTGGGACGTTCCGTACCAGGATCATGCCTGGACGGTGGACGAGTTTCACGCGCCGGACCGGCTGAAGGGTCTCGTCCTTGCCGAGGTGGAGCTGGACGCCGAGGAAGTGGAGCCGCCCCTCCCGCCCTGGCTCGGCGCCGAAGTCACCGACGATCCGCGCTACAGCAACGCCGCCCTCGCCGCCGCGCTGGCATGAGATCCAGGAAGGCCGTTCCGGTCGCGCCGCTGTGAGGCGCCGTGCCGGAGACGCGACGAACATCCGCTCCCCGGCGCCGTTGAGGCTTCGACGCAGGCGCAGGCCTGCATGGAACGCCCTGCGACGGAGGGACGATGACGATCGGCAAGGCCGCCCTGGCCTACGCGCTCGCCGCGACGATCGGGCTCGGCGGCGCGGCGCTGGCGCAGAACAACCCCACCGGGACTCCTCCCGGCACGGCCCAGGGCAGCGCGCCGAACCTGGGCCGCGGCAGCACCACGCAAGATACCGAGAGCCGCGGCGCGATCCCTGACGGCGCTGCGGCGACGGGCGCCACCGATGCGAACCGGGGTACGAGCGGCGGCGGGTCGGCCGACAACACCCGGCACACCGAACCGCGCACGGCCGCCGCGCCGGTCGCCGGCGCCAATTCCTTCACCGAGGGCCAGGCCCGCGCGCGGATCCGCGATGCAGGCTTCAACGACGTGCAGGATCTGCGCCTGGACGACCAGGGCATCTGGCGCGGCCGCGCGATCCGCAACGGCCAGCAGACCGGCGTCGCACTCGATTACCAGGGCAACGTGGCCGCGACGCAGCGCTGACCCGTCGCGCACCGTCCCAAACCCACCGAGGAGAATTTCCATGGCCATCCGCAGCATTGCCCGCCTCTACGACAGCTCCGAACACGCCCGCTCGGCCGTGAGCGACCTGGAGGCAGCGGGCTTCCCGCATGACGACATCAGTTATCTTGGTGGGCAGGGAGGGACCGCCGCGAACGACATCACCACCGGCACCGCAGCCACCGGCGGGACGACGAGCACCACGCAGGAGGAAACGGGCACCGGGAAGGGTGCCGCTACAGGCGCCACGCTCGGTACCGTGCTCGGTGGGGGCGCAGGCCTGCTCGCCGGGCTTGGCGCGCTGGCAATTCCGGGCGTCGGGCCCGTGGTGGCGGCGGGCTGGCTCGTCGCCACGCTGACCGGCGCCGGCGTCGGGGCGGCGGCGGGTGGCCTGCTTGGCGGCCTTGCCGGCGCCGGCTTGAGCGAGGAAGAGGCGACCAGCTACTCCGAGGGAGTGCGCCGGGGCGGCCACCTGGTCGTGGTGCGCGCCGACGAGACGCGCGCGACGGAGGCCGAGCGGATCCTCGACAGCCACGATCCCGTGGACATGCACCGCCGCTCCTCCGAGTGGCGCAATGAAGGCTGGACCGGCCGCCCCGATGCGGGCGTGACCAGTGGCACGACCGGCAACGTCGCCGGCACGGCCGGCGGGCTCGGCGGCGGCATGGCGGCCCCCGGCTTGCGGGACGACGTGCCGGGCGCGAACGACCCAACTCGCCGGCGCCCAGGCGACGTGGCCTGATATCGGCGCGTCTTCCTCGTAATCCGATCCCGACCCGCGCTTTTCGCGCGGGTCGGGCGGCGTCGACGGGCCACCCACGCTGACATTTGCAGGGTGCCGTCCGGTGCGCGCCCCGGTGGCAGCCCGCGCGATTGCCTGCGCGACGGTGCTGTGTGAACCTCGCGCACGCCAACGACGCCCGGACCCCCCGCCATGCTTCGCCACGCCGCCCTCGCCGCAGCCTGCACCGCCTGCCTGGCCATCGCCGTGCCCGCGAAGGCGCAGCAGACGATGACGCTGATGGCCTATGCCGGAATCTTCCGCGACAACTACACGGCGACCGTGGTGCAGCCCTTCGGCTCCGTGCAGTACGCGGAGGGCGGCACCAGCGCGCAGATGCTCGGCACGCTGCGCGCGCAACGCGCCGACCCGCAGGTGGACGCCGTCATCATGGACGTGACCACCGCGGCCATCGCCTGCGCCGAGGGGCTGGTGGAGCGGCTCGACGCCGCCGAATTCCCCGTCTTCGCCGAGCTCGATCCGCGCGCGAGAGAGGCCGGCGGCGCCTGCGGCCCTGCCGTCACCTACGACCACCTGGTACTGGTCTACGACACCCAGGCGGTGCCGCAGCGGCCGGAAGGCTTCTCCGCGCTGTGGGATCCCTCGGCCAATGGACGCATCGCGCTGTCCGCGCCGCCGAACATCCAGGGCCTGGCGCTGACTGCCATCCTCGCCCATGCCACGACCGGCAACTGGAAGGATCCGTCGCAGGCCTTCCCGCGCCTGCGCCAGCTTGCGCCCGCCGTGCAGACCTTCGATCCCAACCCGGATGGCTACACGCTTATCCTGAACAACCAGGTGCGCTACGCCACCGGCTGGAACGCCCGCGCGCAGCTCTATCACGATCAGTCCAACGGCCGCATCGGCGTGGTGTTGCCGAAGGAGGGCACGGTCTTCCAGATCAACACGATCAACATCGTGGCGAACGCGAAGAACCGCGCGCGCGCGGCGCAGTTCGTCACCCACGCGCTTTCGGGCCCGATGCAGGCCGCATTTACCGAGCGGATGTTCTACGGCCCGACCAACGCACGGGCCAATATCAGCCCGGCGGCGGTGGCGCGCACCGCGATGGCGCCGGAGGCGCGGGGCCGCGTCATCGGCGTGGATTGGACCGAAATGGTGCGGCTACGCGATTCATGGAACCAGCGTTGGCGCCGCGAGGTCATCGCAGCTTCCAACCGCTGAGCGGATCATGGACGACCATCTCGTCCTCGAGCGCCTGACGAAGCGCTTCGGGGCGAACCCGCCTGCCGTGGACGGGCTCTCGCTCGCCGTGCCGCGCGGCGCGCTGCTGGCGCTGCTCGGCCCCTCGGGCTGCGGCAAGACCACCACGCTCCGCCTCGTCGCCGGGCTCGAGCGCGCGGATGCCGGGCGTGTCGTGGTCGGCGGCCGCGACGTCACCGGCCTGCCGCCGGAGGCGCGCAACATGGGCGTGGTGTTCCAGTCCTATGCGCTCTTCCCGCACATGAGCGCGGCGGCGAATGTGGGCTTCGGCCTGGAGGCGCGCGGCCTTCCGCGCGCGGAGCGCAACACGCGCATCGCCGAGGCGCTCACGATGGTGGGCCTGTCCGATCTCGCTGACCGCAAGCCGCGCGCCCTCTCCGGCGGCCAGCAGCAGCGCGTGGCCCTGGCGCGGGCGCTGGCCATCCGGCCGGAGCTGCTGCTGCTGGACGAGCCGCTTTCGGCACTCGACGCGCAGCTCCGCGATGGGGTGCGGGAGGAGATTCGCGCGTTGCAGCGCCGCCTCGGCACCACCGCCGTCTTCGTCACGCATGACCAGGCGGAGGCGCTCGCGATGGCCGACCTGGTGGCGGTGATGGATCGCGGACAGCTCGAGCAATGCGGCACGCCGGAGGACCTGTTCGAGCGCCCGGCGACACCCTTCGTCGCCGGCTTCGTCGGCCGCACCTCCCGCTTCGCGGCGGAGGTGGAGGCGCCCGGCCGCGTGCGCGCCAAGGGCCACGTGCTGGAGGCCGAGGGGACACCGCCCCGCGGGCCCGTGCAGGTCTTCATCCGGCCGCACCGCATCCGCCTGGGCGGGGAGGGCCAGATCCCGGCACGTGTCGCGACCCGCACCTATGAGGGCGCGACGGCACTGGTCTCGCTCGACACCAGCCTGGGCTTGTTGCAGGCGGAGGTTCCGGCGGACCTGGGGCTGCGCGAGGGCGACACGCTGTTCGCGACGCTGCCGCCGGCCGCGCTTCGCGTCTTCCCGGCATGACGGGCTGGCTGCTCGCCGCGCCGGCGGTCGCCGTCATGGCGCTCGGCTTCATGCTGCCGGTGCTGGTGCTGGCGCGCATCAGCCTGAACCGCACCGACGACCTTGGCGCGATGCAGCCCGATCTGGGCCTCGCGACCTATGACAAGCTGCTGTCCGATCCCTTCACGACCGAACTTAGCATCTCCACGCTCGGCCTGGCGGCGGGCAGCGCGGCGCTGGCCGTGGCGCTGGCGCTGCCGGTCGCGCTCACGATCCGTGCGGCGCCGCCGCGCTGGCGCGGGCCGCTGGCGCTGGCCGCGGTGGCGCCGCTGCTCGTCTCCGGCACGGCGCGCGTCATCGGATGGCTCGCGATCCTTGGTGACGAGGGGCTGATCAACATGCTGCTCGGCGCGCTCGGCCTGCCGGAGCAGCGGCTGATCAACAACTGGACCGGCGTGCGCATCGGCCTGACCGAAAGCCTGATGCCCTATGCGGTGCTGGTGCTGCTCGCCGGGCTCGGCCGGCTCGACCCCAGGCTCGACGAGGCCGCGGCGACGCTCGGCGCAGGGCGGACGCGCACCTTCCTTCGCGTGACCCTGCCACTAGCCGCACCCGCGCTGGCGGCTGCCTTCGCGCTGACGCTCGTGCTCGGCATCTCCGCCTTCATCACGCCGCGGCTGATGGGCGGCGGGCGCGTCTTCGTGGTGGCGACGGAGATCTTCGACCTCGCGCTGGAAACGGTGGACTGGCCCGCTGCCGCCGCCCTAGCCATGCTGCTGCTGCTCGCGCTCGGCGCGCTGCTTGCGCTGCGGAGCGCATTGCCGGAGCGCGGCCGGTGAGCGGCCAGGCGGGGCCGCGCCGGCCGGGCCCGGTGATGAGGCTCGTGGCCGCGGCCGGCTACACGCTGCTGCTCTCGCCCGTGGTGGTGGTGGCGGCCGTCTCCTTCTCCTCCGGCGCCTTCCTGTCCTTCCCGCCGCCGGGGCTTTCGACGCGCTGGTACGCGGCGCTCTTCGGCAACCCGGAGATCATGGCCGCACTCGCCACCTCCGCGATGCTGGCCTCGCTCGTCTCGATGCTGGCGCTGCTGATCGGGCTGCCGGCGGCCTATGCCATCGCACGGCTGAGCTTTCCCGGCCGGAGGCTGCTGGCGGACCTGCTCGCGGCGCCGCTGCTGCTGCCGACGCTGGTGCTCGGCCTCGCGCTGCTGATCGCGCTGCAGCCGCTGAAACTGGTGGCGACCTGGCCCGGGCTGGTACTCGCGCACTGCACCCTCGCCGTGCCCTTTGCGGTGCGGATCATGACCACCGCCATCGCCGCGGTGCCGCCCGAGCTGGAGTCAGCGGCGCGCACGCTCGGCGCATCGCCGCTGCGTGCGGCGCTGCGCGTCACGCTGCCGCTGGCGGCGCCGGGACTGATGGCCGCGGCGGCGCTGGCCTTCCTCGTCAGCTTCGACGAGACCGTGATTTCCCTGTTCCTGGTCGGCCCGCGCCTCACCACCCTTCCGGTGGAGCTCTTCCGCTATGCGGAGAACCGCACGGATCCGCTGGTGGCGGCGCTTGCCATGCTGCTCATCGCCATCGCGCTCGCCGTCGTCCTGCTTGTGGAGCGCATGGCCGGCCTCACCCGAACCCTGTCGAGGGACTGACCCATGCCGAAATACGTCGCCGGACCGATGCCCGCGCAGATCAGCGCAGAAGTCGTCGCGCTGCTCGAGCAGGCGGAGACCGCCACGATCGGGCACTGGCGGCACTGGGGTTTCGTGGACCGCGGGATCGCGGCGCTGCTGCGCGGCAAGCGCGTCGCCGGCACGGCGGTGACGGTGCAGATCCCTGGCCCGGACAGCACGCTGCTGCACCACGCTCTCGGCCTGCTGCGGCCGGGCGACGTGCTGGTCGTGGACCGGCTTGGCGATACGCGGCACGCCTGCTGGGGCGGCGGCGTGACCGTCGCCGCGAAGGCCGCCGGCGCGAAGGCGGGCGTGGTGGACGGGCCCTGCACCGATCTCGAGGAAGTCGAGGCCTCGGACTTCCCGCTCTGGGGCCGCGGGCTCGCGCCGATCACCACGCGCATCTACGACCTCGGCGGGCGGATGAACGTGCCTGTCGCGATCGGTGGCGCGGTGGTCTGCCCGGGTGACGCCGTTCTCTGCGACGAATCCGGCGTGCTGGTCCTGCCGCCTTCCGAGGCGGAGGAGGAGGCGCGCGCCGCCATCGCCCGGCAGGAGCGCGGGCTGGCGACGCAGGGCCGCGTTGCGAAGGGCGAGAAGCTCGGCGCGATCAGCGGCGCCTCGGCGAAGGTGCAGGCTGGCCTCTGATGGAAGCCTCCACCATCACCTGCGAGAAGCGGCCAGGCTCCGGCGCGCGGGGCGTGGTCTGCACCAACCACCCGCTCGCCTCCGCCGCCGGCGCCGAGGTGCTGCTGGCTGGCGGCAACGCGGTGGATGCGGCGATCGCGGCGCTCTTCGCCCTGACCGTGGTCGAGCCGATGATGGTCGGCGTGCTTGGCGGCGGCGTCGCGCATCTGCGCATGGCGGATGGGCGGCACACGGTCGTGGACGGCCTCAGCACCGCCCCCGCGGCGGCGCGCGAGGACATGTACCCGATGCCGCCGGACGCCGGGCCGGAAGTGCGGGAGTCGGTGGGCCGCACCAACGCCATTGGCGCGCTGGCCGTGGCCGTTCCGGGCGCGCTGCCCGCCTGGTCGCACACCCTCGCGGCCTTTGGCACCTGGCCGCTGGCGGATGTGCTGGAACCCGCCATCCGGCTGGCGTCGCGCGGCTTCGCCGTGACGCCGTACCTCGCCGACGCCGTCGGCGATGCGCGCGCCGACCTGGCGCGCGACCCCGATCTCGCGTCGCGCTTCCTTCCGGGCGGCGAGCCGCTTCGCGCCGGCACGCGGCTGGTGCAGGGCGACTACGCGGAGACGCTGCGCCACCTGGCGCGGCGCGGAGCGGCGGTGCTGCATGGTGATGGCGAGCTTGCCGGAGTGATGGCGGAGAGCCTCGCCGCGCGCGGCGGCATCCTGACCCGCGACGACCTGCGCCGCGCCGCGCCGATCGAGCGGGCGCCGATCCGCGGCCAGTATCGTGGCTTCGAGGTCTTCGGCCCGCCGCCACCATCCTCCTCCGGCGTGCACATCGCGCAGATGCTGAACATCCTGGAAGGGTTCGACGTCGCGGCGCTGGGCTTCGGCACGCCCGATGGCGTGCACCTGCTGGCCGAGGCGCTGAAGATCGCCTTCGCGGACCGCTCCGCGGCCACCGCCGACCCGGCCTTCGTGCCGGTGCCGGTGGCGCGCCTGACCTCGAAGGATTATGCGGACGCGCGCCGCGGGCAGCTCGACATGGCCCGCGCGCGGGACTGGTCGCCTGATCCATCGCTCGCGGAATCGCACAACACGACGCATGTGACCGTGGCCGATGCGGCGGGCAACGTGGTCGCCTCGACGCAGACCGTCAACAGCCTCTTCGGCGCACGCATCGCGATTCCCGGCACCGGGCTGATCGCGAACAACTACATGCTGAACTTCGAGCCGCGGCCGGGCCGCGCGCTCTCCGTCGCGCCGGGCAAGCGCGTGTTCACCTCCATGGCGCCGATGATCGTGACAGAGGGCGGGCGGTTGCGCTGGGCGCTCGGCCAGCCCGGCGGTCTGCGCATCTTCGGCTCCGCGATGCAGGCGATCATCAACCTGATCGATCACCGCATGGATCTGCAGCGCGCTGTCGAGGCGCCGCGGGTCTGGACCCAGGGCTTCGCGCTGGAACTGGAACCCGCCATCCCGGATCGCGTCGCGCAGGCGCTCACCGCACGCGGCCACCGGATCGAGCGGGTGCGCACCATCGGCGGCGGCCTGAATGCGATCGCCTTCCACGAGGATGGCGGCATGACCGGCGCCGCCTGTTGGCGCGCGGACGGCTCCGCCGTCGCGCTCGGCGGTGGACTGGCGCGCGCCGGCGTGCGCTTCTCCCCCGACGCTCCCGCGAAAGCCTGAGGCCCCCGATGACCCAGAAGATCGTCCTGCTGCAGCCCATCGCATCCGAGATGGAGGGGATCATCTCTTCCCTGCTGCCCGAGGGGTTCAGCGCTTACGCCATCAAGGGGCGCTCCACGGAGGAGGTGAAGGCCGGCGCGGCGGATGCGGATTACTGCGTCTGGTGGGACCTGCCGGTGACAGCCGATGTCGTCGCCGCCGCGCCGCGTGTGAAGCTGTTCCACAAATGGGGCGTCGGCATCGACAACATCGATATCGAGGCCTGCCGTGCCCGCGGTATCCGCATCGCGCGCACCACCGGCAGCAATGCGGTGCCGGTGGCCGAGTTCGCCGTGGGGCTGATGATCGCGCTCGGCCGCCGCATCGTGCAGGCGCACATCGCCACAGCCGCGGGCGGCTGGCCGAAGACCGAGGTGTGGCAGCGCTCGAGCCTCGTCTCCGGCAAGACGGTCGGCATCCTGGGCCTGGGGGCGATCGGGAAGGGGGTCGCGAAGCGGCTTCGCGGCTTCGACTGCACCATCCTCTACCACAACCGCAACCGCCTGCCGGAGGCCGAAGAGCACGCGCTCGGCGTCGCCTACCGCAGCCTCGATGCGTTGCTGGCGGAGAGCGACATCCTTTCGCTGAACTGCCCGCTCACGCCGGAGACGAAGGGGCTGATCAATGCCAGGACACTCGGCCGGATGAAGCCGGGCGCGCTGCTGGTGAACGTTGCGCGCGGCGGCGTGGTGGTCGAGGCGGACCTGGTCGCCGCGCTCCGCGACGGCCACCTGGCCGGGGCGGCAGTGGACGTGTTCGATCAGGAGCCGCCGCCCGCCGACCACCCGCTGCTCCACATGGACAACGTGATCGTCACCCCGCACACGGCCTCCACGGCTTACGAGAACTCACGGCGCAGCGTCCGGCACTGGCTCGGGAACATCCTGCGCGTCTCCCGCGGGGAGGAGATCCCGGAGGCCGACCGCGTGCTTTGAGCCGGGGTGCCGACACTCACCAAGCCGTGAAGTGTGTGTTCGACTCAATCATGGGTAGCATCATCGGCCGTCTGAGAGGAGGCTCAGTTGCGGGTCCTGGTCACTTTCACCTCGAGTGCCATCATCGGCTGGGCGCTTGGCTCAATGCTCTTCGACAGGGCGGACGCCTGGCCCTACATCGCCGCCCTCATCGCGGCCGGCCTCGCCATTCCGTTCTGCTCGGGAGGGGAAAGCCGCCCGCGCCAGAGGCCGAACCCGGCAGGCCGCTGGAAGGCTTCCAGATAAGGGGGTCGGCCCTCAACCCGCCGCCGCGGGTCCGCCGACGCGCCCACTGCCAAGCGCCCGGCCCAGCGGGATGCGCATCTCGCAGACGAGCCCGCCAGGCTCCCATCGCCGCTCCACGCGCCCACCCAGTTGCCCGACGATCGTGGCCTCGATGACGCGCGAGCCGAAGCCGCGACGCGACGGAGGGGTGACGGGCGTCGCCGCACCCATTTCCTCCCAGCGCAGGCGAAGCGTGCTTCCCTCGCCGCCGCTCTCCTGCCACCAGGCGAGGCGCACATGGCCACCGGGGGCCAGGAGCGCGCCATGCTTCGCGGCGTTCGTGGCCAGCTCGTGCATCACCATCGAGAGCGCCTGCGCGGCCTCCGGCGTCAGGTTGAGCGGCGGCCCCTCCAGCGCCACTCGCTCGCCGAGGCCGCCATAGGCCGCCAGTTCCTCCTGCGCTAGGGCGCGCAGCTCCGCCCCCTCCCACCTGGCCTCCGCCAACAGCGCATGGGCGCGGCCGAGCGCGGCGATCCTCCTCTCGACCGCCTCGGCATGCGCAGCCGGATCGCCGCGCGGTGTCAGGCGCAGCACCGCCTGCACGACGGAGAGCAGGTTCCGGGCGCGGTGGTCCACTTCGCGCGAGAGGATCTCGCGGTGCCTTTCCGCCTGCCGGCGCTCATGCACATCCTCGAGCACCCCCATCCACTCGGCCGCCTCCTGCCCTGAACCCTTGGCGGGCGCCCTTTCCGCGAAGACCGGCACGGCCCGTGCACGCATCCAATGCCACTCACCCCCGTCATGCGGCCGCACGCGGAACTCGGCCTGGGCTGGGCGGCGCTTGGCGCGTGCCTCGGCCCAGGTGGCGAGCAGCGCCTTCCGGTCCTCCGGATGGACCTTCTCGAGCCAGCCCCAGCCCAGCATCGCCGACTCCGGCTGGCCCGTCAGCCGCTCCCAGCCCCGACTCTCGACGATGGCGCCCGAGGGATCCGCGCGCCACACGAT
>Ga0247820_10001965_pt1 | contig 11586 bp, 8 predicted proteins | sample 13C_Glucose_Day1_2_FD_192480 | JGI IMG/M metagenome (GOLD analysis project Ga0247820, IMG submission 192480) | Soil microbial communities from agricultural site in Penn Yan, New York, United States - 13C_Glucose_Day14 | ecosystem: Environmental > Terrestrial > Soil > Agricultural land | place...
ACTGAGTCCCGGATCACCCAGTGGTTCCAGTACTACCTCGCGGGCAGCGGCCCGGCACCCTCGAACGCCTTCCGGTACACCGTCGACGGGCCCATCAGCGACACCGGCAGCGCGCGCAGCCGGACCCTCGAGGTCCCGGAGTACCCGGGACTCGTCGCCGGTTCGACGACCAGCCGGGTGGACGTCCCGTTGACCGGCAACGCGCAGTTCGTGGTCAACCCGCCGGGCGCCAGCCCGGCGGCGATCTCCAGCCTGCCCGGGGTCTCGGGGCTCGCCTCCACCGCCCTGTCCACCTTCGCCGGCGGGCTGCCCGGGCAGACCGCTCGCTTCACCTCCGCCCCGTTCGACACCCTGACGGTCCTCGCGGGGACACCTCGGATCAGCATCGACGTGACGAGGGTGCCGATTCCCGGGACGATCGCGGACGCCGCCGGCGCCACCGCGGACGAGGGCATGGTGCTGTACGGGTCGATCGCCAAGGTCTCCCCCGGCGGCACCCGGTCCACGGTGGGTGGGGTCGCGCCGATCCGGCTGCCGGAGGCGGCCGCCGGTCAGCCCGTGCCGGTCACAGTCAATCTGCCCGCGGCCGCACTCCAGATCGAAGCCGGTTCGACCTTCGAGGTCAGCCTGTCCACGACCGATCAGGCGTTCGCCGGTCCGACCACGCCGGCCGCCTACCGGATCGCGCTGGCCGATTCCGCGGCCGGCGCCGGCCTGTCCGGGGTGGACGCGGTCAGCGCTCCGGAGGTCGGCGGCGAGCGGGTGTCGGCGCCGGAGATCCCGGTGTTCCAGCTGATCGGCCTGATCGTGCTGGCGGTCATCCTGATCCTGGCGCTGATCCTCGGCGGGCGGGTGCGGTCGGGTCGGTCCGACGTCGACCCGGAGCTGGTCGGCGTGCCGCTGGCGATCCGGGGCCTGGGCAAGTCGTACCCGGGCGGGGTCAAGGCGGTCACCGACGTCAGCTTCGAGGTCAAGGCCGGGCAGGTGCTGGGCCTGCTCGGCCCCAACGGGGCCGGCAAGACCACCACCCTGCGGATGGTGATGGGACTGATCACGCCGACCGAGGGCGAGATCCGGGTGTTCGGTCACCGGGTGCGGCCCGGGTCACCGATCCTGTCCCGGATCGGCAGCTTCGTCGAGGGTTCGGGCTTCCTGCCGCACCTGTCCGGGCGGGCCAACCTGGAGCTGTACTGGAAGGCCACCGGCCGGCCGGCCGATGACGCCCAGCTGACCGAGGCCATGGACATCGCCAACCTGGGCAAGGCGGTCGACCGGAAGGTCCGGACGTACTCCCAGGGCATGCGGCAGCGGTTGGCCATCGCCCAGGCCATGCTCGGTCTGCCCGAGCTGCTGCTGATGGACGAACCCACCAACGGACTCGACCCGCCGCAGATCCACGCGATGCGCGAGGTGCTGCGCCGGTACGCGGCGACCGGGCGGACCGTGCTGGTGTCCAGCCACCTGCTGTCCGAGGTGGAGCAGACCTGCACGCACGTCGTCGTCGTCCACCTGGGCCGGACCATCGCCGCGGGCACCGTCGCGGAGCTGGTGTCGACCTCGGGCGAGATGGTGTTCGAGGTCGACGACCAGGACGCCGCCGAACGGGTGCTGCGCACCCTGGCCACCGATATCGAACGGACCGAGGCCGGCGTGCAGGCGGACCTGGGCTCGGTGCCGCCGGCGCAGGCGGTCGGTGCGCTGGTCGCGGCGGGGGTGGCGGTCAGTTCCGCGGCGCCCCGCAACCGGCTGGAGGACGTGTTCCTGGCGATGGTCGACGCGTCCGGCGCGGCCGGCTCGTCCAGCGACTACCCCCTGCCGGGTGACGCCGGCCCGCCGAGGCGCGGCGCACCGCCGGAGCCCGGACCCGACACCGACGACCGCACGCCGGTCGGCACCCAGCAGGGAGGGCGAGCATGAGCCCAGTGCATCAGGACCATTCGGCGGACGCCGCGGTCGCGGCGATGTTGAACGTGCGGAACGCCGTGCCGGTCAGTCCCGACGGCACCCCGGTCGGCTTCAACGCGAACCGGACCCTGCGGGTGCGGGTCGAGCTGAGCCGCCAACTGCGGCGGCGGCGCACGCAGCTGGCCATCGGCTTCATGGCCCTGCTGCCGGTCATCCTGGTGATCGCGTTCGCGTTCGGCACCAACTCCGGCGCCCGGGGGGCGGTCAACCTGGTCGACCTGGCCACCTCCGGGTCGATCAACTTCGCGTTGGTGTCGCTGTTCTTCTCGGCGAGCTTCCTGCTGATCGTGGTGATCTCGCTGTTCTTCGGCGACACGATCGCGTCCGAAGCGTCCTGGTCGTCGTTGCGGTACCTGCTCGCGATGCCGGTGCCCCGGGTGCGGCTGATCCGGCAGAAGGTGCTGGTCGCCGGCCTGCTGTCGCTGTTCGCGCTGCTGATCCTGCCGATCAGCGCGCTGCTGGTCGGCGGCATCGCCTACGGCTGGAACCCGCTGTCCACCCCGGTCGGCGAACAGTTCAGCTTCGCCGGCGGCCTGCTCCGGATCGCGTTGATCGTCAGTTACGTAGCCATCCAACTGACCTGGGTGGCCGGGCTGGCGTTGATGCTGTCGGTGCTGACCGACGCGCCGCTCGGCGCGGTCGGCGGCGCGGTGCTGATCTCGATCCTGTCGCAGATCCTGAACCAGATCGACGCGTTGGGCGACTTGCGCAACTACCTGCCCACCAAGTACGCGTTCGCCTGGACAGGGGCGCTGGTCGACCCCATCCGCTGGGACGACATGGTGCGCGGCGGATTCCTCAGCCTGGCCTACGCGGTCGTCTTCGGCGCGATCGCGGTGCTGCATTTCCGGCGCAAGGACGTCACCAGCTGACAGCTCCTCCCGGTGGGTGTAACGTTTGTTACATGAGGGTGACCGCGACGGCAATGACGACGGCGACGACCGACCGGGCCTGGCAGGTGCTGTCCGATCTGCCGGGCTGGCCGTCCTGGTGCCCGACGGTCACGTCGGTCGAGCCGCTCGACCCGGGGCGCGAACCGGGCGTGGGCGCGGCCTACCGGGTGCGGCAACCGAAGCTGCCGGCGGCCACCTGGACGATCACGTCGTGGCGGGTCGGCGAGGGCTTCACCTGGGATTCGCCGGCCCCCGGCGTACACAGCACCGGGGTGCACCAGCTGGTGTCGACCCCGCAGGGCACCCGCATCGAGCTGGAGCTGTGGTGGCGCGGACCCTTGCGGTGGCTGCTTCAGATGCTGTACGGCCGGCTCACCCGCCGGTATGTGGCCGCCGAGGCGGTCGCGTTGGCCGCCCACTCGGAGGGCGCCCCGGCGCCCCGGTGACCCCCCGGGACGAGATGCTGGAACGGGCCGTCGCGTGGTTCGCCGAGCACGGCATCGGCGACACCAGCATGCGGACGCTGGCCGCCGAACTCGGCACCAGCGGCCGGATGCTGCACTACTACTTCGGCTCCCGGGAGGGGCTGCTCGCGGCGGTCGTCGAACGCGTCGAGCGGGGCGAGCAGGCGGTATTGACGGCGTACCTGGCCGAGGCGGCGGATCCGTTCGAGGCCGGGACCCGGTTCTGGCCGCACGTCGCCGAAGCCGCGCAGACGTTCGCGCCGCTGTTCTTCGAGCTGTCCGCGCACGCGATGCACGGCCGGGAGTACGCGGCGCCGCTGCGGGTCTGGCTGTCGACCGGCTGGGTCGACCAGGTGGCCGCGGCGTTTGTCAGCGCCGGCCTGCCCGCCGACCGAGCCACCGCCCGGGCCCGGCTGGCCGTCGCCACCACCCGGGGCCTGCTGCTCGAGCTCGCGATCACCGGCGATCGGCCGGCGGCAGATCGGGCAATGGCGGAGTTCGCCGCCATGCTCCGGGCCGCCTCGCTGGATTGACCCGCCGTCCCCACGGCCTCAGCCGGAGCGCCGACGCGTTTCCGCGGAAACGCGGCGTGGTCGACGACCAGCTCGTCGCCGAGCCGGCCGGGCGCCGGGGCTACTTCACCGCGTGCAGCTTGGCCTTGCCCCGCCCACCGGCCTTTCCGCCGGCCTTGGCGTCCGGGGGCGCCGTCACGCCGGAGGCGTCCATGTCCCGGATCTCCCGCTTCAGCTCGTGGATCTCGTCCCGCAGCCGCCCGGCCAGCTCGAACTTCAGATCCCGGGCCGCGGCCGTCATCTGATCGGTGAGTTGCTGCACCAGGTCGGCCAGCTCGCTGCGGGCCATGCCGGCGGTGTTGTGCCCGGCGTACACCCCGGAGGTCTTCACCCGGGGCTCGCCCTGCGACCGGCGGCCCCGCGACTGGCTACGGCCGGAGCCACCCGTCGGCGGCGCGTTCCCGTTGTCCAGGGACTCCTCCGCCTCGGCGTACACCCGCTCGAGGATGTCGTTGATCTTCTTGCGCAGCGGCGCCGGGTCGATCCCGCGCTCGCGGTTGTACTCCTCCTGCTTGGCGCGGCGCCGGTTCGTCTCGTCGATCGCCCGCTCCATCGACGGAGTGATCTTGTCCGCGTACATGTGGACCTCGCCGTTGACGTTCCGCGCGGCCCGGCCGATGGTCTGGATCAGCGACGTCTCCGACCGCAGGAAACCTTCCTTGTCGGCGTCCAGGATCGCCACCAGCGAGACCTCGGGCAGGTCCAGGCCCTCCCGCAACAGGTTGATGCCGACCAGCACGTCGAACTCGCCCAGCCGCAACTCCCGCAGCAGCTCCACCCGGCGCAGGGTGTCCACCTCCGAATGCAGGTACCGCACCCGGATACCCAGTTCGAGCAGGTAGTCGGTGAGGTCCTCGGACATCTTCTTGGTCAGCGTGGTGACCAGCACCCGTTCGTCCCGGTCGGTCCGGGCGCGGATCTCGCCGATCAGGTCGTCGATCTGCCCGCGGGTGGGCTTGACCACCACCTCCGGGTCCACCAGGCCGGTCGGCCGGATCACCTGCTCGACGAACTCGCCCTGGGCCCGACCCATCTCGTACGGGCCGGGGGTCGCCGACAGGTACACCGTCTGACCGATCCGGCCGGCGAACTCCTCCCAGGTCAACGGGCGGTTGTCCAGCGCGGACGGCAGCCGGAAGCCGTGGTCGACGAGCACCCGTTTCCGGGAGGCGTCACCCTCGTACATGGCTCCGATCTGCGGCACGGTCACGTGCGACTCGTCGATGACCAGCAGGAAGTCGTCGGGGAAGTAGTCGATCAGGGTGGCCGGGGCGGAGCCGGCCGGGCGACCGTCGATGTGCCGGGAGTAGTTCTCGATCCCGGAGCAGAACCCGACCTGGCGCATCATCTCCACGTCGTAGCTGGTCCGCATGCGGAGCCGCTGCGCCTCCAGCAGTTTGCCCTGCTGATCCATCTCGGCCAGTCGTTGCGCTAGTTCGGCTTCGATGCCGGCGATCGCCGTACGCATCCGATCGGGCCCGGCGACGTAGTGGGTGGCCGGGAAGATCCGCAGCGAGTCGACCTCGCGCTCGACGTCGCCGGTCAGCGGGTGCAGGTAGTACAGCCGCTCCACCTCGTCACCGAAGAACTCGATGCGGATGGCCAGTTCCTCGTAGGCCGGGATGATCTCGACCGTGTCCCCACGCGCCCGGAACGAACCACGGCTGAACGACACGTCGTTGCGGGAGTACTGGATCTCGACGAGCGCCCGCAGCAGGGTGTCTCGGTCGATCTGGTCCCCGACGGCCACCGGCAGCGACCGGTCGAGGTAGGACTGCGGGGTGCCCAGACCGTAGATGCACGACACCGAAGCGACCACGATCACGTCCCGCCGGGACAACAACGACATCGTCGCCGAATGCCGCAACCGCTCGACGTCGTTGTTGATCGAGGAGTCCTTCTCGATGTACGTGTCCGTCTGCGGGACGTACGCCTCGGGTTGGTAGTAGTCGTAGTAGGACACGAAGTACTCGACCGCGTTGTTCGGGAACAGCTCCCGCAGCTCATTGGCCAGCTGGGCGGCGAGGGTCTTGTTGGGGGCCATCACCAGCGTCGGCCGCTGCACCTGCTCGATGAGCCAGGCGGTGGTCGCCGACTTGCCGGTGCCGGTGGCGCCGAGCAGGACGACGTCCTTCTCCCCCGCCTCCAGCCGTTTCTGCAGCTCGGCGATCGCCTGCGGTTGGTCGCCCGACGGCTGGTAGTCGCTGACCACCTCGAACCGACCCGAGGTACGCGGGATGTCGCCGACCGGCCGGTGTTCGGAGACGGCGAGGACGGGGTGCTCGGTTGCGAAGGCCACGAAATGCAGGCTACGCGGAGGGTCCGACAGTGCCCCTGTCCTCGATGCCCACTGCCGCAGGTCGCCAGCCGGTGGCCGCGGCCCACGCGCCGGCCCGGTCGTGGGCGTACCCGAACCAGGGCTCCTTGGCCTCGGCATAGCGCAGGGCGGTCGGATCGTCCGCGTACCGCGCGGCCACCGCCTGTTTCAGGTCGCGGTACTCGGCGAACGCCGTCCGGTCCGCGATCAGCCAGTCGCGGACGAGCAGCGACCACCGCCAGTTCGGCAGGTCCCGCACCCGCACGTGCAGGTTCACTGCCTGACCGGGATCGGCGTTCGCGTGGAAGCGCTTGAGCCAGCGGGCCGGGTCGTCGCCGGCCGGTCGCGGCAGATCCTGCCAGCGGCCCTCCGGTCGCGGGAAACCGGCCGCGGCCAGCGCCGCTTCGAGCCGATCGGCCTGGTCCAGCGAGTCGACCGTGAGTTGCAGGTCGAGGACGTCCTTCGCGGGCATGCCGGGAACGGCGGTCGAGCCGATGTGGTCCACCCGCCGGCCACCACAGGCCGACGAGATGCGGGTGGCGATCCGGCGGGCGTCGGTCACCCACTCCGGCCGGTACTCGACGAGCACCACCGACCCCCGGTCGGCTCGGCGACCGGCCCGCACGTTCTCCTCGAACGGCACCAACCGGCCGGCCCACAACGGCGCGACCTGTTCGGTCAATTCGGCGCGGTCCCCGTCGTTCGTCAGCATGACGTCGCACAACGGCGCCCGCTGCGCATCGGTCAGCTGCGCCCCGATCCGGGCCCGCGCGTCGGCCTCGGCCAGGCCCCGCCCGACCAGCCGGGCGACCCGGACCTCGGCGTCCGCGCACACCCCGATCACCAGGTGGAAGGACGCGGCCACGTCCAGGGTGGTCAGCAGCGGAATGTCGTTGACGACGATCGCGTCGGCCGGCGCGGCCCGCCGGATGTCCTCGAACCGGCCGCGCACCAGGGGGTGGGTGATCTGTTCGAGGCGCTTGCGCGCGGCCGGGTCGGCGAACACCACGGCGGCCAGTGCGGCCCGGTCGAGCGCACCGCCGGCGGCCAGCACGGTCGGCCCGAACGCGGCCGCGATCGCGGCCAGTCCGGGGGTGCCCGGCGCGACCACCTCGCGAGCCAGCACATCGGAATCGGCCACCACCGCGCCGCGGTCGCGCAGCGCGGACGAGACCGTGGACTTGCCCGAGCCGATCCCTCCCGTTACGGCAATGACAATCATGGAACGATCACGCACGCGATCATCGCACCGCGGTCCGACACGCGCGCCCGGCTACCGTCCGTCGGGTGGGCGCGGACGTAGCGTCAGCGACGTGACGATCACGCTGACCCGTCCCGCCGCGACCGACCGGGGTGGGCGGCACCGGCTGGGCCGGCCCGGACTCGTCCCGGTGGGCTCGCTGGTCCGCGTGGTCTACCGCGGCTGGCTCAGTCACCTGTTCCGGCCCGGGCGACACCTGCTGCGTACGCCAAGGGCGGCGCGGCGGTCGGCCGGGGTCCCGGTACCGGCCGCCGGCTGACCCCGCCGCGCCGACCGGCTCAGGCCGTGTGAGCGGGTCGGGCCCGGATCGAGGTCAGGCCTTGATGATGCGGGTCAGGGCGGCCTCGGCCAGCTGCGGCAGGCCGGTCGTGAGGGTGGCGGCGTCCACCGACGCGGGCGCGGCGATCGCCAGCGTCCAGTTGTCGTAGTCCATCACGATCAACCCGCCGTCGCGCAGGGCGACGGTCGCCGGGTAGCCGCTGACCGCGCTCGGGGTGATCTGGCCGCCGTTGTCGGTCTCGTTCTGCACCGTCACCCCGACCTGCTTCTGGGCCGCCGCGGGGTCGGTGTACGCGGTGAGCCGCAGGGTGATCTGCCCGGACTTCTTGTCGTCGGACAGCCCGTAGAGGCAGCGCACCGAGCCGGTCTGACCGGCCTCGGTGTTCACCTCGGCGACGGCCACCTTCAGCCGATCGTTCGGGATGTCGAGGTTCAGCGCCTTCTTCACGTCGGCCGCGCTGATGATGGCACCGCAGTCGACCTTGAGCGGGTCGATGCCGGTGACGACCGGGGCGGCGGTGACGGAGGGGCTGGGCGACGGGGACGGCGATGCCTCCGGGCTGGCCGGGGCCGCACCGGAACCGCTGGCGTCGGGACCGGCCGACGCGCCTTCCGAGCCGGACGGCGCGTCGGCGCCGCTGGACACGGTGACCACCGCGGTCACCGTCCGGCGGGTTCCCGTGTCCGAACCACAGGCCGACACCAGCAGCACCCCGGACACCGCCGCGGCCAACACCAAGTCACGTCGCATGAGCCAACCGTAACGGTCGGCCGGGCACGAGCCGGACAGCTCCCCACGCCGACTTCACCGGCGTGTCAAGCCTTTCGCGCTGGTCAGGAATGCCGGAAGGGCCGCCACCGAGACGGTGACGGCCCTCCGGGTTACCTCTGTGACGTGCGGCTCAGCGACCGGTCAGCTCAGTTGCCGGCCAACCGCTCCCGCAGCGCGGCGAGCTGCTCGTCGTTGACCAGCGAACCGGCCGGCGCCTGCGCGGCACCTTCCGGCGCCGCGGTGTCGGACGAGTAGTTGCTCGGCTCCGCCGCATCGGCGTCCGCCGCGGCCGCGGCCGCGATCTGCTTGAGGTGCGACTCGTACACGGTGTGCGCGTCGGAGTACTGCTTCTCCCACGCCTCCCGCTGGGTGTCGTATCCCTCGAGCCACTCGCCGGTCTCGACGTCGAAGCCCTCCGGCGGCACGAAGTTGCCGGCATCGTCGTAGTGGTCGACCACGCCGTACTGGGCCCGCACCTCGTCGAACTCGGTCTCGGCGGTGATGCCTTCGTTCGCCTGCTTGAGCGACAGCGAGATCCGGCGCCGCTCCAGGTCGATGTCGATGACCCGGACGAAGATCTCGTCGTCGACGGTCACGACCTGCTCCGGGATCTCCACGTGGCGACCGGCCAGCTCGGAGATGTGCACCAGGCCCTCGATGCCGTCGTAGACGCGCACGAACGCGCCGAACGGCACCAGCTTGGTGACCTTGCCCGGCACGACCTGGCCGATGGCGTGGGTCCGGGCGAAGTGCCGCCACGGATCTTCCTGGGTCGCCTTGAGCGACAGCGAGACCCGCTCGCGGTCCATGTCGACGTCCAGGACCTCGACGGTGACCTCCTGGCCGACCTCGACGACCTCGGACGGGTGGTCGATGTGCTTCCAGGACAGCTCGGAGACGTGCACCAGGCCGTCGACGCCACCCAGGTCCACGAAGGCACCGAAGTTGACGATCGAGGAGACGACGCCCTTGCGGACCTGGCCCTTGCCCAGCTGGTTGAGGAACTCGCTGCGCACCTCGGACTGGGTCTGCTCGAGCCACTGCCGGCGGGACAGCACCACGTTGTTGCGGTTCTTGTCCAGCTCGATGATCTTGGCGTCCAGCTGGCGGCCGACGTACGGCTGCAGATCGCGGACCCGGCGCATCTCGACCAACGACGCGGGCAGGAAGCCCCGCAGGCCGATGTCCAGGATCAGGCCGCCCTTGACGACCTCGATGACGGTGCCGGAGACGACGCCGTCCTCTTCCTTGATCTTCTCGATCGTGCCCCAGGCACGCTCGTACTGCGCGCGCTTCTTGGACAGGATGAGGCGGCCTTCCTTGTCCTCCTTCTGGAGAACCAGGGCCTCGACGTGTTCGCCGATCTCGACGACCTCACTGGGGTCGACGTCGTGCTTGATGGACAGCTCACGCGAGGGGATGACACCCTCGGTCTTATAGCCGATGTCGAGCAGGACCTCGTCGCGGTCGACCTTGACGATGGTGCCCTCGACGATGTCGCCATCGTTGAAGTACTTGATGGTGGAGTCGATGGCGGCGAGGAAGTCCTCGGCCGACCCGATGTCGTTGATCGCGACCTGCGGGGCGGTGACGGTGGGGGTGGACATGTGCTGGGGTGCTCCGGACGGGTGGTGTCGGGATCTCGTCGTCGGCGCCGGTCGGCGATCGATGTCGGCCGGCGCACGGGGCGGGATCTGCGGGATGGCGGCACGCAGCGGATCCGGTTCGCCGGGGTGACCTGCAACGACGCCCCCGGGACTGCTCCCACGACTGCAAGGCGATGCCTTCGGTGATGACCTGACGAGTGCGGCCTGCTCCATTCCGAGACAGCACAGACCCACAACGCAGCGTTCAGCGTACGCCATGATCACCCGGTCGGGTACATCCCCTCCCCGGAGTCGCCGGCGGACGGCCGCCGGAGCGGGCGGCGGATGGTGCACCATAACGCGGTGAACGGTCAGACACCGCTGGGCGAACCGCTGGGCCCGACCCGACCGCGGATCCGGGCGGCCGATCAGGCGACCAGCCGGGCGGCGAATCGCCGCTGGTGGGACGCGGATGCCACGAGCTACCACCACGAGCACGGCGCGTTCCTCGGGGATGCCGACTTCGTCTGGTGCCCGGAGAACGTGCGCGAGGCGGACGCCCGACTGCTGGGCGAGGTGGACGGCCGGCGGATCCTGGAGGTCGGGTGCGGGTCGGCGCCGTGCGCCCGCTACCTGCGGGCCTGCGGCGCGCAAGTGGTCGCGCTCGACCTGTCGGCCGGGATGCTCGCCTACGCCCGAGCCGCGGCCACGCGCACCGGGATCGACGTGCCGCTGATCCAGGCCGATGCCTGCGAATTGCCGTTCGCGTCGGACACCTTCGACATCGCCTTCTCGGCCTTCGGCGCGGTCCCGTTCGTCGCCGACTCCGCCCGGCTGATGCGGGAGGTTGCCCGGGTCCTGCGACCGGGCGGCCGGTGGGTGTTCGCGGCCAACCACCCGATGCGCTGGGCGTTCCCCGACGACCCCGGGCCGGGCGGGCTGACCGTCATCCAGTCCTACTTCGACCGCTCGCCGTATGTCGAGGTGGACACCGCCGACGTGCCGGCCTATGTCGAGCACCACCGCACCATGGGCGATCGCATCCGCGAGCTGGTCGCCGCCGGCTTCGTCGTGCAGGACGTGATCGAACCGGAATGGCCGGAAGGGTTCGATCGGGTGTGGGGTCAGTGGTCGCCGCTGCGCGGCGAGTACTTCCCGGGCACCGCGATCTTCGTCAGCCGACTGGGCTACCGCTGCTGGTAGGGGTTCTGCGGGCCGCCGGGCTGCCCGCCGGGCTGGCCACCGCCGAACTGCTGGGGTCCGGGGCCGCGCTGGATCTGGTTGGCCCACGCGCGCAGCTCCTTGAGCTCGCGCTGGATCGGCCATTCCTTGAACGCGAAGACCAGCAGCATGATGATGTTGACGATCGGCACGAACATGATCAGCACCCACCAGCCGGAGTAACCGGCCTTGCTGATGATCTTGATATAGGCGATCAGGAAGATGATCCAGATGGCCAGGCCCAGCAGGCTGACCC
>Ga0247820_10001966_pt1 | contig 11585 bp, 14 predicted proteins | sample 13C_Glucose_Day1_2_FD_192480 | JGI IMG/M metagenome (GOLD analysis project Ga0247820, IMG submission 192480) | Soil microbial communities from agricultural site in Penn Yan, New York, United States - 13C_Glucose_Day14 | ecosystem: Environmental > Terrestrial > Soil > Agricultural land | place...
ACATTACAGAGCGTGACGGGCGGTGATGATCTTGGGGGTCGTCGCCAACGCGATCAAGGAAGAGATCGCGAACCTCAAAGTCGATGATCAAGCGCCCGGCATGATCGCCCTCGCTCTCAGCCTCGCCCGCGCCGTCGACTCCTCCGCGAAGAACCCCGCCTCCAAGGCCGTCGCCGCCCGTGAACTGCGCGCGGTGATGAAGGAGCTGCGGGCCCTGGCCCCGATCGGGGAGGAGGGGGACGCGGTCGATGACATTGCTCGCCAGCGAGAGAAGCGCAGGGAGGAAGCCCGCAAGCGGCGGTCCGGATGAGCCGGTCTACGGGGTGCAGGAGCCGCGGTTCTGGACCGTGCCGGACACTTCCATCTCGACGGCCGGCCAGGAGGCCATCGACCTCGCGGCCCGGGCCGGGCTGAAGCTGGACCCGTGGCAGCGGTTCGTCCTCAACCAGGGCATGGCCGAGGATGACGAGGGCGGCTGGGCCGCCTTCGAAGTCGCCGTCAACATCCCCCGCCAGAACGGCAAGGGCGCCATCATCGAGGCCCGGGAGTTGTGGGGCCTGTTCATCGGCGGCGAGGAGCTCATCCTCCACAGCGCGCACGAGTTCAAAACTGCGAAGTCGGCCTTCCGGAGGATCGAACGGCTGATCCGTCGATGCCCTGACCTGCTGAAACGTGTGAAGACGTTCCGGCAGACCGTGGGTGAGGAAGCAGTCGAGCTGCACGACGGGCGGATGCTGCGGTTCATCGCCCGCAGCAAAGGCAGCGGCCGCGGCTTCACCGGCTCCTGCAACATCCTGGACGAGTGCATGGTGCTCGGCGACGAGGCGATGGACGCGCTGCTGCCGACCATGGCGGCCGTGGAGGACCCGCAGATCTGGTACCTCGGATCCGCCGGCATCGGCGCCCCCAGCGTGCAGCTGGGCCGTCTGCGCCGCCGCGCGGAGGCGGCCCTCGAGAGCGGGGTGCCGGACCCGTCGCTGGCCTACATGGAGTGGTCGATCAACCCGCACGTGAAGGAGTGCCCGCCGGGCTGCGCCGATCACGACGACCCGGGCAGCGACGAGGCCGCGCTGAAAGCCAACCCGGCGATCGGCTACCGGCTGTCACTACCGAAAGTGCAGAACGAGCGCGTGACGCTGAGTCCGGCCGGCTACGCCCGTGAGCGGCTCGGGGTGGGCGAGTATCCGGCGGAGGAGGGCGACGCGTGGACGGTCATCGGTAAGGACGCGTGGGAGGCCCTGGCCGACGCTGACAGCCAGCCGGAGGACCCGGTGGCGTTCGCCATCGACGTCACCCCAGAACGGTCGCACGCGTCGATCTGCGTGGCGGGCAGGGCCGGCGGGTCGGTGCACGTCGAGGTGGTCGACAACCGGCCGGGCACGGACTGGGTGGTGCAGCGCGCGAAGGAGCTCACGAAGAAGTGGGGGCCGCGGTGCTGGGTGGTGGACCCGGGCAGCCCTGCGGGATCGCTCATCGGTGACCTCGAGGCCGCGCTGGCCGAACGCGACGAGGACGAGGACCAGGAGCCGGAGGACGACGTCGGCAGCGAGGCGTGGGGCGAGGAGACGCAGCCGCTGGCGCCCGTGGTGCAGATGAAGACGAGGGACGTCGTCCAGGCCACCGGCCAGCTGTATGACGCCGTGATGTCCGGCCGGATCGTGCATCTGAACCAGGCGCCGCTGGCCACCGCCCTGGCGGGTGCGAAGAAGCGCGAGCTGGGCGAGGCGTGGGCGTGGGCGCGGCGGAACGTCGGGGTCGATATCACCCCGGTGGTCGGGGTGACGTTCGCGCGGTGGGGGCTCTTCGCGGAGATCGAGGAGCCGGAGGAGGAGGTGGAGCCGTGGGCCGAGTTCGGGTGACGGCGGAGGCCCGGGCCCGCGGGGGCGTGCTGGCGGGATGCGGGATGGTGACCGCCGGCGTGTGGCTCGGCATCGACCTGGCGGCCGGCCTGATGGTCGGCGGGATCCTGCTGGTCCTGTACTGCCTGCTCCTGACCGATGTTGGCCTGCTGGACCGGGACGGGGGTGAGCGCCCGTGACGAGCCTGTGGCGGGCCGTACGCGGCCGTACGGGGCGTGAAGAGTCCCGGGATATCAGCACGATCGACGACTATGCGCTCGCGCTGCAGGAGGCGCTGGGGTACGGCTCCTGGTCGGCGCTGGGGATCATGCAGACGCAGCCGGGGCAGGCCGCAGAGAAGGCGCCCGGGGATCTGCCGGGGTACGCGCAGCTGTTCGCGACGAACCCGGTGATCTGGGCGTGCATGGTCGCGAGGCAGATGGTGTTCTCCGCGCCGCGGTTCATCTGGCAGCGGCTGAACAACGGCACACCCAGCGAGATGTTCGGGTCGACGGATCTGCGGCGCCTTGAGGCGCCGTGGATGGGCGGCACGACGCAGGACCTGCTGTCGCGGGTGATCCAGGACGCCGACCTCGCGGGGAACAGCTACTGGACGGGCGACGGCGACGAGTTGGTGCGGCTGCGGCCCGACTGGACGCACATCGTGCTGGAGCGTCGTGTGCTGCGCGGTGGCGTGCTGGGGTGGCGCAAGCTGGGCTACATCTACCAGGAGCCGGGCGAGGAGCCGGTGCCGCTGCTGGCGGACGAGGTGGCGCACTTCGCTCCGGTGCCGGATCCGCTGGCGACGTACCGGGGCATGTCGTGGCTGACGCCGGTGATCCGGGAGACGCAGAACGACGGTCTCATGGCCCGGCACAAGGCCAAGTTCCTCGAGAACGCCGCCACCCCGAACATGGTCGTGCGCCTGGCGCGCGAGGTCAGCCCGGACGCCTTCGGCAAGTTCAAGGCGAAGATGGAGGCCAACCACCGCGGCGTCGAGAACGCCTACAAGACCTTGTATCTGGGCGGTGGGGCGGACGTCACGGTCGTCGGGTCCGACTTCAAGCAGCTCGACTTCGCGAAGGTCCAGGGGGCCGGGGAGACCCGCATTGCGGCCGCGGCCGGTGTGCCGCCGATCATCGTCGGGCTGTCCGAGGGCCTGCAGGCTGCCACGTACTCCAACTACGGCCAGGCGCGCAGACGGTTCGCGGACGGCACGATCCACCCCCTGTGGCAGAACGCCGCCGGGTCCTTCGGCACGCTGGTCCGGCCGCCGGGCGGCAGCACGTCCGGGGCGGTACGGCTGTGGTACGACGCGCGGCACGTGCCCTTCCTGCGCGAGGACGCCAAGGACGCAGCCGAGATTCAGGGCCTGCAGTCCCGCACGATCCGCGCGCTCGTCGACGCCGGCTACACCCCGGAGTCCGTCGTCGCCGCGGTGAACGCCCAGGACTGGGCGCTGCTGGTCCACACCGGCCTGTTCTCTGTGCAGCTGCAGAAGCCCGGCGGGGGGAGCCCGCCGCAGGCCCGTGTGCGGGCTCTGGCCGCTGCGCTGCAGGACGCAATCCGACCCATCGAGGGAGGGGCCTGAGATGCCCGCCATGCAGACTGTCGCCCGTGAGCTCGAGCGGTCGGCGCCTTTCCAGCTCCTGCGCGCCGAAGGCGACGAAGGGGAGGGCGACGGCCGGACACTCAGCGGGTATGCCGCGGTGTTCGGCGAGCCCACCGAGATCAACAGCTGGGAGGGCAACTTCACGGAGACGATCCGTAAGGGCGCCTTCCGTAAGACGATCCGTGAGAACACGCCGGTCATGCAGTTCGATCACGGTCGGCACCCGCTCATCGGGTCGATCCCGATCGGCGCGATCGCCGACCTGCGTGAGGACGACCAGGGCCTCTACGTCGAGGGCCGCATCACCGACAACTGGCTGATGCAGCCCATCCGCGACGCGATCGCCGAACAGAGCGTGAACGGCATGTCGTTCCGGTTCGAGGTCGTCCGCGAGGAGTGGCGCGACGTCAACGACAAGCTGGTCAAACCCGAAGAGGTCCTCGACCTGCTGTGGATGCCCGGCGACCGCGGCCCGCTCAAGCGCGAGCTCATCGAGCTGAAGTGCCGCGAGCTCGGGCCCGTCGTCTTCCCCGCCTACGTCGGCACGTCGGTGTCGGTGCGGGCCCGGGACATGGCCGCCGGCCTTGCCGGTGACGACACCATGACCCGCCAGATCCGCGCCTCGCTGGCGCGCGACGCTGCGAGCGTGGCACCCCAGGTGCCCGACGACCCGCAGCTGCGCCGCGAGGTCGCCGCCGTCCTGCTGTACCCGCAGGCGGCCCCTCAGACCCGCGAGGCCGCGCCGCTCCCCGAGGAGCACCCGGACCCCGCCCGCACGACTGGCGCGCCGGCCACCGACGGCCACCCGCCGGCCCCGAGCACCACCGACGCGCCGCCCTCCGATGGGCACCCGTCGCCGCCATCGACGAGCCAGGGTCTCCGCTCGGAGATCTCCGAGCGGCTCGCGTTCATGCGGACGCACCTGGCGTCCATCGAAGACAAGGACATCTGAGCATGGAGCTCTCGCACCCCCAGGCGAAGATCCGCCTGGCAGACATCACCGCCGAGCTCGAGCGGCTCGGTAACAAGGACACCCTCACGCAGGAGGACGAGCAGCTCTTCGACGAGCTGACCCGCGAGTTCGGCGAGGTCGACGCGCACCGCCGGAAGCTGGAGCGCACCGCGGCGCTGGAGCGTGTCCGCTCGGCCGGCTCCTCCGCGGGCCGTCCGCCGGCGGCCACCTCGATCGCGTCGGTGCCCGGCACGTCGATCGGGTCCGGCTACGACGCCGACCCGATCCTCAACCCCGACAGCGTGGAGGACCGCCGGTTCCGCAACCCGTGGGACCTGTCCGAGGTCCGTACGTTCGGCCGGTCCAAGGGCGAGGTCGGGCAGGAGCTGCGCGCCCGGGCGCTGTCGGCCGTGGAGAAGATGGCCGGCGCCAACGACGCCGTGCGCGCCGCCGGTACGGCCATCCTCGAGCGGTGGGACGACGCGGACTCCCGCATCGCCAAGCTGTGCCTGGCCACCTCGAGCCCGGAGTACCTGCGGGCGTGGGCGAAGGTCGCCTCCGGCCGCGGGCACATGATCGCCCCCGAGGAGCAGAAGGCCCTCGAGCGGGCCATGTCGCTGACCGACACCGCCGGCGGCTACCTGGTTCCGTTCCAGCTGGACCCGACCGTGATCATCACGGCGAACGGTTCGCGGAACCAGATCCGTGAGGCCGCCCGCACGGTGGTCGCCACCGGCGACGTGTGGAACGGCGTCTCCTCCGGGGCGGTCGCCTGGTCGTGGGACGCCGAGGCCGCCGAGGTCTCCGACGACGCGCCGTCGTTCGCGCAGCCGTCCATCCCCGTGTACAAGGCGCAGGGCTTCGTGCCGATCAGCGTCGAGGCGCTGGAGGACGAGGCGAACGTCACCCAGGAGGTGGCGAGGCTGCTGTCCTTCGGGCGGGACGTCCTCGAGGCCTCCGCGTTCGTGGCGGGCACCGGCGTGGGCCAGCCCACCGGCATCGTCACCGCCCTGGCCGGTACCTCCTCGGTGGTGACGCCGACGACCGCGGAGACCTTCGCGGCCGCCGACGTCTACAAGCTGGACGGCGCGCTGCCGGCCCGCTACCGCACGGGCGCGTCCTGGCTGGCCAACCGCGGCATCTACAACCTGGTCCGCCAGTTCGACACCAACGGCGGCGCGCAGATGTGGGAGCGGATCGGCGCGGACGTGCCGCCGCAGCTCCTCGGACGCCCGGCGCTCGAGGCGGAGGACATGGACGCCGCCTTCGACCCGGCGGCCACCGGTGACAACCACCTGGTGGTGTACGGCGACTTCAGCAACTACGTGATCGCCGACCGGGTCGGCATGACCGTGGAGTTCATCCCGCACCTGGTGGGCGCCAACCGCCGGCCGACCGGTCAGCGCGGCTGGTGGGCCTACTACCGGGTCGGTGCCGACAGCGTGAACGACGCGGCGTTCCGCATGCTCAACGTCGCCACCGCCGTCTGATCGCAACCCGCTTGACGGGCCCTGACCGCAACCGCGGGCCAGGGCCCGTCCCGTACCCCCGTACACACCCGTTCAGGGAGGTTCCGCCATGGCGGACAGCAAGACCGAGAAGCCGGCCACCCAGACCCAGACCGGCTCGTCGAGCACGCCGAGCACGGGCGGCAGCTCCAGCAGCTCGCGCGCCAAGGACCAGGCCGAGACGTCCACCCAGGCGCTGGCCGTCGACGCCGAGCGCCCGGGCATCGACCCGCGGCTGGACAACCGCACCGGCGACCAGCGGCCCAAGCTCGAGGAGTTCCCCGCCAAGCCGCAGCAGATCGACGGCCCCGAGCTGGGCGAGGAGAAGGCCGTCGCTGCGCGTGCCGACCGCGACCGCGAGGACGTCGGCCAGCGCAAGGGCGCCAAGTCGCCCGGCCCGCACGGCCTCGGCGACACCGCCGACCAGGTCTGAGAGGCAGCACCGTGGCGATCAAGCGAGCCACCCAGCCGTTCACGGCCTACATCGACGGCATGCCCCGCGTGGTGCGGGCCGGGGACCTGGTTGAGGACACCGACCCCGTCATGCAGGGCAGGGCGCACCTCTTCGAGACCGTTGAGGAGCACGTCGCCCAGCGCCAGCCCCAGCAGCCGCAGGTGGAGACGGCGACGGCCGAACCCGGCGAGCAGCGGAACCTGACCCCGCCGGCGTCCGGCCGCAGCAAGCCGCCCTCCGCACGGGGCGGCGGCCGCCGTGGCGGAAGCAAGTAGAAAGGGGTGAGCGGTGCCGTTCGATCTGGGCGCCACGGTGCGCCTGACCGCGGAGTGCCGTGACCCGGGCGGCACCCTCACCACGGCGGCCACGGCCACCGTGACGGTCACCCTGCCGGACGGGACGGCCGTCACCCCGGCCACCGCCGAGACCGGCACAGCCGGGGTCTACCAGGCCGACCACGTGGCCACGGTCCCGGGCCGGCACACGGTGCGCTGGGTGTGGACGTCGCCGGCGGCCGCGTACACCGACGTGTTCGACGTCCAGGAGGCGGCGCCCCCGGCGATCCTGTCGCTGGCCGACGCCCGCGAGCACCTGAACCTGAAGGGCACGAAGGACGACGACGAGCTGCGGTTCTGGAACAACGCCACGACCCGCGCGGTGGAGCACTTCACCGGCCCGATCGTGCCCCGCACGATCACCGAGGACCACCGCTTCACCGTGGCGCGGGAGCTCGTCCTGCTGCACACCCCAGTCCTCGAGGTCATTACCGCCGCGCCCGTGCGGTCCGGCGGCACCGCGCCCGACGTCGACGGCCTGGTCCTCGACAGCGGCGCGGGCCTGATCATCCGCGCGGACGGCGGGCGGCTGTACGGGCCGCTGCGCATCACCTACCGGGCCGGGCGGACGGTCATCGCGGAGAACATCACCGCCGGGGCCCGCATCATCCTCGAGCATCTGTGGCGGACTCAGCGGGCGGGCCGCCGCGGCGGCATGGCCGGAGGCGGCGAGGACTACGCGGTCACCGAGCCGATCCCCGGCATCGGCTACGCCGTGCCCAACAGGGCGCTGCAGCTGCTGGAGCCAGACCGACTTCCCCCGGGGGTGGCATAGATGGGATCGCGAGTACCCGAGGTCATCGACCGCCTGGTCGCGCTCGGCGAGGCCGACATCGCGCTGAAGGACGTGCGGGTGGCGGACGGCCCGGAGGTGACCGAGGACGCCGCCGAAGACTGGCTGATCGTCGGATTTGACGGCGACCCCGCCGGCGACATGCAGGCGGCGCAGACCCTCGGCGGCTGGGCCGGGCTCGGCCGCCGGCGGGAGGAGCAGTGGCAGATCACCGTGGCGGCGATCGCGTCCCGGGGCGACACCGACGTCCGGGCCGCGCGCATGCGGGCGTACGAGATCGGCGCGCGGGTGGAGGACTGGCTGCAGGCCGACCCGACGCTCGGGCTGCTCGAGGTGGAGGCCGCCATCGAGGCGAGCCAGCTGACCCAGGACCAGAACGCCGACGGCGTCCAGGCGCTGCTGCTGCTGACAGTGGCCGGCCGCGGATTCACGTAGAGAGGAGCGCACGGTGAGCGTGCAGATGCGGCACGACAGTGTCGAGCAGGAGATCGAGGTCGCCGAGATCTCGATCAGGCACTACGAGCGGTCGGGGTGGAAGGTCGTGGACGACCAGGCCGTCCCGGTCATGGAGACGGCCGCGGCGACGGACCAGTCCGTCCTGGGCGAGGAGACGGCCGCGGCGAAGGGCCGCCGCCGGCGCAGCGAGGGAGAGAACTGACATGGCGACTCCGATCAACCCGTCGACGCGGTACTACCGGCGCGGCACCACGCGCGTGCTGTGGGTGCCGACGATCGCTAACAAGAACTCCCCGACGCGGGCGGAGCTGGACGCGGGCACGGCGCTGGAGGGCGAGACCGGCGCGATGTCCGGATGGCAGACCTCTTCGGCCACCGTGCCGACAGCCGCCCTCGGCTCGCGGTTCACGCCGACGGTGCCGGGTGAGATCACCGCCGCCGACAGCTCGCTGACGTTCTGGGCGTCGAAGGACGGCGACGACGTGAGGTCGCTCCTGGTGCGCGAGGAGCGCGGGTTCGTGGTGTGGATGGACGAGGGCGACGTGCCGACCCAGACGATGGACGTCTTCCCGGTGCAGGTCACCAGCCAGGCCAAGGTGCGGGAGATGGACAGCGCGGCCCAGATCATGGCCCAGTTCTCCATCACCAGCGAGCCCGCCGAGAACGTCACCATCCCGGCCGCGGCAACCCCCTGACGGCCATGCCCAGTTCAGTACAGATCCTGGGCACCGGCCAACTGGTGGACCTCTCCCGGCGGATGCGGAGAGCAGGCGGCCCCCGGCTGCGGCAGAACTTCAGCCGAAGAGTCAGGCGGGCCGCCGAGCCGCTGCAGCGCGACCTGCAGCGGTCCATCCGCGGGGTGCAGCTGCCGGGCCCGGGCCGCACCACCAGGGGCGGCCCGACACCCACCACCCGCCCGCTACGGGCCACCATTGCCGGCGCCATACGGATCAGCGTCCGCGCCGGCGCCAACCCGGGCGCCCGTGTGTGGATCGACCGGACCCGGCTCCCCACGGACATCAAGAACATGCCCTGGGTCATCGAGAACGGCAGGGTCAGGCACCCCGTGTTCGGTAACAGGCGCCGCTGGGTGACGCAATGGGCCCGCCCGACCGGCTGGTGGTCCAGCACCGTCCAGGCCAGCACCCCTCGGATGCGGGCCGAGATCGAACGCGTCCTGGGCGATGTCCGCCGGGACCTCGAGTGAGAGCGAGACACCCACGTGATCATCACGTACACGCAGGACGACGGCGCGGTCGAGCGGCTGGACACCGACGCGCTGTCGGCGCTTGAGGCCGCCGCCATCGAGGAGGCCATGGACGATGTCCCGTGGCGGGCCATCGAGGCGCGGCTGCAGGCGCAGGACCCCACCGCGCTGCGCGCGATCGTGTGGGCGGTCCGCCGGCGCGACAACCCTGGGCTGAAGTTCGCCGACTTCGACGTGCCCGGCTGGCGACGCCGCCTCAGGGCACGACTCACCCGGGACGAGATCGGCGACGCGCTGACCAACATCATGACCGAGGCCCTCAGCAAGAACGAGGACAGCATGATCGACGCGGTGGCGCCGCACCTGCGGAAGCTGGCCGACGACCCGGCCGACGTCGACCGCTGCCTCGACGACCTGGGAAAAGGCCACTTGACGCGCCGCGAGAAGGAATCCGCGGACTGATCAGCGAGTACCGGTGGCTGCTCGCGCACTACCTGCACATCCGGCCCTGGGAGATCAGCCTGCTCTCCCCCGAGGAGCTGCAGTCAGCGGTCGCCTGGGTGCGGCACCACGTCGCTACACGGTAGGAGGTGACCGGTGGCTGAGCGCCTGACCTTCACACTGGCCGGCCGCGACGAACTGTCCCGCGTCCTGGACGGCACCGCCGACAGCGCGGACCGGCTCCGGCTCCGGCTGGCCGGTATCACGGCGGACTCCGACGGCAGGCTGCGCGACCTGAACGGCCGCTTTCTGACGCTGGCCGACGCGCAGGCCCTGGTCGACGACCGGACACAGACCGTCCGGCGCAGCATGACCACGCTGTCGGACGAGTCCAGGAAGCTGGGCGACTCCCTTAAGGCCAACCTCATCAGCCTCCTGCCGGCGGCGATCCCGGCGACCGCTGGCCTGGCGTCCTCGGCCGCCGTGCTGGCAGGGCAGCTCGGCGCCGTCACCGTGGCGGCCGGAGCCTACGCGCTCGCCCTGGGCCCGCAGGTCTCCGCGATCGGCGAGGCCCTAGAGGCGCAGAAGAAGTATCAGGAAGCGGTCGACGAGTCGGGCGCCACCTCGAAGAAAGCGGTCGAGGCTCAGGTCGAATACCAGCGGCAGCTGGCCAAGATGCCGCAGCCGACGCGCGAGGCCGCGGTCGCCGTCGGCCTCCTGAAGGACAACTACCAGGAGTGGTCCGACTCCCTCGCCGGTGACGTGATGGCCCCATTCACCAAGGGCGTCGCCGTCGCCAACGCACTGCTGCCTCAGACCACCGGCCTGGTCCAGGGAGCCAGCAGCCAGTTCGACCGGCTCATCACACTGGTGGGCGGCGCCATCTCGACGCCAGGGTTCGACGCGCTGAACCAGCGGTTCACCCAGTTCACGAACGAGACCCTCGACAACGGCATCGACCGGTTGACGATCTTCCTCGCCAAGCTGGAATCGGGCCAGTACGACGGCGGCCAACTCCAGCAGTGGTGGGACTATGCCCAGCAGGCGGGCCCCGTCGTATGGGACACGCTGGAGCACGTGGCCGACGCACTGCTCAACGTGTTGGAGGCCGGGTCCGGCGTCGGGGTCGGCATGCTCGACGTCATCAACGTCCTGTCGGGGATCGTGTCAGCCGTGCCGCCGGATGCGATCGCCACGGTCCTGCAGCTGGCCATCGCCATCAAGGCCGTGAAACTCGCGGCGGCCGGGGCCAGCGCTGCCCAGGCAGGACTGGCCGCGCTGGGCGTGCAGATCGGCGCGATGCGTGCCGCGGCCGCCGGCGCACCCGGCGCGCTGGCCGGGACCACAGCGGCGATCGGCTCCCTGTCCAGGACCGCGAAGCTCGCGATGGCTGGCACAGGGATCGGGCTGCTTCTCATCACGCTGGACCAGCTGTCGGCCGGCAGTCGTAAGCCGCAGCCGGACGTCGACAAGCTGGCGTCGTCGCTCATGGAGCTGGGCCAGTCGGGCAGGGTGTCCGGCGAGGCACTCCGGTTCTACGGCAAGGACCTCGACGACCTGGGGCTGGCATTCCAGCGGGTCATCGACCCGGAGGGACTGGACCAGTTCCAGCAGTCCATCGTCGGCTTTTTCGGCATGGACTCGACGCCGGTGAAGGACGCCAAGGAAGACGTCGCCGCGTTCGACGAGGCCCTCGCATCGCTGGTCTCGGGCGGCAACGCGGACCTTGCGGCCGCCGCGTTGGAGAACACCATCTCCAAACTGGAGGAGCAGGGCTACAGCACTGACGGGCTGCGCGACAAGCTCACCTCCTACAAGGACGCGCTCGCTGCGCAGGCCCTGGAGCAGGAGCTCGCCGCTCAGTCGATGGGGCTTTTCGGTGAGCAGGCGTCGGCGGTCCAGCAGAAGCTGGACGCGCAGAAGGCCAGCGCTGACGGGCTGCGCCAGTCGATCCAGGCGCTGAACGATGTGAACCGGCAGAGCCTCGAC
>Ga0247820_10001967_pt1 | contig 11584 bp, 7 predicted proteins | sample 13C_Glucose_Day1_2_FD_192480 | JGI IMG/M metagenome (GOLD analysis project Ga0247820, IMG submission 192480) | Soil microbial communities from agricultural site in Penn Yan, New York, United States - 13C_Glucose_Day14 | ecosystem: Environmental > Terrestrial > Soil > Agricultural land | place...
TTCGTGTAGATCGATGACTTGCAGCTCACTGCTCATGGCAGGTTCCTCGAGACGGTTTTGGTGGGCGCCCTTTTCTCAGGAATGCTTGAGTTTGGCAAGGCGGGTCGGCTCAGGACGGGGCAAACTGTTCGAAGATCTGTTGGCCGGTGAGGTTCTTGGTCTCGTTCTCGAAGCAATACCAGGCGGGTTTTTCGTCGATGAAGATCTGCTCGGTGAAGGTCCAGTTTTCCGTGCCGTCCAGCAGGCCGACCGGCACGACATAGAGGTTGCCCTCTTTCAAGCGGTAGAACAGGTGCGTACCGCACCGGCCGCAGAAGCCGCGCTGGGCCCAGGGGGAGGAATCATAGACGCTCGGGGTTGGGCCCTCGAATTTCGGGGGCTCGGTGCAATGGACCGCCAGCAGCGGGCCACCGGTCCATTTTCGGCACATGCTGCAATGACAGGCGCTGACATGGGTGTTGTCGATTGTTGCACTCAGGTGAATTGCACCACACAGGCAACTGCCTTGTTTTTCCACGGACATCTTGGGGCTCCTTGCGGTTGTTCCGGGGAGTTGCAGTATAGGCGCAGGCTCCAGGCATGTCCGGCATCACCCTGCCTCAGCCCAGCATCCTGGCCAGGCGCTCGTAGGCAAGTGTGCGTGGCCGTACCCCGGATAATTCAGGCCCGCTCGTGCCCATTCGACCTAGCATTTTTGCCAGTTGTTACATAGCAGCACAATTCCTAACTTGGAAGCTCCGGCAATGCCTGTCCCCCGCGCCGGCCAGGAGAAGCACCTATGAGCAGCACGTCCAATACACCCGCGAAAAACACTACAACATCCGCCACTCATATCACAACGACAACGACAACGACGTCAACACCAACCACAACTACAACTACAACTACAACTACAACTACAAGCACCACAAATTACACCAGCACCAACCCCACTCCCTACGCCAACTTGATGCCTCCGAAAATGGTGGATGCCGACGACGATGGCCAGGGGAATGGTGGACTCGGTTATTATGATTTGCTGCACAATCCGAGGAAGATTCTTGAAACGCGTGTGGGCCCGTACCTCGACGTAGCGGATGGCGATGACATCCAGTTATTTCTGGACGACACCATGATATACAGTCGATTCGTCAAAAAAGACGAGACCGGCGTCATAGTGTTAGAACCTACTGCAGAACACTTTATAAATAAAAAAGAAGGCTTGCATGGGCTCTGGTACAAGTTCATAAGCTTCCCAGGCGGAATAGAATTCCCCTCGGATAAAACCGAGCTCTTCATCAAGTCCACGATCCCCGGGGACCCTGATAAAGACCTGCCGCTCCCGGAGGAAAACTACAAGCTGGAAAAAGCCTCAATCGTCCCTGAATGGCTGGCAGGAGACACCGAGAAGGTCACCATAACGGTCCCCAAATGGACTTATCAATCCGGCTACGACACCTTGACGATAGATTGGTCCGGTTTCGAACACAGTATCCGAATTGATGATATCGATAATGACACGGTGATCGTCCTCGACGACTTGCAATCCAAGATCCCTGGCGGTAGAACTTCGCTGCGCTACAGTATTACCGACGATGCAGGCAATTACTCCCTCCTGGCCCCGTCCACGACGGTGGATGTAGACTTCGACTATCCCGAACAGCCCGCCGCGCCGCGCCTTCTTGTCGATGGGCATGAAGACGAAGAGATCGACATGAGGTACCTGTTGACCGCCGACCTGGCGGTGGTGGTGCCTGCGAATGAGAATCTGCAGCCGGGACAAGCTGTCGTCGTCGAGGCATACGGTCGGAACGCCGACGGCGAAGACATGCCTTTTACAAGTGAACCCCAGAACGTCGGCTCTCCGGTTGAAGACATGTTGTTCAAGATTCCCAATGGCTTCGTAAAAGCATTGGTAAAAGGTTCGATCCGTGTCGCCTACCACGTGGACGGTCAACATCTCTCGAAAAGTACTTCCCGGCCGGTCACCCACACCGTCATTGCAGCCCCAAAACTTCCCCAAGCCAAGAACGACAAGCTGGATTACCTACGTGATGTGCAACCCGATCAGCATCTCAAGGTCGATGTGGAGCCTTACCCCGGTATGCGAGCTGGACAAAAGGTCACTGTAGTGTGGAAGGCAACGGGCGTTGTTGAATGGCGCAGCGAGGAGAAAACAGTCCGTTCGCGGGAGACCCTGAATTTCTTGTTGCCGGACTCGCTGGCGATGGGGGGCTACTCAACTGAGGTCTTGGTGACCAGTTTCGTCAATGGCATAGCCTCGACGCCCCGCAAGGTGACTATCGAGCCCCAGGCTGTGGGTACACCGGCCATCAAGATCACCTCGAACGGCGACAAATACACCGCCGATGTGGACTTTCCGTACAGAAAGGATGGTGACCATGTCAACATCATTATCAATGGCCGCGTGAGAAAACAAATTTCTCCCTACCACCCACTTGAGGATACAGGCCAGGCAACAATCCAGGTCTCGGATTCCTGGATTACAGAGAACCGAGGCGGTGCCGTCCTGTTCAACTACAGTATCTGGCATCGCGAGGAGAGAACCTACTTATTCTCACCTCCCGAGTTCATTCAACTTTGAACCAGCGACCAGGGCCCAAGCCGGGCCCTGGCCATCCATGCTGCAGTCCTGGCACCTGAAAACTAGCATTTTTGTCAGGTTACTTCCCATCACCCTTGGCTCAAGCTACCCGCACGCATGAGCCAGGAAGTGACGCCCATGTTCACCTTTTCCCGCACCACACTCAGACTATTCCTACAGCCTCAGTTCACTTCTTCCCGCACTCTTCAGCGCTCCCCGAATGCCTGTCCCACTTACTTATTCGCGTCGGAGTCCACGATGAAAAAAGAACTGCGCCTGCGTGTCCGCAGGCCGTATCGATTCGCCTGTGTCCTGCTGCTTGGCTGCACGCCCCTTGCCACAGCGGGCGTCCTTGAGGGTCGCAGTGAACAGGCTACTGTCGAGGCCGGCAGCCCTGCGGAGTCCTGGCAGGTGAGCAATGGCGCTACCCTGAACATGAACGCCGGCAGCCAGGCCGATGCCTCGGATTCGTCTTCGGGTGTGGCGATCTCACTGACCCAAGGCGGCAACCTCAACGCCACGGGCGCCACCATCAGTGCCGCCGGGCGTGCGATTCTCAACAACGACAGCAACGTCACCCTGGTCGGCAGCCGTGTGACCGCCACCGATGATGGCACCAGTGCCTTGTCCGGCGTCGCACTGCAGATGTACGGCGGCAACAGCACCGTCGTGGGCTCGGTGCTCGATGGCGCCCGTCACGCAATTGCCATCAGCTCGGACAGCCGGGGCGACAACGCCGGTGACCAAGTGGCCACCCTGGATATCGCCGGCAGCCAGCTGATTTCGACCACCGGCAGCGCCATCCATGTCGGCAAGGCCTTCGCCTCGGAGCCCATCGCCCCGACAGCCCATATCACCCTGCGCGATGGCACCGTGGTGCATGCGAACAATGGCACCCTGCTCGAGGTGGAGGACGACGCCAGCGTATTCCTGACCATCAAGACCAGTGAAATCGAAGGCGATATCATCTCTGCCGACACCGCCACGACCCATGTGGCACTCGGTGAAAAAGCCATCTTGCGTGGCGCAATGCAGGGTGTGGACCAGCTCGATGTCGGTGCCTCCGCGCAATGGATCGTCACCGCTGACTCCTCCATCGACGAGCTTCTCACCAACAGTGGCAGGATCACCTTTCAAAGCGATAGGGAAGGCGACGAAGCCGGCCGGATTCTGACCGTGCATGGCGACTATGTCGGCGATGGCGGCAGCATAGAATTCAACACCAAGCTGGAGGGCGATGCCTCGGTAACCGACAGGTTGATCATCGAAGGCGATACCAGCGGCACCACGTCAGTCAGCGTCAACAACCTCGGCGGGTCCGGTGCCAAGACCTTGAATGGTATCGAACTGATCACCGTCGGCGGCGCCTCCAACGGGGAATTCACCCAGGCAGGTCGTATCGTTGCCGGAGCCTACGACTATCAACTGGTACGGGGTGAAGGCGACAACAGCGGCAACTGGTACCTGCGAAATGAATTGATCGATCCGGGCAACCCTGACGCGCCGATCCTGATCGTCCGTCCCGAAGGCGGCGCCTACGCGGCCAACCTGTACGCGATGAGCACCTTGTTCGACGCCAGTGTCGGCCAGCGCGGCGGCGACACCGAACGTGCCGACACCCTGGCGGCCGACGGCCGTTCGACCAACCTGTGGATGAAGCACAGCGACGGGCACCAGCGCAGCACCGACAGCAGCGGGCAACTCAACACCCACGTCAGCCGCAACGCCACGCTGTTCGGCGCCGACCTGGCCGGCGGCTCGACCCGTGCCGGCGGCGCCTGGCGCACCGGGGTCTTTGCCGGCTACGGCAACAGCCATGGCAACAGCACCTCGCAGCTGACCAATCACTCCGCCAGCAGTCAGGTCAAGGGCTATACCACCGGTGTCTATGGCACCTGGTTTGCCAACGGTAACAGCGAACAGGGCCTGTACACCGACGCTGTGCTGCAATACAGCTGGTTCGACGCCCAGGTCTCCGGCGACGACGTGGCCACCGAGCGCTACAGTGCCAAGGGCGTCTCCACGTCACTGGAAGCCGGCTATGTGTTCAGCGACCGCTTCGAAGACGGCGATGCCTGGTACCTGCAACCCAAGGCCAAGGTGGTCTGGTCGGGTGTGACCCCCGACGATCACCGCGAAGACAACGGCACCGTCGTCTCCACCCAAGGCAGCGATACCCTGAGCGTCAGTGTCGGCGCCCGCGCCTCGCTCAAGCTGAACTACACCGGCGATGACACCCTGGCCGACAGCTTCAAGCCCTTCGTCGAAACCAACTGGATTCACAACAATCGCCAGGCCGGCGTCAACCTCGACGGCGTTAGCGTGACCCAGGCCGGCACCCGCAACATCGCCGAATTCAAGGTCGGCGCGGAAGGTCGCATCAACCGCGACCTCACGATCACCGCGTCGCTGGCCCAGCAAGTGGGCAGCAACGACTTCTCCGACACCGCGGCTTCACTGGCCGTGCGCCTGTCCTTCTGATCGCCTGGGCATGCGTCGGCCAAACCGACGCATGCCCCCTCCCGCCAGCCCGACCTAGTAATTCTGTCAGCTTACAAGTTCGCGCTTTTTCCCGACTATGAACCTGCGTTCGTTTGCACCGTACTCGGTATCGGAACGACTTGGAACACTGCCGAGGCCCGTCACCGCCAGCCCCAAACCTGAAGCCCTGACAGCACAGGAAAACAACCATGTCTGAACGTTATTTCATCGCCGAGTATCGGCCTGCCACCCTGCCGGCCAAATCCATTGCCTCGCAATGTGGTTGCCATAGCCGGCACGCCTACAAGGCGGTTCGAAAACCTGCTCGCATTAACGCCACGTGGGGCTTTGATGAGGAACTGGTGTTTCCCAAGGATGCGCTCGCTCCGACCCTCCCGGGTGTCGAGGCAGACAACCTGTTGCTGGCAGACTTCAGGAACTACCCTATCACGCTACGGTTCAGAATCCCGGCTAAGGTTGTCGACCCAACCCGGGATGCCGTACTGCTTCTCGTGGACGGGAGCGCGTTCAGCATCCCCATCACCTTCGAGGGCTACAAGGCGGGGGACATCTTTTCCATCGAACTGCCCGCCAGCGCTCGCCAAGAAGGCATCCATACGATCCAGTACCGCATACATTACTCGAACAATCGATCGGAGGACGGTCCCCTCCAATCCTTCAAGGTCGATCTGACTGCACCTGGCCTGCCGTCACTGGCCGAATTGAACGTCGATAGCGACATCATCAAAGGCGGGGTCACCTCGGCCACCCTCGAAATCCACAATGGCAAGCACTATCTCAAAACGACCCTCAATGGCTACAACGGCCTTGGAATAGGCGACAGGATCCGTGGCGTGATCGCCGACCTCGACGGGTTCGGTAGCACAACGGATGTCGAGCAAGAATACGGGCCTGGAGACGAGATCATCTTGCGGTTCCTGAGGGAGGACATCGAACGTGCAGGGGATGGCCTTAAAACATTCGCCTATACCGTCACCGACCGCGCCGGCAATATTTCGCTCCCTTCGCGCCCCGTGACTCTCAAGGTACTGCTCGACGGCGAGCTGACCAATCTTCCGGCACCAGAAGTGGCAGACAGCGCCGATGGCATCATCAACGATGAAGAGGCGCGCAAACCGCTGGAAGTGATCATCCCCGCCTATTCGGACAAACCCATTCTGCCAGGCGACGCGATCGAGCTGATCTGGGGCGATGCCCACCACGAACCACTACCCATCCCCGATGGCGAGGAAGGTGCTCGCCTGCCGATCTACCCGGACTATGCAGCCCTTTACGACACCTGGAAGGCGCAATCGCAGGGGCGCGATGAAACCGCCCGCATCACCGTAAGCTATCGGATCATTCGCGAAGGCATGGTGGCCGGCACCTCCGCAGGGTTGGACGTGGTCATCAACCTGCACCAGGTGGGTGGCGATCCAGAGCCAGAGGTACCGACCCACCCGAACCTGCGTCCAGCCGTGCTGATGTCCTGGTCAGGGCAGCTCAACTACATCCCCAAAGATGACTATGCCAAGGACGCCAGGCTCTTCGTGCCATGGTTCGACCGGCACTCACCGACGGCACCGGTGCTGATCGAGGGCGATGTGGTCCAGCTCAGATACGGTACCTATGCGTTTCCCCCACGGACCGTCAGCGACGCTGACGTCGGCAAGAAGGCTGACCTCGAATTTCCCCTCACGGCCGACCTGATCGCAGAGCAAGCGGGTGGCACACAAGCCCTGGTCTATGAGGTGGAGCGCCCTGTCCAAGGCCCGACCCACAACACGTCACAGGGGCCGGTCCAACCAGTGCTCGTGGACGCTGATGAGCAACTGCCTGGCGATGGCGACCTGGGAGAAGGTGAATACGCGCCCCTCAAGTCCGCCTGCTGCATCATCCCGGCTGATCTCGAAGATGGCAAGATCGTGTATTTCGTGACGCCGCCGTACAAGCACAAGCGACCTGGCGACCTGATTGAAATCAATCTGGTCCAGGTGGAGACTGATAGACACACCGAAAATGAGGAGCCTATCGAGGTATCAAGAATCAAGGACTCGTACACGGTCGCCGATGCCAGTGAGGAGACCGAGGAGTACCGGTTTCCCCTTCCGCGCGCCCAACTAATCGCCCCCAGTAAACGTTGCCATATTCATTCCACATGGCAAGTCACTAGGAATGGGAAAACGGTAGCGAACGACACCACCGCCCTGCTCATCGTGGATCTGCGCGGCATGCGATGAGGAAGGCAGCACTGCAGCCCTAACCCACAGGCGCCCGTCGATTGATATCGAGGGGCTCCTCGAAGCGCGCGATGACAACTCGTCCCCTTGCGCCCATCCCGCCGACGGCCACCGCCTGCCAGTGGCGACCTGGCAATTCTGTCAGGTTACAAGCGCGCGCTTTTTTCCGACCATGACTCTGCGATCGCATCGGCTGCGCCAGGTACCGGGACAGCCAGTAGGACTGCTGTGGCAGTGCCTGACGGGGCACGTCGCCCAGCAGCAACCCTGTGAATCCCCTAGCCACTGGAATGCAACCATGTCTGACCAATCTTCTCGCATCGACGTGCACACACCCGGCAAGGTGCCAAGCCAATCCATTACCCACTCCGGGCGTTGCAAGTGCCCTATGGTCTACAAGCCAACACGCAAACGGTCGCCAGGCATACTGGGTTTTACTGATCCCTTGGTGTTCCCGGCAAACGCCCTGGCGGAATTGCCGCCGTCCGGCATTGCAGACAATTTACTGTTGGCAAGCGTCAGCTCCGACCCGCTCAAGCTCACATTTCCAGTGCCGGACTCGATCAAGGACCCGGACGGCGATAGCGTGCAACTGATAGTAGATGGTGCTCCATTGGATCCGGCCGTCACGTTCAAAGGTAAAAAACCTGGGGACACTTTTGAAATCGACCTTCCTGCGTCTGTTCGCACGGAAGGCACCCACACGATCATCTACCGAGTCATATACTCCGGCAGTGGTAACGAGAGTGGCCCAGCACAATCCTTCATTGTCGACCTGACCAAACCTGGCGAACCCTTGCTGGCCGAGTTGATTGTTGATGAGCTAATCAAAACGAACGGGCTGACCTCGGACAAGCTCAAGGAAGAGGACGGCGAGCAATACCTGGAATGCACCGTTGCCGGCTATGGCGGCCTAGCGCCCGGCGACATCATCGAGGGAGCGATCAGCAGCACGTTACGTTCTCGACGCATAGCCCGGGGGAGCATGCGTCGTCGTCCCAAGGACGGATTGACGCTGCGCTTCCTACGGGCAGATATCGAGGCCCTGGGGGATGGCACCCTCGTTTTCACCTACAAAATCACGGATCGGGCGGGCAATGTTTCGGATATGTCCCTCCCACTGACGCTGAAGGTACTCCTCAAGGGGGAACTGAAAGGCCTACTCGCGCCGCTGATTGCTGCACACACTGACGGTCTCATCATCGATGCGGAGGCACGCGAGCCTCTGGAACTGGTCGTACCCGCCCATACTGGCACGCCGGCTATCCAGCCGGGTGACAAGATCGAACTGGTGTGGGGTGACGCCGTGCATGAACTGGTACCTATCCCTGGTGGCGAAGAAGGCAACCCGCAGACTTTGTATCCCTCCTATGCAGCCCTCTACGATACGTGGAAGAAAGAAACGGCAGGTGCCAACCTGGTCGCCAGTATCGATGTGTTCTACCGCATTATTCGAAACGGTATTGTTGCCGGCACCTCGCAGATCACCACAGTGGCGGTTAACTTGTTCCAGGTTGGCGGCGATCCAAATCCAGATCCGGAAGATCCGGTGCATCCGAACCTGCGCCCCCCTTACCTGGAGACCGCAAGCAAACAATACAATGAAATCCCCAGTGAGGAATTCGACCAGGACGCCACGATCTACATACCGTTGTACGATCGAAAATTCCCACCCAGGAAGGTCTTGGAGAAGGACGACAAGGTCTTGGTCTTCTATGGTGAGATAAAGTTTCCTGTACGTACTGTCACCGAACAGGAAGCGAACGGCACGGACGATCTGCGGTTTCCGCTGACTGCCGACCAGATCGCGCAAGAAGGCTCTGGTACAAAACCGCTCCACTTCTTGGTAACCCGAGCGATCACAGGCGGGAAGGAGAATACTTCGCGGTCCTATGAACAACCGATCACAGTGCACGGAAACGATGAGCTTCCGGGTGAAGGAAGCCTCGATGATGGCCGATACTTCCCTGTCAGAGCGAGTGACGGCTGGATCACGAAAGAGCAGATTGCCCTGGGCGTCAAATTCATTACACCGCACTATGCGAACAAGAAGCCGGGTGACACTATTTCGATCGAGCTGTACCAGGCTGCTGGCCGTTCACACGACGCTGGCGAAACGCCAATCGACGGGAGCAGATACTCCTTCTTGAAAACCGTTGGTGAAGACGATAAAGACAAAGAAACAGAGTTTGAAATCCCGGCACATCACCTGTTGTTCCCAAATGACTTTTGCCATATGCATGCCACATGGACTGCGACAAATGAATTTGGGCCTGTATCAAATACCACGACTCCCCTGGTAATTGTCGACACCCGCGGCGATAACGCTGAGTCTGAAAACAAGTCCTGACTACAGTAGACAATGGCAAGCTTGCACCATCAGCGTACCCCTTCGGGGGTACGCCCTCCTCGTTACAGATTCACTAGGCCGCGCAAATACAACGCCGCATAACCACTGATGATTACCCGGCCATTGCCAGGTGACTCACAGACCAACTGCCCCTTGCGCGCACCACCCTGCTGGCAATGAAGCCGTGCCTGCCCGAGCCGCTCGGCCCAGTAAGGGACCAACGAGGTATGCGCCGAGCCGGTGACCGGATCTTCATTGACCCCGACCCGAGGCCCGAACCAACGTGTAACGAAATCGAACCCTCCCCCCGGCGCCGTCACCGCGATGCCACGCACGTCGAAGCGAGACAAAGCGACGAAATCGGGCTGCAAGGCCGCAAGCTCCGCTGGGTCATCGATCACCACGATGTAGTCGTCGGTACGATACAAGCCTCGCGCACTGGCCAAGCCCAAGGCCTCCAGCAACCCCGCTGGCATCTCCACTGCCAGCGGCTGCTTGGCCGGGAAGTCCATCGCCAGCAGGCCCTCGGTGCCGCGGCTGACCCGCAGTTCACCGCTGCGGGTGTTGAAGCGCAGCTCTTCGCGCTGCTCGCCCAACTGCTCGTACAGCACCCAGGCCGACGCCAAGGTGGCGTGGCCGCACAAATCAACTTCGACTGTCGGGGTGAACCAGCGCAGGTCGTAGCTTTCACCGTTGCGAACGAAATAGGCAGTTTCGGACAGATTGTTTTCTTCGGCGATACGCTGCAGCAGCGCATCGGGTAGCCAGCTGTCCAAAGGGATCACCGCCGCTGGATTGCCGCCGAACGGCTTGGCGGAAAAAGCATCGACCTGGAAGATCTCGAGTTGCATGCAGCACTCCTTGGATAAGTGAAAGCAAAGGCTATTCGTGTACTGGCGTGAGCACCGGCTCACCGGCAAAGAACGCCTGCAGGTTGCGCAGCACCAGGCTGACCGTGTCGCGGGCGGCCTCGGGGGACTGGCCGGCGACATGAGGGGTGAGCACGGTATTGCCGAGGGCCTTGAGGGCATCGGGCACGCCGGGTTCGCCATCGAACACATCGAGCGCGGCGCCGGCAATCCGTCCCTGAGCCAGGGCGGCGACCAGCGCCTGGGTATCGACCACGCTGGCGCGGGCGATATTCACCAGGTAGCCCTCGGCGCCCAGCGCGTCAAGCACCTGCGCGTCGACCAGGTGCTGGGTGCCGGCCCCGCCCGGGGTGGCGACGACCAGGATATCGACGGCATCGGCCAGGTGCAGCGGGCTGTCGTACCAGGTGTAGGGCGCATCGTTGCGCGGGGTACGGCTGTGATAGCTGACGGGCATGTCGAAGCCGAGGCTGGCACGCTTGGCGATTGCCAACCCCACCGCGCCCAGCCCCAGGATGCCCAGGCGTTTGCCGCTCACCGACGGGCTGATCACCCGCTGCCATTCGCCACGGCGGGTGCTGGCGTCGGCACGGGGAATGTCGCGCAACAGGGCCAGCAGCAGGGCCAGGGCGTGGTCGGCCACGGCGGCGGCATTGGCACCGGCGCCATTGGTGACGGTGATGCCACGGGCGGCGGCGGCGGCCAGGTCGACCTGCTCGTAGCCGGCACCGATCACGCAGATGATCCGCAGGTTGACCAATGTGGCAATTTCGCCGGCAGTCAGGCCAAGCGGACCACGAGTGAGCACGGCATCGATCTCCCCGGCATGACGGGCGATGGCGTCGGCGCGCAGTTGCGGCGACGGTGCGCGGATCAGGCGGTAGCCGGCCCGTTCCAATAACGGCAGGTAGTCATCGACGGTTTCCACCAGCACCAGGACTGTCTTGCTCATGCCACCCTCCGGTTGAATGCGAAGGGGGATTATGCCAGCTGTTGGCGCGGCCGGCCCTATCGCGGGGCAAGCCCGCTCCCACGCAATTGACGATGAGCATTACTGGCG
>Ga0247820_10001968_pt1 | contig 11582 bp, 14 predicted proteins | sample 13C_Glucose_Day1_2_FD_192480 | JGI IMG/M metagenome (GOLD analysis project Ga0247820, IMG submission 192480) | Soil microbial communities from agricultural site in Penn Yan, New York, United States - 13C_Glucose_Day14 | ecosystem: Environmental > Terrestrial > Soil > Agricultural land | place...
GTGCGCGTGGCCGCGGCGGCCACGCGCACACCGACGTCACCGGCACCGAGCTGGCCAAGGTCACCGCCGCGGTCAAGGCGAAGGACTCCGCGGTGACGGTCCAGCGGGTGCAGAAAGACCCCGACGGGTCCTACGACGTGATGGGCACCAAGGCCGGCAACCCGGTCATGCTCGAGGTGAGCAAGGACCTCAAGACGATCCAGGCCAGGACCGGCGGCCCCGGCGGCCGGGGCTCGCAACCTGTCCCCTCCGCGCCCAGTTCTCCGACGTCCACCACGTGAGAGGCATGAGCCGACCGGTTCAACCGCTCTGGGCCTGCGTGAGCGTGGCGGCCCCGAGGCAGCGCGTTGACGACCCCGGTCACGCGACGGAGGAGCGCACAGCAACATCGTCTGCGTGTCTGCACCCAGTTCACGGTGCGCCGCCGTCTCACGCGAGCCCGTGGTGGGCATTTGCGACGTGGCTTCGGTTAGCTCCGGGGCCGGTCGCTCTCGGCGAGCCGGTTCTGTTTCGTCTTGCGCAGCCGCCGTTCAAGGGCCACCACCAGCATGACGGTCGCAGTGGCCATGGTGGTCCAGAGAATGGCCATACCCGTGAACCCGCCCCGTTGCTCGGGCCCGCTGGTGACGGCCAGGACAGTGAAGACGACGGCGACGAGTGCCAGCGCGGCTGCGAAGAACATCGAGTACAACCGAAGCCCCAGAGCGCTGGAGTCGCCCCGTCGCTGACCACGCGCCGCGTAGACGTGCCCAGCCAGACCCAGCGCTGCCATTCCAGCCCAGAGGTAGCCGGCGCTGTGGCCCGACAGTCCGGCGGCAAGGTTGCCCAAGGCGAAGAGAGCCAGGACCACGATCATCCACGTCCGCACGCGCGCTCCTTCCACGTTCCTGATCACTCGGTATGGTCCGAGCTGTCCGGGACCCAAGCAGCCTTTGCCCCAGCCTGCCGGGCGGCTACACCCGGGGCGAGCCAAGCCGGTGAGGTGTGTTTGGCGCCGCGGGGGAGTCCGGACAGAGAACGTGAAGAAGCCGAGGGGGAAGGTTCCATCTGCTCACGATGACCCGGCGAACGACGGGGTGGCCGTTCCAGGCGATGGTGCCGAGAAGACTGACGCCGTGGGCCGGTCGACCAGCCCGCCGCGTGCACCCGTCGGCAGACGTGTGCTGCCGAGGGGGTGGCACAGCGAGACCTGGGGTGGCGCTCGGGCACACCAAGGGTGCCTGTCGCCGGGCCGCCGCTCAGCCGACTGTTGGGAGAGCTAGGCAGCAGCAGCAGCCTCCCACCGGAAGGACCTCTCCATGAACCTCACCTCTTCGGCTCGCAGCCTCGTCATCGGCGTGGCCCTGGCTGGAACCGTCGGATTCACGCTCGGCACGACTCTCACGAACGATGCCGCCACAGCCCGCACCTCGTCCGACGGCGCGGGCGCCTCAACCGCCTACCAGCCGAGCCAGCACGCGCGTCCCGGCCGGGGACACCACTCGGCGCCCCTGCCCGGTGACGTGCGGGTAGCGGACACGGCCGACAGCCAGGACGCCGGCATCCCGCGCAGCCAGGTCAACGGTCCGTGAGGGCGTCACCTCACACACCTCGCCGCTCGCTGCTCACGACTGCTGCCCAGTCACCACCCTTGGGCAACACTTGCTGGGCACCAACCGGGGCCGGGCCTGCGTGAGCAGGTCCGGCCCCGGCGCGGTCGGGCTGGTGGCGTGGGCGTGTGTTGCGCGCAGCCACGAGCTGGAAGTGTCCGCTCACGCGATCAGCGGCCGCCGGCAAGCGGTCGTTTCGTAGAAGTCGCGCCCTTGTTACGTTGAGTGGTGCGGCCGGGCGACTGCCCTTGAACAGCCGCCGAGCGTCGGTACAACAGCGGGACGGACGTCGGTCGAGAAGGGGCGCGGCATGGGCGAGGCGGAGACCCGGCGGGCGGTGGAACGACTCTTCCAGGCGCTGAAGGAGCGCAATGTCGAGTTGTTCCACGCCCAGTTCCACGAGGACTCGATCATAGAGTTCCCCCAGTCCGGCGAGCGCATCGCCGGAGGCGAGAACCGCCGGGCGGTGTACCGGACGTTCCCAGGACGGCCGAGCGTCACACGGATCGTCGCCGACGGCGACCTCGCCGTCGTCGAGGCCAAGGTGGACTACGGCGACGCGGCCGACTGGCGCGCCGTCTTCATCTACGAGCTCTGCGACGGGAAGATCGCGCGCGCGACGTGCTACTGGGCTCAGCCCTTCGAGCCTGCCGAAGGGCGGGCGGAATGGGTCGAGCGCATCGACGGGTGAGTTGCGGCTGAGTCGGTTCTTGGCCTCGCCCGCGCAGGCACCCTGACGCGCTCCGACGCACCTTCGGCACCACGAAGCTCGACGCCGGCGTGGACTTGCGAGACGTACAGATCGCAGCTCGGCACTCCTTCCCACCGCCACGACAGGCCATGACCGAGCTGCAAGAACCTCCACCGACATCCCAACTGCAGGCGCTCGGCGCATCCCCTCACGACCAGGCCTTGTGAGTCCCGAAAGACCTTCGTATCGGGGCACGTGCCCATTGATCAGCTTGGACGCCCAGACGTAGCCTCAACATGTTCCCGCGATGGAGGGAGATGGAGATGGGCGACCACGCCGAGACTGCGGTTCTCGCTGGCGGCTGCGCCTGGATCATGCAGCAACTGCTGCGGCACCCGGATGGCGTCATCTCCACTCGGACTGGGTTCATGGGTGGCGAGAACGACAACCCGACGGAGGAAGACAACATCGGTCATGCCGAGGTCGTTGAAGTCATCTTCGATCCCGCGCGGCTCTCGTATCGAGGACTGCTGGAGGTGTTTTTCCTGGGTCACCGAGCCGACCTTGATGAAGGCATCGTTGGTTCGCAGTATCGCTCCGAGATCTTCTACACCAACCCGGTACAGCGGAGAGTGGCCCAGGAGACGATCCGAGACGTTGACGCGTCGGCCCATTGGCCCGGGAAGACGGTGACCAAGATCAGCGAGGCCGTCGTGTTCTGGGAGATGGGACCTGAGGGTCAGGACTACTTCCTGCGGTTCCCGCACGGCTGCAAGGCCCCATTCCCTCGGCAGGACGACCGGTCCGAGAACCGCCCCACGTTTGCCTAGAGCTGTTGAAGCTCACCGCTCCTGCTACTCGGCTGTGGCATGACGGGCCTCTACCGGTCGGGCCGAATGCCAGGAAAATTGCCAGGAAACATCGCAGACGCCGAGGACGACACGCTCCGGACCTCGAAGCAAACAACGCTGACGGCTCCATACGCTTGGTGGGTGCAGGTTCTGATCATCGACGGCGCAAATGTCGTGGGCAGTCGTCCCGATGGCTGGTGGCGTGATCGGGCCGGCGCAGCCCGCCGACTGCACGAACAACTTTCGGCCACCGAACTGCCCCAGGACGAGGTCGTCCTGGTGCTCGAGGGCCAGGCAAGGCGTGGTCGCCGAGCGGGTCAGGAAGGACGCGTCCGTACAGTTCACGCAGCAGGGTCTGGGGACGACGCGATCGTTGACGAGGTGATAAGGCAGGTTGCCGTCGGTGACGAGCGTGGTGTCACCGTGGTTACCGCCGACCGGATGCTGCGCGACCGCGTCGAGGTTGCCGGCGCCAGCAGCAGGAGCCCGGGGTGGTTGCTCGACCAGTTGTGATCGGCACCCGGTCGCGGGCGTTCATCGGATGGCCCAGCGACAGTGGATCCGCCCGCGCTGCGAGCGGAACCACTCAACGGACGAGGCGCGCGGCAGCGACCGGATCGCTCGCAGCAACGTCGAAGCCGACCTGACTGTGAACGTCTATCGCTTACTCGCCGAAGTAGATCCGGCGCGCCGCGTCATCCGGGACCAACCCGTCCGGGCCGCAAGCCTCCAGGGTTGCGAACCCGCCGAGCGTCGGGTCTGCCTCGCGGGCGGCTGCATTCAGTTCCCGTCGGCGGTCGGCCTCGGATCCCTCCTCCGCCTCCAGAAGCGCGCACCACCGGTCGTAGGCACGAAGCACCTCGTAGTACGCCTGCCGCTGCCTCGCAAACTCACTCGCCGCCCGGTCCCAGTCCCCATCCGCCAAGAGCAGTTCGCTCAACGCACGAACGTCTCGAAAGAGCAGTGACGTGCCCAGCCCCTGAGTGGGGTCCAAAGCACCTGCCGCGTCTCCGACCAACACCATGTGTCCGAGGGCGATGCTGCTCGACCACGTGCAGCTGTTGGGGAAGAAACCGATCGGCCCCGCCTGCCGCGCGTGATCCAACGTGCCCTCCGGCATGTACTCGGCGGCGAAAGCCACGAACGCGTCGGCAGCCCCTCCCACGCCTGTCTCGCGAACCCGGTTGGCCGCCAGCCGGATATAGACCCGGCACGAGTCGACGCCCGTGGCGAACCATCCCACGGCTGCGGCAGGTGTGGTTGCCCAGCCGAAGGTGTCGTCCCAGCGCACATCGGACACGAGGAGGCCACCGAACCAGTGGTGTTCGGGATCGGTCATTGTGTCCGCCCGCAACCATCGCCTGGCACCCGACCGCTTCCCGTCGGCGCCAACGACCAGCCGGGCCTCGAACTCCATCGCGCGTCCGTCCCTGACGACCGACACGCTGGGACGGTTGCCGTCACTGACCCCGACGGCTTTCGCCGGCCGCAGCACGGTGGCGCCCTGTGACTCGGCCCAGGTCAGGAGCACTTCCTGCAACTGCGGGTGCGAGAACCCAATTGCCGGCAACGCATCGATCGAGATCGTCTCCCAACGCTGCGAATCCACACGCTGCCCGTCCTGATAGAAATCGAGCACGGGTAACGACACGACGCCGACCTGATCGAGAGGCGCGCCGAGGCCGGCCCGCAACGCTTCGGAATGCCCCCAGGGAAAAGTCAGTTCGCCGCGTATGCGGTCCCGGAAACCCTTCTCTTTCTCGACTACCAGCACACCGAGGCCGGACCGTGCCAGCACGCCCCCCAACGCTGACCCCGCTAGCCCGCCGCCGGCGATCACAACGTCGAAAGATCGAGTGGCCATGCCTCATCCAATCGATTGCGGGACCGTAGTCGGATCAATGCAATATCCGGCGCCTTCAGACGTCAATCCCCGCCCGCCCCGGAGCGGTCCGTCATGCCGTTTCCGGCGTAGATCTGCCCCGGCGAGGACCGACCGTAGCCACCCCCTCGCAGGCCTCCGACCTGCGGGTTTGGCTCCCCGGGGTAGGAATCGGACCTACGTCGCTGGTCCTGATTCAAAGCTCGCTGCGCGGTCAGCAGCCTGCGCGCCAGCGGCGGAATGCCACAGGCACAGTGATGCCCGGATGATCCCTTCTCTCGGGCTGGCATGCGCCAGCCCCATTCCCAAGGCCAGAGGAATCGCTTGCCGCGGTGGGACAGCTCGTCGTAGGGCATCTCCTGGACCATGCCGAACGCCACAGAGATCTGGGCTTCGTAGGCTTTGCGGTCAAGGAGAAGGGGCACTGGCTGACTCTCAACCGGCAGGGCGTCTTGGTCGGACTCCCAGAGTCAGTCAGTCCAGCCAGCGTGCGCATCGGACACTTGGACCCGCGCCCGTCGATCATGAAATCCAGGAAGTGGTGCTCGAGGGTTCGTTGGTACCTGCCGTCCTCCCCTCTCTGGTCGGTGAGAGCGGGTTCCAGGTGAAGCACGTTTACGGTCGGCGTAGCTGCCACGCGGGCAAGGTATCGCGGGGTTGCCCAGTGATGCGGATCTCTGTGAACTCGCCCTGGTGCCGCCAGTGCGACCGCACCCACGCCACAGATGGTGGGGCTCTGGCGCGGAGACGGATCAGGGAGTAAGCATGGGGCAGACAGAAGGGGACGTCATGGTTGCGCCACAGCAGACTTATGCGGCTCGCCTCGAGATCGACTACCCCGACCGGCTGGACCGGGTCACCACGCTCTTCCGCGTTCTCCTCATCATCCCCATAGCCATCGTGCTGTCGCTGGTGAGTGCTTCCGCGACCTCGACCACGGTCATCTACAAGTCGGGCGAGGTGGTCGAGCGTACGACAAGCAGCGGTGGCGGCATCGCCGGTGGGCTGTTCGCCGCCACGGCGCTGATGATCGTCTTCCGGCAGCGCTACCCGCGCTGGTGGTTCGACTTCGTTCTTCAGTTCAACCGCTTCGGGTCGCGCGTCGGCGCCTACCTCGCGTTGCTCACCGACCGCTACCCCTCGACCGAGGACGAGCAGTCGGTCCACCTCGACCTGGACTACCCCGACGCGCGCGAGGGCCTCAACCGATGGCTACCGCTGGTCAAGTGGCTCCTGGCTCTGCCCCACTATCTCGTGCTGCTGTTCCTCGGGCTGGGTGCCGTCGCGGTAGTGGTTATCGCGTGGTTCGCGATCCTGTTCACCGGTCGCTACCCGCGCGGACTGTTCGACTACGTCGTCGGGGTCGGCCGGTGGGGGCTGCGCGTGCAGGCTTATGCGTTCCTCCTCCTCACCGACTCCTATCCACCCTTCAGCCTCCGCTGAACTGCGCACCGGGCCGTCGACCAGGTCGCGCTGGCAACCGCGAATGTCGGAAGATCAACGCACCTAGGCACCGGTTGCTTGCGCTCATGCCGCGGTCAGTTCGGGCCTTCCCCCACCAAGGTTCCGAGACGACGGCCTGGATGCCGGGTCCGAGAGCGTCGCAAGGAACCTCCCAGTCGAGTGTCGGCACCGGCAGCCGGCAGCCAGGCGCAGGTGATTCGCGTTGGTCGTGTTCGAACTCGTAGGCGCACTCGCCGCACGTACCGTCGACGTCATTGCCCGATCCGGGATGCTCGGACCATGGATGACAACACTGAGGGCAGTCGCCCAGCCGACGGAGCTGCCGAGCCCGTTGCCGACGCTCCCTGCGCCGCCCGGGGTGGCCACTCACAGGGTTGAGCATGCCTCAGGATGCGTCCGCTATCGCCACGTGAGGTTTGTGCTAGATCGACCATGGCGTGATCGTTCCGGGGTGCTTCCGCTCCTACGGTTAACTCGATTTCGTGCTCAGAAGTCGGTTCGCGTTTCCGCGGAAGTCCACGCCGTCGGACCCTCTGGTCAGCAAAGTGTTAGCACCTGGCGGCCCCGGACGACACGGCGGTGGCGCGTGCGCGGGTAGTCCGCAAAGGGTGCTTGACTCAGATGTGGACACTCCTGAGCTCGCCGCCTTGGTGCCGGGACTGTTGACCAGGCATCCGGGACACGACTGGACGCTCGTGTCGGGTGACGCCGCGGGTGAAGACCTGCTGGTACGCATGCACCCGGCCGCGTCGCCTGACCGTGTCGCCACCGTCCGGGTCAACGCCGGCGCCGAGGTCTTCTGCTTCACGTTCGCCGGCCATGTCAGTACCGACTTTGCCTATGACGACGCAGACAGGGTCGAGGCCTTGAGAGATCGAATCGACTTGGCTGCCGCTGCCACCCTCGGCCCGACACGTGTTGTCCTCGAGCGCTGCCGTGAGCTCACACTTCGATCCACCCTGGTGATGGACCCTGACGGGGTCAGCCGACGTGAGGACGCCGTCGTCAGCTGGCCGTTACGGCGCCTCAAAGCTCGACTGACGCGTGGCCGCATCTCCCGACAGGTCATTGACTTCCCCTTCGTGGAGAGCAGCTAGGGACGACGTCGCCTGGCCAAGGAAGAGCTACCGACCCATAGCGGAGCCAGTAGGGAGGCCGGAGAGACTGTCAAGTCCGTCACGTGGATGGCGACGCGGCGGCACACGGAGTGTGCACCTTGCCGACGTGAGCCGAGGGCTTGACCGGCTCGGAGGGCTGCCGGATGCTGCCGCGTCGGGTCGGCGGCTCGATGGTGACCTTTGTTCGGCCTGTCGCGGCCGGTGCTGACGGCCGGCGGCTCGCGGAACCGGCCGCGCCCGGAACGGCCGTCAGGCCGTATGCCCGGCACGGCCGGGGCCGCGAGGCCCCGGCCAGCGCGGCGGAGCCGCGCCTTGATCTTTCTTAGAGGTCATTTCGTCAATGCCACATGGCGACGCGTCCGTCGCACAGGTCACCGGGCATGATCCTCCGGGCCATCCGGCGACGCCCCGACGCACTCATCTGCCGCTGAGCGGACCGCCCGGTCGGACTCACTCTTGGGGGCCGTCTCCCGTTTAGCCATGCGCTCGCGACTCAGATACCGAACCGACTTGCCGAGCGACTCCGCGTAGGCAATCTCCCGTCGGGTTGACTCACCTACGTAGCCGCCCGGATCCACGATGTACACCTCGTCAGCCATGCGAATCTTCTGGAAGTGCACGCCGCCGAGCCGCCCCTTCAGGTCCGAGCTGTCGACTGTCCAGTCGTAGTCCGGCAGATCGGGGAGGCTGAACATTCCGAGGCTGATCACGACGCAACCTTCCATCGTGAGTCGCTGGTTGACCTCCGCGAACTCAGCCTCAAACTTGGTCGAGCCGCAGAGCGTGATGACCTTCGCCTCACCCTCGGCCGACTGCGGCGCCTGCTGGTCCTCCATGAGGTTCATGATCGGTGAACGGCAGGACGAGTCTATCGCCGCCCCCCGGCCATCCGCTCTCGCCGCCCTCTGGACGTCCGCTCATGCCGCCGACAGGGACCCTTCGGTGCGACCGCGCATGCACCCGATGCCGAAATATCTGGTTGTCCGATCATGACGATCGCGTCAGGCTCTGGTTCCGTGCCTGCCGACGACGCATTCGACCTGGGGCCTGTGCCGACCCGTATCCCCGTCACCGAGAAGCTGACGCGGCGTCTGGTGTCAGCGCAGTTCCCGCAGTGGAGCGATCTTCCGATCGAACCGGTGGCCAACGGCGGCTGGGATAACCGGACCTTCCACCTCGGCACCGACATGTTGGTTCGCCTGCCCAGCGCGTCTGAGTACGCCCAGGCGGTTGAGAAGGAGCACCGCTGGCTTCCGGCGCTTAGCCCGCAACTGCCGTTGCCGATCCCCGTGCCGCTCGCGAAGGGCGAGCCCAACCCGGAATACCCACACGCCTGGTCTATCTATGGGTGGCTCGACGGCGTGACTGCGACAGCGGACCGCATCGCTGAGCCGGTCCGGTTCGCCCTCGACCTCGCCGACTTCCTGGCCGCCCTGCAGAGCATCAACGCCGCTGAAGGACCACAGCCGGGAGTCCACAACTGGTTCCGGGGCGGCACTTTGCGCACCTATGACAATGACACCCAGCGCGCGCTCGAGGAATTGGCCGGCCACGTCAACGTGGAACTGGCTCGCGAGATCTGGGCGAACGCACTAGCCGCACCCTGGGACGGCGTGGACCGTTGGTTCCACGGAGACGTCGCCGAGGGGAATCTCCTGCTTCGAGACGGACAGTTGGCCGCGGTTATTGACTTCGGGACATGCGGCGTCGGCGACCCGGCCTGCGATCTGGCCATCGCCTGGACGCTGCTGCCCGACGACGCCCGGCAGGCGTTTCGGGATCGGCTATCGGTGGATGCGGCGTCCTGGGCACGCGGCCGGGGCTGGGCCCTATGGAAGACACTCGCCACCTGCGCGCACGTATACGAGGATCCCGAGAACGCGGAGGAGTTTGCCAGTGCGAAGCGCGTCCTCGACGAGATCTTCTCTGAGTACTCGGGCAGTCACACCGCCACGCCGACGATCACGGTGCCTCCGTCGGCTTAGAACCAAGAAGCGGCAGCGGCGGGAGCCGCTACATCGCCCGCCATCGCGGCCGCTCAGGAACGTCCGGAACTGCCGCTGTCAGTACTGCATAGCGTGACCGCTCATGCCGCGGTTGCGAGCGGTCACGTCGACGAGGGCGTATCCGAACGGAGGTGCTCTTTGAAGAACGCCGCAATGCGCCGACGAGCATCCATCGTGGACGCGTGGTCGTACCGCGTGCCCGAGACACGGGCGAGGAAGCGCAGGAACAGGGTCTGGTCCTCGGGTGCGTGATCATTCATGAATCCGTGGCCGGTTCCCGGATAGATCTTCACGTCGTGTGGCACGTCGAACTCGGTTAGCAGCTTGTCCAGCCGCTGACCGGCCCGGGCGCCCAACGGGGACTTGTCGGCACTGCCGAAGCTCCCGACGACCGGGCAGGCCCGCGGCAACCAGTCCCTAGCGTCCGAAGGGCAACCGCCGTAGTTCACCGCCGAGGCGTCGAACCCGTGGCCCTCGGCCAACGCGATGGCGTACCCGCCACCCATGCAGAAGCCGACCACGCCAACGACCCCCGTGCAGCCGTCCTGATCTCGTAGCCACTGGCGCGCCGCCTCGATGTCGTCGAAGGTGCGACCACGGCGAGGACCGAGGTCACGCATGATCGTGCTGAGGCAGCGCAACCGGCTGCCCCAGTAGTACAGGTCAGGTGCGATCGCCAGAAAGCCTTCTCCGGCCAGCCAGTCCGCGTGCTGCCGCAGGTCCTGACTCATCCCGGTGAAGTCGTGGATGACGACGACACCTGGCCAAGGTGGCGCCGTCGTGGGCACCGCCGTATACGACGGCATCCGCCCGTGGCTGGTCTCGATCTTGATCTGCGGTTTTGTCCCCATGGCTCAGTGTCGGCGGTAACGGCGGGCGCCGACTAGAAGGCGAGCCGCAATGGAGTCGACGGCGGAGGCCCGGAGACCGCTTCCACCACGCAGCGATTCGCACTGACATGCCGCGGATGGGACGTCGGATCAAGCCGCTCGTGGCTCGAGTCCAAGTCCCTCAGGGCAGTATGGGCTCGTGAGCGAACTGGCCGGTCGAGCAGAGGAAATCGGCGCGCAACTCGTCGGGCACGCCCTTGGTGCCACGGCCAGCAAGTTCGACGCCAAGGGCCGGCAGTCCGCTGTGGACTTCATGCTTGAGTGGCCGAACGGTCGCCGGGGCGCGCTTGAGGTCACCCTCGTCACCCAACCGGAGTCGGCAGCCTGGCAGGGAATGGCGGCCAAGGAAGGCTGGCGATGACCGGCGCCGTCTGGTTGGGAGTTCCGTCTGACTGGGCCTGACATGCCCTATCAACGAACGCGCCGCGCGGTACTACGAGCAGTTGCGCTGTGTGACCAATGGAGCGTCGATGCACCCCACATGCTCCCCGCCGATGTGTTCCATCGCGAACCCGAGGTCGACTGGATGAACGAGGTCGGTAATCTCCGCCGAACATCCTTCAAACCCGGTGTTGTTCTGCTCCCTGAGGTTCGCCCAGTTCGTCGAGGGGTGGCTCCATCTGCCGCACATGCCCCGTCACGTCGAGAAGGTCGGATCGGCTGCCGCTGTTGCCGAGAGGCACCTCTTCCTCGTGCCAGACGACGAGGTGCTACCCACCCGGTTCTTCACCAACGACTTCCCGGCCCCAACTCGCAGTCCCGAAGGCTTCAGCGGAATGGATGGGACCTGGGTCTGGTCCAACTACTGGCACCAGTACCTGGCCTGGCGAGCCGGGACGTGGCAGTGGCTGGATTTCCCACCGAAGGACGACAAGCAGCGGCTGAACTAACGCACGCATCTGCCGCGGAGCGCGATTCGATCCTGCCGATGAGCGTGATCGGCGTCGCCCCGAATGTGCGTGATAACCGGCGTCCAGACGCGTGGGGTCCTGGAGTCGTACCCCCAAGGCACCGAGTGCAAGAAGACGTCGGCGTCCTTCCTCTACAACGCCACACGGAGCCGCTACGAGCAGGCGGGCTTCACCTACATC
>Ga0247820_10001970_pt1 | contig 11576 bp, 15 predicted proteins | sample 13C_Glucose_Day1_2_FD_192480 | JGI IMG/M metagenome (GOLD analysis project Ga0247820, IMG submission 192480) | Soil microbial communities from agricultural site in Penn Yan, New York, United States - 13C_Glucose_Day14 | ecosystem: Environmental > Terrestrial > Soil > Agricultural land | place...
CTGGGTCATGGTGTGGCCGAAGGCGGCTCGGCCCGGGGCGGCGCCTCAGGGTTGGCGCGGGAATATACCGCACGACGCAGCGCGTCCCAGTGCGCGGGAAGTCGCGCGCGTTCGGCCCAAAGCCAGCGCGCGCGGTCCGGAGTGCTCCAGCGCAGCAGCAGGAGCGACTGAAGGTCCAGCACCACCTCCAGCGCGCCGGTCCGCACGTCCGGATCGCCCTCGGACCAGGACCACGTCGCCGTGTCCCAGGCCAGCAGCCCGGCCGGTTGGCGCCACCACCACCCGCCCGCCCACGCGCCGCTCGCCAGGCAGGCGCCCGCCGCGACCGCGAGACGCGAAGCCGATGCTCCTTGCCAGGCCAACGCGATGCAGGCGAAGAGGCCGAGCGACCAGACGGCCAGCAGGAGCGCGCCCACCCAAGCAGAACGCCCCACCGGATAGCTCACCGATGGGGCGCCGTGCATGGGCAGGAAGGAGGTCGCTCGCGCGCCGCGTCAGACCCGCTTGAAAACCAGCGTGCCGTTGGTGCCGCCGAAGCCGAAGTTGTTCTTCACGGCCACGTCGATCTTCCGGTCACGCGCCGTGTTGGCGCAGTAGTCCAGGTCGCACTCGGGATCCTGGTTGAAGATGTTGATCGTGGGCGGCACCTTCTGGTGGTGCAAGGCCAGCACGGTGAACACCGACTCGATGCCGCCAGCGCCGCCCAGCAGGTGGCCGGTCATGGACTTGGTCGAGCTGATCACCGTCTTCTTCGCGTGGTCGCCCAGCGCGGCCTTGATGGCGTTGGTCTCGTTCAGGTCGCCCAGCGGCGTGGACGTGCCGTGCGCGTTGAGGTAATCGACCTGGTCCGGGTTGACGCCCGCGTTGCGCAGCGCGCCCACCATCGCCCGGCGCGGGCCGTCGACGTCCGGCGCGGTCATGTGGTACGCGTCGGCCGACATGCCGAAGCCCGCCACCTCGGCGTAGATCTTCGCGCCGCGCGCCTTGGCGTGTTCATATTCCTCGAGCACCAGCACGCCGCCGCCCTCGCCCAGCACGAAGCCGTCGCGGTCCTTGTCCCAGGGGCGCGAGGCCGTCTTGGGATCGTCGTTGCGGGTGGACAGCGCGCGCGAGGCGGCGAAACCGCCGATGCCCAGCGGCGAGACGGAAGACTCGGCACCGCCGCAGACCATCACGTCGGCGTCGCCGGCTTCGATCATGCGGGCCGACAGGCCGATCGCGTGCAGGCCCGTGGTGCAGGCCGTGACGACCGCGATGTTCGGGCCCTTGAATCCGTACTTGATCGACACATGGCCCGAGATCATGTTGATGATCGACGCGGGCACGAAGAAGGGGGAAACGCGACGCGGTCCGCGGTTGGTCAGCTCGGCATGGGTCTGCTCGATCATCGGCAGGCCGCCGATGCCGGCGCCGATGTTGACGCCGATGCGCTCGGCCAGCTCGACCGGCAGGGCGTCACCGCTGGGCAGACCGCTGTCCGCCACCGCCTGGCAGGCGGCCGCCAGCCCGAGGTGGATGAACCGGTCCATGTGCCGGGCTTCCTTCTCGGGGATGTAGGCCGCGATGTCGAAGCCCTTGACCTCCCCGGCGAAGCGACAGGCGAAGTTGGTCGCGTCGAATTGCGTGATGAAGTCGATGCCGGGCTTGCCCGCCAACAGGTTGCCCCACGATTCGGCGACCGTGTTGCCGACGGGGCTCACGCAGCCCAGTCCGGTGACGACGACTCGACGACGGGTCATTGGCGTATCAGGCCTTCTGGTGGGCGTTGGCGTAATCGATGGCGTTCTGCACGGTGGTGATCTTCTCGGCGTCCTCGTCCGGAATCTCGATGCCGAACTCGTCTTCCAGCGCCATCACCAGCTCGACCGTGTCAAGGGAGTCGGCGCCGAGGTCGGCCACGAAAGCCTTCTCATTGGTCACCTGGGACTCCTCCACGCCGAGTTGCTCGGCGATGATCTTCTTGACACGTGCTTCGATATCGCTCATGGGTTCCCTCTCGGGTGTTGTTGAATGAATCCGCGATTTTAGCCTTTGCGCCTGTTCAGCCCCGTGCGCTCGGCGGGGGCCGTTCGTCGGCGTTCAGGCCATGTGCATGCCGCCGTTGACGTGCAGCTCTTGCCCGGTGACGTAACCGGCCTGCGCCGAGGCCAGGAAGGCCACGGCATACGCGATGTCGGCCGGCTTGCCCAGCTGTCCCAGCGGGATCTGGCCGAGCAGCGCCTTGCGCTGCTCTTCAGGCAGCGCGGCCGTCATGTCGGTCTCGATGAAGCCGGGCGCCACGCAGTTGACCGTGATGCCGCGACTGCCGAGTTCGCGCGCCAATGCGCGCGTCATGCCCGCCACGCCCGCCTTGGCGGCGGCGTAGTTCGCCTGGCCCGGATTGCCGGACGCGCCCACCACCGACGTGATGTTCACGATGCGGCCGTAACGCTGCTTCATCATCGTGCGCATCACGGCGCGGCTCATGCGGAAGACGGCCTTGAGGTTGGTGTCGACCACCGCGTCCCAGTCCTCGTCCTTCAGGCGCATGGCGAGCATGTCGCGAGTGATGCCGGCGTTGTTCACCAGCACCTGCAGGCCGCCGTGCCGCTTGACGATGGCGTCCACCACGGCTTCGGACGCGGCGGCGTCGTTGACGTCCAGTCGCATGCCGCTGCCGCCCTGGGCCTGCAGCGCCTGCGTGATCTTCGCGGCGCCGTCGTCGGTGGTGGCGGTGCCGATCACCGTGGCGCCGCGCTGCGCGAGTTCCAGGGCGATGGCCGCGCCGATGCCGCGCGAGGCGCCGGTGACCAGCGCGACCTGGTCCTTCAGATCCTGAGCGCTCATGCCAGCAGTCCCTTGGCTTCGGCCAGCGAGGCCGGGTCGTACACCGCGCCGGACACGATGGCCGGGTCGATGCGCTTGCACAGGCCCTGCAGCACCTTGCCCGGGCCACTTTCGAGGATCACGGCGGCGCCACTGCCCTGGATCGCCTTGATGCAGTCCACCCAGCGCACCGGGCCGAACGCCTGCTCGTAGAGCGCGGAGCGGATGCGGTCGGCGTCGGTTTCCACCTTGGCTTCGATGTTGTTCACCACCGGGATGGCCGGCGTTTTGAACGCGACCTGCGCCAGGCGCTCGCGCAGCCGGTCGGCCGCGGGCTTCATCAGGCTGGAGTGGAACGGCGCCGACACCGGCAGTAGCAGCGCGCGCTTGGCACCGTTGGCCTTGAGCACTTCGCAGGCCTTGTCCACCGCGGCCTTGCTGCCCGCGATGACGGTCTGCGCCGGATCGTTGAAGTTCACCGCCTCGACCACCTCGGTGCTGTTGGTGCCGAACGAACGCTGCGCCTCGGCGCAACCTTCGACCACCTTCTGGGCATCCATGCCCAGCACCGCGGCCATGGCGCCCTCGCCCACCGGCACGGCTTCCTGCATGGCCTGTGCGCGGAAGCGCACCAGCGGCGCGGCATCGGCCAGGCTCAGCGCGCCGGCCGCGACCAGCGCGGAGTATTCGCCCAGCGAATGGCCGGCCACCACGGCGGGCTGCGGGCCGCCTTCGGCCAGCCACGCGCGGTACGCGGCCACGCCCGCGACCAGCATCACCGGTTGCGTATTGGTGGTGAGCGCCAGCGCTTCCTTCGGGCCTTCCTTGATCAGGCGGCCGATGTCCTCGCCGAGCGCGTCGGAGGCCTGCGCCACCACTTCGCGCACGGCGGGATGATCGCCCCACGCGTCGAGCATGCCCACGGCTTGGGAACCCTGGCCGGGAAAGACAAATGCGAACGGTTTCATCTTGCGAAGAGAAAGAAAACGGAGCCGGGGCGCGCTAGAAATCCAGCAGCACCGCGCCCCAGGTGAAGCCACCGCCCACGCCTTCGAGCATCAGCGTGTCGCCCTTTCGGACCTTGCCTGCGCGCACCGCGGCGTCGAGCGCCAGCGGGATCGAAGCCGCGGAGGTGTTGCCGTGCTCGTCCACCGTCACCACCAGCTTCTCGAGCGGCAGCTTCAGCTTCCTGGCCGTGCCCTGCATGATGCGAATGTTGGCCTGGTGCGGGATCAGCCAGTCGATGTCGGCGTCGGTGCGGCCCGCCTTGGCGAGCGTGGCGCGGGCCGCGCTTTCCAGCACGCCGACGGCCAGCTTGAACACCGCCTGGCCGTCCATCTTCAGCAAGGGATCGCCCAGCACCTTGCCGCCGGAAACGGTGCCCGGCACGCACAGGATGCCGACGTGCTTGCCGTCCGCGTGCAGGTCGGTCGCCAGGATGCCGGGCGTCTCCGACGCTTCCAGCACCACGGCGCCGGCGCCGTCGCCGAACAGCACGCAGGTCGTGCGGTCCTTGAAATCGAGGATGCGCGAGAACACCTCGGAGCCGATGACCAGCGCGCGCCTGGCGCTGCCGGTGCGGATCATCGCGTCGGCCACCGTGAGCGCATAGACGAAGCCGCTGCAAACGGCCTGCACGTCGAACGCCGGGCAACCCGCGATGCCCAGCTTGTTCTGCAGGATGCACGCGGCCGAGGGGAACACCATGTCCGGCGTGGACGTGGCGACGATGATCAGGTCGATGTCCGACGGGCCGACGCCGGCCGCTTCCATCGCGTGGCGCGCGGCTTGCGCGCCCAGGTCGCTGGTCGTGACGTCGGGCGCGGCGAAGTGGCGCGCCCGGATACCGGTGCGTTCCACGATCCACTCATCGGAAGTCTCTACGCCCTGGACCGCCAGTTCGGCGGCGAGGTCGGCGTTGGTCACTCGGCGGGGAGGCAGGTAGCTGCCGGTGCCGGTGATGCGCGAATATCGGCTCATTCGGAAGCGATCGCGAGGGCCGGCTGCTGCTCCGCGGGCGCGCCGGCCAGCAAGGGTCGGGCGTGGGCGATGCGGGCCTGGACGCGATCGAGCAGGTTGTTTCGGGCCGCATCATACGCCCGCGTCAGCGCCTGCTCGAACGCGAACGCGTCGGCCGAGCCGTGGCTCTTGAACACCAGGCCGCGCAGTCCCAACAATGCCGCACCGTTGTAGCGGCGATAGTCCACCCGCTTCTTCAGCGCCGACAGCACCGGATAGGCCGCCAGGGCCGCCAGCTTGCTCAGCGGCGTGCGGGAGAACTCCTCCTTGAGGAAGCCCACGATGAGGGACGCGACGCCCTCGCTGGTCTTCAGGGCCACGTTGCCGACGAAGCCGTCGCACACCACGATGTCGGTGGTCCCCTTGAAGATGTCGTTGCCTTCCACGTTGCCGTGGAAGTTCAGGTCGCCGGCGGCGGCCGCGGCGCGCAGGAGTTCGCCCGCGCGCTTGATCACCTCGTTGCCCTTGATGATCTCCTCGCCGATGTTCAGCAGTCCCACGGTGGGCTGCTCCTCGTGCGTCATCGCGGCGATCAGGGCCGACCCCATCACCGCGAATTGCAACAGGTGGTGCTCGGTGCAATCGACGTTGGCGCCCAGGTCGAGCACCGTCGTCGCGCGTCCCTTGGCGTTGGGCAGGTGCGTCGCGATGGCCGGACGGTCGATGCCGTCCACGGTCTTGAGAAGGTAGCGCGCCAGCGCCATCAGCGCGCCGGTGTTGCCGGCCGAGACGGCGGCCTGGGCCTGGCCGTCCTTGACCTGCTGGATCGCCACCCGCATCGAAGAATCCTTCTTGCGGCGCAGCGCCACCTCGACCGCGTCGTCCATGGTCACCACCTCGGAGGCAGGCACATGCGTGGCGCGGGGATGCTGGAAGGCTTTCAGGGCGTCGCCGCCCACCAGCAGCAGGCGCGCGTCGGCGTGCTGCTCCAGGAAGCGGCGGCAGGCAGGCAGGGTCACCGCAGGGCCGTGGTCGCCCCCCATGCAGTCGACCGCCAGGATCGTCGTCATGAGCTCAAATGTAGAGCGAAGCGGCGAGCGGACGGAAAAAAGGCCCGGGCTGCAACTGCAGCGGCGGGCCCTTCCTTGCCGCGGCATCTCGGGCCGCGACGGTACTCGCCACGAAGGCGATCAGGCGTCGTTCTTGGTCTTGAGCACCTTGCGGCCACGGTAGAAGCCGGTCGGGCTGATGTGGTGACGCAGGTGGGTTTCGCCGGTGGTGGGTTCCACGGCGATGCCGGGCACCGTCAGCGCGTTGTGCGAGCGGTGCATGCCCCGCTTGGAGGGGGACTTCTTGTTTTGCTGGACGGCCATTGCGGGCTCCTGGGCTTGAATTGCAGCTGCGCGGCGGGCGCGAAGCGCGGTTGATCGGTGGGTGGGGTCTGCGCCGCACGAACGATCAATTAGCTGATCGGCTGCCGGCGCGAAGCCCGCCATTATAGCCCACCGCGTCAGCCCTTGCCGCCCTTGAGCACCTTGAGGGCGGCAAAGGGGTTCTCGGCCGGCTCGGCCTCCTCGAAATCGGGGTCGGCGACCGACAGCGCCACCGGCTTCGGGCAGACGTCGTGGCGCGGCACGACCGGCACTTCCATCAGCAGTTCGTCCTCGACCAGACCCAGCAGGTCGAAGGCCCGGCTGATCGCCAGCAGGTCCTCTTCCGCTTCCTCGTCCTGCGCGGCCGCGGTGGATTCGTCGGCGACGAAGCGGAACGAGCGGTCCACCGCCAGCGGTACGTCCACCGGCTCCAGGCAGCGCTGGCAGGTGAGCGGCAGCACGGTCGAGGCGCTCAGGTGCAGCCAGACTTCGGGCTGGACATGGTGCGGGTTGATCAGTTCGCCTTGCGCGCTCCAGTTCACCGGGCGCTCGCCGCCGCGCCCGCCGGCTTCCTCGGACAGGCGCGGGAAGTCGCCCACCTGGCCCTGGCCCGAGAGCTGCGCCGCGTCTTCCGCGAACGCCTGGACCTCGAGCCGCTGCGCGTTGAACTGCCTTTTCATCCGGGCCAGTGTAAGAGAATCGCCCCCGTGCAAACCCTCATCCTCGGCTCCACTTCCCGCTATCGCCGCGAACTGCTGGGCCGCCTCGGCCTCCCCTTCGACGTGGTCGCGCCCCAGGTGGACGAGACGCCCCGGCCGGCCGAATCGCCGGTGGACCTGGCGCGCCGCCTCGCGCTGGCCAAGGCGCAGGACGTCGCCCAGCGGCATCCCGACGCGGTGGTGATCGGCTCCGACCAGGTGGCCGACCTCGATGGCGAACCGCTGGGCAAGCCCGGCGACCACGCGCGCGCCACCGCGCAGCTGCGCCGCATGAGCGGCCGCACCGTGATCTTCCAGACCGCCGTCGCGGTCGTCTGCCAGAGCCGCGGCTTCGTCGTCGAAGACCTCGCGCCGGTGCGTGTCGAATTCCGGCGCCTCGCCGACGAGGAGATCGAGCGCTACCTGCGGGCCGAGCAACCGTACGACTGCGCCGGCAGCGCCAAGAGCGAGGGCCTGGGCATCGCGCTGCTGGAGGCGATCCACAGCGACGACCCGACGGCGCTGGTCGGCCTGCCGCTGATCCGCACCTGCCGCATGCTGCGCGTCGCCGGCCTGCAGGTGCCCTGATGGCGGCGCCGGGCCGGCTTTATCTCGTTCCCGCGCCGCTGGACTTCGGCTGCACCGCGCAGGCGCCGCTGTCCGACGTGATACCGACCGGCACGCTGCAGGTGGCGGCGCGGCTCACGCACTGGATCTGCGAGAACGCCAAGTCCACCCGCGCCTACCTCAAGCGCGTGAACGAACTCCACCCGCTCGCAAAGCCGATCCAGGAGGTCCAGCTGCAGGAGCTGCCGCGCGAAGTGCACAAGAAGGGCGACCACCTGGGCGGTTTCGACGCGCGGCCGCTGCTCGCGCCGGCGCTCGAAGGCCACGACATCGGCCTGGTGAGCGAAGCCGGCATGCCGGCGATCGCCGATCCGGGATCGTCCGTGGTGCGCGCGGCGCACGACCTCGGCCTGGACGTCGTGCCGCTGGTCGGCCCCGCGTCGCTGCTGCTGGCCCTGGCGGCCGGCGGCCTGAACGGCCAGAACTTCGCCTTCGTCGGCTACCTGCCGCAGCAACCCGGGCCGCGCACGCAGCGCATCCGCGAACTGGAAGCCCTGGCGCTTCGCGCGGGCCAGACCCAGCTGTTCATCGAGACCCCGTACCGCAACGCCGCGCTGTGGCAGGCGCTGCTCGAATCGCTGAAGCCGACGACGCGCCTGGCCGTCGCCACCGGCCTCACGCTGCCGCAGGGCCAGGTGCGCTCGCGCACGATCGCGCAGTGGAAAAAGGAAGCGGGCGGTCCGTCGCCGGACACGCCCGCCGTGTTCCTGATCGGGGCTTAGTCAGCGCAGCGCGGGCACCGCGCCCATCGCGCGCATCGTGCGCATCGCGCCTTCGCCGACCGACGCGCCGAACTTCTTGGCCAGCCGCTCGGCCACGTTCTCGCGGCGCGTGTAGTCCACCAGCTCCTCGGCCTTGATCACCTCGCGGGCGACGAAATCGAGGTTGCCCATGTGGTCGGCCAGGCCCATGTCCACCGCCTGCTGGCCGGTCCAGAACAGGCCGGTGAACAGCTCCGGCGTGTCCTTCAGGCGCTTGCCGCGGCCGGCCTTCACCACGTCGATGAACTGCTTGTGGATCTGGTCGAGCATGGCCTGCGCGTGCTGGCGATGGCGATCGGTCTGCGGGCTGAACGGGTCGAGGAAGCCCTTGTTCTCGCCGGCCGTCATCAGGCGGCGCTCGACGCCCAGCTTGTCCATCAGGCCGGTGAAGCCGAAGCCGTCCATCAGCACGCCGATGCTGCCGACGATGCTGGCCTTGTCCACGAAGATCTGGTCGGCGCCGGCGGCGATGTAGTAGGCCGCGGAGGCGCAGGACTCCTCCACCACCGCGTACACCGGCTTCTTGTACTTGGCCTTCAGGCGGCGCATCTCGTCGTTGACGATGCCGGCCTGCACCGGGCTGCCGCCCGGCGAGTTGATCAACAGCACCACGCCCTGAGCGCCCGCGTCCTCGAAGGCGGCGCGCATCGCCGCGACGATGAATTCGGCGCTGGCATCGGAATCGGAGGCGATCTCGCCCTTGACCTCCACCACCGCGGTGTGCGGCAGGGTCTTGTCGGCCTTCGGTGCGCCGCGGAAGCCGAATGCCCAGATCAGGAACACGAGGAACAGCAGCCAGGCGAAGCTGCGGAAGGTGCGCCAGCGGCGCGCCGCGCGCTGCTCGTTCAGCGTGGCGAACACCAGTCGCTCCATGGTCTCGCGCTCCCAGCCCGGCTTGGAGCCTGAAGGCGCAGGAGTAGGCACGGGCTCCGAGGAGGGGCCCCAGGTCGGTTCGTTCATGTTGTCGGGGTCAGAAGGAGACGGGTTGGAGGTTCCAGTCAGTATGCCAGTGCACCACGCCGTCGCGCTCGCTCAGGGCGATGCGAACCAGGCCTCCGCGGCAGGGTCCGCCGGCGCAGGCGCCGGTGTCGGGCCGGTACACGGCGCCGTGCGTGGAGCACAGCAGCCACTGGCCGCTGTCGTCGAAGAAGCGGTCGGGCTGCCAGTCCATTTCCATCGCCACGTGCGCGCAACGGTTCAGGTAGGCGTGCACCGCGCCCTTCCAGCGCACGGCGAAGGCGCGGCAGGTCTGGCCACCGAAGACCACGTCGAACGGCACGGCGATGCCGCCGTCCACCAGGTCCTGGCTGTTGCAGAGCGGGACCTGCTCCATGCTCTCAGGCGTTGGCCAGCAGCCAGTCGTGCAGGTCGCGCATCGAATGCGCCACGTATTGCGGGCCGAGCTGGTGGAACTCGTCGGGCTCGTGCGCGCCGTAGCTCACGCCCACGCTCGCGCAGCCGGCGTTGACCGCCATCTGCAGGTCGTGCGTGGTGTCGCCGATCATCAGCGTGCGCTCGGGCTCGGTGCCGAACTCGCGCATCAGCTCCTCCAGCATGCGCGGATGCGGCTTGCCGGCGGTCTCGTCCGAGGTGCGCGAGCCGTCGAACACGCCATGCAGCTCCTGGCTGCTCAGCACCTCGTCCAGCCCGCGGCGCGACTTCCCGGTGGCCACGGCCAGCCAGTGGTGCCGCGCGCGCAGGTCGCGCAGCATCGCCAGCGTGCCGTCGAACAGGCTCAGGTCGTCCTTGTGCTGGTAATAGTGGTGGCGATAGCGATCGGTCAGCTCGGGGTACTTTTCCGGCGGCACGTCGGGAGCGGCGCGCGCCAGCGCCTGGACCAGGCTCATGCCGATCACGTACGCGGCGGCGCGGTCGGTGGGCATCGCGCCGCCGACATCCGTCACCGCGCGCTGGATGCAGCGGACGATCACCTTGGTGGAGTCGTAGAGCGTGCCGTCCCAGTCGAAAGCGATCAGGTCAAACCGTCGTGGGCTGGGCATGGCGTTCGGCGAATTGGCGCAGGTCGTCGGGAAGCGGCGCTTCCAGCGCGACGGGTTCATCGGAGGCGGGATGGCGGAACTGTAATCGCCAGGCGTGCAGGAACATGCGCTTGAGGCCCTGGCGCTGCAGCGACTTGTTCAGCTCGAAGTCGCCGTACTTGTCGTCGCCGACGATCGGGTGGCCCTGCGAGGCCAGGTGCACGCGGATCTGGTGCGTGCGGCCGGTCTTGATCGTCACCTCCAGCAGCGTGAAGCCGCCCAGGCGCCGCGCCACCTTCACCAGCGTGATCGAGCGCATGCCGTCGGGATCGTCCTTGCCGACCACGCGCACGCGGCGCTCGCCGGCGGCCTCTTCGTCGCCGCCCAGCAGGTACTTGTGCAGCGGCAGGTCGATCACCTTCTTGTTGGCCGGCCAGGCTCCACTCACCAGCGCCAGGTAGGTCTTGCCGGTCTCGCGGCCGCGGAACTGGTCCTGCAGCCCGGTGAGCGCCGAGCGCCGCTTGGCCACCAGCAGCACGCCCGAGGTCTCGCGGTCCAGCCGGTGCACCAGTTCGAGGAATTTCGCGGTAGGCCGCGCCTGCCGCAGCTGTTCGATGACGCCGAAGCTCACGCCGCTGCCGCCGTGCACCGCCACGCCAGCGGGCTTGTCGATCGCCAGCACGTGGTCGTCCTCCAGCAGGACCGGGAATTCGCGGGCGGGCGCCGGCCGCGCCGAGGCGTCCACCACCCGCTCGGGCAGCCGCACCGGCGGCACCCGCACCTCGTCGCCCGCCTCGACCCGCGTGTCCGCGGCCGCACGGCCCTTGTTCAGCCGCACTTCGCCGCTGCGGATGATCCGGTAGACGTGGGTCTTGGGGACGCCCTTGAGCTCGCGCAGCAGGAAGTTGTCGAGGCGCTGGCCCGCGAACTCATCTCCCACCCGCACGATTTTCACGGCCGCTTTGGCGGGGGCCGTGGCGCCCCCTATAATCCGTTTCACTAGCGTTTCGCCGTAAGTGTTTGATTTGGCTGGAGTTTAGTCCCGCCCCTGCACCGGTGACGCTGGCAAGGTCGATGCCAACGTCGACGCGATCACGAAACCCGAACCGGAATACAGCCGCCAGCGTCGTAACAGCTGGCGGCGGACAAGCGAGTCTCCTGTGCTGATGGCGCTTCTCCTGGCCTGCTGGCGGTGGCTGATGCCTGCCGACTTCGGCTATGGCCCGCCCCAGCGCCGGCCGCGCGCGCCGCAGGCCTTACTGCCTGCGTCCCTGCGCCCCGCCTCCCGCCTCGCCCTCCTCCACGCGCCGCCCTTGCGACTGCTGACTTAGCCTCCTGGCCGTCAGCAGCGCCCTGCGCCGCCTTCCGCTTCCC
>Ga0247820_10001973_pt1 | contig 11573 bp, 9 predicted proteins | sample 13C_Glucose_Day1_2_FD_192480 | JGI IMG/M metagenome (GOLD analysis project Ga0247820, IMG submission 192480) | Soil microbial communities from agricultural site in Penn Yan, New York, United States - 13C_Glucose_Day14 | ecosystem: Environmental > Terrestrial > Soil > Agricultural land | place...
GCCCGAGATGTTCGCGGCCGCCAAAGGCTTCATCGATGCGGCCGCGCGGGCGCGGGGGATCGCATGACCTCGAGCTCCTTCGTGACGCCGACCGAGGACCGGGCCGGGCATCGCCTCGACTTCCTCCTCGTCACCGACATGGTGGCGCCGGGCTCCCGCGTGCTCGACGTGGGCTGCGGCGACGGCTCCCTGCTGGCGCTCCTGCGCGATCGCAAGGGCGTTGACGGGCGCGGAATCGAGATCTCCCGCGAGGGCGTGAACACGTGCCTCGCCAAAGGCCTGCCCGTGATCCAGGGCGATGCCGACATGGATCTCGCCGATTATCCGGACGACACCTTCGACTACGTCATCCTCTCCCAGACGATCCAGGCGACCCGGCATCCGAAGGTCGTGCTGGAGCATCTCCTGCGCATCGGCCGGCGGGCCATCGTGTCCTTTCCGAATTTCGGCCATTGGAGCGTGCGCCTCGACCTCTTCCTCCGCGGACGCATGCCGGTGACCCGGAACATGCCTTATTCCTGGTACGACACGCCCAATATCCATTTCTGCACCATCCGCGATTTCGTGGAGCTATGCGGGGTGGTGGGCGCCAAAATGGAAAAGGCCGTGGCTCTCGATGCGGGTGGGCGGCCCGTTCGCGTCACCCTGCCCTGGTGGGCCTGGAACCTGCTTGGCGAGCAGGGGGTGTTCCTGCTCAAGCGGCGGTAAGGACCCTCACTCCTCGCCCGCCGAGAGCGGGTGCAGATCGCGCACCATGCTCTTCAGGCGCTCGTCCAGGACATGGGTATAGATCTGCGTGGTCGAGATGTCGGAATGGCCGAGCAGCTCCTGCACGACCCGCAGGTCCGCGCCGTTCTGGAGCAGATGACTGGCGAAGGCATGGCGCAGGACGTGGGGGCTCACCTTGTCGGCCCGGAGCCCGGCGGCTCCAGCGACCGCCTTCAGGTCCCGGGCGAAGGCCTGACGCGTAAGGTGGCCGCTCTCGCTGTCGGCGGGAAAAAGCCAGGGACCGACAGCCTTTCCCTGCTGCTCCAGCACCGCCAGATAGGCGGAAGCGGCCTCCTTGGCGGCCTCCGTCAGGGGGACGAGACGTTCCTTCGCGCCCTTGCCGCGGACCACCAGGAAGCGCTCCCGGGTCTTGGCCGCGCTGCGGGGAAGCGCGATCAGCTCGGAGACGCGCAGGCCCGTGGCGTAGAGGAGTTCCAGCAGGCAGGCCATGCGCAGCCCCCGGAGGCTCTCGGCGGGTGCGGCCTCGGGATTGGCGGCGCTCCCATGGGCCACCCGCAGGAGATTGTCGACCTGGTCGACGGACAGGACCTTCGGCAGGGCCCGCCCCCGCTTCGGCGCCGAGACGGCGGCCGTGGGGTCGGCGGAGGCATAGCCCTCCACATAGAGGAATTTGTGGAACTGGCGCACGGCGGAAAGCCGGCGGGCGGCGGAAGTCGCCTTCAGGCCGCGCTCCTCGAGGCTCGCCATGAAGCCGCGCACAATGGTGGAGCTCGCCGCGTCCGGTGCGGACCGCGCCTCGGCCAGATAAGCCAGATAGTCGTCCAGGTCGCGCCGGTAGGCGTCGAGCGTGTTCTTGGAAGCGCCCCGCTCGGCCGCCAGCATGTCGAGGAAGAGGCTGGCGTGGCGGGCGCCGCTCATGAGGAGGCCGGCAGGCGGTTGCTCGGGATCGGGACGGTGATTTCCCGCGGCTGCGGCTCGACGAGGGTCGCCAGGGCGAAGACGGCCGCGAAACCAAGACCGGCCAGAACGGCAACGACAATGAGAAACCGGAATAGTGTCGGCACGGGAACGGAAGCCTCTCAGGATATTCCCCGGTACAACCATGCATGGGCCGGGAAGGCAAGTCCTTCCCCTGCGCAAGTTATGGTGGGGTTGCCGGATAACGCCCTTGTGACAGGGCCCCGGGGCCATGCTAGGACTGATGCATGAACAATATCAGCCGCTTCAATTCGCTCGATGAAGACGGCGGGCAGGACACAGAAAGCCGTGGCGGTCACCCGATCAGCCGCCAGCTCGGCACGCGATCCATCGTGCTCGTCGGCCTCATGGGCGCCGGAAAAAGTACCGTGGGCCGCAGGCTTGCGCAGAAACTCGGCCTGCCGTTCCGGGACGCCGACAACGAGATCGAGGCCGCGGCCGGGATGTCGATCGCCGACATCTTCTCGATCCACGGCGAGGGGTATTTCCGCGACGGGGAGCGGCGCGTGATCGCCCGCCTCCTCCAGGAGGGCCCCATGGTGCTCGCCACCGGCGGCGGCGCCTTCATGAACGAGGAGACCCGCACCCGGATCGCGGAGAACGGCATCTCCATCTGGCTGCGGGCCGATCTCGACGTGCTCATGCGCCGCGTGCGCAAGCGCGCCACGAGGCCCCTGCTCCAGAACCCGGATCCGGAAGGCACCATGCGCCAGCTCATGGCGAAGCGTCACCCGATCTACGCCCTGGCCGACCTCACGGTGGAATCCCACGAGGCGCCCCATGACCGCGTGGTGATCGAGACCATCAATGCCGTCACCGAATGGCTCGAGAAAGACGGGAGATCTCCCCATTGACCGGCTCAGCGGCCCGGATGCCTGAGGCATCCGTCATCACGGTTCCAGTGCCCTTAGGGGATAGAGCCTACGACATCCATGTGGGACGCGGCCTCCTCGACGAGGCGGGCCGCCGCATCGCGGCGCTCGGCGCCCGCGCCGCCGCCATCGTGACGGACGGCCATGTGGGCCCGCTCTATGCCGGAACCCTTGCGACGTCTCTGGAGCAGCACGGGCTGCGCACCGCCACCGTCACCCTGCCGCCTGGCGAAGCCACGAAGTCCTATGCCTCCCTCGAACAGGTCTGCGACGCGATCCTCGCCGCGAAGATCGAGCGCGGCGATCTCGTGGTGGCCTTAGGGGGCGGCGTCATCGGGGACCTCGCGGGCTTCGCGGCGGCCGTGGTCCGCAGGGGCGTGCGCTTCGTCCAGGTTCCGACCACCCTTCTGTCCCAGGTCGATTCCTCCGTGGGCGGCAAGACCGGCATCAATTCGCGCCACGGCAAGAACCTCGTCGGCGCCTTCCACCAGCCGAGCCTGGTCCTGGCCGACACGGCCCTGCTCGACACGCTCCCCTTGAGGGAGATGCGCGCGGGCTACGCGGAGGTGGTGAAATACGGCCTCATCGACGACGAGGCCTTCTTCGGCTGGTGCGAGACGAACTGGCAGGGCGTCTTCGCCGGAGGGCCGGAGCGCGACGAGGCGGTGGCGCAGAGCTGCCGCGCCAAGGCCACCGTTGTGGTCCGCGACGAGCGGGAGGACGGGGACCGGGCGCTTCTCAATCTCGGCCACACCTTCGGCCACGCGCTCGAACGCATCACGCGCTATGACTCGGGCAGGCTGGTCCATGGGGAGGGCGTCGCCATCGGCCTCGCCCAGGCCTTTCGCTTCTCCGCCGCGATGGGACTGTGCGACGCGGCCGAGGCCGGCCGGGTCGAAGCGCATCTCGCCGCCGTCGGACTACCTACGCGCCTGAGCCAGGTTCCGGGCGGGTGCGGCACGGTCGACGACCTTCTCGACGCCATGGCGCAGGACAAAAAGGTGAAGGGCGGCGCCCTGACCTTCATCCTGGCGCGCGGGATCGGCCGGAGCTTCATCGCCCGGGACGTTCCGGTCGAGCGCGTGCGCGCCTTCCTGCAGGATGAAATCGACTTGCCACGAACATGATCGAAGACTCTTCCGCCAACCTCTGGTTCGCAGCCCTCGTCGTTGTCTTCTGCCTGCTTTTGTCGGCCTTCTTCTCGGCCAGCGAGACATCGTTCACGGGCGCATCCCGCTCCCGCATGCTCGTCCTGGAGAAGGGCGGCGACAGGCGCGCCAAGCTGGTGAACCGCCTGCTGGAAATACGCGAGCGCTTCATCGGCACGGTGCTCATCGGCAACAACATCGTCAATATCGGCGTCTCGGCCTTCGCCACGAGCGTGCTCGTCGCCGTGTTCGGCGATGGCGGCGCCTTGTACGCCACCGTCATCATGTCGGTGTTGGTGATCATCTTCGCGGAGGTGCTGCCGAAGACGATCGCCATCTCGTCCCCCGACACGGTATCGCTCTTCATGTCGCGGCCGATGTCCTGGGTGGTTGCGATCCTCGGCCCGCTGGCGCTCGCGATCGAGCGGCTGGTGCGGATCATGCTGCTGCCGTTCGGGGTCAGGATCGGCGAGAACACGCCGATCCTCTCCGCGACCGAAGAGATCCGCGGCCAGGTCGCGCTTCTGCACAAGGAGGGCGGGGTCGCAAAGGTCGAGCGCGATATGCTGGGCGGCCTTCTCGATCTCGAAAATCTGTCGGTGTCCGAGGTGATGGTCCACCGCACCAAGATGCGCACCATCAATGCCGATCTTACCTCGGAGGAGATCGTGCGCGAGGTGCTCTCCTCGCCCTATACGCGCATGCCGCTCTGGCGCGGCAGCCAGGAGAACATCGTCGGCGTGCTGCATGCCAAGGATCTGCTGCGCGCGCTCGATGCGGTCGGCGGTGATGCCGGCAGGCTGAGGGTGGAGGCGATCGCCCTCGAAACGTGGTTCGTGCCGGACACGACCTCGCTCCGCGACCAGCTCAAGGCCTTTCTGGCCAAGAAGACGCACTTCGCCCTGGTGGTCGACGAGTATGGCGAGGTGATGGGCCTCGTGACGCTCGAGGACATCCTTGAAGAAATCGTCGGCGACATCAAGGACGAGCACGATCTGTCGGTCCAAGGCGTGCGACCGCAGCCCAACGGTTCGGTAAACGTGGACGGCTCCGTACCGATCCGCGACCTCAACCGGGCCATGGACTGGAACCTGCCGGACGAGGAGGCCACCACCATCGCGGGTCTCGTGATCCACGAGGCGCAGGCCATTCCCGACACGGGTCAGATCTTCACCTTTCATGGCTTCCGCTTCCAGGTGCTGCGCAAGTCGCGCAACCGGATCACAGCGCTGCGGATCACGCCCCTGACGATTGCCCGGAAGATGGATGAGACCCAGCTTTCAGGAAAGCGACGAGCGCCGCATTGACGGCCGGCGCCTCCTCCAGATGCACCCAGTGCGAGGCTCGGTCGAAGCCGATGAACCGTCCCTGATCGCAGAGCGCAAGGCTCTCGTCGGCCAGCCCCTTCTCCAGGAAGCGGTCTCTCAATCCCCACACCACCAGGGTCGGGACGTGGACACGCGGATCCCTCGGGCTCTGTCTCAGGGGAAGCGCCCGGTACCAGTTGAGCATGGCTGTCAGCGCTCCGGGCTCGGCCCAGGCGCGCCGGTAGCGCTCCAGGTCGCCATCCGAGAAGACGTCCTTCTCGCTGCTGCCGGTCAGGGCTTGGCGCATCACCGCATAGTTGCCGGCCGACAGGACCGTCTCGGGCATGAAGGGCAGCTGGAAGAAACCCGCATAGAGGCTTCGCATCATCTGCGTGGGGTGGCGGAGCATATAGGATCCGACCACATCGGGATGGGGCGCATTGATGACGGCCAGGCACTCCACCCGGTCGGGGTGGAGCGTGGCGGCCCACCAGGCGACGAGACCGCCGAAATCATGGCCCACGAGCCGGACTTGTGAAGCCCCTAAGGCATCGGCGAACGCCAAGACGTCCGAGGCGAGGATGTCGAGATCGTAGGCGCGGAACCCGAGCGGCTTGCCGCTGAGATTGTAGCCGCGCTGGTCCGGCGCGACGACGCGCAGGCCCGCATCGGCAAGCGCGCCGATCTGACGGCGCCATCCCCACCAGAAATCGGGAAATCCGTGCAGGAGGATGACGAGAGGCGCGTCCGCCTCACCGGCCTCGACATAATGGAGGAGAACGTCGTTCACCCGCCGCTGGCTGGTGGAGGCCGATCCCGACCAGCCGGGGATCTCGATTCTTTGGGACGCTTCGGCCATTGGAATCTCTCCCGAAATGGCGCTCAGACCTGCTCCACCGGCGCCAACGTCGCCTTCCTTACCCGTTTGGGCTTCTCTTCCGCAGCCATGAACTGCGCCCTCGCGAGATCGGCGAAGCGGCCGCCCTTCGCCACGAGCTCGTCGAAGGTGCCCGTCTCGATGATGCGGCCCTGATCGAAGACGAGGATGCGATCGGCGTTGCGGATGGTGGCCAGGCGGTGGGCGATGATGAAGGTCGTGCGGCCCTGCATGACCTCGTCCAAGGCCTTCTGCAGCTTCTGCTCGGTGGCCGCGTCGAGCGCGCTGGTGGCCTCGTCGAGGATCAGGATAGGCGGGTTCTTGAGAAGCGCGCGGGCGATCGAGAGCCGCTGGCGCTCGCCGCCCGACAGGGAGCGTCCACGCTCACCGATGACCGTGTCGAGCCCATCGGCCTGCCGGGTGATGAATTCGATGGCCTGGGCGCGTTCCAGGGCCTGGATCATCTCCTCGTCCGTAGCGTCGGGGCGACCGACCTGGAGGTTCTCGCGGATCGAGCGGGCGAACAGCATCGGCTCCTGGAACACGACGCCGATGTTTCGCCGGAGCGACGACAGGGTCACGTCGCGGATGTCGTCATCGTCGATGCGGATGCAGCCCGATTGCGGGTCGAAGGCTCGGTGCAGAAGACCGAGCGTCGTCGACTTGCCGGAGCCCGTGGCTCCGACCAGGGCCACGTTCTCGCCCGACTGCACCACGAAGGACACGTCCTGCACGGCGGAGCGCTTGCCGTCGTAGGAGAAGCTGACATTCTCGAACGCGACGCTGCCGGCGTAGCGCTCGACGTCCTTGGCGTTGGGCTTGTCGTGGACCACCGGCGCCGTGTCCAGGATCTCGAAGAACTCGCGCATCTTCGGAGCCTGCATGAAGAGCTGGTTGATGAAGCTCACCGCCTGCTCCAGCCGCCCGATCAGCATGGTGGCCATGCTCATGAACATGACCACCTCGCCGATGGTGGCGAGGCCGTTGAGGTGGAGCCAGGTGCCGACCAGGAAGATCGCCGTGACCGTGATGGTGGCCGAGGCGCGCGACGCGACGGAGGCGAGCGCCCACCAGGACAGGACCGGGTTCTGTGCCTGGAGCAGCTGGTTGATGATGGTGCGTAGGGACCGCGTCTCCGCTTCGACCCGGGTGAAGGACTGGATCACCGGCACGTTGCCCAGGGCATCGGATGCATGCTCCGCGAGGCTCGAATGGTAGCGCTCCACCGAGCCCTGCAAGCTCTCCGTCTTGCGCAGCACGATGGTGGTCAGGATCGTGAAGACGATCACGAGGGCCACGAGCAGCAGGCCGAGCCTCCAGTTAAGGAACACGGTCAGTGGCAGCAGGACCACAAGGGCCACGAGGGCGGCCAAGTGCTCGCGGAAGAAACCGAGCCAGAGCCACGCCATGCCGTTCGAGCCTTCCAGCATCACCTTGAGGACGCGGCCCGAATGCGTCGAGGTGTGAAAGGCGAGCGGCAACTCCAGCACATGCTCAAAGTAATTGGCCACCACCGCCAGGCGGCGTCGGTGCGAGAGCCGGTCGGCATGGAGCGCCACGAGGGCGCCTGCCCCGATGCTGAAGAACCCGAAGGCGATCCACGCGACGATGAGGGGCATGAGAGCCGCGAAGGTGATCGGTCGGGTTCCCGGGATCTGCGCCCGGGTCAGGACGTCGATGATGCGCCCGAACAGGATCGGTTCGGCGAAGGCCGAGATGGCGAGCGCCACGTTGGCGGCCGCCAGGAGAGCGCCGACGCGAAGGTCGGAGCCCAGCTGGCCCAGAACGCGGGCATAGAGACGGAACAGCCACATGGGGACGCTACCTCGAGACCATATACGCAATAACGGCCCGGACCGGGATCCGTTCAGCCACGCCTGATGCCGCGCGCCCGGTCCATGAGGTCGGCCACCGCCGTGGCGGCGGGATCGCCCTGAGACCGAAGTCCCGCAACCGCTCCCTCATGATCGTCCCTGCCCTTGTGCTGCCCGAGCTTCCAGTTTCCCTCGATGGTCTCGACCGCGATGGTGATCCCCACGATGGCCTTCAACATAGCGGCGAAGCGCTGCGGGTCCACCTTCCGCGACGTCCAGGGCGTCTTGGGGTACCAAGCCTCGAACGTTGCCGAAAGACGGTCGAGGTGTCCGGGCAGCCAGTCCTCGTCCATGATGCGCGCCCGCCCTGCGGCATGAACCGCGACGTAGTTCCAGGTCGGCACTTGGTTTGCCGACCCATACCAGTCGGGCGACACGTAGGCGTCGGGTCCGGTGCAGATGAGCAGCACCTGCGGGTTCCGGGCGATGATCCCATGGATCGGGTTGGCGCGGGCCACGTGAAGCTCGATCGTCCCGCCCTCTTCGGAAGGAGAGAACAGAAAAGGCGCGTGGACCGCCAGGGGGACGGTTCCATCGACGGCCAGGAGCGTGCCGAAGCCGCGCTCGGACAGGAACGCCTTGGATGCGTCGGGATCGGCCTTGAAAGCGGGATGAACGTACATGAAAAACCTCCGGAGAAGAGTAGGCCGGAAGCTCAGACCGACAGGGGCTGACCGCTCCAGCGGCCAGGTTCGGCGTGTCGACGAGGGCTATCCCTTCAAGCGCGCGCGACCGAACCGGCCTTGTTCGAGGCACGGCGTCGGGATGAGGGCTGGCGGGCGATAACCATGGGCGTGGCTATAAAGTTGTGACGAAGCGGCGTCAACGCCCGGGTTCTCAGCGGTCCGCCGCGACGGCCAGCACCCAATAGACCTTGTATTTCGAATTCGGCCGGTAGGCGGTCGCAATGCCGATCCGGGCAGCCCGTGGGTCGAGGAGCACCTGGTTGTGCTGGACGCTCTCGCGCCAGCCGGAGAAGGCTTCCGCTACCGTATGGTAGCCGGCGGAGAGATTGGCGGCGGGCGCTTTGAAGCCCGCCGTCGAGAGCCGCGCCTTGAAGGCATCGGCGGAGCTTGGCCTGTCGGCGGCCGCCATGGCCCGGGCCTCGGTCTCCGCAGCCTCCTGCAGGCCGGGATCGATGGCGAGCGGCCCCAGCCCCTTGTTGCGCCGATAGACGTTGACCATATCCTGCGCCGCAGCGGCATCGACGACCGCGTCGGCATTCGCCATGGAGAGGTAGAAGCTAGGCGTCTGGTTGACGGCCGGGCGGCGGGGTTCGCTTTGGCAGGCCGCCAGCGCGAGCACCGACAGGCCAATGAGGGCATGGTGTTTCATGCCGGAGATTTATCCTTGAGAAGGGTTAAGGCTTCATCCTCGCCCTCCTGCGCCGGCGGGTTCTTGTCCTCGGCTGCCTCGGACTCCTTGGCGGCGGGAGCCGGCGCAGGTTGCGGCGCGCCGATCCTCCGTAATTCGCGGAAGATCTCGAAATAGAGGTCGCTCGACACGCGCCCGGCCGCATCGATGTCGTCGACGAAGCACACGAGGTCGAAATCGATGGTGTTCTCGGTGGCTTTCTTGAAGAAAACGCGGGGGGTCGGCTCGCTCATGACCTCGCGATGGGCGAGTGCCGCCTTGCGCATGATCTCGGCCACCTGGTCAGGATCCGTGGCTCGCGGCACCGGGATCGAGACCAGCACGCGCCCGACGCGGTCGTTGCGGACCCGGTTGCGGACGATGCCGGAGATCAGGTTCGAGTTCGGCACGATCAGGGTCGACCGGTCGCCCGTCTGGATCTCGGTCGAGCGGACGTTGATCCGGCGCACATAGCCCTCCCCGTCACCCACCACCACGAGATCGCCCACGCGGATCGGGCGCTCCCACAGCAGGATGAGGCCGGAGATGAAGTTGTTGACGATGGATTGCAGGCCGAAACCGATACCGACCGAGAGTGCGCCGGCCACGATGGTGACCCGCTCGAGGCTCAGGCCCAGATAGGTGAAGGCGATCACGGCGGCCGAGATGATGCCCACATAGCCGGCGGCGGTGCGGATCGAGTTTCGCAGGCCCGCATCCAGATCGGTCGCCGGCAGGAAGGTGTTGTCGAGCCAGCGCTGGATCACCCGCGTGAGTGTGAAGCCGGCCGCGAAGAGCAGGGCCGCGAGCAGGATGGACGACAGGGAGATGGTGACGTCGCCGACGCTGAAGCCGAAGAACACGGCCCGCACGGATCCCATCAGGTCCGTGGATTCGATCCCCCAGGGCGCGAGGACCAGCAGGACGGCGATGATGATGAGGCACAGCCGCGCGACCCCGCTCGCCAGGACGCCGATCTGCTCGAGGGAGCGTCGGCGTAGGCCGGTATTCGCCTGGAGCGTCGTGGCGATCCGGCTCGGGCCTCGCAGGGAGCCGCCGATGAACTCGTCCGCAAGCGCGATGGTCAGGATCAGCAACGCGATGATGATCGAGATCCACACCGCCTGATCGACCATGAAGGAGGCGAGCGCCACATAGCCGCCGAGCACGCTGCCGACGACGATGGCCACCGCGAGCCATCCGACGGTTCGGATCGGCCCGCCGATATCGACCTCCGGCGGCACATAGGGGCCGAGGCAGGCCTCCTCCTGCGTCGCCCGGGCGGCGAAGCGGCGGAGCAGCTCGGCGAAGATCAGCGCCGACGCCAGGGCGAAGACCGCCCGGGTAATGACGGTGATCGGCAGTGCGGCGGCGATCGCCTGGTTGAAGGACTCGAACACCTTCCCCACGACCATCACGGTCGCGAGCGTCACGGAGAAGCTCATGATCCGGTCGGCTGAGGTATTGGAGACGGAGATCAGCCGCCACGAGGCGTGGTCGGGAGCCAGGATGGCGTCGATCAGCGCCCGCACGAAGGCGATGAAGGCGATGCCTCGCAGGAGCGCCGCCACCACTTGCTCCAGGCGGGACGGGAAGACGTTGGCGGAATCGAAGGCGATCCAGACGATCCAGCTTCCGGCGATGGCCGGAACCGCCCCGAGGAGCAGGACGCCGAGGGCGGCGAGCAGGCGGCTGCGGCGGGCCGGGTCGGTGAGCGCCGGATCGCGCCTCACCACCCGGGGCGCGATGGAGCGTCGCCCGACATAGAGCGCGATGGCGATGCCGACCGCCAAGCCGAGAAGCAGCAGGACGCCGAGCGTTGCGTTGCGTTCCAGCTGGCTCACGGTGTCGGACAGGGTGGTCCGCTGGGCCCGCAGCTCTCGCGGGATGGCCTGGAGAGCGTCGAGCCACAGGTCCGGGCTGAGAAGCCCCTCGGTTCTGGCGAAGAGGGCCCGCGTGAAGCCGGTCCTGCGCTGATCGCTGATCTTGGCGATCAGCTGCTCGGCCTGGACGAGGCGGGCGCGACCGAGCCGTTGCGTCTCGTCGAACTCGGCGACGGCGGCCTCGCGCTCGGTCCGGTCTCGGGCCACGTCGGCGCTTTCCTCAGGCTGGCCCTCCTTCGGCTTCGGCCCAAGCTGGCTGAGACGGGCCTTGCTCGCCTCGAGCTTCGGGGCCTGTTCGTCGATAACGGTGCGGATGTCGGCAACGATCGGCTCGATCTGCTGCCGGAGGTTCTGGAGATCGACGTCGGACAGAACCCGTCCTTCGATGGCCCGCTCCTTCTGGTCGAGATCGGCCTTGTAGCCGTCGAGCTTCGCCCGGGCCGCCTTCGTTTCTGCCGACAGGGGCGCGGCCTCGGCGGGTGCCGGCGCCGGTGCCGCGGTCTGCGGAGGGGCCTGGGGCGTTTGCGGCTGGGACGGGGCAGGAGGCTGCAC
>Ga0247820_10001975_pt1 | contig 11568 bp, 10 predicted proteins | sample 13C_Glucose_Day1_2_FD_192480 | JGI IMG/M metagenome (GOLD analysis project Ga0247820, IMG submission 192480) | Soil microbial communities from agricultural site in Penn Yan, New York, United States - 13C_Glucose_Day14 | ecosystem: Environmental > Terrestrial > Soil > Agricultural land | place...
GGCGGAACACCGACCGGCACCCACTGTTCGGCGACAACCCGCTGCCCTACGGCATCTCGGTCGGCACGGTTCGGTCCGGTGACTGGGCCAGCTCGGTGCCGGACCTGCTCGTCGCCGAGGGCCGGATGGGCGTGCGGCTGGAGGAGGACGCCGCCGTCGCCCGGACCACGTTCGAGGATGCCGTCGCCGCGGCCGCCGCTGTCGACCCCTGGCTGCGCGACCACCCACCCCGGGTGACCTGGCCCGGCGGGCAGTTCGCGTCCGGGCGGCTGCCGGCGGGCCACTCGCTCGTGGGCGAGGTGGCCGACGCGGTGGAGGTCCTCACCGGCGCACGGCCCGTCGAGGCGGCGGCACCCTACGGCTCCGACCTGCGGCTCTACACCGGGGTGGGCGGCATCCCGACGCTGCACTACGGCCCGGGTGACGTGCGGCTGGCGCACGCCCCGCGCGAGTCGGTGCCGATCGCCGAGGTGGTGCAGGTGACCAGGGCGCTGGCACTCGTGGCCGCGCGCCGGCTCGGGGCGCACTGAACGCTCCGGCCCTCAAGCCCCGCCGCGGCGAGCAGAGCCCGGACCGGCACGCATCGGGCCGGGCGGGCACAATGCCGGGATGGCCCTGTTGCGCTACACCGCGATCACCTCCCTCGACGGGTACGTCAACGACGCCGAGGGCGGGTTCTCGTGGGCGGTGCCCTCCGACGAGCTGCACGAGGTGGTCAACGCCCAGGAGCGGGAGGTCGGCACCTACCTGCTCGGCCGCAGGATGTACGAGACGATGCGCTTCTGGGAGACCGCCCCCGGTGACGTCCGCGGCCCGATGGGCGAGTTCGCGCGAATCTGGCGGGCCGCCGACAAGGTCGTCTACTCCACCAGCCTCGACGACGTCACGACCGCGCGCACCCGGCTGGCGACGTCGTTCGACGCGGCCGCCGTCGAGGAGCTCAAGGCCACGAGCGTCCTCGACGTGAGCATCGCCGGCCCCACCCTCGCGGCGGAGGCGTTCCGCGCGGGTCTCGTCGACGACGTGCACCTGTTCCTGCACCCGGTGCTCGTCGGGGGTGGCACCCGGGCGCTTCCCGACGACGTGCACGCGCGCCTCGACCTCATGGCCGTCGGCCGGGTCGGCGACGTCGTGCACCTGCACCACCGGGTCCGCCGCTGACCCACCAGCGCGCTCGACCTATTGCGAATCACCCACCCGACGGGGGCCCGAAACGGCCGGTCGACGTGGGTGATCCGCAATGAGTCGTCACTCGTCGTCGTCGGAGGGCGGCGGGTTGTGCGGGCGGTCGTCGACGTGGTCGACGACCCGTGGCAGCACGGCCCACAGCGCGGTCAACACGAGCAGGAGTGCGCCGCTCGCGACCCACCCGGCGGTGGTGCCGACGACGACGTCGACGACCAGCAGCACGACCCCGGAGACGGTCAGGGCCAGCAGCGCCAGACCGCTCATCGCGAACCGGTTGCCCCACTCGACGAGCAGCTCGCGCCGCCGCTGCCGGAAGAGCACCCGGTGCATCGCGACCGGTGCGACCACCAGCCCGGTGGTGAGCACGGACCCGGCCAGCACGGCGAGGTAGACGTCCTTCTGGAACGCGGTGAGCTCGCCGAAGCGGTTCGAGAACGGGACCGTGAGCAGGAAGCCGGTGAGGATCTGCACGCCGGTCTGGGTGACTCGGATCTCCTGGAGCAGCTCGTCCCAGTTGCGGGTCAGCGTCTCCTCGGACGGCTGCTCGTCCTCGTCCTTCGTGCGGGCCATCGGCGTCCCTCCCTCGTGCAGGCGTGAAGTCTAGGGCCCGGCGGGTGGGAGAGTGGGGCGCGTGACCGACGCCGACGTGACGATCGACGGGCTCCCCTCGGGCCTGACCGCCCGGCTCCCGACCGCGGCCGACGCCACCGACGTGGCGACCCTGCTGGCCGCGCACCAGCGGGCCGCCAAGGGGTCGGCCGATGTCGACCCCGAGGCATTGCTCGGCCAGCTGGTCGGCACGGGGTCGTGGACCCGCCGGCAGGTGCTCGTGCACGACCCGAGCGGGAGGCTCGTCGCCTGGCTGTCCGTGCACGACCGCGCCTCCGGCCGCACCCTCGTCGAGGTGACGGTCACCCCGGACCTGCCCGAGGCGGATGCCGCCGCGCTCGCGGCCTCGCTCTTCGGCGCCAGCCAGCGCCACGCGGCCGACATCGCCGGGATGCGCGGGCTGCGCACCTCACTGCTCGACTCCGGCGCCTACGCCGACGACTCGCGCCAGCAACGGTGGCTCGCCGCGGCCGGCTTCGAGCAGACCCGCACCTGGCTGCAGATGACCCGCCCGGTGACCGCCGACGAGGCGTCGACCCTGCCGGCGCCGCGTGAGGGTGTGCGCGTGCGGCCCGTCGAGCGCCACGACGACGGCCTGCCCGTGGCCCAGGACCTCCAGGACGTGCATCGCGTGCTCGAGGAGTCGTTCCAGGACCACTTCAGCTCGTACCGGGAGAGCTTCCCGGAGTTCGTCATGCGGCTGCGGGAGGACCCGGGCCACCGCTGGGACCACTGGTGGCTGGCGACGGTCGAGACCGACGAGGGCGTGGTCCCCGCCGGGGCGCTGGTGTCGACGGTGCTGCGCGAGGATGCTGCGGGGTTCGAGGGCAGCTACGTGGACTACATCGGTGTGCACCGCCGAGCCCGCGGCCGGGGGGTCGCGAAAGCCTTGTTGAACACCGCGATTGCCGATGCCGTGCGCCGCGGTCGCAACCGTGTGGGACTCGAGGTGGACGCCGACTCACCGACCGGTGCGGACGGCCTCTACACCTCGATGGGCTGGGTGGCCGACTACCGCACCCAGTCCTGGCACCGCGAGCTCGACCTGCGCTGACCGGCCCGGACGGCTTCAGCCCGAGAAGATGTCGACCACGAGCCGGGTCGGGCTCGTGAGCACGGCGACCCTGAACGGCCGCTCGCGGTCGCGCACTCCGACGAACGACTGGCCGACGGCCTCGAAGCCCCCGTAGACCGGCTGGGCCTGCGCGATGACCGTGCCGGCCAGCGAGGCGGCGGAGGCGTTGCCGGGCCGCGGCGCGGTCGCCGAGGGGATGCCGACCGCACTGATCAGGACCTCGAGGAAGGCGTCGCCGGGCACGTCGACGACGTCACCGCTGCCGTCGGCGATGGGCTGGTCGACGTACTGCACCTTGAACGAGGGGCGACCGCCCCCCGGGAACTGCCAGACGACCCGGTCGTACCCGGTGTGCCGGCCGACCCGGACCACGCCGATCGCGCCGAGGTCGCCACCGAGGTCCGGATACCTGGGTGAGCTCACCGCGTCGAGCGAGAAGCCGGCGGGTGCGGATGCCGTGCCCGTCGGCGACGCGCTGCTCGTCGGGGACGCCGTTCCGGTCGTGGCGGACGTGGTCGGGCTGGGCGAGGAGGTCGGTGCGGTCGACGTGGACCGGGTCGGCGTCGGGCTCGGCGGCTCGTCGTCCGAGCAGCCCACGAGCGCGAGCGACATGACGGACAGCGCGGTGACGGTGCCGACGATGCGCAACCTGTTCATGCGGGCCTCCCACTCATGACGGTACCCGCGCCGGCCCACCGGCCCGGTGCGGCTCGCCCATCCGGCCGGAGGCCCCGAGGTCACCGGCAGGGACGGCCCCGAGCGGCATACTCGGCGCCATGAACATCGGTCTGCGGGACCGCGTCCTGCCCGAGAACCAGCGGCGGACCCTCGAGGAGCTGTCCGACGACCTCGACCTGCGGTCGGGCGACACCCGCGCCAAGCAGTCGGCGTTCTGGACCATGCTCGTGCTCTCGGGCATCATCGCGACGGCGGGCATCCTCGCCGACTCCACGGCCACCGTCATCGGGGCCATGATCATCGCCCCCCTCTCCACACCGATCATGGGCATCGCGCTCGGCGTCGTGAAGCGCGAGCGGATCGGGGCGGGCAGGTTCGTCATCCTCGGGGCGATCGTGGTCGTGATCATCGGGGTCGTCGCAGCGTTCGTGGTCCCCGACGTCGACGTCCACACCAACTCGCAGATCACCAGCCGCACCTCGCCGACCGTGGTCGACCTCATCGCGGCGATCGCGACGGGCCTCGCCGGGGCCGTGGGGCTCTCCCGGCGCGACGTCGCGGCGGTGCTCCCGGGGGTCGCGATCGCCATCTCACTCGTGCCGCCGCTGGCCGTGGTCGGGATCTGCCTGGGTGAGGGAGCGATCTCGCTGGCCATGGGGGCGCTGGTGCTCTTCCTCTCCAACCTCGTCTCGATGGTGATCGCAGGAACCATCCTCTTCGCGGCCCTGGGCTACTCCGCGGAGGCCGACCGGCAGGCCCGCCGGGTGGGGGCCGGGCGTAAGTCCTACGTCACCCTCGTGGCCCTGCTGGTCGCCGTGCTCATCCCACTCGCGCTGAACACCGCCCTCGTGCTGCTCCTGCACTCGTGGACCGGACAGATCCAGACGGTCGCCGAGAGCTGGCTGTCCGGCATCCCGCAAGCCGAGGTGACCGAGGTGCAGTTCGCCGCCAGCTCCTTCCGCATCGAGGTGCGCGTGCCCCCGGGCGACCTCCCACCGACCGAGGAGCTGCTCGAACAGCTCGACGGCGTGGTGCCCGACGGGCTGGCCATCGTCGTCGACACGACCTATGGCGAGGAGATCGACGTGGGAACGACGGGCTCGCCCTGAGTCCTGCCCGAACCTCCCGGGTGGTCGGGACGTCGGGCACTGTCGGCCGGGACACCGGTGCAGCGACGGTTGGTGCTCCACACACCGACACACGTAAGGACGCATCACCATGAGCACCACCGCCACCACGACGTCCGGGCCCGCTTCCCACGCCCCTGCCGCGAGCCGTGCGACCACCACCCCCGACACCCCGGGCAGGTCGCGCCGGCTCTGGGCCTGGGCGGGCGTCGGCGCCGGACTGGCCGGCATCGCCTCGATCGTCGCCTCGATGCAGGTCGACGCCGTCTACGCCGAGGACGTCGCGGGCGACCCGGCCGCGATCGTCGGCCGCCTCGCCGACCAGACCGCCGCCATCCTCACCTTCCACACGGCCACCATGGTCAGCCTCTCGCTCCTCGTGGTCTTCGCCGCCGGCCTGCGCCGCCGACTGGCCGGCCAGCTGCCGTCCCGCAGCCTGCTGCCGGACGTCGCGGCAGCCGGGCTCGGCCTCGTCGCCGTGGCCCAGCTGATGGGCTCGGGCCTCACCACGGAGTTCGTCTTCGGGGTGACCCAGTCCGAGGACCAGCTCGTCCCCGAGGCGGCTGTGTTCTTCGGTCACTGGGTCGGCACCATCCCGTGGCTGTGGTTCGGTGCCGGCATCGCGGGCGTGGCCGTGGCCGTCGCGGCGCTGCGGCACGGCGCCACGGCACGCTGGATCGGCTGGGTCGGCGCGGTCCTCGGCGGGGTCACCCTGTTCCTGGGAGTCTCGCCCCTGCAGTACATGGCCGGGATGACGGGGCCGATCTGGCTGCTGCTCACGGCGCTCGGCCTCGCGCTGGGCGACCGCGCGCGACGTGCCTGACCAGCACCGACAACACCACCGACCACGAGTCCGGATGCAGGCACATCCGCCCGTGTCGCACCGCTATGGTGCCGTCAGCATGGACGGTCGGGTCACTCCGGGTGCGGAGGGAATGCCCCGGGCCGCCACGGCCATCGCCGTCGCCGCCTGGGGCTTCGCCGTGCTCGCGGTCGTGCTCACGGTCGCAGCCCGTGCCCCGGTCGACGAGGCCCTGTGGTTCTTCGCCGTCGACGTCACCGTCGCCTGCGTCTACGGCACCGTCGCCTCGGTCATCCTGGCGCGGCGGCGGCATCCGGTGCCGTGGATCCTGGCGCTCGCGGCCGTCGGCGGTGGCCTGGCCGCCATCGGCTTCGCGTACCGGGCGTTCGGGGACGACCACCCCGGGCTGCCGGGCCTCGAGGCCGTCGGCATGCTGCAAGGGCTGGCCTGGGTGCCCGGCACGCTCGCGCTCTTCCTCGTCGTGCCGTGGCTGGTGCGCGACCACCCGATCGGCCGCGCCGTCTGGGGAGTGGTCGCGGGCACGGTCCTCATCGCGGTGTGGGTGGTCTGCCAGGCGCTGGAGATCGACGTGGTCTTCACGCCGCTCGTGACGGCGGTGGTCCTCCTCGGCCTGGTCTCGGCCGCCGCCGTCGAGCGGCGCCACCGCCACGGACCGGTGGCCGAGCGCAACGGGCTCGGCTGGCTGGCCCTCGGCTCGGCCCTGCTCGCCCTGTCCTTCGTGCCGCTGGCCCTGCCGTTCGGCCTCGTCTCCATCCCCGTGTGGGTCACCCCCGTGCTGCACCTGGCGTCGCAGGCGGTCTACCCGGCCGCCGTTCTGGTCGCGGTGCTCCGCGGCCGGATGTGGGGTCTGCAGCTCGCGGTCAGCCGCACCGTGCTCGCCGGTCTGATGACGGTCACGCTCACCACCACCTACGTCGTCGTGACCTGGCTCGTCACCCGGGTGGTCCCGGGGACGGGGTTCGGCCAGCTGGTCGGTGCGGGGGTCGTCGCCGTGGCGGTCCAGCCCGCACGGCTGTGGCTGGAGCGCCGCGTGCACCGTCTCGTGCACGGCGCGGGGGTCGCCCCCGACCACGTCGTTCGCCGGCTCGGGACCCACCTCAGCCTCGAGGGGTCGACCGAGGCGCTGCTGCACGACCTCGCCGAGGTCGTGGGCACGGCGATGCGTCTGGAGTCGGTCACCCTCGCCGTGCCCGGCGGTGAGGACGTCGTCTGGGGGGTGCCGTCGGGTGGGCTGGTCGCCGTCCCGCTTCGGCACCGCGGTGAGGAGGTCGGCGCGCTGGTCGTCACCCTCCCGGGCGGTGAGAGCCTCGGCTCGGCCGGGCAGCGAACCCTGGGCGACCTCGCCAACGTCGTCGCCACTGCCGTGGCCGTCACCAGGGCCGCCCGGGAGGTCGAGGAGTCCCGTCAACGGCTGGCGAGCGCCCGGCTGGCCGAGCGTCGCGTCATCCGCCGTGAGATCCACGACGGCCTCGGTCCGTCACTCGCCGGCCTGCGGCTGGGGCTGCGTGGTGCGCGCAACCTTTTGGACACCGACCCGGCCGCGGCCGCCGGGCTGCTCGGGACGCTCCAGGACGAGCTCGACCAGCGCGTCGCCGACGTGCGGACCATGTCGCACAGCCTGCTGCCGCCGGTGCTCGACGAGCTCGGTCTCGGTGCCGCTCTCCAGGAGCTCGCGGCGCGCTACGCCGAGGACGGGCTGACGGTGCGGCTCGACCTCCAGCACGAGGAGGTCTCTGACCCGCAGGTCGCGGCGGCGGCGTACGGCATCGTCGGTGAGGCGCTGGTCAACGTCAGTCGGCACAGTGGTGCGAGCGAGTGCACCGTGCGCACGTCCTCGTCCTCGGGCGCCCTCAGCGTGCTGGTCGCCGACTCGGGGCGCGGCATCGGCGACGACGCCCGCGCCGGGGTCGGGAGTCGCTCCATGCGCGAGCGCGCCGAGGAGCAGGGCGGCCGGCTCGAGATCCACTCGTCACCGGGGGCCGGCACCTCGGTCGAGGCCGTCCTGCCGCTGGAGGTGACCCAGCGTGCCTGAGGTGCCTGAGGTGCCTGCCGCGCCGGAGTCGATCCGGGTCGCGATCGTCGACGACCACCCCGTGTTCCGGCTCGGGATGGCCGGCCTGCTCGGCTCGCTGGACGGCATCGCCGTCGTGGCGCAGGCGGCCGACGCGCAGCAGGCCCTGGCGATCGCGCCGGGGTCGGTCGACGTGGTGCTCATGGACCTCCACCTCGGCGAGGACTCCGGCATCGAGACGACCCGCGAGCTGGTGCGCCGCGACCCCGGCGTCCGGGTGCTCGTCGTCACGATGCGCGAGGACGACGAGTCGGTCGTCGCGTGCATGCGGGTGGGCGCGCGCGGCTACCTGCTCAAGGGCGCGTCGCCCGAGGAAGTCGAACGCGCGGTGCGTGCTGTCGCCAATGGCGAGGTGATCCTCGGGCCGGCGGTCGCCGCGCGCGCGGTCGCGGCGCTGACCTCCGGCCGGACGTCGGCGCGGGTGCCGTTCCCCGAGCTCACCGACCGCGAACGGGAGGTGCTCGACCTCGTCGCCCGGGGCTACGACAACCTCACCATCGCGCGCCGGATGGTGCTCAGCCCCAAGACGGTTCGCAACCACGTCTCGAACGTGCTCACCAAGCTCGCCGTCCCCGACCGCTCGGCCGCGATCGTGCGGGCCCGCGAAGGCGGGCTGGCCGTCGACTGACGGTGGCCGAACCGGTTCTCGCACGTATCTCCTGGCGGCTGGCGCTCCTCATGGTCAGCACCCCGTTGCAGGAGGACTCATGTCGTTGACCTTCCAGAGCGCCCCGCCAGCGGCCCGTGATCGCGCCGGCCCGGATCGCGCCAGCCGCGATCGCGCAGGCCGTGGTGGCCGTGGCGGCACCCGTCGCCCAGGTCGCTCCCACCGCGCTCAACCCCGGTCGAGGAAGGTGCACACGCAGACCTTGTTGCCCTCCGGGTCCGCGAGCACCGTGAAGGAAGGCGCCTCGGAGTCGTCGACCACCGTGCCGCCGGCCGCGATCGCGGCGGCGATGCGCGCGTCGGCGACCTCAGGCGCGACCCACAGGTCGAGGTGCCACCGCTGACGGGGCACATCGTGAGGCTCGGTGCCCTGGAACCACATCGACGGCAGCTGGCCGGTGGGGTCGAAGACGGTGTCGGCCACCACGCCGTCGGGGTCGCCGGTGAGCACCGCAGCCCAGAACGGGCCGAGCCGGCCGTCGTCGGCGGTGTCGAGCGCGAGCTCGACCTGGGTGACCTCTCCGGGCACCGAGGTGACCTCGTGCCGTCTCGCGACGTCGCTGAGCAGCCGGGCGAGGGCGACGTCGTCGGCCGTCACCCAGATGCCCTCACCATGCGTCGCGATCCGCAGGTCGACGTGCGTGGGGGTGAGGGTGGCCTCGAGGTGATCGCCGAGCGAGGCCTCGGCAGCCGCGCGCACGGCATCCGACACGAGCGCGGCGCCGACGCCGGGGTCGCCGGTGCGGAACCTCCCGTGCAGTCGCTGGGCGAGCTTGCGCCAGTCGGCCAGCGCGGCGTCGACGATGTCCTGGGTGGTGAGCCTGTCCATCCCGGCACCCTGCCACCTCCCACCGACGCCGCCTCAACTTCTCGCCCGGTGCGAGCACTGCGCCTGAGCAACGCAACAGTTCCGGTGTGAAGGTCAGGGTTCCGGGATCGGGTGAGAAGTTGGGAACAAGGGGAGGGTGGCCCAGAGTTGAGTGAGGTGAACGCAAGTTTGGAGCGGTCGGTTTGCTCACGGCATCCCGGTCGTTCTATCTTGAGCCTCAAGCACTCAACCCCGGTTCCAACGCAAGGAGAACAGCCACCATGGCACGTGCAGTCGGCATCGACCTCGGTACCACCAACAGCGCCGTCGCGGTCCTCGAGGGCGGCGAGCCCACCATCATCGCGAACGCCGAGGGCGGGCGCACCACCCCGTCGGTCGTCGCGTTCAGCAAGGGCGGCGAGGTGCTGGTCGGCGAGATCGCCAAGCGCCAGGCCGTCACGAACGCCGACCGCACGATCCGCTCGGTCAAGCGCCACATGGGCACCGACTGGCGCTCCGACGACATCGACGGCAAGAAGTACAACGCCCAGGAGATCAGCGCCCGCATCCTGCAGAAGCTCAAGCGCGACGCGGAGGCCTACCTCGGCGAGACGGTCACGGATGCCGTGATCACCGTTCCCGCGTACTTCGACGACCACGAGCGCCAGGCCACCAAGGAGGCCGGCGAGATCGCAGGCCTGAACGTGCTGCGCATCGTCAACGAGCCGACCGCGGCCGCGCTCGCCTACGGCCTCGACAAGGGCAAGGAGGACGAGCTCATCCTCGTCTTCGACCTCGGTGGTGGCACCTTCGACGTCTCGCTCCTCGAGGTCGGCAAGGACCCCGAGGACGGCTTCTCGACCATCCAGGTCAAGGCCACCTCCGGTGACAACAAGCTCGGCGGCGACGACTGGGACGAGCGCGTCGTCAACCACCTGCTCACCGTCGTGAAGAACTCCTCCGGCGTCGACCTGTCCAAGGACAAGATCGCGATGCAGCGGCTGCGTGACGCCTCCGAGCAGGCCAAGAAGGAGCTGTCGTCGGCGTCGAGCACCAACATCTCGATGCAGTACCTGTCGATGTCCGAGAACGGCCCGATCCACCTCGACGAGACGCTGACCCGCGCCCAGTTCGAGCAGATGACCAAGGACCTCCTCGACCGCACCAAGCAGCCGTTCCAGAACGTGATCAAGGACGCCGGCATCGCGCTGAGCGACATCGACCACGTCGTGCTCGTCGGCGGCTCCACCCGCATGCCCGCCGTCAGCGCGGTCGTCAAGGAGCTCACCGGCGGCAAGGAGCCCAACAAGGGCGTCAACCCGGACGAGGTCGTCGCGCTCGGCGCGTCCCTCCAGGCCGGTGTCCTCAAGGGCGAGCGCAAGGACGTCCTGCTCATCGACGTCACCCCGCTGTCGCTCGGCATCGAGACCAAGGGCGGCCTGTTCACCAAGCTGATCGAGCGCAACACCGCCATCCCGACCAAGCGCAGCGAGGTCTTCTCGACGGCCGAGGACAACCAGCCGTCGGTGCTCATCCAGGTCTTCCAGGGCGAGCGCGAGATCGCACAGCAGAACAAGCCGCTGGGCACCTTCGAGCTGTCCGGCATCGCCCCGGCCCCCCGCGGCGTGCCGCAGATCGAGGTCACCTTCGACATCGACGCGAACGGCATCGTCCACGTGACGGCCAAGGACCGCGGTACCGGGCGCGAGCAGAAGATCACCATCTCCGGCGGCTCCGCGCTGTCGAAGGAGGAGATCGAGCGCATGGTCAAGGACGCCGAGGCGCACGCCGAGGAGGACAAGGTCCGCCGCGAGGAGACCGAGACCCGCAACATGGGCGAGTCCCTCGTGTTCTCCACCGAGAAGTTCCTCTCCGAGAGCGGCGACAAGGTCAGCCCCGAGCTGCGCACGCCGGTCGACGAGGCCCTGGTCGCCCTCAAGGACGCCATCAAGCCCGACTCGGGCGCGTCCCGGGACGACATCCAGGCCAAGATCGACACGCTCAACACCAAGTCCCAGGAGATGGGTGCGGCGATGTACGCGGCCGCGGCCGAGCAGGGCGAGTCCGGCGACGTGCCGGGCGCCGAGTCCACCGACGGCGGCCAGCCGGCGACCGACGCGGGCGATGACGACGTCGTCGACGCCGAGGTCGTCGAGGACGACGACGAGGCCCGCAAGTGACCGACCCGACCGCCACCGGTGGGCCGCTCGACGGGCCGCCCGAGGACCCGGCAACGGGCCCGGACGCCGACGACGCGATCAACACCGAGTCCGTCAACGACGGGTCGGAGGTGGCCCCGGAGCACTCCGGGGCCACCCCCGCCGGGGGCGCGTACGCACCCGGGAGCGGCACGGCATCCGGTACCGACGACGCCACGGATGACGTCGCTGATGCCGGTGCGCCGCACCCCGACACCGCGCTCGCCGCCGAGCGGCTCGGCGACCTGCAGCGACTGCAGGCCGAGTACGTCAACTACAAGCGCCGGGTCGACCGTGACCGGGCGCTCGTGCAGGAGCGCGCCGT
>Ga0247820_10001978_pt1 | contig 11562 bp, 9 predicted proteins | sample 13C_Glucose_Day1_2_FD_192480 | JGI IMG/M metagenome (GOLD analysis project Ga0247820, IMG submission 192480) | Soil microbial communities from agricultural site in Penn Yan, New York, United States - 13C_Glucose_Day14 | ecosystem: Environmental > Terrestrial > Soil > Agricultural land | place...
GTCCGATGCAGCGCTCCACCGCGGCGACACGCCGGCGCTGCAGCGCTGCATCGGAATCCCCGCCGAGGAGTTCGCCCAGCGCTTCTGGGCCGAACGGCCGCTACTGACCAAGGCCACCGACGGGTCGGAGCCCGGCGCGTTCGCCGACCTGTTCTCCGCCGCCGCCGTCGACGAGCTGGTGTCCGAGCGCGGGCTGCGAACCCCGTTCCTGCGGATGGCCAAGAACGGATCCGTGCTGGCGACGTCGACGTTCACCCGCGGTGGGGGAGCCGGCGCGGCGATCACCGATCAGGTGGCCGACGACAAGGTGCTCGGTCAGTTGGCCGGCGGGGCCACCCTGGTGCTGCAGGCCTTGCACCGGAGCTGGCCGCCGCTCGTTCGGTTCGGCAGCGCACTGGCCGCCGAACTCGGGCACCCGGTGCAGATCAACGCGTACATCACCCCGCCGCAGAACCAGGGATTCGCCCCCCACTACGACACCCATGACGTGTTCGTGTTGCAGATCGCCGGGGCCAAGCGTTGGCGCATCCACGAGCCCGTGCTGCCCGACCCGCTGCCCCATCAGGCGTGGGACGGTCGCCGCGACCAGGTGCAGGCCCGCGCGGCCGAGCAACCGCTGATCGACACCCTGCTCGAGCCCGGCGACGCGCTGTACCTGCCGCGCGGCTACCTGCACTCGGCGGTCGCCCAGGGCGAGCTGTCCATCCACCTGACGATCGGCGTGCATCCGCTGACCGGCTACGACCTGGCCCGCGAGCTGATCGCGGCGGCGGAGGGCGATCGTGAACTGCGTCGCTCGCTGCCCCTGGGCGTCGACGTCGGCGACGTGGATGCCATGGCCGGGCACCTGCGGGCCGCCGCCGGACGGCTGGCCGCTCGCCTGGCCCAGGTCGGTCCGGACCACTATCAGGCGGCGGCCCGGAGGGTCGGCCGGCAGCAGACCGGGCAGACCCGGCCCGCGCCGATCGCGCCGCTGGCCCAGCTGGCCGCCGTCGCCGCGGTCGGACCGGGCACCCGGTTGGTGCTGCGGCCGGGCCTGCAACCGCGGCTGCGCCGGCGGGCGGACACCTGGGTGCTGGATCTGATCGACTCGACGGTGACCTGGCCCGACCAGACGCACGCCGCGTTGCTGGTCGCCCTGTCCGGCAAGGCATTCGCGCCGGACGGGCTGCCGAACCTGGACCCGGACGAACAGCTCGTCATCGCCCGCCGGCTGCTCCGCGAAGGCATCGTGGTGCCGGCCGGCTCCTCCATCGACGGTCCCTGACGCGGTGACCGACGCCGACGACCGGTTCGAACGCTGCTCGACCCAGGCGGCCCTGCGCGGCGACCCGATGATCGGCAGCGCCTTTCCGGCCGACCGCCTGCTGTTGGTCGAACAGCCCGGCCCCTGGGGTCGGACGGGTCTGCTGGCGTCGCGCTTCGACAGCGCCGTCGCGCACCGGTTGGTCGCCCGGTTGGAAGCGCGCGGGGTCCGGGTGGTCGCGATCCGTCGGCCGGGGCGGCATCAGCCGGCGGGGGCCCGCCAATGGGCCGCGGTGGACTGCCGGCCCGGACGGGAACGGGCCGTCTGGGGCCACTACGACGACGACCGTCAACTGCTCGAGCTGGACGTACCTGGGGTGCTGGACGGGTCCGTGCCCGGCGGGGCGTCCGATCCGCTCTACCTGGTGTGCGCCCACGGGACGCACGACGCCTGCTGCGCGATCCGCGGCCGGCCGGTGGCCGCCGCCCTGGCCGCCCGCCGGCCCGGCCGGGTCTGGGAGTGCAGTCACGTCGGTGGTGACCGTTTCGCCGCCAACGTGCTGGTGCTGCCGGCCGGCCTGCTCTACGGCCGGATGCTGCCGGAGGGCGTCGACCACCTGGTGATGCTCACCGACGGAGCCGGTGTCGACGCCCCTGCCCTGCGCGGGCGCATCGGGTTCTCCTCTGCGGAGCAGGCCGCGATGGTGCTGGCCCACCAGAGATATCCGGCGGCCGGATGGCGTGAGGTGGAGGTACTCGGGGTGGACCGCAGCCGGCCGCACCGTCCGGTGGTCACGCTGTCGGTCGCCGGTGCGGAGCTGGCCGTGCTCGTCGACGTCCAACGGGCGGAGCCGAGCTGGTTGACCTGCCAGGCCGGCTCCCCGGGCCGGGCGTTGACCTACCGGCCCAGCCTGCTGCCCGGCTGACCGTTCCCGCGGCCGGGCGCACGAGTCCGTTCTGTCGCCTTATGCTGCCGCTGTGCGGTCGACCGTCGGCTTGGAGCTGGTGATCCGGCTCGTCTTCGGCTACCTGCCGGCGGGAGCCCGCCGGCGGTTGGCCGGCCGCCCCGTCCTGGTCGATGGCGATCCGCTGGACCCGGATCTGCAACTGTTGCTGCGGCTCGAGCGCCTGACCACCGCCGGCACGCCCGCGACGCCCGTGCCCCGGCGGCGCGAGCACCTCGACGTGGCCACCGCCCTGGTCGGTGGCCGGCCCGCGGCCGGGGTGCAGACCCGGGCGCTGGTCATCGACCGGACCGATGACGGGCCGCCGCTGGCCGGCCGGCTCTACACGCCCGACGGGCTTGCCGAGGGCTCCCCGCTGCTGGTCTACCTGCACGGCGGTGGCTGGGTGACCGGCAGCCTGAACAGCCACGACGCCGTCTGCCGGTTCCTCGCGCACGTCGGTCAGCTGCAGGTGCTGGCGGTGGACTACCGGCTCGCCCCCGAGCACCCGTTCCCGGCGGCGGTGCGGGACGCCACCGCCGTCCATCGGTTCGCCCGGGCGCGGGCGGCGTCGCTGGGTGCCGATCCGGACGCGGTCGCGCTGGGCGGCGACAGCGCGGGTGCCAACCTGGCCGCGGTCACCGCGCACCTGGCCGCGCGGGCCGGTGAGCGCGTTCCGGACCGGCTGCTGCTGTTCTATCCGCCGTGCGATGCGGTCAACCGGACCGCGTCCCGCGAGCTGTTCGCGGACGGCTTCCTGCTGACCGATGCCGACATCGGCTGGTTTCGGGACCACTACATGCCGTCGGCGCGGGATCACGGAGACCCGCGGGCCTCGATCCTGCTGGCCGACGACCTGACCGGGCTGCCCCCGACCCACCTGGTCACCGCCGGGTTCGACCCGATCCGGGACGAGGGGGAGGAGTTCGGTCGCCGGCTGGCCGCGGCCGGAGTGTCGGTGACGGTGCGCCGCGAACCGGCCCTCGTGCACGGGTTCGTCAACATGATCGGGGTGTCCGCGCGCAGCCGGTCGGCGGTCGCGCAGGCGGCGGAGGTCCTACGGCGCTCCTTCGCCGGCCCGGCTGGTGCGGGCGCGGCGGCTGGTGGTGCCCCCGGTGAGACTCGAACTCACACTGTGCGGGATTTGAATCCGCTTCCTCTGCCAATTGGGATACGGGGGCAGGCCCCGGCCGTCGGGGCAGCACCATCCTAGACGGAGCGCCGTCGTCATCCGGCCGGACCGGACCGGACGCTCGACAACGATGTCGGTTGTTCCGCCCAAACGGCGTGCTCATCACATACGGGTCGGCTCGATCGTTCGCGCATTGGTCACATGGGGCCGATAGTCTGAGCTCCGGACCGGCCACCGATCGGGGGACGCCGGGCACGCTAGGGAGGTGGCCGATGACTGCGTCGAAGCGGGTGCTCATCGCCGAGGACGAGGCATTGATCAGGCTGGACCTGTCCGAAATGCTCGCCGAGGAGGGATTCGAAGTCGTCGGTCAGGCCGTCGACGGGGAGCAGGCCGTCACGATGGCCACCGAACTCCGTCCGGATCTGGTGATCATGGACGTCAAGATGCCCAAGAAGGACGGCATCGACGCGGCGGCCGAGATCGTCGGTGAACAGATCGCGCCGGTCGTCATTCTCACCGCGTTCTCGCAGCGGGAGCTGATCGAACGGGCCCGTGACGCGGGCGCGATGGCCTATCTGGTCAAGCCCTTCTCCAAGAGCGACCTGCTGCCGGCGATCGAGCTCGCCGTCGCCCGGTACGCCGAGACGGCCGCGCTGCGGGCCGAGGTCGCGGACATCAGCCAGCGGCTGGAGGCCCGCAAGGTCATCGACCGGGCCAAGGGCCTGTTGATGACCCACCAGAAGATGACCGAGCCCGAGGCGTTCCGGTGGATCCAGCGCACCGCGATGGACCGCCGGACGTCGATGCAGGCGGTGGCCAACGCCGTGCTGGAGGGGTTGTCGGCGAAGAGCTGACGATCTCGATTCGCGTCGATTCGTGCCGTTCGGCGGCGCCGGTGTCCACCGGCGCCGCCGTTCGGCGTTCTCCGGGCCATCAGCCGCGTGACGATACGGACAAATTCCTGCCCCCGATGGATGACACCGTGATTCGACCGGTGTATTCAACCCTGTCGCTTTGATTACCCCGTGTGACCTGGATGGGCGCTTCTTGTGAACCGCGAGTCGCATTTTGGTTACGAGGGCTCGTAGTTGCGGTGTACTGCGCCGATCGTGGGATAGGTTCCCCGCGTGTCGGCGACGTCGACGCTGTACCAGGACAGCCGGATCCTGACCGGCAAACAGAATCTTCGGAGGTGGCACGTGCATCGACGTTCGGTGCGAACGGCCGTCGTCGGGTTGGCCGCAGTGGCAGCCCTGACGTTGGCAGCCTGTGGGTCGAAGTCGACGGACAGCGGAACTACGACGAGCGCTGCGGCGTCCGGCTCGGCCGGGGCGTCGGGCAGCGCGGCCGCCGGCGGCGGTGGTGCTCTCACGATCCAGCCCGACGTTCAGATCGACAAGACCGGCAAGGAGGTTGCGGTCGAAGCCGGCGCGACCCCGGTGAGCCCGGCCGGGAGTGGGTCGGCGACCTGTCCGGCCACCACGACCATCGCCATGGCCGGCGCGCTGACCGGGGCCAACGCCGCGCTCGGGATCAACATCCTCAAGGGCGCGCAGATGGCCGCCGACGAGCACAACCAGGCGAACCCGAATTGCCAGGTGCAGATCAAGCAGTTCGACACCGAGGGTGATCCGCAGAAGGCGACCCAGGTGGCGCCGCAGATCATCGGTGACGCCAACGTCATCGGCCTGCTCGGCCCGGCGTTCTCCGGTGAGACCAAGGCGACCGGAGCGATCTTCAACCAGGCCGGCCTGCTCTCGCTGACCTCGTCGGCAACGAACGCGGACCTGACGAAGAACGGCTGGACGAACTTCTTCCGCGGACTGGCCAGCGACGCGGTCCAGGGCCCGTCGGTCGCCGCCTACATGAAGGACACGCTGGCCTACAAGAAGGTCTGTGTCGTCCAGGACAACTCCGATTACGGTGTCGGGCTGGCGAAGGAGATCATCTCCGGCCTGGGTGATGTGGCCGACTCCAGCTGCGCCGCGAACGTCAAGGGCGGCGACAAGGACTTCTCCGCCACGGTCCAACTGGTCAATGGTGCCTCCCCGGACGCCGTCTTCTACGCGGGCTACTACTCGGAAGCGGCGCCGTTCGTGCAGCAGTTGCGCGACGCCGGTGTGACCGCCACCTTCGTCTCGGCCGACGGAACCAATGATCCGCAGTTCGTGGCCCAGGCCGGCGCTTCGTCCAAGGACGCACTCCTGTCCTGCCCGTGCGGCCCTGCTCCCGCGGAGTTCGCGACCGCATACGAGAAGTCGGCCGGTCAGGCGCCGGGTGTGTACTCGGTCGAGGGTTACGACCTGACCACCATCATGCTCACCGGCATCGATTCAGGGATCACCGATCGGGCGGCGCTGATCGACTACGTCAAGAACTACGACGGCCAGGGCGTGGCGCGTAACTACAAGTGGGATGCCCAGGGTGAACTGGCTGCCTCCACGATCTGGATGTACAAGGTGCAGTAGGTTCCAAGCACCGGACGACGGCCGGGGTTCGGCTCACCGAGCCCCGGCCGTCGATTCGGTGGGGTTGTGCGCGTTGCCTGACCGCTCCGGCGCTTCCGGAGTCGTGCACGAAGGAGCACCATGACGGGTCCGCTTGCCCAGACCTTTTTCTCGGTTTCCGCCGCTCCACCGATCAACTTCAACGTCGAAGCGCTCGGCAATCTCTTCTGGCAGCTCACCGTCGATGGGCTCGCCTACGGCTCGATCTACGCCCTGGTCGCGGTCGGCTACACCCTGGTCTACGGCGTCCTGCGGCTGATCAACTTCGCGCATTCCGAGATCTTCATGCTCGGCATGTTCGGCCAGTACGCGGTGCTGATGCTGCTCGGCTTCGCGCCCTCGGGGAACGCGTACAACGAGGGCACCGTGATGACCATCATCTACCTGGGCATCGCGATGATCGGCGGAATGGCGGTCTCGGGTGGCGCCGCGGTCGGCCTCGAACGGCTCGCCTACCGGCCGCTGCGTAAGCGCAACGCGCCGTCCCTGGTCTTCCTGATCACCGCGATCGGCGCCTCGTTCGTCCTGCAGGAATTCGTGCACTACATCCTGCCGACCCTGACCGGCGGCGAGCTCGGTGGTGTCAACGCACAGGTGCCCATCCGGCTGGTCGCGCCGGAGCCGCAGTTCACCCTCTTCGGGGCGACCGTCACCAACATCACGCTGATCATCATCATCTCGGCGATCGTGCTGGCCGTGGCCACCGACATGTTCGTCAACCGGACGAAGTTCGGCCGCGGGATCCGTGCCGTCGCCCAGGACCCGACCACCGCCACCCTGATGGGGGTGAGCCGGGAGCGGGTCATCATCCTGACCTTCCTCATCGGCGGCATCCTCGCCGGTGCCGCCGCGCTGCTTTACACGCTGCGGGTGCCCAACGGCATCATCTATTCGGGCGGCTTCATCCTCGGCATCAAGGCGTTCTGCGCCGCCGTGCTGGGTGGCATCGGCAACCTGCGCGGCGCGCTGCTCGGCGGCCTGATCCTGGGCGTGATGGAGAACTACGGCCAGGTGTTGTTCGGCACCGGCTGGCGCGACGTCGTGGCCTTCGTCCTGCTGATCCTGATCCTGATGTTCCGGCCGACCGGCATTCTCGGCGAGTCTCTCGGGAGGGCGCGGGTATGACGAACAACCCTTCGTTCGATGCCCGACCCAAGGCCGGTGTGGGCGACTCGTTCCGCAGTTGGTGGAACGCCCAGTCCCGCCCGATGCAGTGGCTGTTCGGTGTGCCGTTCATCCTGCTCATCGCGCTGTTGCCGATCCTGAACGTCCCGGTGCTGACCACGGTCGGCACCAACTTCGGCGGCGTGATGGCCCAGTTCGGCATGTACGCGCTGATCGCCATCGGACTGAATGTGGTCGTCGGCCAGGCCGGCCTGCTCGACCTCGGATACGTCGGGTTCTACGCGGTCGGCGCCTACACGGTCGCCCTGCTCACCAGCCCGAACAGCCCGTGGAACCAGACCGGTCCGGGTGGCTGGCTGTCCTCGGATTGGGCCTGGCTGGCCTGCCTGCCGATCGCGATCCTGATCACCGCGCTGTCGGGCCTGCTGCTCGGCTCGCCCACCCTCCGGCTGCGCGGCGACTATCTGGCCATCGTCACCCTCGGTTTCGGCGAGATCGTCCGGCTGCTGGCCGACAACCTGGAGGAGATCACCGGCGGCGGTCGCGGCCTGTCCCAGGTCGCCTACCCGCGCTTCGGTACCACCGAGGAGTTCCCACTCGGCGTGTTTTCGGCCGGCAATGTCGGCAAGACCCTCAACAGCGGCGTCTGGTGGTACTGGCTCTCGATCGTGCTGATCATCATCGTGCTGCTGTTCGTCGGAAACCTGGAGCGGTCACGCGTCGGTCGGGCCTGGGTCGCCATCCGCGAGGACGAGGACGCGGCCGAGATCATGGGCGTGCCCACGTTCAAGTTCAAGCTGTGGGCGTTCACCATCGGGGCGAGCATCGGCGGCCTGTCGGGAGCCTTGTACGCCGGCCAGGTGCAGTTCGTGGTGCCGACGAACTTCAACGTCGTCAACTCGGTGCTGTTCCTGTGCGCCGTCGTGCTCGGCGGGCAGGGCAACAAGCTCGGCGTCATTCTGGGTGCGTTCATCATCGTGTACCTGCCGAACTTCTTCCTCGGTCGGACGGAGATCCTCGGCATCCCGATCGACGGCGACTCGATCGCCGAATACAAGTACTTCTTCTTCGGTCTGGCCCTGATGGTGTTGATGATCTTCCGGCCGCAGGGTTTGCTACCGGTACGGCAGAAGCTGCTGACCTACGGTCGGGAGCTGTTCGTGGCGGCGCGGCGGCGGCAACATGACGAGGCCGCCGCACCGGTGGAGGTGACCAAATGAGTCGAGATTCGGAATCCCCTCACGATCCGGGCGGCATCGAGGCCGGCGCGGAGGTCGGTGAGGAGTACCGCTCAACCTCCGAGGACGCCTTCGACCATCCGGTCGGCCCGATGATCCTGGACGAGGCGGTGCCGGTCGACGTCACGGACGTGGCACCGGAACTGGCTGATCCGGAGGTCGTCGCCGAGATCGTCGCGCCCACCCGCGAGATCGAGACCGAGGTCGGCGAGCCGCTGGTCGAGCTGGAAGGGGTCACCGTCAAGTTCGGCGGTCTGACCGCGCTGGACTCGGTGACGTTCACCATCCGGCGCGGCGAGATCCTCGGCCTGATCGGCCCCAACGGGGCCGGCAAGACCACCTGCTTCAACGCGATGACGGGCGTCTACCGGCCGACGTCGGGCACGGTGACGTTCGACGGCCATGTGATGGCCAAGCTCAAACGGAACCAGATCACCCGCCTCGGCATCGCCCGCACCTTCCAGAACGTGCGGCTGTTCGGCGAAATGACCGCGCTGGAGAACGTCGTGGTCGGCACCGATGCCCGGCACCGCACGTCCGTTCCGGGTGCGACCTTCCGCCTGCCGCGGCATCGGCACGAGGAACGCGACGCGATCGACCGTGGGCTGGCCCTGCTGGAGTTCGTCGGCATCGGCGCGCGGGCCACGGAGAAGGCCCGCAACCTGCCCTACGGCGATCAACGGCGGCTGGAGATCGCCAGGGCGCTGGCCACCGAGCCCAAGCTGCTCTGTTTGGACGAGCCGGCTGCGGGGTTCAATCCGGCCGAGAAGGTCGCCCTGATGGACCTGATCCGCAAGATCCGCTCCGACGGGTACACCGTGCTGCTCATCGAGCACGACATGCGCCTGGTGATGGGCGTGACCGACCGGATCGTGGTGCTCGAGTTCGGCAAGAAGATCGCCGAAGGCGTACCGGCGGAGATCCGCGACAACCCGGCGGTCATCGCCGCCTACCTGGGGGTGCCTGACGATGCCTCTGCTTGAGATCAAGGACATGGCGGTCGCCTACGGGCGGATCGAGGCCCTGCACGGCATCTCCATCGCGGTGGAGGAAGGGGAGTTGGTCACCCTGATCGGCGCCAACGGCGCCGGCAAGACGACCACGATGCGGGCCATCTCCGGGGTCCGGCCACTGTCCCGCGGGTCGATCTTCTTCGACGGTGAGGACATCACCAAGATGAAGGCCTACAAGCGGGTCATCGCCGGCATCGTGCAGTCACCCGAGGGCCGCGGCGTCTTCCCGGGCATGACGGTCCAGGAGAACCTGGACATGGGCCATTACGGCCGCAAGTTCGCGAGCAAGCCCGAATATCAGCAGACCCTGGACCGGGTCTTCGAGCTGTTCCCGCGGCTGGCCGAGCGGCGCACCCAGATCGGCGGCACCATGTCCGGCGGCGAGCAGCAGATGGTTGCCATCGGCCGGGCCCTGATGGCCCGCCCGCGGGTGCTGCTGCTGGACGAGCCGTCGATGGGCCTGGCGCCCATGGTGATCCAGCAGATCTTCCGGATCATCTCGGAGATCAACGCCACCGGGGTGACGATCCTGCTGGTCGAGCAGAACGCCCAGCAGGCGCTCTCCCGGTCGCACCGCGGGTACATCCTGGAGACCGGTCAGGTCGTCAAGTCCGGTCCGGGCAAGGAGCTGCTGGCCGATCCGGCCATCAAGGAGGCCTACCTCGGCGTGGCCTGAGCCCCCAGCGGGTTGCACCCGGGTTGCAAGGGCCCAACGTCCTTCCCGCAGGGTGGGAAATGCCCGTGTTGGGCCACTGTCGGCCCTCCTAGGGTGGGGACCGGTGGCCGTGCCATCCGAGGCAACGGCGCCTGACGACACGGGAGAGTTCATGGCGAACAAGATCCGCACCGTCATCAGTCCTGGGCGTTACGTGCAGGGCAAGGGTGCGATCACCCAGCTGGGGGAGTACCTCAAGCAGATCGGCAGCACGCCGCTGGTCGTCGCCGACGACCTCGTCTGGGGCCTCGTCGGGCACGACGTGGAGGCCTCGTTGAGCGCCGCGGGCCTGCCGCTGAACCGGGAGACCTTCAACGGCGTACCGAGCGCCAAGGAGGTCGACCGGCTGGTCGACGTGATCAAGAAGACCGGTGCCGACGTCGCCGTCGCGATCGGCGGCGGCAGCACGATCGATGCGGTGAAGGCCGCGGGCATCATCGCCGGTATCCGTTGGGCCAACGCCCCGACGGTGGCCTCCACGGATGCGCCCTGTTCGGCGCTGTCGGTGATCTACACCGAGACCGGTGAGTTCTCCGAGTACCGGTTCTTCCCGCGCAATCCCGATCTCGTCCTGGTCGATTCACAGATCGTCGCCAACGCGCCGGTCGCCCTGTTGGTCGCCGGCGTCGGCGACGCCCTGGCCACCTGGCTGGAGGCTCGCGCGACGGCCCGCTCGAACTCCAAGACGATGGCCGGCGGCCTGCCGACGGTGACCGGCACCGCCTTGGCCGAGCTGAGCTGGGACGTGTTGTGGGGCAACGCCCTCGATGCGATCGACGCGGTGAAGGACCATCAGGTCACGCCGGCGGTGGAGAAGGTGATCGAGGCCAACACGCTGCTGTCCGGCCTGGGCTTCGAGTCCGGTGGGCTGGCCGCCGCGCATGCCATCCACAACGGGCTGACCGCGGTCGAGGCGACCCACGGGCTGGCGCACGGCCAGAAGGTCAACATCGGCTCGGTCACCCAGTTGGTGATGGAAGGCGCGCCGTCGTCCGACATCAAGGACTTTATTGAGTTCACCACCCGTGTCGGGCTGCCGACCACGCTGACCGAGGTCGGGCTCCAGGCGGACGACGACAAGTCGCTGCGGACCATCGCCGAGGCCGCCACGGTGCCCGGCGAGACGATCCACAGCATGCCGTTCGAGGTCTCCGCCGACGACGTGGTCAGCGCCCTGGCCTCGATCGAGCGGTTGGCCCGCGGGGTCCGGCAGCGCGCCGGGCTACCCGAGCCGGTGCCGTACGTGGCTGCTCATCACTGACGCCCCTTCCCCTATCCGGAGTTGATCATGGCGATCGCTGCGCAACACGCCGAGGACACGCCCAAAACCGTGCAGCGACCGTCATGATCAACTTCTATGGGTGGGCGAGCCGGCGCTGAGCTGGGCGTGTAGGCCCCGCACGTGTGCCACGAACCGTTCGTGGTCGCGCCAGATGTCAGCCGCCGTTGCGTAGGCGATCGTCCATCCGGTGGCGACCAGCTGATTGTGTCGGTGGCGGTCCCGAGCCAGCTGCCCGTCGCCGGTGTGGAAGTCCTGCCCGTCGTACTCCACCGCGAGCCTGATCGGTTCCCACCCCGCATCGAGAAAGCGGGTCTGGCCGGGTAGCTCGACCCGGATCTGTAGTTCCGGTGGCGGAAGC
>Ga0247820_10001981_pt1 | contig 11560 bp, 7 predicted proteins | sample 13C_Glucose_Day1_2_FD_192480 | JGI IMG/M metagenome (GOLD analysis project Ga0247820, IMG submission 192480) | Soil microbial communities from agricultural site in Penn Yan, New York, United States - 13C_Glucose_Day14 | ecosystem: Environmental > Terrestrial > Soil > Agricultural land | place...
GCGGCCGTCGCGCCGGGCTCCGCCGCGGAGCGTGCTCACCCGCGGCGGGCGGCCCGGCGGGCCTTGGCCGCACGGTCACGCGTTCTGCCGGGTGACCTCCACTCCCTTGCGTGCGATGACGTCCGCGTACCAATCCGCGCTCTTCTTCGGAATGCGCCGCTGCGTGGCGAAGTCGACGTACACGATGCCGAACCGCTTGCTGTAGCCGTAGGCCCATTCGAAGTTGTCCAGCAGCGACCACAGGAAGTAGCCCCGCACGTCGGCACCCTCTTCGATCGCCCGGTGCACGGCGGTGAGGTGGCGGTGCAGGTAGGCGATCCGTTCCGGATCGTGGACCTGCCCCGACGGGTCGGCGTAGTCGTCGTACGCCGCGCCGTTCTCGGTGATCATCACGGGGAGGCCCGGGAGGTCGTCGCGCAGCCGGATCAGCAGCTCGTACAGTCCGTCGGCGTCCACGGGCCAGTCCATGGCGGTCCGGGGACCCGGTGCGGGCAGGAACCGGACGTGGCGTTCCGCGCCGGCCCAGGGGGACGGCGACTCCGACCTGCCGGCGGCGACGACGGTGGGGGAGTAGTAGTTGATGCCGAGCGAGTCGATCGGCGCCGAGCTGATGGCGAGGTCACCGTCCCGCACGAACGACCAGTCGGTGATCCCCGCGGTGTCCTGGACCAGGTCCTCCGGGAGGCGCCCGTGGAAGACGGGGTCGAGGAAGACGCGATTGGCGACGGCGTCGATCCGTCGGACCGCGTCCAGGTCCTCGGCCGACCGGGTGAGCGGGCGCAGGGCGTGCAGGTTGAGCGTCAGGGACAGATGCGAGGCGGGCGGCAGGGCGTCACGCAGCACGCGCACGGCGGCGCCGTGGGCGAGGTTGAGGTGGTGGGCCGCGCGCAGGCTGTCCAGCGGGCTGGTGCGGCCGGGGGCGTGCACTCCGTTCCCGTATCCGAGGAAGGCGGCGCACCACGGCTCGTTGAGGGTAGTCCAGGTCCCGATCCGGTCGCCGAGCGCGTCGGCCACGAGGGCGGCGTAGTCGGCGAAGCGCTGGGCGGTCTCCCGCTCGGGCCAGCCGCCCGCGTTCTCCAGCTCCTGGGGCAGGTCCCAGTGGTAGAGCGTGGCGACCGGGCGGATACCGGCGTCCAGGAGCGCGTCGGCGAGCCGCCGGTAGAAGTCGAGGCCCTTCTGCACAGCCGGCCCGCGACCGGTCGGCTGGACGCGGGGCCAGGCGATGGAGAACCGGTAGTCGGTCAGCCCGAGGCGGCGCATGAGGGCGACGTCCTCGTGCATACGGTGGTAGTGGTCGGCGGCGATGTCGCCGGTGTCGCCGTTGCGGACCTTGCCGGGGGCGCGGCTGAAGGTGTCCCAGATCGAGGGAGAGCGGCCGTCCTCGGCGGCGGCGCCCTCGATCTGGTAGGCGGCCGTGGCGGTGCCCCATCGGAAACCGTTCGGGAAGCGGAGGACGGTCGTGTCGTCGGTGAGTGTCTCAAGTACGGTCATGGGCTGTCGGCTCCGAAGACGCGGGTGGGGGAGGGGAGAAGCGTGACCAAGGGGCCAGGGCTCAGCCCTTGACGGCTCCCTGCATGATGCCGCCGACGATCTGCCGGCCCAGGAGGCCGAAGACCAGCAGCACAGGAAGTGTGCCGAGGAGCGTGCCGGCCATGATCACGGACTGGTCGTGGACGTAACCCCCGCCGAGCTGGCGCAGGGCCACCTGCACGGTCGGTTCGGACGAGGACAGGGCGACGATGGGCCAGAAGAAGTCGTTCCACGCGGCCATGAAGGTCAGCAGGCCCAGCACGGACATGCCCGGCCGGGCGACCGGCACCACGATGGACCAGAAGATCCTTGCGGTGGACGCGCCGTCGACCCGTGCCGCCTCGATGAGCTCGTCAGGCAGCGACTGCACCAGGTACTGGCGCATGAAGAACACGCCGAACGCGGATACCAGGCCGGGGAGGATGACGGCCTGGAGCTGGTTCACCCATTGCAGTTCGGCGATCAGCATGAACAGCGGGATGACGCCCAGCTGCGGAGGGATCATCATCGTGCCCACGGTGATCGCGAGCAGCGCGCCGCGTCCGCGGAAGCGCAGCTTGGCGAAGGCGAAGCCCGCGAGGGTGCAGCACAGCACGGTGCCGACGGTGATCGAGCCGGACACGATGAAGGAGTTCAGCAGGGCCTTGCCGATGTCCGCCTCCTCCAGCACCGCCTCGAAGTTGCGCAGCAGGTTCGGGCCGGGCAGGAGTGACGGCGGGACCTGGGCGAGGTCGGCATTGGAGCGGCTGGCCGCCACGATGGTCCAGTAGAACGGGAAGGCGGAGACCAGGACGGCGACGGTCAGGATCGCATACGTGAGCTTGCCGGCGTGGTTGGTGCGTCCGGCGCGGGACTTCCGGCCCCGGCGGCGGACCGGCGGCTCCCGGTGGGCGGGAGGTGTGACCGGCGGGTCGGCGAGTGTGGTCATCGCACGGCCTCCTTGCGGGTACGACGGTACGCGAGCAGGGCGTTGACCCCCACGACCACCACGATGAGCAGGAACATGACCCAGGCGATGGCCGCGGCCCGGCCCAGGTGGAAGAAGCCCCAGCCCTGTTCGTACATGTACAGGCCGAGCGTCTGGTACTGGTGCGAGATGCCGCCCGAGATCGACCCCTCGAACAGCAGCGGCTCGCCGAACAGCTGCGTCGCCCCGATCGTGGAGACGATCACGGTGAACACGATCGTCGGACGCAGTCCCGGCAGGGTCACGTGGAAGAACTGGCTCCACTTCGATGCCCCGTCCATCTCCGCGGCCTCGTACAGCTCTTGCGGGATGGACTGCATGCCCGCCAGGTAGATCAGGGCGTTGTATCCGGTCCACCGCCAGATGACGATGGTGGAGACGGCGATCTGGGAGGCGACCGTGCCGGTCTGCCAGTCGATCGGGCCGATGCCGACGAGCCCGGCGACATAGTTGATCAGGCCGAAGTCCCGGCCGAAGAGCTGTGCGAACACCAGGGTGGCCGCGGCCACGGAGGTCGCGTACGGCAACAGCATCGCCGTGCGCAGGAAAGTCCGGGCGCGCAGCCGGTAGTTGAGCAGGTGGGCGAGCCCGAGGGCCATGACCAGCTGGGGAACCGTGGAGATGACGCCGATGGTGAAGGTGTTGCGCAGCGAGGTCCAGAAGAAGTCGTCGGTGAACAGGGCCGTGTAGTTGTCCAGCCCTCGCCATTCCATGTCACCCGGGGTCTGCAGCTCGACCCGGTACAGGGACACGAACGCCGTGTAGATCAGCGGGAAGAGGCCGAAGGCGGCGAACAGGGTGAAGAACGGCGCGATGTAGGCGTAGGGCGACATCTTCTGCCACGCGCGCCGTGCGGGGCTCGGCCGGGAGGGCGGGGGAGGCGGGACCGGCGGAGCCGGCGTCTCGAGTGCGGAAAGGGTCACGGGGCGGCCTTCGGGAAGGGAGACGGCGGTCATGGAACTCCGCCGCCGCCGGCGGGGCGGGCAGCGGCGGCGGCGGAGGCGTGGGTCGGCGCTCGGGGCGCGGACGTGGGCCGGAGCCTCGGCTCGGCTCAGCCGAGGGTGTTGGCGACGCCCTTCGAGGCGTTCTCCCATGCCTTGTCGGGATCCGTGCCCTTGCGCTCCACCTCGCTCAGCGCGTTGGTGATCTGCTGAGCGATGCTCTGGTCGTGCAGTCCCAGGACCTGCACGGGCGCCGCCTTGGCCGCGTCACCGAAGATCCTGCCGATCGGGGCGTTCGAGAAGTACGGGTCCGTGGTGTCGGCGACCTTGTCGATGGCACCGGTGCTGGAGGGGAAGTTGCCCACCTTGCGGAAGAGCTTCTCCTGCTGCTCGGGAGCGGTGAGCCACTTGATGAGCTCGTACGCCTCCTTCTTGTGCTCGGCGGCGCGCGGGACGGCGAGGTAGGAGCCGCCCCAGTTGCCGGCACCGCCGGGCAGCTTGGCGATGTCCCACTTGCCCTGGCCCGCGTCACCGGCCTGGCCCTTGATGTAGCCGAGCATCCAGGCGGGGCACGGGATGGTGGCGAAGGAGCCGGCGGCGAAGGCCTGGTTCCACTGCGGCGACCACTGGTCGAGCTCGGCGCTCAGTCCGCTCTCCGCCGCCTCCACGGAGCGGTCCCACGCCTCGAGCAGGGCGGGGTTCTCGTCCCAGATCAGCTCTCCGGACGCGCTGTAGTACCGCTCCTTCTGCTGCCCGATCATGATCGAGTAGAGACTGCCGACGCTGTCGAGCCAGGCGCTCTTGCCGGGGGCCTTCGCCTTGTACTTCTTGCCGAGTTCCAGGTAGCCGTCCCAGCTGGACCAGCGCTGTGCGAGCTCCTCGCGGTCGGTGGGCAGCCCGGCCTTCTTCAGCAGGTCGGTGCGGTAGCACATGGCCTCGGGGCCGACGTCCGTCCCGAGCCCGAGGACCTCTCCGCTCCGGCCCGTGGCGGCGGCCCACTTGGCCTCGGCGAACTGCCCCTTGAGCGACTCCGCGCCGTACTTCTTGAGGTCCTCGAACTTGTCGGACTGCTGCTGGGTGACGGTGGCGATCCGGCCCACCTCGATGCCCTGCACGTCCGCGAGGCCGCCGCCGCCCGCGAGGCGGGTCTGGAGCGACTTCCAGTAGTCGGCCTCGTCCTCGGTGTCCGTCTGCTTGATCGTGACGTTCGGGTGCAGCTTCTCGTACTCCGCGTAGAGCCCGGCCTCCTTGTAGCCGAAGGAGCCGAAGAGGTCCACGGTGACGGTGATCTTGCCGTTGCCGCCGTCGGCGGAGTCGGCGTCGGACGAACCTCCGCAGGCGGCGAGCAGAGCCCCGGTCAGGACGACCGCCCCCAGTCGGGCGACGGCTCTTCGTGCGGCACGGGCTGTGGGCATGGGTGGGCTCCTCGGCTCGGTTGCGTTGAGAGCGCTCTGAGAGCGCTCTCAAAGGTGCGAGTGGAGAGTGCCCGGCCGGTGCGCCGTCCGTCAAGGCCTCGAACGCGTCGGGAGCACAACTCCCGTCATGGGCACCCCGTTGACGGATCGTTTCCCGAGGCGGTTCGCCGCGTCGCACTGCCGCCCGACCTGCGGACGGCGGTGCGGTCAGGGGTGCGTGAGGCCGCGGTCCCGGCGGCCGGTGGCCGCGCGGGGGAAGCCGGCCGGCCGGACGGGGCCCTGATCCGGACGCGGGCGGGACGGCGTGCTCACGGGCGCCGCCCGAGAGCCGGTCTCACGCCGAGGCGCGACGGATCAGGGTCGTCGGCATGATCACTGACGCGGGGACGTGGCCGGCCGGCCGGTTCAGCAGCTTGAGCAGCAACTTCACCGACAGCCTGCCCAGACCTTCGACGTCCTGGCGGACCGTGGTGAGCGCCGGGTCACTTGCGCGCACCACCGTCTCCATGTCGTCGAAGCCGACCACGGCCACGTCCCGCGGCACACGCCGGCCCCGTTCGTGGAGCACCCGCAGAGCGCCCAGGGCCATCAGATCGCTGGCCACGAAGACGCCGTCGACGTCGGGCCGCCGGTCGAGCAGCTCGGCCATGGCCCGCGCGCCGCTCTCCTCGGTGAAGTGGCCTTCGCGCAGCAGCTCGGGGTCGGGATCGACCAGCACGTCGTGGTAGCCGGCGATCCGGTCCAGCGCCGAGGTCTGGTCGCTCGGTCCCGCGATGTGCGCGATGGTGCGGCGCCCCAACGAGACCAGGTGGCGCACGGCCTCCCGCGCGCCGCCCCGGTTGTCGCAGTCGACGTACGGCAGGGGTGGGCTTGCTTCCGCCCCCGGCCGGCCGCCGAGGACCGTGGGTACCTTGCTTCCGGTGATCAGCGCAGGCAGACGGCCGTCGCCGTGCAGGGAGAAGGCGATCGCTCCGTCGACGTGGCCGCCGGCGAGATACCGGGCGATCCGCTCGTGATCGGACTCGTTCTCCACCCACAGCAGCACCAGCTGGATGTCGTTGGAGGTCAGTTCACGGCTGATTCCCCGAAGCTGCTGGGCGAAGAACGGGTCGGAGAAGACCCGGAACTCGGGCTCCGCGATGACCACGGCGACTGCTCCGTGCCGACGGGTCACCAGTGAGCGTGCCGCGTGATTGGGGACGTATCCCAGCTCGTCGACCGCCGCGCGCACCTTGTCGACCAGCGGCTGACGCACGCCGGCGCCACCGTTGACCACGCGCGACGCCGTGGCCCGCGATACGCCCGCCCGCGCAGCGACAGCCTCCAGTGTCGGACGGTTCGCTACTGTCTGCTCGAGCAAGGGAACTCCTGGTCTGCTGCGCGGCAACCCGGCGCCTGCCGCTCCTCCCGCTGGACAGGATAGATGCCCTCGCTCCAGTGTGAGAGCGCTTTCAGGCCGGGGCCGGGTATGTGCGCGGCGGCGACGGCTCCGCGTCCGGCCGGTGTGCGGAGCAGGCGTCCGGCCGGTGGGCGCCTGCCGCTGACGGCTCGTGCGGTGCGGCACACCGCACGACCGCGGTCCGGTACAGGCCCGTGCTACGCGCGCCGGTGACGGTCGCGTCCCGGTGTGCGTTCGCAGCGACATGCCTTCCCACCTGCGGCGGTACCTCCTCGCATCACCCGGGTCGGTGATGGGTGGCGTGTTCCCACGCCGCCCGCCGCAGCCGGCCCCCGGGCCGGCCGAGGGCACCAATTCGTGCTTGAAGCATTGACCGCCCCTCGTCCGATGTCTACGTTGACGCCGTCTTGAGAGCGCTCTCAGAGAGGTTGCGCATGAGATTCCGTAGACCCCTGGCACTACTGTCGGCGGCCGCGGTGGCCGCGGGAGGCCTGGTGGCCACCGTCGGCAGCGGTGTCGCCTCGGCCGCCACCATCGAGGTGGGCAAGGGAAGTTACAGCGATGTGAGGCCGGCCGGGAGGCAGGGGCCGTCCAACAACGGCGGCCAGGCGGTCAAGCCGAAGGTCACGCAGGCCATGGCGGACACGCCGGTACCGACCAACGACTGGTGGTCCTCGCTGGCCTTCCAGCGGTTCGCCGCCAACCCGTGGTCGGAGAACATGTACGGGCACCCCCTCACCTACAAGGCGGTCGCCGGTGGCCTGGAGGTCGGTTACCCGACCGACCACGAGATCGTGGGCGGCGGGCGTCAGTACGAGTTCGCGCACGAAGCCGACCTGACCCTCGGCGTGGCGGGTCTGAACTCGCCCGACGCGAAGGCGGACGGGTGGAGCGACTGGACCGTGAGCCCTTACTGGAGCGACGGCGCCCGCACGCTGCGGACCACGATCGGCCACGGCATGCCGTACGTGTACGCCGAGGGCACGGGCGGCGCGGCGCAGATCAAGGCCGCGGCCCCGCCGACGGTCTTCGCCGACCAGGGCAACGTCCTCGGCGTCACCATCTCCGGCCACGACTACGCGCTGTTCGCCCCGAGCAGCAGCGACTGGACCGTGTCCGGCAACGAGATCCGGGCCGACCTCGGCTCGAAGGACTACTTCTCCCTGGCCGTCCTGCCCAGCAAGGACGCGCTCGCCGACTACGAGAAGTACGCCTTCAGCTTCGTGACCGGCTCCACCGTGGACTGGGAGTACCGGGAGGGTGCCGGAGAGGTCGAGGCGACGTACTCGCTGATCACCGAGCCGAAGGAGGGCACGGAGAAGGGCACCCTCCAGGCGCTCTACCGGCACCAGTGGCTGCACACCTCCGACCCGCTGACCGACTACAGCTACGTGTCCTCACGCGGGGAGATGAAGGTCCGCGAGGGCACCTCGTTCACCACCGTGCAGAAGGTGAACGGCGTCCTGCCGGGGCTGCCGAGCGCCGCGGGCGTCGACAAGGCCAAGCTCAGGACGTACATCAATGACGTGCTGACGCAGGGCGACCCGTTCAGCGGGGCCATCGACACCTACTGGACCGGCAAGGCCCTGGGCAAGCTCGCCCAGCTCGTGCCGATCGCCGACCAGATCGGTGACACCGCGAGCCGCGACAAGCTCATCGAGCTGATCGAGGGCCGCATGGAGGAGTGGTTCACCGTCGGCGGGGCCTCGGAGTTCTCCTACGACAAGGACTGGCGCACGCTCATCGGCTACCCGGCCTCCTACGGCAGCGACCAGGAGCTGAACGACCACCACTTCCACTACTCGTACTACGTGATGGCCGCGGCGATCGTGGCGCAGTACGACCCGCAGTGGGCCGCCGACTCCGAGTGGGGCGGCATGGTGAAGGAACTCATCAAGGACGCCGCCAACCCGGCCAGGGACGACTCCAAGTACCCGTTCCTGCGCGGCTTCGACGCCTACGCCGGTCACAGCTGGGCCGCCGGTCACGAGGCCTTCGCCGCCGGCAACAACCAGGAGTCCTCCTCGGAGTCGATCAACCTCAGCGCCGGCCTGATCATGTGGGGCTCGGCGACGGGCGACAAGGCGCTGCGTGACCAGGGCGTCTACATGATGATGACCGAGTCGGAGTCGATCGCGCAGTACTGGTTCGACGCCGACCAGCAGGTCTACCCCGAGGACTTCACCCACGACGTCGTGGGCATGGTCTGGAGCAGCGGCGGCGCCTACGCCACCTGGTGGACCGCCAACCCCGAGGAGATCCACGGCATCAACTTCCTCCCCATGACCGGCGGTTCCCTGCACCTGGCCCGCGAGAAGGACATGCTGCGCCGCAGCGTGACCGAGATGGAGAAGGAGAACGGCGGCCCGGCCGTCGAGTGGAAGGACATCTTCTGGCAGGTCCAGGCACTCTACGACCCGGCCAAGGCCATGCAGTACTGGAACCAGTGGAACGGCGGGTACGTCCCCGAGGCCGGCGAGACCAAGGCCCACACCTACCACTGGGTCTCCACGATGAACTCCCTCGGCGCCCCGGACATGACCGTCACGGCCAACTCGCCGACGGCCACCGTCTTCGACAAGAACGGCACCAAGACCTACGCCGCGCACAACTACGGCGCCGAGGAGTGCTCGGTCCTCTTCTCCGACGGCGGCGTGCTCAACGTCCCGGCGAAGTCGACCGCGTCCGGAGCGGGCGACGACACCGAGCTCGGCACGCTGTGCGGCGCCCCCGGTGACGACAGGCCCAGCGCGCCCGGCACCCCGGTCGCCGGCGACATCACCGACGACTCCGTCGAGCTGACCTGGGAGGCGGCGACGGACGACCTCGGCATCAAGGACTACGACGTCTACCGCGGCGACGACAAGGTCGCCACAGTCGACGGCACCACCTACACGGACACCGGGCTGGCCTCGGGAACCGAGTACACCTACAAGGTCAGGGCCCGTGACACCTCCAGCCAGGTCGGCCCGCCCAGCGACACCGTGACGGTCACCACCACCGGCACGCGTGACCAGCCGCCCGGCGCGCCCGGCACCCCGGTCGCCGGCGAGGTCACCAGTACCTCCGTCGAGCTGACCTGGGGGGCGGCGACGGACGACAAGGGCGTCAAGGACTACGACGTCTTCCGCGGTAGCACCAAGGTCGCCACCGTCACCGGCACCACGCACACCGACACCGGACTGACGCCCGGCACCGAGTACTCCTACAGCGTCAAGGCCCGCGACACAGCCGGCCAGACCGGCCCGGCGAGCGGCACGCTGAAGGTGACCACGGCCGGCAACCCGCCGGTCACCGGTGACACGTTCTACCCGCAGTCGGGCGGCGGGCTCGCCACCGAGGCGGCCGCGACCGGTTCCTCCGACACCATCCCCTCCGCCGGAGGCACCAACAACGACGGAACCCCGAAGAACCCGCTCGTCTACGAGGTCGAGAACGTCAACGGCACCGTGAAGGCGGGCTCCTCAACCGCCTTCACCTTCAAGGTGGATGCGGGCAGCTCCGTCGGCCACGCCCAGCAGGCCCGGGTGTCGTACGACCTGACCGGCGACGGCACGTTCGAGCGCGTCGAGACGTTCCGCTACTTCGCCACCGACCCGGTCCCCGGCTGGGAGGAGTACTCGGCGGCCCGGCAGGGCCTGCACTCCGCCTCGGGCACCCTGGGCGACCTGGACGGCGGCACCGTCCGCGTGGAGGTCTGGAGCGCACTGGGCAACGGCCCCTCCACCCTCCAGGTGGGCGCGGGCTCCGTCCTCACCATCCCGTTCGCCTGACGGGACGCCCGGCCCGGCCGGTGGGTCCCTCCCACCGGCCGGGCCCTGGCGGTCGCCGGCGCCCGGGGTCCATCCGGCGAACCTCGAAGTCGACCGCTGATCCAGGGGAAGGCGGCTGAACCGTGTTCCGTCGCATGAGTCAACGACCGTGCGACGAAGCCGAGTTCCTGAGGGAGATGTGACATTCCGTTCAGCCCTTCGAACTGTCGCAGCCCACCGTGCCGGGCCCATACTCCAGGGTCTGACGGATCGACGCGCGAAGGAGCACGGTGAGCACAGCGGCGGCAGCAGGCACCTGGAAGCTCGGAGACCTTGAGGTGAATCGCATCGGCTACGGCGCGATGCGGCTGACGGGCAACGGCATGAGGGGGAACTCCGACGGCGCGCCGATCGACCGCGACCTCGCCGTCGGCCTGCTGCACCGCGCGTTCGAGCAGGGTGTCAACCACATCGACACGGCCGCCTTCTACTTCTCGCCGCTGCGGTCCGCGAACGAACTCGTCAACCGCGCCCTCGCGTCCTGGCACGGCGACGTGGTCGTGGTGACGAAGGTCGGCCCGGCACGCGATCCCGCCGGCGAGTGGCTTGGCATGGCCCGCCCCGACCAGCTGCGCGGCCAGGTCGAGGAGAACCTGCGCCAGCTCGGCCGGGACCACTTGGACGTGGTGAACCTGCGCGCCAACGGCCCCGGTACGGCCTCGATCGCCGAGCACTTCGGAGCCCTCGCCGAACTGCGCGAGGCCGGCCTGATCCGGCATCTTGGGCTCTCCGCCGTCATGCCCGGGCACGTGGCCGAGGCCCGGACGATCGCGCCCGTGGTCTGCGTGCAGAACTCCTACGGCCTGGACTGGCGCCGCGCCGACGAGAGCGGGCTGGTGGACCTGTGCCGGGAGCAGGGCATCGCCTTCGTCTCATTCTTCACGGTTTCCGGTCTGCGGCGCGAGGCAGCCGCAGACCGGGAGCACGACGCGCGCGTCCACTCCGTCGCCCGCGCCCATGGTGCGACGCCGGCCCAGATACGGCTTGCCTGGACCCTCCACCGCGGTCCGCACGTGCTGGTCATTCCCGGCACCACGAACACGGCACACCTCGCGGAGAACATCGCCGCCGGAAGCCTGCGCCTGACCGAGCAGGAGTTGGCCCTCCTCGACAAGCCGGACGAGAGCGCTACCTGATCCCCTTCGCCGTAAATCGTACGTGGTTTGTACGCGCAATAGGCGCTGTGTGTACGGTTCACTGGATAGAGTGCCGGTCAGGAGGTGTTGCATGTCCGAGTTGTTCGACGCCGTCGACGCGTTGGTGGCGTCCCGCTCGTCCCTCCCGCCCGCCGAGGAGCGCAAGCGGCTGCGGGTCGCCCACGGTCTGACACTGGACGAAGTGGCCGCCGCGCTGAAGGTGCGCCGGGCCACGGTGTCCGGCTGGGAGTCGGTCAGGAAGACGGTCGAGCCGCGGGGCCCGGAGCGTGAGGCGTACGCGCGGTTGATGAACAAGCTCGCCGAGCTCTACCCCGCGCCCCCCCTCCTGGAGGGGGCAGC
>Ga0247820_10001982_pt1 | contig 11553 bp, 10 predicted proteins | sample 13C_Glucose_Day1_2_FD_192480 | JGI IMG/M metagenome (GOLD analysis project Ga0247820, IMG submission 192480) | Soil microbial communities from agricultural site in Penn Yan, New York, United States - 13C_Glucose_Day14 | ecosystem: Environmental > Terrestrial > Soil > Agricultural land | place...
TCAGCCGCGCAAAGGGCTACGGCGGCCATTTGCTAGCGCAAGGGATCGAAAGCCCCGAGCTGTTCAACCTGATAGTGAGATGGCAATCACTCGAAGATCACACGCCGGGCTTCGAAGCGAGTGAAGACCATCGGCTGTTCATGATGGGCTTGGAGGGATACTTTTCGGAAGAACCGAAGGTCTACCATATTGAGGGGACCGCGTTTATAACTGACGAACACGTCTAGTCCTGGTTTACACCTGTTTCACCCAACCACCGGCGCATGCTCGGCCATCAATTCCATTACCCAGTCGATAAATACCCGCACCTTGGCGCTGACATGGCGATTCGGCGGGAATGCCAGATACATCGGCATTGGCGCCATGTGCCAGTCCTCAAACAGCGGCAGCAGCTCGCCGCTGGCCAGGTGCGGTTTGGCCATGTACTCCGGTAGCCAAAGCATGCCCAGACCCGCCAGGCCGGCGGCGAGGTACGCGTTGCCGTCGTCGACCGTCAGTTGCGGGCGGCCGTGGGCTTCGATGCGTTCCTCTCCCCGCTGCATCGCGTAGGGCAAGGATTTACCGGTACGAAACCAGAGAAAGCCAACAGTATTGTGTCTGCCCTCCTCCAGCTCGCGGGGGTGCTCCGGCGTACCGAATCGCTGCAGATAGCCGGGCGCGGCATAGATGCCGAGTTTCAGATCGCCCACATGCCTTGCCACCAGGGACTGATCGGTGATTTCGCCGCCGCGCACCACGCAGTCGACGTTTTCGCCAATGATGTCGACGATGCGATCGCTCACGCCCAAGTTCAGCTGGATTTCCGGGTAGCGTGCAAAGAACCCTGGCAAGGCTGGTATCAGCAGCATGCGCGCCAGCGGACTGGGTACATCCACCCGGAGCCGCCCGCGCGGTGTCATCGAGGCGCTGGACAAGCTGGTCTCGGCGTCGTCCAAATCGACCAGTAGCCTGATGACGCGCTCGTAGTAGGCCGCACCATCGGCGGTGACGTTGACCTTGCGTGTGGTGCGGTTGAGCAGGCGCACGCGCAACCTTGCTTCCAGTTGCTGAACGAGCTGCGTCACGGTGGTCTTGCTCATGTGCAGGGTGGCTGCCGCCTTGGTGAAGCTGCCAGTTTCCACCACTCGGGCGAAGGCCTGCATTGCATCGAAACGGTCCATTTCACGCCTCACTCGGGTCTGGATAGTTTGGATTCTACAAACAGTCATGACCAGAGTTGCCTGTTTATTCAGGTGGGTCATCTTTTTATAGTGGTTCCATCGTAAACAGCGGGCCGCGATGGCCCCGAAGGAAGTATGCAATGACCAGCAAACGTGACGTCGTTTTCCCGCCTGACCGCCATGCACTGTACGAGCTACACCGCTACTCGCCGGCTATTCGCTCCAACGGTTTTCTGTTTGTATCCGGTCAAGTCGGCAGCCGCAAGGATGGTTCGGCCGAGCCGGACCTCGCGGCACAGGTTCGCCTGGCCTTCGCCAACCTCAACGCGATCCTGGCCGAAGCCGGCGGTAGTTTCGAGGATGTGGTCGACACGACCATCTTCATGGTCGACCCCGGCTCGACATTCGACACTATCTGGGAAGTAGCGGCCGATTACTGGGGCGAAGCTCCCTACCCGACGGCGACCGCAATCGGCGTGACCTGGTTGTCCGGCTTCGACTTCGAGATCAAGGTGATCGCCAAACTACCCCAATAGAATCGGCTCAGCACTCCTCCAGCGACACGACTTCCGCGGACAGGGATCGCGAATGCCCGCCCGCTTGAGGCGAACGAGCCAGCCATGCGAGCTATGCAGCGGTCCCTTTTTCAGGGGACCGCATTTCAGCGGATGGTCATTCCAGTATCGAAACCAGTCGCGGCTCAATCGAACAATCAAGCACCTCCAATGATGAGAGGCACTTAGGCTCCCGCGCAAACCACTGCCGCGCGCTCGGCCACGTGCCGTAACGTGTCGAAATTGATATTGGCACCGGAATCGATGGCGATCAGCGTCTGCCCCCGGACACCCGTGCGCGCTACGTATTTCTTGATCCCGGCGACGGCCAACGCACCGGAAGGTTCGGTGATCGAGCGTGTGTCGTCGTAGATATTCTTGGTGGCGATGCACAGTTCATCGTTACTGACGGTTATCACCTCATCGACGCAGAACCGGCACACTTCGAAACCATGGGCACCGATCTGCGCGACCGCTACGCCATCGGCGAAGGTGCCCACGCTGGGCAGGACTACACGCTCATCGGCCTGTAAAGCAGCATGCAAGCAGGCGGAGTGCTCCGACTCGATGCCAATGATGCGCACCTCTGGCCGCAGGTATTTGACGTACGCGGCAATGCCGGCAATCAAACCGCCACCGCCCACCGGGACAAAGATTGCATCTAGCGGCCCTTGATGTTGACGCAGGATTTCCATGGCGACAGTGCCCTGCCCGGCAATGACATCCTGATCGTCGAAGGGCGAAACGAAGTGCTTGCCGGTTTGCTCGGCCAGTTTCAGCGCATGGGCCAAGGCAAACGGGAAGCTGTCCCCGTGCAACAGTGCCTCGGCGCCGCGACTGCGTACACCTTGCACCTTCAACTCCGGGGTGTTGGCGGGCATGACAATGGTGGCGTCGATGCCTAATTCCCGCGCCGCCAGCGCCACGCCTTGGGCATGATTGCCGGCTGAAGCGGTAATCACGCCGCACTTCTTCTGCGCAGCGGTGAAATTCACCAGTTTGTTGTAGGCGCCCCGGATCTTGAAGGAGAAGGTCGGCTGCAGGTCTTCGCGCTTGAGCAGGATCTGATTGCCCAAGGCCAGGGACAACGCCGGTGCCGGTTGCAGCGGTGTACGTATGGCGAGTTCGTAGACCGGCGCGGCGAGGATCTTTTTAACGTAAAGCGCAAGCAGGGTTTGTTGGGCGGGTGTACTGAGCATGCGGGTCTCCTGACCTTGATCAGAGCCCCGAGACAGAAAAAGAAAACCCGCCTCGAGGGCGGGTTGGGTGCTGCAGTCGTGAGCTAGCCCGCCAAGTGAGGAATGGCGGTAATAATGCTTGGCTGGCAGCGCAATACAGTGGAAGTCATACCCGAAAACTAGCCGGGCGACGAGTGCTAAGTCAATGGCCAATTTCCCCTGCCCCTCTTTTGCCTGGCCAACTGCACTGCGCGACATACTCAACTGCTTGACTCAACGTCAGCTTCAGAGGCCCCCTTCGGCTTCAAATCATCCATCGGGTTCCAGGGCAGCGGCTGCAGCGTGTAGAACTTGCCTCGATAAGCAAAACGCATACCTCTTGCAGCTGAACGCATTATTCATCACCCCAGCCAGGTGCGAATGTGGCCCTACCAAACAGCGCAAGAAGAGCCCCTCAAATGACTGATACAAAAAAAACCGCACTGGTCGTCAGCGCCCATTCCGCCGATTTCGTCTGGCGTGCCGGCGGTGCCATCGCCCTGCATGCAAGCCAGGGTTATGCCGTGCACATCGTGTGCCTGTCCTACGGCGAGAGAGGTGAATCGGCCAAGCTCTGGCGCAAGGGCGAGATGTCCGAAGACAAGGTCAAGAGCGCACGTCGCAGCGAGGCCGAAGCAGCGGCGCAGATCCTCGGCGCCACTGTGGAGTTCTTCGACATCGGCGATTACCCGATGCGGGCGGATAAAGAGACGTTGTTCCGTCTGGCCGATGTGTTCCGCCGGGTGCAACCGGAGTTTGTCCTCAGCCATTCGATCAAGGACCCTTACAACTACGACCACCCGCTGGCCATGAACCTGACCCAGGAGGCGCGCATCATCGCTCAGGCTGAAGGTTACAAGCCGGGCGAGAAAATCATCGGTGCCCCACCGGTGTACAGCTTCGAACCCCATCAACCGGAGCAGTGCGAATGGCGCCCGGATGTCCTGCTGGATATCACTGAGGTCTGGGACAAGAAATATGCCGCCATCCAGTGCATGGCCGGTCAAGAGCATCTCTGGGAGTACTACACCCGTGTCGCACTGCAACGAGGCGTACAGGCCAAACGCAATGTGGGGATCACCTCCACCCGCAACATCGAGTACGCCGAGGGCTACCAGAGTCTCTTTCCACGGGTAACGGAGAATCTGGCATGAGCGCACTGATCGGAAAAACCGGCATCGTCGTTCGCTCTATTTCCCGAGCCGACCGCGCACTGATCGATGAACTGGATCGATTCGGTGTTGCCACCGTGCATGAAGCCCAGGGCCGCAAAGGCCTGCTGGACTCAGCCATTCGCCCGATCCAGCAAAACCAGAGCATCAGTGGAACGGCAGTCACCGTGCTGGTTGCGCCAGGGGACAACTGGATGTTCCATGTCGCGGTCGAACAGTGCCAACCCGACGATATTCTGGTGGTAGCGACATCGTCGCCCTGCACGGACGGCTACTTCGGCGACTTGCTCGCCACCTCGCTGATGGCCCGAGGGGTACGCGCACTGATCATCGATGCCGGGGTGCGCGATACTCGAATCCTGAGGGACATGGGCTTCAAGGTATGGTCGCGGGCGGTTCATGCCCAAGGCACGGTCAAGGAAACGCTGGGCTCGGTCAACATACCGATCATCTGCGCCGGCCAATGGGTCGAGCCCGGTGACGTTGTGGTCGCGGACGATGACGGCGTGGTGATTGTCCGCCGCGAAGAGTTGCCGACGGTTGTCGAAACCAGCCGCAAACGCGCCAGACTGGAGGAGCAAAAACGTGTGCGCCTGGCAGCCGGCGAATTGGGGCTGGATATCTACGAGATGCGTCAGACACTCGCCGACCGCGGTTTGACCTATTACGACAGCCTCAACGACCTGCCAGGATGAACGTATGAGCCAGACTCGTATTCCTTGCCTGATGATGCGCGGCGGCACGTCCAAAGGCGCGTACTTTCTTGCGCACGATCTGCCCGCCGAAGGGCTGCTGCGTGACCAGGTGTTATTGGCTGTCATGGGATCACCCGATGCACGACAGATCGACGGTATCGGCGGCGCGAACTCGTTGACCAGCAAGGTCGGAATCATTCGCCGCTCCGAGCGTCCTGACGCCGACGTCGATTACCTGTTCGCCCAGGTTACGGTGGAACAGGCCCAGGTCGATTATGGCCAGAACTGCGGAAATATCCTGGCAGGGGTCGGACCGTTCGCCATCGAACGTGGCCTGGTCAGCGTTCGGGGGCCTGTGACCTCAGTGCGGATTTTCATGGAGAACACCGGCCAGATCGCCATCGCCGAGGTTCCGACTCCGGATGGCACGGTCAGTTACGCCGGCAACGCGCGCATCGATGGTGTTCCCGGGACGGGTGCCCCGCTGATCATTCAATTCGAGGACATCGCAGGCTCCAGCTGCGGCGCACTGTTGCCGACGGGAAATGCCATTGATCGTTTCGATGGCATTGACGTGACCTGCATCGATAACGGCATGCCGGTTATTTTGATTCGAGCCACCGATGTCGGCCGTAGCGGCTACGAAAGTCCCGAACAATTGGATGCCGACAGCGAACTCAAGGCCGTGCTCGAATCCATCCGCTTGCAAGCGGGGCCATTGATGAATCTGGGGGACGTCAGCCAGCGCAGCGTACCGAAAGTGTCGTTGATTGCCGCCCCTCGCGATGGCGGCGCGATTTGCAGCCGCACCTTCATCCCCCATCGTTGCCACGCTTCAATCGGGGTGTTTGGCGCGGTGAGTGTCGCCTCCGCGTGTCAAGTACCCGGCTCGGTCGCCAGCGGACTGGCACGGGCAGCGCCGACCGGTGAACGCGTACAGGTATCGGTAGAACATCCGACTGGAGAGTTCACGGTGGAACTGCGCATGCACAACGGTCAACTGGCGGGCTGTGGACTGTTGCGCACGGCCCGGTTGTTGTGCGACGGCGATGTATTTATTGCGCAAAGTGTCTGGCAGAACGAGGTGAAACGATGACGCCGAGCAGCATCACACTGATCGGCTTCGGCGAGGCCGGGAGTATTTTTCCTGATCGATACGCTCTATGGCAGCCTCGTCTCGCGAGAAAGCGTGTTGGAGGAAAAGCGTTAACATGAGCTTTTCCCCCGAGAACGGCTCATGGACCTAAAACAACTCGAATGTTTCGTACGGGTCGCCGAATTCGGAAGTTTTACCAAAGCGGCCGCGGTATTGAACATCTCCCAGTCGGTGGTCAGCCGCCAGGTTCGACAACTGGAAGTTGAATTACAGGAGCATCTGTTGCTGCGCCACGGCCGTGGCGTGTTGCTGACCGCTTCTGGCCAGCGGCTGTTCGATCACGGCAAAGGCATCTTGCGCCAGGTGCAAGTGGCTCGCGAAGAGTTGCGCGAGCAACGCGACACCTTGTCCGGCAAAGTGGTGATCGGGCTTCCACCCAGTATTTCCCGACGCCACACCGTGGCCCTGGTATCGGCCTTCCGTGAACGTTTTCCCGGTTGCTCGTTAGGTATCAAGGAGGGATTGAGCCATTCGATGCGCGAATGGCTGTTGCTTGGCCGCCTGGACTTCGCACTGCTGTTCAACCCGGCCCACAGCGCACAGTTGCACTACGAGCACATCCATTCCGAGCCATTGATGTTGATCGGGTCCTCCCGTTCAGATCTGCCTGAAACAGTCGCCATGCACGATCTGGGGCGCTATCCGCTGATCATACCCAGCGAACCTCATTCCCTGCGTCGGCTGGTCGAAACCCAGGCATCCCGTCATGACATCACACTGGACGTGTGCCTGGAAATCGACAGCATTCCCTCGCTCCTGGAGCTGATCAAGCTGGGCATGGGCTACGGCGTCCTGTTCCGGTCCGCCCTCGCCGGGAGCGACAGTCTGCCCGATGGATTGAGAGCGGCGCAGATTGTCGAGCCCTCCATTCCTACCCACCTGTTTATTGCGACATCGGAGCAGCGACCGTTGACGCGTCTGGCTGAGAAGACATTGGCCATGGTCCGTGAAATCTGCATACCGTGAAAGCTCGCATGCAAAATCTGCATAGCTGCTAGAACCTGGACCCGGTTGTTCGACACGCGTGCAAAGACGACCATCAGGTATCGCTTTCAAACGCAGATCAATGAAGGACACCCGATGAAAAGTTGCCTTGCTCCTGACCCAAATCCCACCAGACCCTTGCAAGCACTGCCAGTGGGTGCCTGGGACGCACACTGCCACGTGTTCGGCCCTGCCGCTCGATTCCCTTACGCCGCCGACCGCAGCTACACCCCGCCCGACGCGCCTGTTGAAACCCTGCGTGCGTTGCACGATCACTTGGGGTTCAGCCGTGGGGTGATCGTCCAGGCCAGTTGCCACGGCACTGATAACCGCGCCATGCTCGACGCCATTGCGCGTAGCGAAGGACGATATCGCGGCGTGGCCATCGTCGACGGCAGCGAAAGCGACGCCCAACTCGCCGCGATGGATGCCGGCGGCGTGCGCGGGGTTCGCTTCAATTTTGTCGCGCACCTGGGCGGCGCCCCTGACCTGGAGGTGTTTGATCGCACCGTCGATCGACTCGCACCGCTGGGCTGGCACGTGGTGCTGCATCTCGACGCCCAGGACATCCTGACCTACGTCGATCGCCTGGCCCGGATCCCCGTGCCGTTCATCATCGATCACATGGGTCGGATCAAGGCTGAAGAAGGTATCGAACAATCGTCCTTCCTGGCGCTGCTCGACCTGATGGAAAATCCCCTGGCCTGGGTCAAGGTCTGCGGGGCCGAGCGGGTGTCCAGCGGTCGTCGACCGTTCGATGACGCCATCCCTTTCGCCGAACGACTGATCCAGGCAGCACCGGATCGCGTGCTGTGGGGCACCGATTGGCCACATCCCAATATCAGCAAAGACATGCCCGACGACGGCGGTCTGGTTGATCTGATGTTCCGCTTCTGCACCGACCCGGTACTGCGTCAAAAGCTATTGATCGACAACCCGCTGAAATTGTACGGACGCTGACAGCAGTTTCCCTTGCCACACCTCCAACAATAAGATGGCAGCGAGTAAACCTTATGAACCCTATTCCTGTGCCCGCTCAGGTCGAAACACCGACCAGCGCTAACGTGAAAACCAAACAACCCTTTTACCGTGCGATGTATTTTCAGGTCCTGCTGGGAATCATCGTCGGTGTGCTTGTCGGCCACTTCTGGCCTGATTTCGCCGCTGACCTCAAACCCTTGGGCGATGCGTTCATCAAGTTGATCAAGATGATCATCGGCCCCGTCGTTTTCTGTACGGTAGTGACCGGCATCGCCGGCATGCGGGATTTGAAAAAGGTCGGCCGTGTCGGCGGCAAGGCATTGTTGTACTTCGAAATCATTTCGACGGTCTCGCTACTGATCGGGTTGATCGGCGGCCATCTGTTCAATCCCGGCGGTGGGTTCAACGTTGACGTCAATACGCTCGATGCCAAGGCAGTGACCGGCTTCGCGGAAAAAGCCCAGCACCTGAACATGGTTGATTTCCTCATGGGCATCATCCCCAGCACTTTCACCCAGGCGTTCACCGAGGGCAACGTGCTGTGCATCTTGCTGGTATCGGTGCTGTTCGGTTGTGCGTTGTCGGCCATGGGCGAGAAAGGCAAGCCGGTGTACGACATCATCGAGGGCCTGTCGGGCGTGTTCTTCCGCATCGTCCACATTATCGCCAAGCTGTCGGCCATTGGCGCTTTCGGTGCCATAGCGTTCACCGTCGGCACTTACGGGGTCGAATCGCTGCTGCCGCTGCTTAAATTGATCGGCAGTTTCTACCTGCTGTGCATCTTCTTTGTGGTTGTCATCCTCGGCGGGGTCGCACGGGTGTGCGGCTTCAGCATCCTGCGCTTCCTCGCCTATATCAAAGAAGAACTGTTGGTGGTACTGGGCACCAGTTCCTCGGAAGTGGTGCTGCCGCAAATCATGGACAAGATGGAACGCCTGGGCTGCTCCAAACCCGTCGTGGGCCTGGTGATCCCGACCGGTTATTCCTTCAACCTGGACGGCACCAACATCTACCTGACGATGGCAGTGTTGTTCATTGCCCAGGCGTTGAACATCGACTTGACCCTGTCACAGCAATTGACCCTGGTGGTCGTGGCGATGCTGACGTCCAAAGGTGCCAGCGGAGTGTCCGGCGCGGCGTTCGTGATGTTGACCAGCACCTTGATGGTGGTACCGATCGTACCCGTCGCCGGCATGGTGTTGATCCTCGGTATCCACCGCTTCATGGGCACAGGGCTGGCCATGACCAACCTGGTGGGCAACGGTGTAGCGACCTTGGTGGTTTCCGCCTGGGAAAAAGAGCTGGACCGCAAAAAACTGGCTCAAGAGCTGGGCTGCAAGGCTTAACACCCTCCCCCTAACAACCTCCAATCGAGTGCCTGTTCGGTCCAGTGCCGAACAGCGACTCGTCGTGTCAGGAAAATAATAAAAATGAACCGTACCCTGTCTATCGCCATACTTGTACCGGGTGTCTGCTGGAGCATTTCCTCGATGGCCGCAGGCTTTATCGAGGACAGCAAGGCGAGCCTCGAAGCCCGTAATTTTTACTACAACGGCGACTTTCGAGATGGCGTCGGCGCCTCCAAGCGGGAGGAATGGGCACAAGGGTTTCTGCTCAATTACGAGTCCGGTTTCACCCAAGGCACCGTTGGGTTCGGGATGAATGCGCTGGGTTTCGCCGGTTATCAATTGGACTCCAGCCCTGATCGCACTGGCAGCGGCCTGTTGCCCCGGCGCGCATCCGGTGAAGCCGCTGATGAATATTCCAAAGGCGGACTGGCAGCCAAGGCCAGGTTTTCCAAAACAACCCTGAACTACGGCATTGCGCTACCCAAAGTGCCCGTCTTGCAATTCAACGGCAGTCGGCTGTTTCCCCAGACTTTCCAGGGTACTCAGATCAGCTCCAGCGAAATCGAACGTCTGACGGTGAACTTCGCTCAGTTCGATAAAACCGTCACCCCGGACTCTACCGATAAACGGGACATCGGCATCGCGGCCAAGGACGGACGTTATCGAGCCACCGGCGTCGGTGACCACTTCCGTTATGGCGGCGGCAGCTATCAACTCACGCCGACACTGACGGGTAGCTATTACTTCGGAGCACTGGACGATGTGTATCGTCAGCAGTTCTTCGGCCTGATTCACACCACACGCGTCGGTAACGGCACAATGACCACCGATGTACGCGCCTTCTCCAGCCGCGATATCGGCGCCGCAAAAGCTGGCGAGGTGGATAACCGGGCCTACTCTGCCGCAGTGGGCTACAACCTCGATAGCGGCCACAGCGTGCTGGCAACCTATCAAGTCATGAAGGGCGCCACCGGTTTCCCCTATATCAACAACCCCTACTTACCCAACTATGTGCAATACCATGACTTCGGCAGCGCTGGCGAACGCAGTTGGCAGCTGCGCTACGGTTACAACTTCGCGCCGATGGGCATTCCTGGCTTGACCTTTTTCACGGCCTACATACGCGGGACAGGGCTGGACAAACCGGGCGCCGAAAAGGAATGGGAACGCGACATCGATGTGACCTACGCTTTCCAGGACGTCCTGAAAGGGTTCTCTGTCCGCTGGCGCAACGCAACCTACCGCAGCGATGATGGCCGTGACATAGATGAAAACCGCTTGATCGCCAGTTACTCGTTTTCGTTGTTTTAAATCACTCTTCAAAAAAACCCGACGCAAGCGTCGGGTAAAGTGCACTACTTACTTTGCGCCAGTAACGCTTTGCGCGACGCCTTTTCGTGTTTCATTGCGGCAATCTCACGCTCGCAGGTTTCAACGTCGAAGGAATTGTCCCACTTGGCAATTGCGATGGTGCCGATACCATTACCAATCAGGTTGGTCACGGCGCGTGCTTCGTTGAGGAATCGGTCGATGCCCAACAGCAGGACAAGGCCTACCAACGGAATGGAGTGGATGGTTGTAAGCGTTGCCGCAAGGGTTATGAACCCGGCACCCGCCACGCCAGCGGAGCCTTTTGAGGTCAGCAGGAAGACGCCCAACAGAATCATCTGATCCATAAACGTCAGTGGCGTATTGGTTGCCTGTGCGATAAAAATCGCCGCCATGGTGAGGTAAATGCAGGTGCCATCCGCGTTGAAGGCATATCCAGTTGGTAGCACCATGCCCACCACTGACTTCTTGCAGCCCAGCTTTTCAAGTTTCACCATCATTCGCGGAAGCACGGCTTCGGTTGAGCAGGTGCCAAGCGTGATGAGAATTTCATCTTTGAAATAACGAAGAAATTGCATAAGCGGCATGCCCGACCATCTAGCAACCGTACCCAGCACCACCACGATGAAAATCAAGGTCGTGATGTAGAGCGCGACCAGCAACTGGCCGAGTGACAGCAAGGTACCAATTCCGTACTTGCCGATAGTGAACGCCATGCCGGCACCGGCACCAATCGGAGCCAGACGCATAACCATTGCCACGATCTTGAACAGCCCTTGCAGAAACAGGTCGATGGTATTGATCAGCGGCTTGCTGGTTTCGCCCATTTGAACGAGGGCAACGCCCATCAAAACCGAAATCAAGATGACCTGAAGCATGACGCCATTCGAGAATGCGCCAATGAAGGTACTCGGGATTATGTTGAGAAAGAAATCGATTGTTCCGCCCTGCTCAGT
>Ga0247820_10001986_pt1 | contig 11545 bp, 10 predicted proteins | sample 13C_Glucose_Day1_2_FD_192480 | JGI IMG/M metagenome (GOLD analysis project Ga0247820, IMG submission 192480) | Soil microbial communities from agricultural site in Penn Yan, New York, United States - 13C_Glucose_Day14 | ecosystem: Environmental > Terrestrial > Soil > Agricultural land | place...
TCCCCGCCGTACGCGCCCACCCCCACCATCTCCGCCGTACGCGCCTACCCCACCGTCTCCGCGCAGCCGCCCCCGCCGCTTCCCGCGGGCAGCCGCTCTGCCGTTTCCGCGGGCGGTCGCACCCGCCGCACTCCGCGGGCAGTCGTGCCGCAGGGCGGCACGGGTGGGCGCGACGGCACCCCGTAAGCGCCGGGCTGCGCAACACCCCCCGGTCCACACCCACGCCGGGCACCCGGCAATCACGGCGCCGCAACGCCCGCCTCAGTCCTCCCCGTACCGGGGATCCACCGTCTCCGGCGTCAGCCCCAACACCTCCGCCACCTGCTCGACCACGACCTCGTGCACCAGCGCCGCCCGCTCGTCCCGCCCCTTGGTCCGGATCTCCACCGGCCGCCGGTAGATCACCACCCGCGCCGGACGCCCGTCCCGAGCAGCCACCGTCCCACCCAGCGGCACAGCCTCGTCGCTCCAGCCCGCCCCCGTCGCGCCCGACGCACCCGAGCCCGCACCCCCGTCCAGCCGCGGCACGTCCAGCACCAGGAAGTCGACGTCGGCGAGCTGCGGCCACCGCCGCTCCAGCCGCTCCACGGAGTCCTGCACGAGATCGGCGAACGTCTCCGCCCGGCTGGCGGCAAGCGGCACCTGGGGAGGTGCGATGGGGCCCCGCATGCCCCGGCCGTGGCGATCACGGCGGCGGGGTCCGGGGCCGGAGCCGGGCCCGGGGCCGGCGGTACGGGGCGTCACGGGGCTGTCCATCACTGCGAAGGGTAGTCGTCACGTCGCCGCCCCGCCCGAACCCCGTACGCCTTCCGGCCGACCTGCACGGCATGTCACAACATGACCATTCCAGCCAAGGTTGGGCTCGATTTCATATCTCTTCGAGACCGATGACCTCAAGGCAATTGACGGTGTTTGTACCAACTGGTGACCGGAATCAGAACCGGCAAGCCCGTCGAAGCCTCGCGTCGACCCAGGTCAGCAAGGTGTGGCCAAAGGGGTATGTGGGGCGTTTCACGCCACGACACGGGGGAGTGACCTGGTGGAGAGTCGTCGCGGCCCGCTCAAGAGTGCGGTACCGTCCAACATCGTGAGCCCTGTACGTCGCTGTTCGCGCACCGCCTGCGGCCGTCCCGCCGTTGCGACGCTGACGTACGTCTACGCCGACTCGACCGCGGTCCTCGGCCCGCTCGCCACCTACGCCGAACCCCACTGCTACGACCTGTGCGCGGAGCACTCCGAGCGCCTCACCGCGCCGCGTGGCTGGGAGGTCGTCCGCCTGCTCGACGGCTCGGCTCCGGCCCAGCCCAGCGGCGACGACCTGGAAGCGCTCGCGAACGCGGTGCGTGAGGCGGCCCGTCCCCAGGAGCGGGCCGCGGGCGCCGGCGGCGGCTCCCGTACCGCGGACCCCATGGAGGTCGCCCGCCGCGGCCACCTGCGCGTTCTCCGCTCCCCGGACAACTGACGCGCTCCCTCTGAGCTCACGAGTCACATAAACCACCGCACGACCATTGACGCCTCCTTGTCGCGAACACGACCATTCCGTGAGAACGAAGCGAGAAATCGCTTTCGCATGGCGGAATCCGGGAGGCGCCCGTGTACGTCCAGGAACTGGAACCCGTCGCCGGCTCGCTCGGCCTCTCCGCCCTCGTCGCGGCCCTGCCCCTCGTGATCGTCCTGGTCCTGCTCGGCGGCGTCCGCATGAAGGCGCACCTCGCGGGCCTGATCGGCCTGCTGGCTGCCGTCCTGGTCGCCTGCCTGGCGTACGGGATGCCACTGGACCAGACGCTCTCCAGCGGCGTCCAGGGCGCCGTCTTCGGCCTCTTCCCCATCATGTGGATCGTCGTCAACGCCCTCTGGGTCTACCGGATGACCGTCCGCACCCGGCACTTCGACGTCCTCCGCCGCTCCTTCGGCCGCCTCTCCGACGACCCCCGCATCCAGGCGCTCGTCATCGCCTTCTGCTTCGGCGCCCTCCTGGAGGCCCTCGCCGGGTTCGGCGCCCCCGTCGCGATCTCCGCCGTGATGCTGGTGGCCCTCGGCTTCGACCCCGTACGCGCCGCCGTGGTCGCGCTGGTCGCCAACACCGCGCCGGTGGCGTTCGGCGCCATGGGCACACCGGTCGTCACGCTCGCCCAGGTCACCGGCCTGCCGCTGGACTCCGTGGCGTCGGTGGTCGGCCGCCAGACCCCGCTGCTCGCCCTCGTCGTACCGCTCGTGCTGGTCTGGCTGGTGGACGGCCGCCGCGGCCTGCGCGAGACCTGGGTCCCCGCGCTGGTCTGCGGAGTCGCCTTCGCCGTGGCCCAGTTCGTCGCCTCCAACTACGTCTCCGCCCAACTCGCCGACATCGGCGCCGCCCTGGCCGGCGCCGGCGCGCTCGTCGCCGTGCCGCGCTCCCGGGTGCCCGCCACCGAGTCCGTACGGGCCTCCGTGCTGACCGGCGCCCGCAGCGAGGAACTGGACGAGGAGGACCCGCGCGGCGAGGTGGTCCGCGCCTACGCCCCGTACGCGCTGATCGTGGCGATCTTCTCCGTCGCGCAGATCCCGGCGGTGAAGGACTGGCTCGCCGGTGCCACCCAGACCTACGACTGGCCCTTCCTGGACGTCGCGGGCCCGGACGGGGAGCCCGTGGGCGGCAACGTGTTCACCTGGCCGATCGTCTCCACCGGCGGCACCCTCGTGCTGATCGCCGGGGTGTTCACGGCGGCCGTGATCGGGGTGCGCGCGGGGGCGGCGGTCAAGGAGTGGCTGGCGACGGTGCACGAACTGCGGTTCGCCATCCTCACGGTGACATCGGTGCTGGCACTGGCCTACGTCATGAACCTCTCGGGCCAGGCGGCGACGATCGGCCACTTCGTCGCGGCGGCGGGGGCGGGGCTCGCCTTCCTCTCCCCGGTGCTGGGCTGGTTCGGAGTCGCCGTCTCGGGCTCGGACACCTCCTCCAACGCCCTGTTCGGCGCCCTCCAGGTGACCGCCGCCCAGCAGTCCGGGCTCTCCCCCGAACTGCTCGCCGCCGCCAACAGCTCCGGCGGCGTGCTGGGCAAGATGATCTCGCCGCAGAACCTCACCATCGCCTGCGCGGCCGTCGGACTGGCGGGCCGCGAGGGCGACTTGCTGCGCAAGGTGCTGCCCTGGAGCCTCGGCCTGCTGCTCGTGATGTGCCTGGTCGTGGTGGGCCAGAGCACGGCGGTGCTGGGCTGGATGCTGCCCTGAGCTCCCGCGACGCCCGCCGGCCCGGCCGGTGACCCCGGCCGGAGTGTCACCCCGCTACGGGTAGTTTGTGGTGACCGACAGGACTTCCGGAAGGGCTGGCCGTGGCTGCTGATCTGTCGCAGATCGTTAAGGCGTACGACGTGCGCGGAGTCGTCCCCGACCAGTGGGACGAGACGCTCGCCGAGCTCTTCGGTGCCGCCTTCGTCCGGGTGACCGGCGCGACCGCCGTCGTCACCGGCCACGACATGCGGCCGTCGTCCCCCGGACTGTCGGGCGCCTTCGCGCGCGGAGCCGCGGCCCAGGGCGCCGACGTCACCGAGATCGGCCTGTGCTCCACGGACCAGCTCTACTACGCCTCGGGCGCGCTGAACCTGCCGGGTGCGATGTTCACCGCCTCGCACAACCCGGCCCGGTACAACGGCATCAAGCTGTGCCGCGCGGGCGCCGCCCCGGTCGGCCAGGACACCGGCCTGACCGAGATCCGGGAACTCGTCGAACAGTGGAGCGAGTCGGGCGCCCCGGAGCCGGCGGCGAGTGCCGGAACGATCACCCGGCGGGACACGCTGGACGACTACGCGGCACATCTGCGCTCGCTCGTCGACCTGACCGCCGTCCGCCCGCTGAAGGTCGTCGTCGACGCGGGCAACGGCATGGGCGGGCACACCGTCCCGACGGTCTTCGACGGGCTGCCGCTCACCCTCGTCCCGATGTACTTCGAACTCGACGGCACCTTCCCCAACCACGAGGCCAACCCCCTCGACCCGGCCAACCTGGTCGACCTGCGGGAGCGGGTCCGCGAGGAGGGCGCCGACCTCGGCCTCGCCTTCGACGGCGACGCCGACCGCTGCTTCGTCGTCGACGAGCGCGGCGAGCCGGTCTCCCCGTCCGCGATCACCGCACTGGTGGCCTCCCGCGAGCTGGCCCGCAACGGCGGCAAGGGCACGGTCATCCACAACCTGATCACCTCCTGGTCGGTCCCCGAGGTCGTACGGGAGAACGGCGGCACCCCCGAGCGGACCCGCGTGGGCCACTCCTTCATCAAGGCCGAAATGGCGAGGACCGGCGCGATCTTCGGCGGCGAGCACTCCGCGCACTACTACTTCCGCGACTTCTGGAACGCCGACACGGGCATGCTGGCCGCCCTGCACGTCCTCGCCGCCCTCGGCGGACAGCAGGGCACCCTGTCCGCCCTGGTCGCCCAGTACGACCGCTACGCGGGCTCCGGCGAGATCAACTCCACCGTCGACGACCAGAGCGCCCGCCTCGCCGCGATCAGGGCCGCCTACGAGGGCCGCGAGGGCATCACCCTCGACGAACTCGACGGCCTCACCGTCACCGCCGCCGACTGGTGGTTCAACGTCCGCCCGTCCAACACGGAACCCCTCCTCCGCCTGAACGCGGAGGCCCGCGACGAGGCCACCATGGCAAAAATCCGCGACGAGGCCCTAACCCTCATCCGAACCTGACCCCCACGAGCCAGCCGCCCCTCCCGTTCCCGGGTGCAGCCGTGTCGCTGAGGGAGGGCGGGTGCGACGGCACCCCGCGAGCGCCGGGCCGCGTTGCCCCTTCCGTTCCCGCTGAGGCGTGCGGCCGCGCAGCCGCCCCTCCCGGTTCCCGCGGGCAGTCGTGCCGTTGGGCCGGCACGGGTGGGCGCGACGGCACCCTGTCGGCGCCGGGCCGCATAGCCCCTCCGCCCCTAAGGCGGGCGCGCGCAGCTGCCCCCCCGCTTCCGCGGGCAGTCGTGCCGCTGGGGCGGCACGGGTGGGCGCGACGGCACCCCGTCGGCGCCGGGCCGCGCAACCACCCCCCGACCGGCCCCAACGCCACCCACCCCGCACCGGCGGTACCCTGACCAGCACATCGACCCCAGCGAAGGGACCCCCATGCCACTCGAAGCCGGCCTCCTGGAGATCCTCGCCTGCCCGGCCTGCCACTCCCCCCTCAAGGAGCAGGACTCGGAGCTGATCTGCACCGGCGCGGACTGCGGCCTGGCCTACCCCGTCCGGGACGGCATCCCCGTACTCCTCGTCGACGAGGCCCGCCGCCCCGCGTAACACGCACCCGGCGCCCCGCGCCCGCGTAACGCGCACCACGCACCGCCCCGCCGCCCCCGCCGATCGAAGATCGGAGCCTGCCGCCCATGCTCGACGAATCGCTGCTCGACTCCCCGGAGGGCCTCGCCGAGGCCGACCGCCGCGCCCTGCTCCGCGGCGCCGCCGAGGCCGGCGCCCGCGTCCGCACCGCCGCACGGCTCGCCGCCGAGGCCGGCGTCAACGGGCTCAAACCCGACGGCCGCCCCCGCGCGGTCCTCATCGCGGGCCCCGGCGCCGCCGCCACCCAGACCGCCGACCTCCTCGGCACCCTGGCCGGCGCGGGCAGCCCCGTCACCCGCCTCGCCCCCACCGGCGTCGCCCCCGCGGCAGGCGCCCTGCGCTGGGAACTCCCCGGCTGGGCCGGCTCCGTGGACCTCCTCCTCATCGCCACCCCCGACGGCACCGAGCCCGGCCTGTCGCTGCTCTTCGAGCAGGCGTACCGCCGCGGCTGCACCGTCGTCGCGGTCGCCCCCGCCGGCACCCCGCTCGCCGACGCGGTCGGCGGCTCCCAGGGCATGTTCGTCCCCATGGCCACCGCGCCCTACGACCAGGACGAACCCTCCGCCGCCGCAGCGCCCGGCGTCCTGTGGGCGCTGCTCACCCCGCTGCTCGCCCTCCTGGACCGCACCGGCCTGCTCACCGCCCCGCCGGACGCCCTGGAGGCGATCGCCGACCGTCTCGACGGCATCGCCGAACGCTGCGGGCCGGCCATCGTGACGTACAGCAACCCCGCCAAGACCCTGGCCGCCGAACTCGCCGACACGCTGCCCGTCGTGTGGACGGAGGGCGTCTCGGCCGGCCCGGCGGGCCGCCGCTTCGCCGCCGCGCTCGCCGAACTGTCCGGCACCCCCGCCGTCGTCGCCGAACTGCCCGAGGCGCTCGCCGCACACGGCGCCCTGCTGGCCGGCCGGCTCGCCGCCGGCGCGGACCCGGACGACTTCTTCCGCGACCGCGTGGAGGAGAAGCCCGCCCTGCACGCCCGCGTGGTGCTGCTCCGCGACCGGCCCATCGGCGGCCTCACCGCGGCCCCCGCCGCCCGGGACCTGGCCCTCACCCACGACGTGCCGATCAGCGAGCTGGAGCCGGAGGCGGGCGGCGAACTGGAGACCCTCGCGGAACTGATCGCCGTCACGGATTTCGCCGCCGTTTACCTGGCGCTCGCCTCGGGAGCCTGATCATGCCCGGGACACCCTGACTTCCCCCGCGCAGACGCACGACACCGCGCGCCCGCACGAGAACCGGCAGAAGGAACGCAGAGACGCCATGGACCGCCTCGACAACACCATCCGCCCCTACGCCTGGGGTTCCACCACCGCCATCCCGCGGCTGCTCGGCACCGAACCGACGGGAGAGCCGCAGGCGGAGATGTGGATGGGCGCCCACCCCGGCGCGCCCTCGCGCACCGGCCGGGGCACGCTCGTCGAGGTCATCGACGCCGACCCGGAGAAGGAACTCGGCCCGGACTCGGTCGCCAGGTTCGGCCCCCGGCTGCCCTTCCTCCTCAAGCTGCTCGCCGCCGGCGGCCCGCTCTCCCTCCAGGTCCACCCCGATCTGACGCAGGCGAAGGAGGGCTACGCGGACGAGGAGCGGCGCGGCGTCCCCGTGACCGCCCCGCACCGCAACTACAAGGACGCCAACCACAAGCCCGAACTGGTCTGCGCCCTCACCGAGTTCGACGGACTGTGCGGCTTCCGCGACCCGCTGCGCGCCGCCGAGCTCCTCGACGGCCTCGGCGTCGACACCCTGAAGCCCTACGTCGACCTGCTGCACGCCCACCCCGAGGAGGCGGCGCTGCGGGAGGTCCTCACCGCGATCCTCACCGCCGACCGCGAGGAGATGGCCCGCACCGTCACGGAGGCGGCCGCCGCCTGCGACCGCCTCGGCGGCGTCTACGCCCCGTACGCCGACATCGCCCACCACTACCCGGGCGACCCCGGTGTCATCGCGGCGATGCTCCTCAACCACGTCCGTCTCCAGCCGGGAGAGGCCCTCTTCCTCGGCGCCGGCGTCCCGCACGCCTACCTCGACGGCCTCGGCGTCGAGATCATGGCCAACTCGGACAACGTCCTGCGCTGCGGCCTGACCCCCAAGCACGTCGACGTCCCCGAACTCCTGCGCATCGTCCGCTTCGAGGCCGGCGACCCCGGCGTACTGCGCCCGGAGGCCGGTCCCGACGGTGAGGAGGTCTACGAGACCCCCATCGACGAGTTCCGGCTCTCCCGCTACGTCCTTCCGGCCGGCGGCACCACCCGCGACCTCACCCTGACCACCCCGCAGATCCTGCTCTGCACGGCCGGCTCGGTGCGGGCGGGCGAGCACGAACTGTCCCCGGGTGCCTCCGTCTTCGTCCCGGCGGGTGAGAAGGCCGAGGTCTCGGGTACCGGAACGCTGTTCCGTGCCACGGTCGTCGTCCGACGGCCGTGACGGAGACCTGACATCCCGTCGTCCGGCCGGGCTGCAACAATGGCCCACCGTCACAGGACGGGGAGAGTCCCGGGCGGCGTACGCACACGCCCGCCCGGGCCCCACACGGCGTACGAAGGGACAACGCGGACACATGAGCGCGTCAGGCGGCACCAAGGCGATCGTGGCGGCACTCGCCGCCAACCTCGCGATCGCGGTAGCGAAGTTCGTGGCGTTCCTCTTCAGTGGCTCCTCGTCGATGCTCGCCGAGTCCGTGCACTCGCTCGCCGACTCCGGCAACCAGGGGCTGCTGCTGGTGGGCGGCAAGAGGGCCCAGCGCCAGGCGACCCCGCAGCACCCCTTCGGCTACGGCCGTGAGCGCTACATCTACGCCTTCCTCGTCTCCATCGTGCTCTTCTCGGTCGGCGGCATGTTCGCCCTCTACGAGGGCTACGAGAAGATCAAGCACCCGCACGAGCTGGAGCACTGGTACTGGCCGGTCGGCGTCCTCGTCTTCGCGATCATCGCGGAGTCCTTCTCCTTCCGCACCGCCATCAAGGAGTCCAACGGGCTGCGCGGCGACCGCTCCTGGAAGGAGTTCGTCCGCCACGCGAAGGCACCCGAGCTGCCGGTCGTCCTCCTGGAGGACCTCGGCGCACTCGTGGGCCTGATCCTCGCCCTCGGCGGTGTCGGCATGGCCCTGGCCACCGGCGACAGCGTCTGGGACGGCATCGGCACCCTCTGCATCGGCGTCCTGCTCATCCTGATCGCCCTGGTCCTCGCCGTCGAGACGAAGTCGCTGCTGCTCGGTGAGGCCGCGGGCCCCGAGGCGACCCAGAAGATCGAGGCCGCGGTCGTCGACGGCGACACCGTCACCCGCATCATCCACATGCGCACCCTCCACATCGGCCCCGAGGAGCTGCTGGTCGCCGCGAAGATCGCCGTCCGGCACGACGACACGGCCGCCGAGATCGCCGCGGCCATCAACGCCGCCGAGACGCGCATCCGCGAGGCCGTCCCGATCGCCCGGGTGATCTACCTCGAGCCGGACATCTACAGCGAGGCCGAAGCCGCCAAGGGCGCCGACCCCGAGGCCACCCCCGGCGGCCCGACCTCTCCCGACGCCGCTCACTGAGCCCGTCCGGGCCAGGGGCCCCGCCGGTCGTCCGGCGGGGCCCTTCGCCGTCCGTGACCCGGATCGGCCTGATGTGTACGCGGCCGGACTGGGGACGGCAGGGTCCGGCGGTGTAGCTTGGGACGGAGCCAGACGTCGCTGCTGATGGCGGTCGGGCGGTCCCACCGGGGACCGGCCGAGGGAGAGAGGGCCTCCGACGGACTGCGCTGCGCGTACGCGGGCATGCCTGTGTCCTCCTCGGGCACCCCTGTGTCCGCCGCCGCGCAGACCAGCCGTACCCACCTCGACCCACACCCCGAGGAGCAGCTCGCAATGACGACTGTCGAGAACCGACAGGACTTCAAGGTCGCCGACCTCTCCCTGGCCGAGTTCGGCCGCAAGGAGATCACCCTCGCCGAGCACGAGATGCCCGGCCTGATGGCCATCCGCAAGGAGTTCTCCGACGCCCAGCCGCTGGCCGGCGCCCGCGTCACCGGCTCCCTGCACATGACCGTGCAGACCGCCGTCCTCATCGAGACCCTGGTCGCCCTCGGCGCCGAGGTCCGCTGGGCGTCCTGCAACATCTTCTCCACCCAGGACCACGCCGCGGCCGCCATCGCCGTCGGTCCGAACGGCACGCCCGACAACCCGCAGGGCGTCCCGGTCTTCGCCTGGAAGGGCGAGACCCTGGAGGAGTACTGGTGGTGCACGGAGCAGGCGCTGACCTGGCCGGACAGCCCCACCGGCGGCCCCAACATGATCCTCGACGACGGCGGTGACGCCACCCTCCTCGTCCACAAGGGCGTCGAGTACGAGAAGGACGGCAAGGTCCCCTCGGTCGACACCGCCGAGAACGACGAGCACCGCGTCATCCTCGAACTGCTCAACCGCACCATCACCGACGGCTCGCAGAAGTGGACCCAGCTGGCGTCCGAGATCCGCGGTGTCACCGAGGAGACCACCACGGGCGTCCACCGCCTGTACGAGATGCAGCGCGACGGCGCCCTCCTCTTCCCGGCGATCAACGTCAACGACGCCGTCACCAAGTCGAAGTTCGACAACAAGTACGGCTGCCGCCACTCCCTGGTCGACGGCATCAACCGCGCCACCGACACCCTGATCGGCGGCAAGACCGCGGTCGTGTTCGGCTACGGCGACGTGGGCAAGGGCTGCGCGGAGTCCCTGCGCGGCCAGGGCGCCCGTGTCATCGTCACCGAGATCGACCCGATCTGCGCCCTGCAGGCCGCGATGGACGGCTACCAGGTCACGACGCTCGACGAGGTCGTCGACAAGGCCGACATCTTCATCACCACGACCGGCAACAAGGACATCATCATGGCCGCCGACATGGCCAAGATGAAGCACCAGGCCATCGTCGGGAACATCGGTCACTTCGACAACGAGATCGACATGGCCGGCCTCGCCAAGATCCCCGGCATCGTCAAGGACGAGATCAAGCCGCAGGTCCACACCTGGGCCTTCCCCGACGGCAAGAAGATCATCGTCCTCTCCGAGGGCCGCCTGCTGAACCTGGGCAACGCCACCGGCCACCCGTCGTTCGTGATGTCCAACTCCTTCGCGGACCAGACCCTGGCCCAGATCGAGCTGTTCACCAAGCCCGACGAGTACCCGACCGGCGTCTACGTGCTGCCCAAGCACCTCGACGAGAAGGTCGCCGCCCTTCACCTCGACGCGCTCGGCGTGAAGCTGACCAAGCTCCGCCCCGAGCAGGCCGAGTACATCGGCGTGCAGGTCGAGGGCCCGTTCAAGTCGGACCACTACCGCTACTGAGCCCACGCTCTCCCCGCGGTGGGCGCCCGTCCGCGCACGGACGGGCGCCCACCGGCGGCAGGTCCACCGAGGCAGGCCCCCGCACCCCCGTGCCGGGGGCCTGCCCCATGAGCGGACCGGCGACCGGCCCAGCCCGTCACGACCCAGGACCCCCATGCCCCGCGGCCGCTATTCGCTCCACGATCCGCACGACCACACCCCCCTCGCCGAAGAGCACTTCCACTGCGCCACCGGCCCCTCCGGATGGCGCTACGTCTCCCAGCTCACCGCCCCCTCGGGCGATCACCTGGGCTCGGTCGACCTCGCCCTCGACGACCTCGGCCGCCCCGTCCGCCTCGAACTCCACGCCGCGAGCTGGCAGATCCGCGGCGCAGCCCTCGACGGCGTCACCTGGGTCCGCACCGACCCCACCGGAACCCACGCCACCGAAGGCAATGTGCGCGCCCACGCCTTCACCGGCTCGTCCCCCGCGTTCCTGGTCGCCACCGCCCGCCTCCTGCGCCTCACCCCCTCCCGTACGCCCACCCGCGTACGCCTCGTCGCCTTCACGGAACCGGTCCTCGCCCCCCGCACCCTGGACCAGTCCTGGGCGCTGGTGAAGAGCGAAGCACACGCCACTGACAACGGCCCCCTGACCGTGGACGAATACCAGGTCACAGCCCTGGACACGGGCGAGCAGCACAGCGTGCACCTCGCCGGGGACGTGGTCCTCGCGGCCCCCGGCGTCGAGCTGGAGGACCTGGAATCACCCCCGTCGGTCTTCGACTGACCCGCGCCGCCCGAAGGCCCCGCCACCTACGCCGGCGGGACGAACCCGGTGGACGGCCGCTCGTCCGCCGCTCCGTCCGCCCGCGGCGACGCGGCACCCGGACCAGCCGGCGGATACGCGGCCGACGAATGCCCGGGTGACGGATATCCGGATGGCCGTCCATCG
>Ga0247820_10001987_pt1 | contig 11545 bp, 9 predicted proteins | sample 13C_Glucose_Day1_2_FD_192480 | JGI IMG/M metagenome (GOLD analysis project Ga0247820, IMG submission 192480) | Soil microbial communities from agricultural site in Penn Yan, New York, United States - 13C_Glucose_Day14 | ecosystem: Environmental > Terrestrial > Soil > Agricultural land | place...
CTTCCAGCCGGATGATGGCATTCTCTCAGCGCCCCCGATTTCCGGGCGCTTGCGTCTTCTTTAGTCTTTGCCTACGCAGTCATTCCAACAAGAAGGTGCAGGCATGAGCGAGGCGAATTCGAACGCGACCACCGGTGAGACGCTGGTCAGTTTCCGTGGTGTGCAGAAGAGCTACGACGGCGAATCGCTGATCGTCAAAGACCTCAACCTGGACATTCGCAAGGGTGAGTTCCTCACCTTGCTCGGCCCTTCCGGCTCGGGCAAGACCACCAGCCTGATGATGCTGGCCGGTTTCGAGACCCCGACCGCAGGTGAAATCCAGTTGGCCGGGCGCTCCATCAACAACGTGCCGCCACACAAACGTGACATTGGCATGGTGTTCCAGAACTACGCACTGTTCCCCCACATGACCGTGGCGGAGAACCTCGCTTTTCCGCTGAGCGTGCGCAACCTGAGCAAGACCGACATCAGTGAGCGGGTCAAGCGGGTACTCAACATGGTGCAGCTCGATGCCTTCGCCAAACGCTACCCTGGCCAGCTTTCCGGTGGCCAGCAGCAGCGCGTGGCCTTGGCCAGGGCGTTGGTGTTCGAGCCGCAGCTGGTACTGATGGACGAGCCGCTCGGCGCGCTGGACAAGCAGCTGCGTGAACACATGCAGATGGAGATCAAGCATATTCACCAGCGCCTGGGTGTAACAGTGGTCTACGTAACCCACGACCAGGGCGAGGCGTTGACCATGTCCGACCGCGTGGCCGTGTTCCATGAGGGCGAGATCCAGCAGATCGCCGACCCGCGCACTCTTTATGAGGAGCCGCGCAATACCTTCGTCGCCAACTTCATCGGCGAGAACAACCGCATCAACGGCACGCTGCTGGCCAGTGACGGTAACCGTTGCCAGGTGCAGCTGGCCCGCGGCGAGCGGGTCGAGGCGCTGGCGGTGAACGTCGGCCAGGCTGGGGAGCCGGTGACCCTGTCGGTCCGCCCGGAGCGCGTGCGCCTCAATGGCCACAGCCAAAGCTGCGTCAATCGCTTCTCCGGCCGCGTGGCCGAGTTCATCTACCTGGGCGACCATGTACGGGTGCGTCTGGAAGTCTGTGGCAAGGCTGACTTTTTCGTGAAGCAGCCGATTGCCGAGCTCGACCCGGCCTTGGCCGTGGGCGATGTGGTACCGCTGGGCTGGGAGGTGGAGCACGCGCGCGCGCTCGATCCGATTGCCGAGGCCCACTGATGGATTGCTGCACCAACCCTGTACTGTGGAGAGAATAATAATGCGCAAGCAGCTGAAACTGACCGCCCTGGCCCTTGGCCTGTTCGCCGCCGGCCAGGCCATGGCGGCAGACCTGACCGTAGTGTCCTTCGGCGGCGCCAACAAGGCGGCCCAGGTCAAAGCGTTCTACGAGCCATGGGAGAAGGCCGGCAAGGGTAAGATCGTCGCTGGCGAGTACAACGGTGAAATGGCCAAGATCAAAGCCATGGTCGACACCAACAGCGTGTCCTGGAACCTGGTGGAGGTGGAGTCGCCAGAGCTGGCCCGTGGTTGCGATGAAGGCATGTTCGAGGAGCTCGACCCGGCTCTGTTCGGCAACGAAAGCGATTATGTGAAGGGCGCCATCCAACCGTGCGGCGTGGGCTTCTTCGTTTGGTCCACGGTGCTGGCCTACAACGCTGACAAGCTCAAGACAGCCCCGACCAGCTGGGCCGATTTCTGGGACACGAAGAAATTCCCGGGCAAGCGCGGCCTGCGCAAGGGCGCGAAGTACACCCTGGAGTTCGCCCTGATGGCCGACGGCGTTGCGCCCAAGGATGTGTACCAGGTGCTGGCCACCAAGGAAGGCGTGGACCGCGCCTTCAAGAAACTCGACGAACTCAAGCCGAGCATCCAGTGGTGGGAAGCGGGCGCCCAGCCGCCGCAGTACCTGGCCTCGGGTGATGTGGTCATGAGCTCGGCCTACAACGGGCGCATCGCTGCGGTACAGAAAGAGAGCAACCTCAAGGTGGTGTGGAACGGTGGCATCTACGACTTCGACGCTTGGGCCATCCCGAAAGGGGCCAAGAATGTCGAGGAAGCGAAGAAATTCATCGCTTATACCGTTCAGCCTGAGCAGCAGAAGACCTACTCCGAGAACATCGCCTACGGCCCGGCCAACTCCAAGGCCGTACCGCTGCTGGCGGACGCGGTGAAGAAGGACATGCCGACCACGCCTGAAAACATCGCCAACCAGGTGCAGATCGATGTGGCCTTCTGGGCTGACAACAGCGAGCAACTGGAGCAACGCTTCAACGCCTGGGCGGCGAAGAAGTAAGACGCCTCGAAGGAGCGCCGGCCCGCTGGCTGGCGCTCCCTGTTCCCCTGTTTTTGCGGAGTTCGCCATGGCCATCGCAGTGCCCCTCACCGAAGGCGCAGGTCCAAGTCTCAAGCAGCGCCTCAAGCACGCCGAGCGGGTCAACCGCTGGAAGGCGCAGGCGCTCATCGCGCCGCTGGCGCTGTTTCTCCTGCTGGTGTTCCTGGTGCCCATCGCGGCGCTGTTGTTCAAGAGCGTTGACAACCCGGAAGTGGTCGGCGGCCTGCCGCGCACGGTCCAGGCTGTGTCGCAGTGGGACGGCAAGAGCCTGCCCGGCGAGGAGGTTTACAAGGCCCTGAGCCAGGACCTGGCCGAATCGCGCAAGAACCAGACCTTGGGCGACCTGTCCAAACGCCTGAACATGGAGCTGGCCGGCTACCGCAGCCTGCTCTCCAAAACCGCTCGGGCGCTGCCGTTCAAGGCCGAACCTGCTTCTTACAAAGAGGCATTGCAGGCCCTAGATGAACGTTGGGGGGACCCGGCGTACTGGCAGGCGATCCGCCGCAACACCAGCAGCGTGACTTCCTATTACCTGCTGGCATCGGTCGACCACCGTATTGATGACCTTGGCGAGGTGGCCAAGGCCACCCCCGACCAGGCTATCTACCTGGATATCTTTGCCCGCACCCTGTGGATGGGTGTGGTGATCACGGCAATCTGCCTGGTGCTGGCGTATCCGCTGGCTTACCTGCTGGCCAACCTGCCAACTCGCCAGAGCAACTTGTTGATGATCCTGGTGTTGCTGCCATTCTGGACCTCGATACTGGTTCGGGTGGCGGCGTGGATCGTGCTGCTGCAGTCAGGCGGCTTGATCAACAGCGCCCTTATGGCAATAGGCATCATCGATCAGCCGCTGGAGCTGGTGTTCAACCGCACTGGCGTTTACATCTCGATGGTTCACATCCTCCTGCCGTTCATGATCCTGCCGCTATACAGCGTGATGAAAGGCATTTCGCCGAGCTACATGCGTGCAGCGATCTCCTTGGGTTGCCACCCGTTCGCCAGCTTCTGGCGGGTGTACTTCCCGCAGACCTATGCGGGAGTAGGCGCCGGTTGCCTGCTGGTGTTCATCCTGGCCATCGGTTACTACATCACCCCGGCACTGCTCGGCAGCCCGAACGACCAGATGGTCAGCTACTTCGTGGCCTTCTATACCAACACCAGCATCAACTGGGGCATGGCTACCGCGCTGGGCGGGCTGTTGCTGCTGGCGACCGTGCTGCTGTACCTGATCTATAGCTGGCTGGTCGGTGCCAGCCGCCTGCGCCTGAGCTGAGGAGCCTAGTGATGCTTAGCCCATACATGTCGCCCGTGGAGCGGGTGTGGTTCTACAGCCTGCGTATCCTTTGCGGCCTGATATTGCTGTTTCTGGTGTTGCCGGTACTGGTGATCGTGCCGCTGTCGTTCAACAGTGGCAGCTTCCTGGTGTACCCACTGCAAGGCTTCTCACTGCAGTGGTACCACGATTTCTTCGCCTCGGCCGAGTGGATGCGCGCCCTGAGGAACAGCGTCATCGTCGCCCCGGCGGCCACGCTGCTGGCCATGGTGTTCGGTACGCTGGCAGCGATCGGGCTTACCCGCGCCGACTTTCCGGGCAAGTCGCTGGTCATGGCGCTGGTGATTTCGCCGATGGTGGTGCCGGTGGTGATCATTGGTGTAGCCAGCTACCTGTTCTTTGCCCCGTTGGGGATGGGTAACAGCTTCATTTCGCTGATCCTGGTGCACGCGGTGCTGGGTGTGCCGTTCGTCATCATTACCGTGTCGGCGACCTTGCAAGGCTTCAATTACAACCTGGTGCGTGCGGCTGCCAGCCTGGGGGCCTCACCGGTGGTTGCGTTTCGCAGGGTCACCTTGCCGCTGATCGCCCCCGGGGTGATCTCGGGGGCGCTGTTCGCCTTCGCGACCTCTTTCGATGAGGTGGTGGTGACGCTGTTCCTCGCAGGGCCAGAACAGGCCACTCTGCCGCGGCAGATGTTCAGCGGCATTCGCGAGAACCTGAGCCCGACGATTGCAGCGGCAGCGACCTTGCTGATCGGTTTTTCGGTGGTGCTGCTGCTGACCCTGGAGTGGCTGCGCGGGCGCAGTGAGAAGCTTAGGACTCAGCAGCCTGCCTGAGTCATGTCGCCGGTATTGGCCTTTTCACAGGCAAGCCCGCGAAAAGGCCGATACCGGGGAGGGGGGCGACACCCCGTCGCCACGGATTGATGCCAATCAGCCCCTATCCAGTTCCCTGAGTTACAATGCGCGCCACCTAGATTCTGCCAACAGGTGCGCCATGCAGCCCTACGCTATTGCCCCCTCCATTCTCTCCGCCGATTTCGCCCGTCTGGGCGAGGATGTCGACAAGGTGCTGGCCGCGGGTGCCGACATCGTCCACTTCGACGTGATGGACAACCACTACGTACCCAACCTGACCATTGGCCCGATGGTCTGCACCGCCTTGCGCAAGTATGGTGTGACCGCGCCGATCGATGTGCATCTGATGGTCAGCCCTGTAGACCGCATCATCGGTGACTTCATCGAAGCCGGTGCCAGCTACATCACCTTCCACCCGGAGGCATCGCAGCACATCGACCGCTCGCTGCAGCTGATCCGTGACGGTGGCTGCAAGGCCGGCTTGGTGTTCAACCCGGCTACCAGCCTGGACGCGCTGAAGTACGTGATGGACAAGGTCGACATGGTGCTGCTGATGAGCGTCAACCCAGGCTTTGGCGGACAGAAGTTCATCCCTGGCACCTTGGACAAACTGCGCGAAGCCCGTGCGCTGATCGACGCCAGTGGCCGTGATATCCGCCTGGAAATCGACGGTGGGGTCAACGTCAACAATATCCGTGAGATCGCTGCCGCTGGCGCTGACACCTTTGTCGCCGGCTCGGCGATCTTCAACGCGCCGGATTATCAGGAAGTGATCGCCAAGATGCGCGCCGAACTGGCTCAGGCCCGCCCATGAGCGGCTTCGAGCAGCTGTTCCCCGGGACGCTGCCCAGGCTGGTGATGTTCGATCTGGACGGTACCCTGATCGATTCAGTCCCCGACCTGGCCGCAGCCGTTGACCGCATGCTGCTCGAACTTGGCCGTCCGGCCGCCGGCCTTGACGCCGTGCGGCACTGGGTCGGCAACGGCGCACCGGTGCTGGTGCGCCGCGCACTTGCCGGCGGCCTGGACCACGCGACCGTAGACGATGAGCTGGCCGAGCGCGGCCTTGCACTGTTCATGGAGGCGTACGCCGAAAGCCATGATCTAACGGTTGTATACCCTGGTGTGCACGACACGTTGCGCTGGCTGCGCAAGCAGGGCGTGGAGATGGCGCTGATCACCAACAAGCCTGAACGCTTCGTCGCACCGTTGCTCGACCAGATGAAGATCGGCCGTTATTTCCGCTGGATCATCGGCGGCGATACCCTGCCACAGAAGAAGCCCGACCCTGCTGCGTTGCTGTTCGTCATGAAAATGGCCGGCGTGAAGCCCGGCCAGGCGCTGTTTGTGGGGGACTCGCGCAGTGATGTGCTGGCGGCCAAGGCTGCCGGCGTGCAGTGCGTTGGGCTGAGCTATGGCTATAACCACGGCCGGCCGATCGATGAGGAAGCGCCCAGCCTGGTCATAGGCGACCTGCGCCTGCTGCTGCCTGGTTGCGTAGTCACCGACACTGGGATAACGTTGGCGGACCTTCAAGCCTCACAAGACAGAGAGCCCACCGTGGTGGTTACCGGCAAATTCTGGATGAAAGTCATCAAGGCCCTGGCCCGTTGGCGTTGGCGCGCCTGACTTCTGCCCGCCGGCCTTTGCCGGCCCGTCCGTTTGCCCGACTCTCATTGTTGCTCCGAGGCTACTCATGACCCGCGAAGAATTCCTGCGCCTGGCCGCTGCCGGCTACAACCGCATCCCCTTGGCCTGTGAAACCCTGGCCGACTTCGATACCCCGCTTTCTATCTACCTGAAGCTGGCCGACCAGGCCAACTCGTACCTGCTCGAGTCGGTGCAGGGCGGTGAGAAGTGGGGGCGTTATTCGATGATCGGCCTGCCGTCGCGCACGGTGATGCGTGTGCATGGCTATCACGTGAGCATCCTGCACGATGGCGTGCAGGTCGAAAGCCATGATGTCGAAGACCCGCTGGCATTCGTCGAAACCTTCAAGGACCGCTACAAGGTTGCTGACATTGCCGGTCTGCCGCGTTTCAACGGTGGCCTGGTCGGCTACTTTGGCTATGACTGTGTGCGCTACGTGGAAAAGCGCCTGGGCGCTTGCCCCAATCCTGACCCGTTGGGCGTGCCGGACATCCTGCTGATGGTTTCGGATGCCGTGGTGGTGTTCGACAACCTGGCCGGCAAGATGCATGCGATCGTACTGGTCGACCCGTCCGAGGAGCAGGCTTTCGAGCAAGGCCAGGCGCGCCTGCAAGGCCTGCTGGCCAAGCTGCGCGAACCCATCACGCCGCGACGCGGCCTGGACCTGAGCGGCCCCATGGCGGCAGAGCCGGCGTTCCGCTCCTCCTTTACCCAGGAGGATTACGAGCGCGCTGTGGACACCGTGAAGGAGTACATCCTGGCCGGTGACTGCATGCAAGTGGTGCCGTCCCAACGCATGTCGATCGACTTCCAGGCAGCGCCCATAGACTTGTACCGTGCGCTGCGCTGCTTCAACCCGACGCCGTACATGTACTTCTTTAACTTCGGGGACTTCCACGTTGTCGGCAGCTCGCCGGAAGTACTGGTGCGGGTGGAAGACAACCTGGTCACCGTACGCCCGATTGCCGGTACCCGTCCAAGGGGGGCCAACGAGGAGGCCGACCGGGCGCTGGAAGATGACCTGCTGTCGGACGACAAGGAAATCGCCGAGCACCTGATGCTCATCGACCTGGGCCGCAACGATGTGGGGCGTGTGTCCTCCACCGGTAGCGTGCGCCTGACCGAAAAGATGGTGATCGAGCGCTACTCCAATGTAATGCACATCGTTTCCAACGTTACCGGGCAACTGGCCGAGGGCTTGACCGCGATGGATGCACTGCGGGCGATTCTGCCGGCGGGTACCTTATCGGGTGCACCGAAGATCCGCGCGATGGAGATCATCGACGAACTGGAGCCGGTCAAGCGTGGCGTCTACGGTGGTGCAGTGGGCTACTTTGCCTGGAATGGCAACATGGATACCGCGATTGCCATTCGCACGGCAGTGATCAAGGACGGCGAGCTGCATGTGCAGGCCGGTGGCGGCATCGTCGCCGACTCGGTGCCGGCGCTGGAGTGGGAAGAAACCATCAACAAGCGCCGGGCGATGTTCCGTGCGGTGGCGTTGGCTGAGCAACGTCCTGCCGAGTGATTCACAGGCGTGGGGCCGCATGGCGGCCCCGTTCTGTTAAAAGTCGACGCTGACGCCCAGGCTTATGCCTTGCTGGGTCAACTCATCGCTCTTGCGCCAGTTGTAGTTCCCGCGCAGTTGCACCCCCGCTGCGAGCTCATGGCTCAGCCCAAGGCTGGCGCGTGTCAGATTGCTCTGCGGTGTGTACCCGGTTAGCGTGAAGTCATTGGCTGGCAGTGTCGTCAGGTGCATCGTCACATCCTGTTGGTCATCCTCGAACTCATGCTCCTGCGCCACCTCGGCAAACAGCCTGGTGTTGGCCAGTACCTGCACGCTGCCCTGCAACCCTAGACCCAAACGACGCGAAGTGCGTTCCTGGTCATCGAAGCCCAGTGCCGTCGAACGTCCGCTCTTCTCGTCATAACCGTCCACCTTCACCCGCGCGTAGTCGGCGCTGATGAACGGCGCCAGCTGCCAGCGACTGCTATCGGCTGCCAGGTTGTATCCCAGTCGGCCGGTCACAGCCCAGGCTTCGCCGTCAGTATCACCTTTCTCACTTCGGTCATTCACGCCCAGGGCGAAGGTGCGCTTGAGGTCCTGGTAATCCAGGTGCCCAGCACTCAGCGCTGCGTCGGCCCACCAGCGGTCCTTACGAAACTGGGCGAAGGCACTGGCCAGGTAGCTGTCCAGCTTGTAGTCCGAGTCTTGTTCTCCTGCCTCCAGTTTCTGGCGATAGATACCGCCGGCAAGCCCTACGCGCCAGGTGTCGTTGAGCCGGTAGCTGCCACCCAGCGTGAGGTTGTAGCCGCGCCCGTCAGCGTCGGCAGAAGTACGCCCCCCGTCGAGGTCCAGATCTTGCGCACCGGTGGCAACGAAGGCCTGCCATTGGCCAGCCGCTTGCCAGGGTGCCTGCCATTGATTACGTAGTTCGTCCTGATACGCACGCAGGCTGGCGTGGGCCATTTCCGGCAGCAGCGTCAGCTCCCAGGGTGCGGAAAGGATCGAGTAGCCGTAGTCGGCAATCAGTTGCTGGCCGGCGATGGTCGGGTGTACCGAGTCGTTGAACAGCAGCTTGGTGGGGTCGGGTGTGGTGCCATTGATGCCGTACAGTGGGTTTTCCACGCAACTGTTGCCGCTGTAGCAGGTGCCGACCAGATTCTGCCCGCTGGCCAGGCCGAATTGCGTCGGGCTGGCCAGTGCTTCGTTCAGCAGTACGGGAATGTTCAGTGGAATGATTTCGGCATCGATCTGGCCCAGTTGGCTGACCAGTGACTGGTTGAACACGCTGGACAGTTGCGACAGGGCGTTTTGCTGCGGGGTGCCACTGAAGTTCGGCGTCTGGCCGAGGTCGGGTAGCAGCCAGACCATGATGTAGCGGGCGCCACCTTGTTGCAGGGCCTGGGCGCTGGCTGCCAGGCGCGATCCCGCAGCGGCGGCATCGGCAGGGCTGCTCACCAAGCCTTGCAGGAAGTCGTTGCCGCCACCGGTCAGGTAGTAGAGGGCATTGGGGTCTGCGCGCAAGCCATTGGCCAGATACCCGGGCTTGTCGCGTAGTACCAGGCCGGCAAAAGGTTGGCCTGGCGGAATTACTGTTTCGGAAGTGGTGGTGATCGAATCCAGGATCTGCTGCGTGGTGTAGCCGCCAACGGCCCAGTTGTTGCCGTCGGGGCGTATTCCGAATGATGTGGATGGGTTGAGCTCATCCGGATTCACACCCAGGCGTGCGCCGAGGATCATCGGCGAGACAGGTGCAAAGTTGCCATTCTCATCACGGTTGGTAAAGCGCATGCCGGCAGTACCGCCGGTCAGGTCAGGAAATTGCCCGGCATCGCTGAGGCTGTCGCCGAAGACGATCATTGTCGAGTAAGGCGAGGGGGCTGCGAAAGCCTGGCTGCAGGCGAGCGCCAACGTAGCCAAGGTAAAACGTAGCAAAGGTGCTTTTCGCATCTGGGAACATCCTTTTCATTGTTTTTATGAGGACAACCCGATCGACCTTAGCAAATCGCAGGGCATGCCTTCCAAGTCCATTCGTTTCCCGTATTTACGGGCATATTGCGCCCGCCGCGCCGGTAGGCTACTGTGCCTGCAAGTATGAGCGAGACCTATCCCGTGTTGATCGTCAGCAAACTCTTGATGCGCGTTATCAAGGCCCACGCCCGTTGGCGTTGGCGCGCCTGACTTTATCTCTTGCCGGCCTGTCCGGCCCGCCCCCGTTTGCCTTCCTGTCCGTTTCCGAGCGCCCCTAGTGGCAACGCCGTGTCTGTTTTTGGTGTAGGAAGGTTCGACTTTTAAAGTCAGTAGATTCTAGAGGTTTAGCCCGATGTTACTGATGATCGACAATTACGACTCATTCACTTACAACGTCGTTCAGTACCTTGGCGAGTTGGGTGCCGAGGTCAAAGTCATTCGCAACGACGAAATCACCGTTGCCCAGATAGAAGCCCTCAACCCTGAGCGCATCGTCGTCTCCCCTGGCCCTTGCACGCCGAGCGAAGCCGGTGTGTCCATCGAGGCCATTTTGCATTTTGCCGGCAAGCTGCCGATCCTTGGAGTTTGCCTGGGCCACCAATCAATCGGCCAGGCGTTTGGTGGCGATGTAGTGCGTGCCCGCCAGGTCATGCACGGCAAGACCAGCCCGGTATATCACCGCGACCTGGGCGTCTTCGCCGGCCTCAACAATCCGCTCACCGTAACCCGCTACCATTCCCTGGTGGTCAAGCGCGAGACCCTGCCAGAGTGCCTGGAAGTGACTGCCTGGACTGCACATGACGATGGTTCGGTCGACGAGATCATGGGCCTGCGCCACAAGACACTGAATATAGAAGGGGTGCAGTTCCACCCTGAGTCCATCCTGACCGAGCAGGGCCACGAGCTGTTCGCCAACTTCCTCAAGCAGACCGGCGGCCGCCGCTAAGGACCGAGCATGGATATCAAGAGCGCGTTGAGCCGTATTGTCGGCCACCTGGACCTTTCCACCGAAGAAATGCGCGATGTGATGCGCCAGATCATGACCGGCCAGTGCAGCGAGGCGCAGATCGGCGCCTTCCTGATGGGCATGCGCATGAAGAGCGAGAGCATCGACGAGATCGTTGGCGCGGTTTCGGTCATGCGTGAGCTGGCTGACAAGGTCGAGCTGAAAAGCCTTGATGGCGTAGTCGACATCGTCGGTACGGGCGGTGATGGCGCCAACATCTTCAACGTTTCCACCGCTTCTTCTTTCGTCCTTGCGGCGGCGGGTTGCACCGTGGCCAAACATGGCAATCGCGCGGTTTCCGGCAAGAGCGGCAGTGCGGACCTGCTGGAAGCTGCGGGCATCTACCTGAACCTGACGCCCACGCAAGTGGGGCGTTGCATTGACAGCCTCGGCATCGGCTTCATGTTCGCCCAAAGCCATCACTCCGCCATGAAACATGCCGCAGGCCCGCGCCGCGACCTGGGCCTGCGTACCCTGTTCAACATGCTCGGCCCGCTTACGAATCCGGCTGGAGTAAAACACCAGGTGGTCGGTGTATTTAGCCAGGCCTTGTGCCGCCCGCTGGCGGAAGTGCTGCAACGCCTGGGCAGCAAGCATGTGCTGGTCGTGCATTCCAAGGATGGCCTGGATGAGTTCAGCCTGGCCGCGCCTACCTTTGTCGCCGAACTGAAGAACGACCAGATCATCGAATACTGGGTCGAGCCTGAAGACCTTGGCATGAAGAGCCAGAGCCTGCATGGCCTGGCGGTCGAAAACCCACAGGCATCGCTGGAGTTGATCCGTGATGCACTGGGCCGGCGCAAGACCGAGAATGGCCAGAAGGCTGCCGAGATGATAGTGCTCAACGCGGGCGCTGCGTTGTACGCCGCTGATCACGCCATGAGTCTGAAGGCTGGTGTGGATCTGGCCCACGATGTGCTGCACACCGGGCTGGCT
>Ga0247820_10001989_pt1 | contig 11540 bp, 14 predicted proteins | sample 13C_Glucose_Day1_2_FD_192480 | JGI IMG/M metagenome (GOLD analysis project Ga0247820, IMG submission 192480) | Soil microbial communities from agricultural site in Penn Yan, New York, United States - 13C_Glucose_Day14 | ecosystem: Environmental > Terrestrial > Soil > Agricultural land | place...
CGCTTGGCCTCGGGCCGGTGGCCCCACAGCGCCGCGTAGATCGCCGCCCAGAAGATCGCGGCGCCGTTCTGCGTGAGGAATCCCACCAGCGTGTGGCGCAAGCTGGCGCGGTCCTCGTACAGGGCCCGGTCGCCCCACAGCCAGTGGCTGGTGGCGTTGAACGGCGCGGCCATGCTGCCGGCCTGGCGCTTGCCGGTGGCGGCCAGCGCCGCGCTGGAGAGCAGGCCGGCGGCGGTGCCGGCCACCGCGCCTTCGCGCAGGGCCTGGGGCCAGGGCCGCGTGTTCATGCCGGGTGGGCGGCGGTCAGCTCGGACTTGCGTGCCTCGAGCCGGTCGGCCAGCTGCATCAGGTCCAGGTTCTGCGCCTTGCGCGCCTTCGGGAACATCTTCTCGCGCTCGTCGTTGACGTGGTGCAGCACCGCGTCTTCCAGGTCCAGCATCACCTTGTCGTCGGGCTGCGGGGAGCCCTCGATCTTCGCGATCAGTTCGCGCGCTTCCTGGTGCTCGTGCACCGCTTCCTTCACCAGCCCTTCGTCGCCGGTGGCCTGGCGGAAGGCGGGATAGAAGATCTCGTCCTCGATCTGCGTGTGCACGGTGAGCTCGTGGCAGATCTGCTGGGCCAGCACGCGCTTGTGGCTGTTGTCGTGCGCGGCCTTGTATTGCTCGAACAGCCGGGCCACGTGGTTGTGGTCCTCGTCGAGCAGGGTGCAGGCGTCCTGTTGGGCCATGGGGGTTCTCCTTTGTCGTCCGGTGGAAGGTCCAGGCGACAAGCTACGCAAGAGGCCCACCGAGCGGCAGGTGAGGGCGTCGGAGCTTGTCGTAGTCGCAGGCCTACGGGGCGTAGACTGGCCGCCATGCCCGTGCGCACCTTCACCACCGGCCGCCTGCGCAAGGCGGACTACGACCCGGCGTCGCGCCAGCTGGACCTGCACTTCGACAAGGGCAACGTGCTGGCCTACGTGCACGTGCCGGAGGAAGTGTTCCGGCGCCTGTGCAACGCGCCGAACCCGGCCACGTACTGGGAAGACCGGATCGCGGAGGAGTATCCGAAGGGACGGCCGCGCATTTCGGCTTCGCCGGAGGGCGGCAAGACGCTGCGAGACCTGTTCCTCGAGGGCGACCCGCCGGCTTGAGTCGTCATCCCCGCGGAGGCGGGGATCCCGTGCTTCTTGAAATGTGCTGAAGGCGGACGCCCTGGATTCCCGCCTCCGCGGGAATGACGGAATCAGAACTTCGGCTTTCGCTTCTGCGCGAAGGCCGCCACGCCTTCACGCCCCTCCGCCCCGGCCGCGCACGCGGCGATGCTGCGGCCTTCCAGTTCCATCTGGGTCTCCAGCCCGTTGCCCCAGCTTGCGAGCAGCAGGCGCCTGATGCTCGCGTGCGACGCGGACGCGCCGCTCGCCAGCGACTCGGCCCAGTGCATCGCCTCGTCCAGCGTCGATGACGCCGGCGCGAGCTTGTGCACCAGGCCCCACTCCAGCGCCTCCTGCGCGGACAGGCGCCGGTTCGTGAACATCAGCTCCTGCGTGCGGCGCAGGCCGATCAGGCGCGGCAGGTACCAGGTGGAACTGCCGTCGGGACTCAGACCCACGCTGGAATAGGCCATCGTGAAATGCGCGTCGTCGGCGGCCACCACCAGGTCGCCGATCGCCGCGAGGCTCAGGCCCGCGCCCGCCGCGGGGCCGTTGACCGCGATCACCAGCGGCGCGTCCATGCGGGCGAACGTCGAGATGGCGCGATGCAGGTCGTCTGCCAGCGCCTTGATGCGTTCGCCGGTCGCCTCGCCGAATCCCGCCATCGCCTTGACGTCGCCGCCCGCGCAGAAGAAGCGCCCGCTGCCGGAGAGCACGACCGCGCGCACGCTCTTGTCCGCGTCGCAGGCCGCGGCGGCGTCGGCGAGCTCGCGCGCGAGTTGCGGGTTCAGCGTGTTCGCTTCGCCCGCGCGATCGAGCGTGAGCAGCGCGACGGCGCCGCGTCGCTCGATGCGAAGGTGGTGGTGCTCGGCCATGGCGTTTCCCCTCGAAAGACTCGCCGCGCGGGTATTCCCTAGCCCACGGCACGCGGCAACCTACTTGTAATTCAGCACGTTACCGGCGAGTAGAGAAAGCGGGGTTTCCCCGCGCCGCGCCGGTGCGAGATCAAGAGGAGTCCGCTTGGCCGCCGAGGATCCACCGCTGCTGCAGGTCGAAGGGCTGACGCTCGCGTTCGGCGGCGTGAAGGCGCTCAACCACGTGGCGTTCGACGTCGCGCCGGGCTCGATCACCTCGCTGATCGGGCCCAATGGCGCCGGCAAGACCTCGGTGTTCAACACCATCTCCGGCTTCTACCGCCCGGCCACGGGGCAGGTGCGCTTCGAAGGGCGCGACATCACTCGCGTCGCGCCACCCAAACGCGCGGCCATGGGCCTGGCGCGCACCTTCCAGAACATCGCGCTGTTCCGCGGCCTCACCGTGCTGGACAACATCAAGCTCGGCCGCCACTGCCACCTGAAGACCGGCGCGCTGGGCGCGCTGTTCTATTCGGCCGCCGCGCGGCGCGAGGAAGAGGAACTGCGGACCGAGATCGAGGAACGCATCATCGACTTCCTCGAGATCGACCACATCCGCAAGGCGCCCGTCGGCGCGCTGTCGTACGGCCTGCAGAAGCGCGTGGAGCTGGCCCGCGCGCTGGCCATGAAACCGAAGCTGCTGCTGCTGGACGAGCCGGTCGCGGGCATGAACCGCGAAGAGACCGAGGACATGGCGCGCTTCATCCTGGAGGTGCGGCGCGACTGGGGCGTGACGGTGCTGATGGTGGAGCACGACATGGGCATGGTGATGGACCTGTCCGACCACGTGGTGGTGCTCAACTTCGGCCAGGTGATCGCGCGCGGGCTGCCGCAGGAAGTGCAGCGCAACCCGGAGGTGGTCAAGGCCTACCTCGGCTCGGGCGATGTGGCGCAACTGCGCGAGCGGTTCATGCGGCATCGCCGCCGCGAGGTGGCGGCATGAGCGGCTTCGACGGGTGGCTGCTGTTCGAGATCGTGCTCTCGGGGATGGGCGCGGGCGGCCTCTATGCGCTCACGGGGCTGGCGTTCGTCACCATCTACAAGGCCACGCGCGTGGTCAACATCGCCATCGGCGAGATGCTGATGATCGGCGCCTACCTGTTCTTCGCCTTCACCGTGGGCCTGAAGCTGCCGGTGTGGGCGGCCATCCCGGCCGCGATGCTGGCCTCGGGCGTGTTCGGCGCGGTGGTGGAGCGCGTGATGATCCGGCCGATGCTGGGCGAGTCGCCGATCTCGTCGTTCATGGTGACGGTGGGGCTGGGCTCCATCCTGGTCGGGGCGGTGGAACTGATCTGGACCGCCGACCAGCAGCGGCTGCCGGAGTTCTTTCCTTCCGCGCCCGTGAAGATCGGCGAGGCGCTGCTGTCGGCCAAGGTGTTCTGGGGCTTCGTGGTGGCGGTGCTGCTGATCGGCGCCGTGCTGCTGGCGTTCCGCTACTGGCGCGGCGGCGTCGCGCTGCGGGCCACCGCGTCCGACCAGCAGGCCGCGTACTCCATGGGCATCGACGTGCCGCGCGTGTTCTCGCTGGCCTGGGTGGCCGCCGCGATGATCGCGTGCGTGGCCGGCATCGTGGTGGGGTCCATTGGCGGGATCTCGTCGGTGATGGGCGTGTTCGGCCTGTCGGTGCTGGTGGTCGTCATCTTCGGCGGGCTCGACAGCGTGCTCGGCGCGCTGGTCGGCGGCCTGGTGGTCGGCGTGATCGAGGCGCTGACCGGCTTCTACATCGGCGGCGAGTACCGCCTGCTCGCCACCTTCCTGCTGCTGGTGCTGGTGCTGCTGGTGCGGCCCTACGGCCTGTTCGGCACCCACGAGATCGAAAGGTTGTAGATGCGGATCGGTGCCGCCAAGCAGACCTACGCCGCCGACGCGGCGCTGTTCGACACGCCCACGCAGCGCGCCTGGGTCGCGGTGACCGCGGTCGCTCTGGTGCTGTTTCCCTTCGTCGCGTCCGAGTACTGGCTGTACCTGGCCTGCCTGGTGGCCATCCACGTCATCAGCGCGTCGGGGCTGAACATCCTCACCGGCTACACCGGCCTCGTCAGCCTGGGGCAGGCGGCGTTCATGGGCGTGGGCGCGTACACGGTGGCCGTGCTGCAGACGCGCTGGGGCGTGCCCGCACTCGTGAGCCTGCCGATCGCCGGCGTGGTGGCGCTGCTGTGCGGGGTGGTCGTCGGCCTGCCTTCGCTGCGGGTGAAGGGCCTGTACCTGGCCATTGCCACCATCGCGGCCGGCGTCATGGCGCACTTCGTGTTCTCGCACTTCACCTCGCTGACCGGCGGCTCGGCCGGGCTTTCGGTGAAGCCCGCCAACGTGTTCGGGCTGGCGCTGGACAACTCGTTCCGCTTCTACTGGCTGGTGATCCCGCTCACGGCGGCGGCGCTGCTGGGCGCGGCCAACCTGCTGCGCACGCGCATCGGCCGCGCCTTCATCGCCATCCGCGACCGCGACATCTCGGCCGAGGTGCTGGGCATCCCGCTGCTTCGCTACAAGCTGCTCGCGTTCGCCATCTCCTCGTTCTACGCCGGGGTGGCGGGCGGGCTGTACGCGCTGTTCTTCCGCGCGGTGACGCCCGAGACCTTCCCGCTGGTGATGTCCATCTTCTTCCTGGCCGCGATCATCGTCGGCGGCCTCGGCTCCGTGCTGGGCAGCGTGCTGGGCGCGGTGTTCATGACGCTGGTTCCCGAGGTGCTGCGCCTGGTGATGGGCTGGCTGCCGCTGTCGGGCAATGCCGTGCTCTACCTGTCGCCGGTGCGCACCGTCGTGTTCGGCGCGCTGATCGTGCTGTTCCTCGTCTTCGAGCCGCTGGGCCTGGCCGAAGTCTGGCGCCGCGTGCGCCGCACCTTCCACCTGTGGCCCTTCCGCACCTGACCGCTTCCTTCCCGCCATTCCAACCAGGAGACATCCATGACCACCAAGCGCAAGTTCCTCACCACCGCCGCCGCAGCGGCCGCGGCCTCGGCCCTGCCGGTGGCCGTGCGGGCCCAGGCGCGTCCCGCCGCGCAGGAGGACATCGTCCTGGGCGCCTCGGTGCCGATGACCGGGGTGTTCGCCTTCGCCGGCATCGGCATCGACGCGGGCATCAAGGACTACCTGCAGATCCTGAACGAGGGCGGCGGCATCAAGGGCCGCAAGGTGCGCTACGTGCCCGAGGACACGGCGTACAAGGTCGACCAGTCGATGGCCGCGTTCAAGAAGATCACCGGCCAGAACAAGGTGAACCTGTACTACGCCGACTCCACCGGCTTCGTGAAGGCGGTCAATCCGGAGCTGGACCGCATGGGCTCGATGATCATGACGGGCGCCTCGTTCGCACGCGAGATCAGCAACGCCCAGCGCTACCCGCTGCAGTTCATGGTGGGCCCCGACTACAGCGAGATGGTGGGCATCCTGCTGCAGTACATCGCCAAGGCCAAGCCGGGCGCCAAGGTGGCGCTGGTGTATTCCGACACCGAGTTCGGCAAGGACCCGGTGGAGGCCGCGCGCACCGACACCAGGAAGCTGGGCCTGAACCTGGTGCAGGAGATCGTCACGCCGCCGGGCAGCGTGGACGTGTCCACCGAGGTGATCAAGCTGCGCCGCGCCGATCCGGACTACACGATCTTCCACGGCTACGTGTCGGCGCCGATCCCGGAGTTCATCAACCAGGCCCGTGCGCAGGGCCTGAAGTCGCAGTTCATGGGCACCTTCTGGACCATGGACAACTCCACCGTGATGCGCATGGGCGCCAACGCCGACGGCTTCATGGGCGTGATGCCCTACCGCTACTACTACGACACCGAGAAGGCGCCGATGCTCGAGCGCATCCGCAAGATGCGGCCCGAGTACCAGAGCACGGCCTACATGCAGGGCTTCCTGGCCGCGATGCTGCTGACCGAGGCGGCGCGGCGCTGCCTGGACGCGGGCAACGAGCTCAATGGCAAGAACCTCAAGACCGCGCTGAGCTCGATCCGCAACTTCGACACGGGCGGCATCATCGGCGTGCCGCTCTCCATCAAGGGCAACTCGATCCCGATCGGCCGCATCTACAAGGCCGACTTCAAGCAGCAGAAGATGCTGCCGGTGTCCGACTGGATCAGCCTGCAGTGATGACCCACCCCCGAAGCGCCTTCGGCGCCTCCCCCTCAAGGGGGCGCCACCAGCGGCCCGGCAAAGCCGGTTCCGCGGTGGCACGCGCGAAGGCACCTCCACCATGCGCATAGACGCTTCCTCGAGCGCCGGCGGCAGCGAGCCGCCCATCCTGGCCGTCAACAACATCGAGGTGGTCTACAACCACACGGTGCAGGTGCTGCGCGGCCTCTCGCTGGCCGTGCCGCGCGGGCAGGTGGTGGCGCTGCTGGGCAGCAACGGGGCCGGCAAGTCGACCACGCTCAAGGCGATCTCGCGGCTGCTGGAACTGCAGAACGGCCAGGTCACGCGCGGCGAGATCCGCTTCGACGGCCAGCCGGTGTCGCAACGCGCGCCGCACGCGCTGGTGCGATCGGGCCTGTTCCACGTGATGGAGGGCCGCCACGTCTTCGAGGACCTGACGGTGCACGAGAACCTGGTGGCGGCCACCTACGCGCTGAGCGGCGGCGCCGTGAAGCAGGCCGACTTCGACCTGGTCTACGAGTACTTCCCGCGGCTTGCCGAACGCCGCAAGGGCCTGGCCGGCTACCTGTCCGGCGGCGAGCAGCAGATGCTGGCCATCGGCCGCGCGCTGCTGGCGAGGCCCAAGCTGATGCTGCTGGACGAGCCCTCGCTCGGCCTGTCGCCGGTGCTGGTGGAGGAGATCTTCGACATCATCGCGCGCATCAACGCCGAGCGCGGCGTGTCCATGCTGCTGGTGGAGCAGAACGCTTCCATCGCGCTCGCGGTGGCGCACTACGGCTACATCATGGAGACGGGCAAGGTGGTGATCGACAACACCGCCGAGAAGCTGGCCGCCGATCCGGACGTGCGCGAGTTCTACCTGGGCGTGGGCAGCGAGGGCGCGAGCCGCAGCTTCCGCGAGCTCAAGCACTACCGGCGCCGCAAGAGGTGGCTGTCGTGAGCGCGCCCTACGAGCTGACGCTGCCGCAGGCGCTGCGCCACCAGGCGCAGCACGCGCCGGATCGCGTCGCCATCCGCCAGAAGCGCTTCGGCATCTGGAAACCGCTGACCTGGTCGCAGTACCACGAGCGGGCGATGGACGTGGGCCTGGGGCTGGCCTCGCTGGGGCTGCCGCCGGGCGGGCACGTGGGCGTGCTGTCGGAGAACCGCATCGAGTGGGTGCTGTCGCAACTCGGCGCCGGCCTGGTCGGCGCGGTCACGGTGGGCGTGTACCCGACCAGCCCGACCAACGAAGTGGCCTACGTGCTCGGCCATTCGGACGCGCAGGTCGTCATCTGCGAGGACCAGGAGCAGGCCGACAAGGTGCTCGATGCCCGCGACCAGCTGCCGGCCGTGCGCGCCGTCGTCGTCATGGAGAGCAAGGGCCTCGCCGACGTGAAGGCGCGCGCGCCCGGCATGGTGCTGGGCTTCCATGAGCTGGAAGAGCGGGGCCGGGCTTCGCCCGATCGCTCGCGCATCGACCAGGTCTTGGCCTCGCAGAGCCTCGAGGACACCGGCCTCGTGATCTACACCTCCGGCTCCACCGGCAAGCCCAAGGGCGCGATGATCAGCTACGGCAACATCGCCGCGATGGCGCCGGGCGTGATCGAGCGGCTCGGGCTGGACGCGCACACCTCGCACCTGTCGTACCTGCCGCTGTGCCACGTGGCCGAGCAGATGCTCACCACCTTCGTGCCGGTGTACCTGGGCTCGCGCGTGGACTTCGGCGAATCCATCCGCACCGTGCAGGACGACCTGCGCGAGGTGGCGCCCAGCATGTTCCTGGGCGTGCCGCGCATCTGGGAGAAGCTGCACTCGGCCATCTCGATCAAGATGCAGGAGACCGGCACTTGGCGCCGCGCGCTGTACGAGAAGGCGATGCGGGCCTGCGAGCCGTTCGCGCACAAGTCGGCGGCGCAGCGCAGCCTGGGCGAGCGGCTGACGTTCGGGCTCTGGTACCTGCTGGTGTTCCGCGCGCTGCAGAACTTCATCGGCCTGCGCCGCGCGAAGGTGGCGCTGACCGGCGCGGCGCCGGTCTCGCCGCTGATCCTGCGCTACTTCCGCACGCTGGGCGTGCCGTTGATCGAGGTCTACGGCATGACCGAGTCCAGCGGGATGGTGCTGGGCCAGCGCCGCGACGACATCCGCTGGGGCACCGTGGGCGGGTCCACCGTCGGCGTGGAGGCGCGCACCTCGGAGCAGGGCGAGCTGCTGGTGCGCGGCGGCGTGGTGTTCCAGGGCTACTACAAGAACCCCGAGGCGACGGCGGCCACCCTGGTGGACGGGTGGCTGCGCACCGGCGACGTGGTGGAGCTTGCGGACGGCCACTTCCGCATCGTCGATCGCCTGAAGGACGTGATGATCACCGCGGGCGGCAAGAACCTCACGCCCTCGGAGATCGAGAACACGATGAAGGCCAGCCCCTTCATCAAGGAATGCGTCATCGTGGCCGAAGCCCGCAAGTTCGTCTCGGCCCTGGTGCAGATCGACTTCGAGACGGTGGGCAAGTGGGCCGAGAACCAGCGGCTGGCGTTCACCCATTTCCGCTCGCTGGCCGAGCTGCCGCAGGTGCGCGAGCTGGTGGATCGCGAGATCCGGCAAGGCAACTCGCGGCTGGCCGAGGTGGCGCATATCCGCCGCTTCCACCTGCTCACCAAGGAGCTGGACCACGACGACGGCGAAGTCACCGCCACCATGAAGGTGCGCCGCGCCAGCATCTACAAGAGCTATGCCGACGAGATCGAAGCGCTCTATCGCTGATGCCGGGGTCGCCTCGCCGTGGGTGGCCGGGTCCGAGCGCGACCGCCTGCGCGCCATCAAGCGCGAGGCGGTGCTGCTCACGGCCGCGCGCATGTTCAACGAGAAGGGCTTCCACGCCACCTCGCTCGACGAGGTGGCCGAGCGGCTGCACATCACCAAGCCGACGCTGTACTACTACGTCAAGAACAAGGACGAGATCCTGTTCGAGTGCGTGAGCATCGGGCTGCAGATGCTGCAGGACGCCATCGAGGCCGAGCGCGACCGCGGCGGCCGGGCGGTCGACCAGCTGGCGGCCGCGATGCGCAGCTACGTGGAGATCGTCACGCAGGACTACGGCATGTGCATCATCCGCGTCGGCGAAGACCCGCTGCCGCCGGAGAACCAGCGCGCGCTGCGAAGCTTCAAGGCCCGGCTGGACGCGCACTTCCGCGAGCTGGTGCGCCTCGGCATCGAGGAAGGCTCGATCCGCCCCTGCGACCCCAAGATCGCCGCCTTCACCCTGGCCGGCGCCCTCAGCTGGATCGGCCGCTGGTACCGCCCCGAAGGCCCGCTGGCGCCGGAGGAGATCGCCCGCCAGTGCATCGACCTGCTGACCTCGGGGATGTGCACGCCCAAGGGCCGGGCGCGGCTGCGGCCGGCGCTGGCCTGACTACCGCTCGCGGGGGCGGCGCTCGCGCGGCTCCCCGTTGGCGGTCGCGGGAACGTCGCCCCGCGTACGAGCAGGCGCCTTGCCGCCGGTCTTCCTCGCGGGAGTTTTCTTCGGCGCCCGGAACACCATCTCCACGCCCAGCGCGCCCAGGACCTTCATGACGGTTTCATAGCGGGGCTGCGCGCCCGGCTTCAACGCCTTGTAGAGGCTCTCCCGTCCCAGACCGGAGTCCTGCGCGAGCTGACTCATGCTCCGCGCGCGCGCCACGGCGCTCACCGCGTTGAGCAGTACGGCAGGGTCGTTCATCTCGACGGAGGCATTGAGGAATTCCGCGATGCTCTCCTCGTCGCCCAGGTATTCCGCGGCGTCGAACGGGGCGATGCCCAGGGGATTTGCCTTGCTCATGTTCATCCCTTCCTGGCGAGCAGCGACTTCGCGGCTTCCTTCACCTGCCGGGCCATCCGGCGTGCCGCGGCGATGTCGGCTTTCTGCGTGGACTTGCCGTCTCCGCAAAGCAGGAGGTAAACGACGGTCCCCAGGCGCATGAAATATTCGATCCGGGCCTTGCCCTTGCGGTCCGCCAGCGCATCCAGCCCTTCGGCGAAGACAGCGGTCCGCTGGATGGTGTTCATGCCCCAAGTGTATCCAATCGGATACTCATCCGGAAGCCGGCCGAATTGTCGGCCTGACGCCTTTCTAGGCAAATTTCTTACCACTGCCGGGCTCCACGGCGGCCCTGCTTCCGGGGATCATCCCCGTCCTCTCGGAAGGAAGTTGGGAAATGAGATCCGTACTCATCGCGGAAGACCACCGCGACCTGGCCGAGTCGCTGGTGCTGGGACTGGAGCCGCTGGACGTCGAAGTGCGCCTTGCCTTCGACGGCGGCGACGCCGTGCGCCAGGCGCAGGCGCGCCTGCCCGACGTGGCCGTGCTGGACATCGGCCTGCCGGTGCTCGACGGCTACGAGGTCTGCCGCCGGATCCGCGCGCTGCCGGGCGGCGCGGGCGTGCGGGTGGTGGCCCTCACCACCTGGGGCACGGTGGAAGACCGGCTCTCCGGCGCGGACGCCGGCTTCGACGAGCACTGGACCAAGCCGCTCGGCCTGGAACTGTTCCGCGACCTCACGCGCCGGCAGCTGCTGGCCGCGGCCGCCGAACGCTGATCACGGCGCCCTTCAGTGGGTGACGGTGCCGCGCCACGCGCCGCTCTCCGCGCCGCGCACCTCCAGCAGGTTCTTGAAGCGCTTGAGGTTGCCCTTGGCGGTGAGCTTGACCGCGCCGACGGTGGCGGCGGCCCTCTCGGCCGGGCCCTCCGGCTGGTAGTCCATCCGAAGCATCACGCGGGTGCGGTTCTCGCCCAGGCGGTGGAAGGTGACCACGCCCGAATTGCTGGGCCCGCCCGTGCTGCGCCAGGCGATGCGCTGGTCGGGGATCTGCTCGGTGATCTCGGAGTCCCATTCCTTGGTCTTGCCGCCCACCGTGGCGCGCCAGTGCAGGTGGGTGTCGTCGACCTGCCTGACCTGCTCCACGCTGGACATGAAGCGCGGGAACTCCTCGAACTGGGTCCACTGGTTGTAGGCGGTGCTCACCGGCACGTTGATGTCGATCGATTCCTCGACGGTGGACGAGCTGTAGCCGCCGCGCCGCGCCCGCAGCTCATTGGCCAGGAAGGCGCCGCCCGCCACGAAGCCCACGGCGGCCATCGTGATGGTGGCCCAGGGGAGCTGGCGGACCTCGTCGTCGAGGTCGATCGTGTCCGCGTCGTAGACGACCACTTCATCGGAGCGGCGGCGCAGCAGGCTGGAGAGCAGCAGCCCTCCCAGCAGATAGGTCGCGATGCGGGGGAGATTGGTTTGCATGGCTGGACTTCCTCGTTGTTCGACGAAAAACAGCCATGCTGGCAAGTCCCCGCCGCGGCCGGGGCAACAGAGTGCAAAGGCGAACCCGGCCGTGCCGCGGCCCGCACGGCCGCGCAGAGCAGCCTACGGCGGGCGGGCTGCCTGCGGCCCAGCCTCGGC
>Ga0247820_10001991_pt1 | contig 11539 bp, 10 predicted proteins | sample 13C_Glucose_Day1_2_FD_192480 | JGI IMG/M metagenome (GOLD analysis project Ga0247820, IMG submission 192480) | Soil microbial communities from agricultural site in Penn Yan, New York, United States - 13C_Glucose_Day14 | ecosystem: Environmental > Terrestrial > Soil > Agricultural land | place...
GGCTCAGCACCCGCATCTCGGGTGGTCGCGTCTATGCTCCCCTCACCGAGAGGGAGGACCACCATGGTCAAGTACCGCGACAACGCGCAGCTGGATCCGTCGCAGATGGGCGGCTCGCGCGGCGGCAACGGCGGCAAGATCGCTCTGGGCGGCGGCGCCGGACTGATCGTGCTGGTGCTGGCGCTGTTCCTCGGCATCAACCCGGGGGACCTGATGGGCGGCACCGCCGGACCGCAGGCCGAGCCGGACAGCACCGCGGCCGCCCCCTACCAGCAGTGCACCAAGGGCGCCGACATCTCCCGCGACCGCGAGTGCCGGTTCGTCGCGTACACGAACTCGATCCAGTCCTACTGGGCCGGCGCCTACGACGGCTACCAGAAGATCCAGGTGGTGCCGTTCACCGGGCAGGTGTCGACCGCCTGCGGCACCGCGAGCTCGGCCGTCGGCCCGTTCTACTGCCCGGGTGACACCACGGTCTACCTGGACACCGGCTTCTTCGACGAGCTGACCAGCAAGCTGGGGGCCAAGGGTGGCGACGCCGCGGAGGCGTACGTGTTCGCGCACGAGTTCGGCCACCACATCCAGAACCTGACCGGGGTGATGGGCAAGGTGCAGTCCCAGGGCGCCGGCCAGACCGGTCCCAAGTCCGGTGGCGTACGGCTGGAGCTGCAGGCCGACTGCTATGCGGGGGTCTGGATGAACCACGCCACGAAGGACCCGAGCTCACCGATCGAGTCCCTGACCCAGGACGACCTCAATCGAGCCATCGACGCGGCGGCCGCGGTCGGCGACGACCGGATCCAGGAGCGGATGCAGGGCCAGGTCAACCCGGAGAGCTGGACCCACGGATCGGCCGCCAACCGGCAGAAGTGGCTCAACACCGGGTTCAGCTCCGGCGACCCGAACACGTGCGACACGTTCGCGGCCGGCGCGCTCTGAGCCTGAGCGCTCTGAGCTGAGGCTCTGACCCCGAGCGCTCAGCCCCGGGCGGCGTCCGAGCGTCGCTCCAGCCAGCGCCCGACCGCGAGCACCACCAGACCCAGCAGCGGCAGGACGATGGCGACCCGGCTCGGCCAGGCGTACGACAGCCCGACCGCCAGCACCGACCCGCCGAGCCAGGCGCCGAAGGCGTTGCCGATGTTCAGCACGGCGTGGTTCAGGGCCGCGGCCAGGGACTGACCGTCCCGGGCGACGTCCATCAGGCGGGTCTGCAGGGCCGGCATCAGCACGGACCCGGCGGCGCCGAGCAGGAAGACGCCGACGAAGGCACCCGTCGGGGTGGTGACGAGGAAGCCGAACACGGCGAGCACGACGGCCAGCCCGACCAGACCGAGGTAGAGGGTGGGTAGCAGGGCCCGGTCGGCCAGCCGACCGCCGACCACCATGCCGACGGTCATCCCGACGCCGTAGGTGGCCAGGATCGCGACCACGCCCAGCTCGCCGAGACCGCCCAGGGTCGTCACGGTCGGGGCGATGTAGGAGTAGGTGGCGAACATGCCACCGAAACCGACCATGCCGACCACCAGGGTGAACCAGACCTGAGGCCGCGCGAGCGCACTCAGCTCGGAGCGGATGGTGGCCGGACCGTCCCCGATCCGGACGGGCGGCACCCACGTCAGGGTCGCCACCAGGCAGACCAGGGCGATCACGGTTACCGCCACGTAGAGCGCCTGGCCAGCCGAGCACCTGGCCGAGCCAGGTCGCACCGGGCACTCCCGCGATGTTGGCCACCGTCAGCCCGACCATCACCAGCGATACGGCCTGGGCGCGTCGGTTGGCGGGCACCAGGGCCGCGGCCACCACCGAGGCGACCCCGAAGTAGGCACCGTGCGGTAGACCGGAGATGAACCGGGCCAGCATCAGGCTGCCGAAGGTGGCCGCCAGCGCCGAGGCGAGGTTGCCGAGCGCGAAGACGGCCATCAGGGCCATCAGCAGCTGCTTGCGGGGGAGTCGGGCGGCGAAGGCGGCGATCACCGGGGCGCCGATCACCACGCCCAGCGCGTACGCGGAGATGAGATGACCGGCGCTGGGGATGTCCACGTCGACCCCGGCGGCGATCTGGGGCAGCAGACCCATGGTGGCGAACTCGGAGGTGCCGATCGCGAACCCGCCGATGGCCAACGCGAACAGGGCCGCACCGGGCCGGTCCCGGGACCCGAGGGCGGGGCGGTCGGCGGTCAGGATGGTCGAGGTCACAGCGCGGCTCTTCCCGGGAGGAACGATCAGGGGCGTCCGCGGTGACGGCTGCGACAACCGGGCCTTCGTCGATTGTTCCGAGCCGCTGGGCGTGGTCGGTGCGACCTGAGTCACAGGTGAGTGAGACAGTGACCCTCAGACGATGCCGTCGAGGTGCCGGGTGCGTCCGGTGCGGTGCCGGTGGGGACAGGTGAGGAGTGCTGTGAATCTCGAGAAGGTCATCTTCGGCTTCTTCGTGCTGCTGGCCGCGACCTTGAACTTCGGCTTCTTCATCGGCGACATCGGCGACGCGGACCTGCACAACGTCTTCGAGCTGTTCGCCGCCCTGGTGGTCAGTCTGATCGCCACGGTGTTGAAGTTCGGCGACCGGACCCAGATCGGGGCGGTGCACCTGGCCACCAGCCTGGTGGCGGACCTGCAGCTGGTGGCGGCCTTCGTGGTCTGGGTCTGGGCGACCCAGATCTCGGCCGGCGGACTGACGGAGGCCCACATGGCCAGCGTCGTCTCCCTGTCCGGCGGGGCGCTGCTGGCCAACCTGGTGTCGGTGGTGCTGCTGGTCACCGAGACCGTCACCTTCCACCGCGGCTGACCCCGACGTGTGGGACATGAGCCGCCGGCGGGAAGAGGGCCGGTCGTGAGCAACCCGCTGCTGATCTTCTGGCAGCAGCTGTTCGGACCTCGCCGTGCCGCGGCCGACCAAGCAGTCTCCCGGACCCATCTGGAGTTCGCCGACCAGGCCTCGGCCACCATCTTCTTGATCATGCGGCGGATGCGGACCCCGCTCATCGTGCTGATCCTGGTGTTCTCGATCAGCGTGGTCGGGCTGGCGCTCATCCCGGGGGTCGACCCGGACGGCGAGACGGCCCGGATGACGCTGTTCGACGCGTTCTACTTCATGAGCTACACGGCGACCACGATCGGCTTCGGTGAGCTGCCGTGGCCGTTCACCACCGCCCAGCGGCTCTGGGTGACGTTCTCGATCTACCTGTCGGTGATCGGCTGGGCGTACGCGATCGGATCGCTGCTGACCCTGCTGCAGGACCACGCCTTCCGGCACGCCGTGGCGCTGCAGCGGTTCACCACCAAGGTGGCGCGGATCCGGGAGCCGTTCCTGCTGCTGGCCGGCTACGGCCGGGCCGGAGAGCTGCTGGTGAAGGCGTTCGACGCCCTGGGTCAGCAGGTGGTGGTGATCGACGAGTCGAGCCAGCGGATCGACTCGCTCGAGCTGCAGTCGTACCACGCCGACATCCCCGGCCTGGCCGCCGACGCCGCCAACCCGCACCACCTCCGGATCGCCGGACTCGGCCACCCGCACTGCGCGGGCGTGCTGGCGCTCACCAACGACGACCACACCAACCTGTCGATCACCATGGCGGCCGCGCTGCTGCGGCCGGAGCTGCCCGTCGTGGCCCGCACCATCTCACCCTCGATCGGCGAGCGGATGCACGCCTTCGGCACCCCGTCGGTGGTGAACCCGTTCGACCGGTTCGGCGACCACCTGCGCCTGGCACTGAACGCTCCCGCCTCCTACCAGCTGCTCACCTGGCTGGAGGCCGGGCCGGGTGCGGTGCTGCCGGAGCGGGGCAAGCTGCCGTCGCACGGACGCTGGGTGATGTGCGGCTACGGCCGCTTCGGCCACGAGCTGACCGCCGACCTGCGGGCCGCCGGGTTGGACGTCACCATCATCGACAGCTCCGCCCCGGCCGGCGCCGACCAGGGCGTCATCGTCGGCGACGCGTCGGAGGAGAGCGTCCTGGCCCGGGCCGATCTGGCGGGGGCCGTCGGGCTGGTGGCCGGCACCGATGACGACACCACGAACCTGTCCATGCTGGCCAACGCCCGACGGATGAACCCGAACCTGTTCCTGGCGGCGCGGCAGAACCGACCGACGAGCGCCGCCCTGTTCGAGGCGATGCACGTCGACGCCCTGCTGGTGCCGACAGAGGTGGTGGCCCACGAGGTGTACGCCCAGATCAGCACCCCACTGCTGTGGCGGTTCATCCGGGGGATCGCGGCGGAGGGCGACGCGTGGGCGGACGAGCTGGTGATGAGGCTGCGGCACAACTGCGGGGTCGAGCTGCCGGCGCTGTGGAAGGTGAAGCTGGACCGAGCCCAGGCTCCCGCGCTGGGTCGCCACCTCGGCGACGGGGCCGTCGTGCTCGGCGATCTGCTGCGCAGTCCGGAGGATCGGGAGCGTCGGCTCGAGGTCGTGCCGCTGCTGCTGCTCCGACGCGGTGAGGCGATCCTGACGCCGGGCGACGACGCGGTGCTGGAGGCCGATGACGAGCTGCTGTTCGCCGGCGCGAGCTCGCAGCGCCGCGAGCTGGAGAGCTCGATGGTGGTCGACGCGACGGCGGCGTACGTGCTCTTCGACCAGCGGGTGCCCGCCAGCTGGGTCTGGCGGAAGCTGTCCCGGAAGGTCACCGTCGAGCGACGATGACCCTCCCGGTCGGGGTCGATCAGTTGCAGGTGACCCCGGTGGCGTGGACGGGGCAGTAACCGAACGGGTTCTTGTCCAGGTACTGCTGGTGGTAGTCCTCGGCGTAGTAGAAGTCGCCCACGGGGGCGATCTCGGTGGTGATCTGCCGGTAGCCGGCCCGGGTGAACTCCGTCTGGTACTTGTCCCGCACCGCGGTCACCGTGGCCAGCTGCTCCGGGGTGGTGGTGTAGATGGCCGAGCGGTACTGGGTGCCGACGTCGTGGCCCTGCCGCATGCCCTGGGTAGGGTCGTGGTTCTCGAAGAACACCTTGAGCAGCTTCTCCAGGTCGGTGGTGGTCGGGTCGTAGCTGACCTTGACGATCTCGGTGTGACCCGTCTTGGCGCTGCACACCTCCTCGTAGCTCGGATTCGGGGTGTAGCCGCCCGCGTAGCCGACGGCGGTGTTGGTCACCCCGGGGGTCTTCCAGTACAGCTTCTCCGCACCCCAGAAGCAGCCGAGCGCCAGGTAGATGACCTCGGAGCCCTTGGGCACGGTCTGCACCGGGATCCCGAAGATCTCGTGGAAGGTCGGCTCGGCCAGGACGGAGTGGTCGCGTCCCCGCAGCGCCCGGGTGGGCTCGACCATGGTGACCTTCTGCTGGGAGAACAACATCGCATGCTCCTTCTGTCGTGATTGCTCCGGTTCAACAGCGCCCGGACGGTACCTGTTCCCGCGCCCGCCTCCGCGTAGATGCTGGCTCGTCTCCGACGCTCCTGCCGGCTCGTCCCCGACCTGGGGCGACCAGCCAGCACCCTGGGGGCCGACCCGCGTACGCTCACCGCATGACGGATCGCCCAGGCTTCTCCACCCGCGCCATCCACGCCGGGCAGGAGCCGGACCCGACGACCGGGGCGGTCGTCCCGCCGATCGTGGCGTCGTCGACATTCGCCCAGGACGGGGTCGGGGGACTGCGGAACGGGTACGAGTACTCCCGCTCGGCCAACCCGACGCGGACCGCCCTGGAGGAGTGCCTGGCGGCGCTGGAGGGTGGCAGCCGCGCCTTCGCGTTCGCCAGCGGGCTGGCCGCCGAGGACACCCTGATCCGGACGATCGCCAAGCCGGGTGCGCACCTGGTGCTGCCGCACGACGCGTACGGCGGCTCGTTCCGGTTGTTCGCGCGGGCGTACGAGCCGTGGGGGCTGCTCACCGATCCGGTCGACCTGACCGATCTGGCTGCGGTCGAGGCCTCGATCCGGCCGGGGGAGACGGTGGCGGTCTGGGTGGAGACGCCGACCAACCCGCTCATGTCGGTGGCCGACATCGCCGCCATCGCCGAGATCGCCCACGCCCTCGGCGCCCTGGTGATCGTGGACAACACGTTCGCCTCGCCTTACCTGCAGCAGCCGCTCGAGCTGGGGGCGGACGTGGTGGTGCACTCCACCACCAAGTACTGCGGCGGGCACTCCGACGTGGTCGGCGGAGCGTTGGTCGTGGCCGACCCGACCCTGGCCGAGAAGGTGCAGTTCCACCAGAACGCCCTCGGCGCGGTGGCGGGGCCGTTCGACGCCTGGCTGGTGCTGCGCGGCCTGAAGACGCTGGCCATCCGGATGGAGCGGCACAGCGACAACGCCGAGAAGGTGGCGGGCTACCTGGCCGAGCACCCGGGTGTGAGCGAGGTCTACTACCCGGGACTGGAGTCGCACGCGCAGTACGACGTGGCCAAACGTCAGATGCGTCGGTTCGGCGGCATGGTCTCGTTCCGGGTCCGCGCCGGCGAGCAGGCCGCCGTCGACGCCTGCGGCCGGACGACCGTCTTCACGTTGGCCGAATCCCTGGGTGGCGTCGAGTCGCTGATCGAGCACCCCGGCCGGATGACGCACGCCTCGGTCGCGGGCACGGCACTGGAGGTGCCCTCGGACCTGATCCGGCTCAGTGTCGGCCTGGAGGACGTCGAGGACCTGATCGCCGACCTCGACCACGCGTTGGGCTGAGCCCTTCGAGCAGTTCGGTGGGGGAAGCTGGTCAGGCCGGCAGGCGCCAGTCGATCGGCTCGCCGCCCTGGCTGACCAGCAGCTCATTGGCGCGGCTGAACGGGCGGGAGCCGAAGAAGCCGGAGCGGGCCGACAGCGGCGAGGGGTGCGCGGACGCCACGTACGGAACCTCGCTCAGCATCGGCACCAGACTCTGCGCGTCACGACCCCACAGGATGGCGACCAGCGGTCCGCCGCGCTCGACCAGGGCCTCGATGGCGCGCTGGGTCACCTGTTCCCAGCCCTTGCCGCGATGCGACCCGGACTGACCTGGCGCCACGGTGAGCACCCGGTTGAGCAGCAGCACACCCTGCTCGAACCAGGTGCTCAGGTCGCCGTGCCGGGCCGGCTCGATGTCGAGATCGCTCTGCAGCTCGGCGTAGATGTTGCTCAGGCTGCGCGGGATCGGTCGTACCGTCGGTTCCACCGAGAACGACAGACCGACCGGATGTCCCGGCGTGGGGTAGGGGTCCTGCCCGACGATCAGCACCCGGACGTCAGCGAGTGGGCGGCTGAACGCCCGGAGCACCCGGTCACCGCCGGGGAGGTACCCGCGCCCGGCCGCGATCTCGGCACGCAGGAAGTCGCCGACCGCGGCGACCGTCGGGGCCACCGGTTCGAGGGCGACCGCCCAGTCGGGGGCGACCAGGTCGGCCAGCGGGCGGGGTCCGGCGGTGCGGCCGTCAGAGGGGGTCATCGCAGGTCCTTCGTCGTCGGATCATCGGATTCGGGGCCACCGACCTGCTGCTCGCCGACCGGCACCGTCTCGGCCTCCGCCGCTGGTTCGCTCCGGGCCGCCGGCAGCCCCGGCGGCATCCGCAGCGAGTAGGTGGCCGCCACCACGAGCAGGGCCGCTCCCAGACCGAAGGCCCATGCGTACGAGAACTGGTCGGCCAGCACGCCGGCGACGATCGGTCCGATGATGGCCCCGGTGTCGGCGCACATGGAGAACACCGCCACCGGCGTCCCCCGCGCACCACCGGTCGCGTCGCCCACCGAGGCGGCCGGGGCGGTGCCCAGGAACGCGGCTGCGACCCCGTACGCGCACAACGCGGCGATCAGCACGCCCATGTTCGGTGCGAAGGGCACGACCATGATGGACAGTCCGGCCAGCAGCCCGCCGCCGATCATCGCGGGGCGGCGACCGACGGTGTCCACGAACTTGCCGGCCGGGGCCAGCGCGATGGTCTGGGCGACCGCGGCACAGGCGAAGGCGATCCCGGTCCAGGTCGTGTTGTGGTGCAGCACCTCGACGACCAGCACCGGGATGAGGGCCGACCGGACCCCGAACGACGTCCAGCCCTGGGCGAGGTTGGTGAGGCACGCGGCCTGGAAGCGCGGGTCGGCGAGCACGGTCCGCAGCGGCACGGCATCGTCGGCGGCACCCGCCGCGGGGACGGCCCGGGTACGGGACAGCAGCAGCAGGCCGACCAGACCCGCCACCGCCAGGGTGCCTGCGTAGAAGAAGAAGGGCGCCCGGATGGAGATGAGGGCGAGCAACCCGCCGATGGCCGGACCGGTCATCCCGCCGAGCAGGAAGCCGCCCTGGAAGAACCCCGCGGCCCGGCCGCGCATCTGCGGCGCCACGCTGCCGAGCAGCAGACTCATCGCCGACACCGTGAACATCGCGGAGCCGATCCCGCCGATCCCGCGCAGCGCGAGCAGCTGCGGGTACGTCTGAGCGGCTCCGGCCAATCCGCTGGAGGCGGCGACGATGAAGATGCCGGTGGCCAGCACCGTACGCTCACCGATCCAGGTGATCAGCCGACCGCAGAACGGGCTGACGGCCAGGCGCATCAGCGCGAACACCGAGATCACTGCACCCACCTCGGTGTTGCCGACGCCGAAGCTGCGGGCGAACACCGGCAGCACCGGAACCAGGACGCCGAAACCCACCGCGACGCAGAAGGCGATCAGACCCAGGACCAGCACGTCCCGCGGCAGGGAGGTACGCTCGCGCAGCCGACGGCGGACGGCTGCGGTGAGGGGCACCGCCCTAGTGTGCAGGACGGACCTCGACCCGATGGCTGGCGCTCGTGGATACCGTTGAGACGTCGCCGGCCACCCGCCGGGAAGAAGGAGGACCCGGTGGAGCTGGGGAAGAGGATCCGGGCGAGGTTGAGCTCCCGGGAGAGCAAGGTCGCCGCCGAGCAGGAGCTCGAGGAGGCAACCGATCTGGCCGAAGAGGCCGCGGCGCGCCAGGCCAAGCCGCGTCGAGGCCTGTTCGAGGGCGAGCCTCCGGCCGAGATCCCGGCGGAGATCCGAGTCACGTCGACTGCCGCCGAATCCGACCAGGCCGTCCCGACCGCTCTCAAGGTCGCCGCCGCCTGGGCGTGGCGGATCTTCCTGGTGGCCGGGCTGATCTACTTCATCGGCTGGATCCTCGGCTTCCTGTCCGAGGTCGTCATCCCGCTGGCCGTCGCCTGCCTGCTGGCCGCCGCCCTGAAGCCGCTGGCCAACCGCTTGCACGGCTGGGGTCTCCCCAAGGGACCGGCCGCCGCCTTCACGCTGCTCGGTGGCATCCTGCTGATCGCCGGAGCCCTGACACTGATCATCAACTCGATCGCCGGTCAGGCGGGCGAACTGAGCCAGCAGGTGGTGGCCGGTTTCCGACAGCTCGAGCAGTGGCTGATGAACAGCCCGTTGCCGATCGACCAGAGCTGGTTCCAGCTGGATGAGTGGGGCACCCGGATCCAGCAGTTCCTGGTCGACAGCCAGAGCACGATCGCTGCCTACGCCGGCGACATCGGCACCAGCATCGGGCACTTCCTGGCCGGTGTCGCGATCTGTCTGTTCACCTTGTTCTACTTCCTCTACGACGGCCGCGGCATCTTCAGCTTCCTGCTCAACCTGATGCCGCGCCCCGCTCAGGCCCGGGCCGACGCCGCCGCCCTGCGCGGCTGGCAGTCGCTGTCGGCGTACGTTCGCGCGACCGTGCTGGTGGCCCTGGTCGACGCCATCGGGGTGCTGATCGTGGCGCTGGCCCTGGGCGTCCCGCTCGCTCCGGCCCTGGCCGCGCTCGTCTTCCTGGGTGCGTTCATCCCGCTCGTGGGCGCCTTCGTGTCCGGGTTCCTCGCCGTGCTGGTCGCCCTCGTGGCGGTCGGCTGGGTGCAGGCCCTGATCATGCTCGCCGGCATCATCGTGGTGATGCAGGTCGAGGGACACATCCTGCAGCCGTTCCTGCTCGGCCGAGCCGTGCACCTGCACCCACTGGCGGTGCTGCTCGCCATCGCCATGGGCATCGTGATCGCCGGCATCGTCGGCGCCCTGGTCGCGGTCCCGATCCTGGCCTTCGTGAAGACCTTCATCCAGGAGCTCTACCGGCAGTCGCACGAGGTGGTCGAACTATCTGCACCGCCGCCGCAGGCGGCGGAGCCAGCAAGCGCCTGATGGCCTCGCTCCGCTCGGTTGCGGCGCGCGCTCCGCGTTGATGGCCTCGCTCCGCTCGGCTGCGGAGCGCGCTCCGGCGGTGGTCAGGTTGAGTGATCGGCCGAGCTGAGCGAGGCCGGGGGCTACAGCGCTGAGCCCTTCTGGTACTGCGACCAGGACACGTCCCAGTCGGTGTAGCCGTTGCCCTTCTCCAGGCCGCGGCTCGATCCGGTGGTGACCACGGGGTCGCCGACCTGCACCCGGTTGAACAGCCAGGCAGCGTTGGCGGTGCTCATCCCGACGCACCCGTGACTGGCGTTGACCCGGCCGAGGTTGGCCGAGTTCCACGGGGCGGCGTGCAGGAACTCACCCGACCAGGTGATCCGCATCGCGTACTTGACCTTCAGGTCGTAGGACTCGTCGGCCCCGATCATCTCGTTGGTCATCCGCGTGACCGGCAGCTTCTCCATGATCAGCTTGGTGCCGCTGCGAGTGGTCCAGCCGGACTTACCGCCGCTGATCGGGATGGTGCGCTCCAGGTCGCCGTTGATGTAGACCTTCGCCTTCTTCGTGTCGAGGTTGATCTTGGTGATCAGCGAGCGCCCGACCGTGAACGAGGTGCTGGTCGTGTTCTGGCCGTAGATGCCGTTGCCCGCATCCAGCCCGTTCAGGTCGGCGGTCGCGGTCACCTTCGTGCCTGGCTTCCAGTAGCTCTTGGGGCGGAAGTGGACCTCCTTGGCGGAGAACCAGCTCCAGCTGCCCTCCTGCTTCGGTGCCGTGGTCACCGAGAGGTGCTTCTCGAACTCCTTGCGGTTCGTCACCGGCACGTCGAACGTCAAGATGACCGGCATCCCCACGCCGACCTTGCTGCCCTGCAGCGGCTGCAGCTGGGCGAAGGTCTGCTGCTGCAGTGTGAGTGCCTGGGTGGAGAAGGTGGTCTTCGCGCTGATAGCGGTGCCTTCGGGGTTCGTGCCGCTCACCCTCAGGGTGTACGTGGCGGACGGCTCCAGCCGCTCGCCCGCCGTCCAGCCGGACTTGTCCTTGGACATGGCTCCGTCGACGGTGCCCTTGATGGCTCTGCCCTTGCTGTCCTTGCCCGCATAGCTGAGCTTCACCGTGCCGATCGTGCCGTTGGTGGCCTTGACCGCCACCACGGTGCTGACCTTGACACCCGTCGCCCCGTCCTTGACGTTCGGGGTCAGCGTCACGGGATCGGGGGTGGGGGTGCTGCTCGGCGCGGCGCTCGGCGACCCGGCCTCCGGGGGCTGCGAACCCGACGGTTGCGCGGCGGACCCGGTGTCCGATCCGGGCGCGGTGGCGCCACCAGCCTGGGGGATGGTGCCGCAGCCGGCCAGGGCGAGCGCGGCGACCAGGGCGGTCGCGGGGAGGATCCGTCGTCGGTCGAGCAGGGACATGCGGGGGACCTATCCATCGGGTGAAGTCGCGTACGGCTCGACGACTCCGGCGGGTGCGTGCAGGTGGGACACAGCAAATGTGCCACGGGCGACGGGCGGACCGTGGCAC
>Ga0247820_10001994_pt1 | contig 11530 bp, 10 predicted proteins | sample 13C_Glucose_Day1_2_FD_192480 | JGI IMG/M metagenome (GOLD analysis project Ga0247820, IMG submission 192480) | Soil microbial communities from agricultural site in Penn Yan, New York, United States - 13C_Glucose_Day14 | ecosystem: Environmental > Terrestrial > Soil > Agricultural land | place...
GGTCGATTACGTGACGCGCATGCCGCGGCAGTTCGAAGGGCACGCGGCGGCGAGCTACTCGGTCTCGCCGTTCAGCCTGTACGGCGCCGAATCCACCTTCCGCAGCTGGCAGACCAGCGCGTCGCTCGGCAATCGCGCCGGCGACTGGACCTGGTGGTTCAACGTCAGCCGCAGCGACAGCGAGGGCCAGCCGCTCACCTTCCCGACCCGGCTGGTTTCGAGCGGAACCGCCGCCGGCGCCGGCGTGCCGGTGACCGGCGCGGTGCTCACCCGCAACAGCGCCGACCAGCCCTGGTACATCCTGGGCGACGCGACGCAGTACGCGACAAGGCAGGACCACCTCAAGGTCAAGCTCGCCTACGACTTTCCCGGCACCATCCGCGCGGCCTACACGCTGGGCTGGTGGGAGAACAAGTCGCTGGGACGGTCCACTTCGTACCTGCGCGACGCCGGCGGCAACACGGTGACCAGCGGGCCGGTGCGCATCGACGGCCTGGCGTTCGCGCCGCTGACCGGGGCCGATTTCCCGCTCACCGACGAGAGCCTCACCCATTTCATGCACGGCCTGTCGGTGAAGAGCCGCACGCAGGGCGTGTTCGACTGGGAGGCCGCCGTCAGCCGATACGACTACCACCGCGACCACAAGCGGCAGAACGCGGCGTCCAACCCGCCGCCGGCCGCGGAGTCCGGCGGCGCGGGCACGCTGGCCGACGGCGGCGGCACGGGCTGGACCACGCTGTCGTTGCGCGGCACCTGGCGCCCCGACGGCATGCAGGGCCCGCACATCGTCGACTTCGGCGTGCAGCAGGACCGCTACGAGCTCGCCTACCTCACCTCCAACATCGCCGGCGACTGGCGTCGCGACCCCCCCGGCAGCGTCGCCAGCAACGTCGGGGGCCGCACGCAGCTGCGCAGCGTGTGGGCGCAGGACGCCTGGGCGTTCGCTCCGCGCTGGAAGACGGTGCTGGGGGCGCGGGTGGAGCACTGGAACGCCGACTCCGGCTTCACGGTGATCACGCCGAGCGTGAACACGGCCTGGCCGGGCCGCAGCGACACGAACGTTTCGCCGAAGGCGGCCGTGTCCTGGCAGTGGCAACCGGACACGGTGCTCAAGGCCTCGCTCGGACGAGCGGTGCGCTACCCCACCGTGGCCGAGCTCTATGGCGCCACCGCGACGGCCAACGCGCAGTTCATCAACGACCCGAACCTGCGCCCCGAACGCTCGTGGACCGGCGAGCTCAGCGCCGAAAAGGAGCTCGAGAGCGGCCTGCTGCGACTGACGTTCTTCGCCGAGGACACGCGCGACGCGCTCTACAACCAGACGCTGTTCGACACGGCCGCCAACCGCAACGTCACGCGCGTGCAGAACGTCGGCCACATCGAAACCAAGGGCCTGGAACTCGCGTGGAGCGGCACCGACGTCTTCACGCCCGGCCTCAGCCTCAACGCGAGCACCACGTATGCCCATTCGGTCATCCGCGAGAACGCCGGCTTCGTCACCACGCCCGGCGACACGCTGGGCAAGCGCCAGCCCAACATCCCGCGCTGGCGCGCGGCCGCGGTGGCCGACTACCGCTGGAACGAGCGCTGGACCACCTCGGTCGCCGCGCGCTACAGCAGCCGCCAGTTCCGAACGCTGGACAACAGCGACGTCAACGGCTACGCCTACATGGGCGTGAGCCCGCTCTACGTGGTCGACGTGCGCGCGCGCGTGCAGATCGACAAGCACCTGAGCGCGGCGTTCGGCATCGACAACCTCAACAACAAGACGTACTGGAACTTCCACCCCTATCCCCAACGCACGTTCTTCGCGGAACTGAAGGCCGACCTATGAAACACCGACTGCTCATCCCCCTCTTCGCCGCCGTGCTCGGCGCGCCATCGGCCGCCTCGGCGCACGTGGTGCTCGAATACCAGGTGGCGCCCGCCGACGCTTCGTACAAGGCGACGTTCAAGATCGGCCACGGCTGCGGCGAATCGCCCACGCGCCAGGTGAGCGTGCTCATCCCCGCGGGCGTCACCGGCGCCAAGCCCATGCCCAAGGCGGGCTGGGCGCTCGAGGTGCAGCGAACCGGCACCAACGTCTCGCGCGTGACCTGGACCGCGCGCACCGCGGCCGACGCGCTGCCCAACGACCAGTACGACGAATTCGTCGTGGTGGCGCGCACGCCCAAGGAGCCGGGCACGATCTACTGGCCGGTGAACCAGGTCTGCGAGAGCGGCCGCACCGACTGGGTGGAAGTGCCGCGTGAGGGGCGCAAACTGTCCGACCTGAAATCGCCCGCGGCCGCGCTCGAGATCCTTCCCGCCGACCACAGCGGCGGCCACAAACACTAGGAGTCCAGACCATGAAAACGATCAAGACCTTGCTGGCCGCCCTGGCCTTCGTCAGCGGCGCGGCCACGTGGGCGCAGGCGAACGCGCCCGTCACCGTGCTCGCGCCCTGGGCGCGCGCCACCGTGCAGGGGCAGCGCACCTCCGGCGCGTTCATGACGCTGGAAGCCAAGGAGCCGGTGACGCTGGTCGGCGCGTCGAGTCCGGTGGCCGGCCGCGCCGAGTTGCACGAGATGAAGATGGAAGGCGACGTGATGCGCATGCGCGAAGTGGATTCGCTGCGCGTGGACGCCGGCAAGCCGCTGCAGCTCAAGCCCGGCGGCTACCACATGATGCTGGTGGACCTGAAGGCGCCGCTCGCGCCCAACACCACCATCCCGCTCACGCTGACCTTCCGCACCGCCGCGGGCGAGCAGCGCCAGATGGCGCTGCAGGTGCCGGTGTCGGCCACGCCGCCGAAGGAGGCGGGCGTGCAAGGCAGCCACAGCAAGCATTGACACCGATGCTTGCGGTTTGATCGGCGACCCCCGCGCCCGCGCTGCGCCGGGGGCTGCTAAGCTGGTGCCACACCTGACGGAGGCGCCTTCATGAGCGACGATCCCACCCTGGGCTTCGGCAAGTTCGTACCCGGATTCGACTTCCTGCAGAACATCGCCAAGGGCGCGGGCCAGGCGATGCCCAACCTCACGAACTGGGTCGCGCCGACGCTCAGCGTCGAGGAACTGGACAAGCGCATCAGCGAGCTCAAGGCCGTGCGCTTCTGGCTGGAGCAGAACTCCAACGCGCTGGGGGCCACCATCCAGGCGCTCGAGGTCCAGAAGATGACGCTGGCGACGCTCGAGGGCATGAACTTCAACATGGCCGAGGTGGCCAGCGCCCTCACGCTGAAGCCCGCCGAAGCGAAGGAAGCCCAGCCCGCCAAGGACGCGAAGGACGGCGCCGCCGCCGCGGCCACCGGCGTGGTCGATCCGCTGCAGTGGTGGGGCGCGCTCACCCAGCAGTTCCAGCAGATCGCCGCGGGCGCGCTCAAGGAGGCGTCGCGCAACACCGCGATGGACACCGCACGCAACATGGCGGCAGACATGGCGCGCGATGCCGTCAAGAGCGCCACCGATGTCGTTCAGGCCGCCACCGGCGTCGGTGCCGCCCGCAAGTCGGCGGCAGGCAAGTCCGCCGCCGCCAAGCCCGCCACGAAGAAGTCCGCACGCAAGGCGCCCGCGCGCAAGCGGAGCGCCGCCACGAGCAAGTAGATGAAGCTGTTTCCCTTCGCGCACGCCACCCATCCCCAATGGCCGATGGCCGCTGGGCTGGTGCTGGCGCAGCTGCGCGCGCAGATGGCGTTGCCGGAGTACGCGCACGCGCCCACGCTGGCGCTGCTGTACATCACCGACCACTACGCGCCGCATGCGCAGGACATCCTGGACCACCTGAGCGCCGAGCTGCCCGAGGTCACCGACTGGTCGGGCACGGTGGGCATCGGCATCGCCTCGTCCAACGTCGAGTACTTCGACGAGCCGGCGCTGGCCGTGATGCTGTGCGCCGTTCCCTCGCACCAGTACCGCGTGTTCTCCGGGGTCGCTCCGCTGGGCACGGGCGAAGGCATGGGCTTCGACCCGCACGCCGCGCTGATCCACGCCGACGCCACCACGCCCGACCTCGGCGAGCTGATCGGCGAGATGGCGGCGCGCACTTCCTCGGGCTACCTGTTCGGCGGCCTCGCCGCCAGCCGCAACGAGGCGGTGCAGTTCGCGATCGGCGGCAACGGCAACATCAAGGGCCAGGGCCATGCCGGCGGCGTGTTCCGCGGCGGCATGTCGGGCGTGGCGTTCGGCGAGGGCGTGCGCATCGTTTCGCGCGTCACCCAGGGCTGCCAGCCGCTGGGCCGCGAGCGCGAGGTGACGTCGGCGGAGGGCAACGTGCTGCTCACGCTGGACGGCGAACCGGCGCTGGACGTGCTGCTGGAGGAAGCCGCCATCTCGCTGGAGCGACCTCAGGCCGCGATGTCCACGCTGCGTTCCACGCTGGTGGGCCTCACCGCTCCGGGCGACGACCTGATGGCGCGCGCCGGCACGTTCGGCACCGACGTCGAGGTGCGCCACATCATCGGCCTCGACCCGGGCCGGCGTGGCGTGGCGGTGGCGAGCAAGGTGGAGCCGGGCATGCGCATGGCGTTCTGCAACCGCAATTCGCAGGCGGCTCGCGCCGACCTGACGCGCATCTGCGCCGAGATCCGCGAGGAGCTCGAGCCGCAGGAGATGTCGCTGGCGGTGGCCTCGGCGCTGGCCGCGCCGGAAGCGCAGGTCGCGCCCAGTCCCGAGAGGCGCATCGCCGGCGCGGTGTACGTCAGCTGCGCCGGCCGCGGCGGCCCGCATTTCGGCGGGCCCAGCGCGGAGCTGCAGATCGTGCGCCGCGCGCTGGGCGACGTGCCGCTGGTGGGCTTCTTCGCCGGCGGCGAGATCGCGCGCCACCACGTGTACGGCTACACGGGCGTGCTGACGGTGTTCGGCTAGGGGTTACGCAGCGCTCAGTCGCCGCAACTTGCCGAACGCCTCGAACTCCCAGCTGCGCATCGCCAGCACCAGCGTGTAGCCCTCGCGCGCCTTCTCGGGCAGCTTCTGGTCGGCCTGGTGCTGCTGCGCGAAGTCCTGCGCCAGCCGCTGCAGGCGGTCCACGAACGAGGGCGCGATGGCGCGGCTGACCGAACCGTGCACCAGCAGCAGGCCTTCCGCTTCGCCGTCGAAGCCGCCCGCGAAGTAGTCCAGCGCCACGTGCTCGCGGAAGAAGTTCATCACCGGGCCGTGCGGCCGCCAGCGGAAGGTCTTGGCCAGCTTCAGGCGGTAGCGGTTCAGGGGACGCAGCTCGATGATGCCGATGCGGTCCAGCTGAACGAGGCACTTGATGCCCTCGGCCTCGGTCAGCCGGTACGTCCCCGTCATCTGCTCCAGCGTCCACTGGCTGAGCACGCAGATGGCCACCAGCAGCAGCTTCTTGTCGGCAACGACCGCGCGCTCCTGCTCCTTGGTCAGCTCGGTCAGCAGCGGCTGCGAGTCGGCCACGCGACGCGCCAGGTCGGCGAAGTCCAGCTTCAGTGCGCGGCACACCGCATCCACCCGCGACAGGCTCATGTCGCCCTTGGCGAACATGCGCTTGACGCTGGACTCGGCCATGCCCAGGCGCCTGGCCAGGTCGGCGTAGGTGAGCTGGGCGGCCTTGAGTTCCTTCTTCAGCGCGGTAACGAGGTCGGCGGTGGTGCTCATGGTCGGTATCGTTTGGCTGTACTTGAGGTGCGAGCTGACGCAATGTAGCCTGATTACATGCGCCCTTCGCGAACCGCGTGCCGACACTGCGCGGCGCGGGCAGAATCGCCCCGCCCTGCCTGAGGAGGCTTCATGAGCACCGTCATCGCCGAAACCGCGCCCGCGAGCGCCGCACCGGCCCATCCCAACCAGTTCGCGCTGCTGCGGCAGCGCCGCTTCGCGCCCTTCTTCTGGACCCAGTTCTCGGGCGCGGCGAACGACAACCTGTTCAAGTTCGCTTTCACCGTGATGGTCACCTACCAGCTGCAGGTGGCCTGGCTGCCGCCCGCGATGGCGGGCCTGGTGATCGGCGCGCTGTTCATCCTGCCGTTCCTGCTGTTCTCCGCCACCAGCGGCCAGCTGGCCGACAAGTACGACAAGGTGGTGCTGATCCGGTTCGTGAAGTGGCTCGAGGTGGCGATCATGGTGGCCGCGGCCTGGGGCTTCTTCCATGCCCACGTGCCCACGCTGCTGGCCTGCACCTTCCTGATGGGGCTGCACTCCACGCTGTTCGGCCCGGTCAAGTTCGCCTACCTGCCGCAGCACCTGGGCGAGCGCGAGCTCACCGGCGGCAACGGCATGGTGGAGATGGGCACTTTCGTCGCCATCCTGCTGGGCAACGTGGTCGGCGGGCTCTTGATCGCGCTGCCGGGCGTGGGCGCGCAGTGGGTCGGCGCGTCGTGCATCGCGCTGGCGCTGATCGGCCGGCTGTGCGCGCAGTTCATCCCGGCTTCGCCGGCGGTCGATCCCGGCCTGGCGATCAACTGGAACCCCTTCAGCGAGACCTGGCGCAACCTGAAGCTCGCGCACGGCAACGTGGTGGTGTTCCGCTCGCTGCTGGGCATCAGCTGGATGTGGTTCTTCGGCGCCGTCTTCCTCAGCCAGTTCCCCAGCTTCGCCAAGGAGGTGCTGCACGGCGACGAGCAGGTCGCCTCGCTGCTGCTGGTGGTGTTCTCGGTGGGCATCGGCGTGGGCTCGCTGCTGTGCGAGGTGCTGTCGCGCCGGCACGTGGAGATCGGCCTGGTGCCGCTGGGCGCGATCGGCATGACCGTGTTCTCGGTGGACCTGTACTTCGCCTCGCGCGCGCTGCCGCCGGTCGCGGCGCAATCGCTGTCGGTCTTCCTGGCGCAGCCGGCGCACTGGCGCGTGATGGCCGACCTGGCGCTGCTGTCGCTGTTCGCGGGCCTGTACAGCGTGCCGATGTACGCGCTGATCCAGCTGCGCTCGCAGCCCACGCACCGCGCGCGGATCATCGCGGCGAACAACATCCTCAACGCGCTGTTCATGATCGCCAGCTCGGTGATTGCGGGGCTGCTGCTCAAGGCGGGCTTCACGGTGCCGCAGGTGTTCCTCCTGGTCGGCCTGGCCAACGCGGTGGTGGCGCTCTACATCTTCATCCTGGTGCCGGAGTACCTCCTGCGCTTCGTGGCCTGGGTGGCGTCGCGCATCGTGTACCGGTTCAAGGTGCGCGGCGACGAGCACATCCCGGTGCAGGGCGCGGCCATCCTCGCGTGCAACCACGTGAGCTTCGTCGACGCGGTGCTGCTGATGGCGGCCAGCCCGCGGCCGATCCGCTTCGTCATGGACCACCGCATCTTCCGCCTCCCGGTGCTGGGCTGGCTGTTCCGGCTGGCGCGCGCGATCCCGATCGCGCCGCAGAAGGAGGACCCGGCCGCCTACGCCGCGGCCTTCGAGCGCGCGGCGCAGGTGCTGCGCGAGGGGGACCTGCTGTTGATCTTTCCCGAAGGCGCGATCACGTCGGACGGTGAGCTCAAGGAATTCAAGGCCGGGATCATGAAGATCCTGGAACGCGCCCGTGCCGACGGCCTGGAGCCGCCGGTGGTCCCGATGGCGCTGACCCAGCTGTGGGGCTCGTTCTTCAGCCGCGTCGAGCAGGGGCGCGCCATGGCGCGGCCGTTCCGGCGCGGCGCGTTCACCCGCGTTGGCCTGAACGTCGGCGAGGCGATGCCGGCGGCGCACGTGCAGCCGGACACGCTGCGCCAGCGGGTCGCGCAGTTGCTGGCTCTCTAGGCCAACCCCCCGTCATCCCCGCCTTCACGGGGGATGACGGGGGCGGCTGAAAGTAGCGTTTGGCGATACCCAAGGCGGCTGGCGGCGATATCCGGCTATCCAGGCGCGTCTTTTTCTCTTCGGCGCCCACCAGACTCGCGGCCGTGTTCAACCCCTCGCAAGAAGGAAACCGCATGAAGAAACTGGCCTTGTCCCTCGTCCTGGCCGCCGGCCTGCTCGGCGCCACCGCCGCCCGCGCGCAGAACGAGTTTTCCACCCTCAGCGCCGCGTCGGCGCTGCCCGTCGCCTCCGTGGCCGCCTCGGGCGCCGCGGTGGTCGCCGTGCCGGCGGCCCTCTCCGTCGGCGGCGCCGTGCTGGTCGTCAAGGCCGTCGAAGCCGGCGCCCGCGGCACCGTGTACCTGCTGGAGCGTGCCTCCGATGGCGCGCAGGCCAGCGTGGAGATCGCGGGGCGGGCCGCGGGCGCCACCTCGCTCGCCGTCGGCACGGCGGTGGTGGTGAGCGTGGCGGGCACGGGCGTGATCCTCTCGGCGGCCGGCGAGGCCATCGCCTTCATCCCCAACGCGATGGGCCGGGCGCTGCTGCACAACGAGCGGGTGGCGTACTGACATGAAGTCCCTTCAAGCAAGACTGCTCGCGATGCTGGCGGCCCTGGTGCTGGCGACGACCGCCCACGCCGGCCGCTCCTGCGAGGCCCGCAAGCTCTCGCCGCAGGCGCTGCAGGAGGGCCTCGCGCTGGCCGAGCGCACGCACCGCGCGCTCGAGACCGAACATGCGCGCAGCGGCGCCCGCGTGGTGCTGCTGGCCCGCGCGGGGCAGGACCTCAGCCGCTGGAACATGCACTACTCCCACGTGGGGTGGGCCTACCGCGCGGAGCACGAAGGCCAGCCGGCCTGGCGCGTGGTCCACAAGCTCAATCACTGCGGCAGCGCGGAGTCCGCCGTCTACCGGCAGGGCCTGGGCGAGTTCTTCCTCGACGACCTGTGGCGGTTCGAGGCGGCCTGGGCCGTGCCCTCGGCGCAGGTGCAGGAGAGCCTGCTGCCCGTGCTGCGCGACGACCGCCGCGCGGCCGTGATGCACCAGCGCGCCTACAACCTCGTGAGCTACCCCTGGGCGCTCAAGTACCAGCAGTCCAACCAGTGGGCGATCGAGACGCTGGCCGCCGCGATGGAGTCGCAGGCGACGACGCGCGAGCGCGCCCAGGCCTGGCTGCGCTTCAAGGGCTACGAGCCGGCGGTGCTGCACATCCGGCCGCTCACGCGACTGGGCGGGCGCGTCTCGGCGGCCAACGTGGCGTTCGACGACCATCCGGACGAGAAGCGCTTCGCCGACCGCATCGAGACGGTGAGCGCCGATTCCGTGTTCACCTGGCTGCGGCAATCGCGCCTGGCCGGCGAACCTGTCACCATCCGCTGACAACGAGGAGAGAGGGCGATGGGCAAGGCACTGAGACTGTCGGAAAAGTGGTTCCGCCGCGGGCTGTGGCTGGTGGCGTTCGTGTTCGCGGGATTCCTGATCGGACTGGGCGGCACGCTGGTGGGCGACCTGCCCAAGGTGGAGCGCCGCCTGGAGATCGACGACTTCCTGGATCGCGCAGCGGCCGAGCGCCTGCGAGCGGACATCCGCGCGACGCAGCGCTCGTCGCGCGACGCGCAGGACGCGTTGCAGCAGGCGCGCCTGAAGGCGCAGGTGGCGCGCACCGACGCCAACACCGCGCGCGAGACCTTCCAGAACTGGCTGTCCACCCGGCGCGTGACGCAACTCGCCGAGCAGGACCCCGAGCTGGTGGCGCGCACCCGCCAGCTCGATGCGCTCAAGCAGGCCGAGCGCACGGCGCAGACGGGCGTCGAGCAGCAGGAGCAGGCGGCCCTCGACGCGCAGCAGCGCGAACGCCGCACTCGCGAACAGCTGACCACCATGGAGCAGGCGGCGGGCGAGCAGTTGCGTGCGGAACAGCGCAAGGTCGAACTGCGCGTGTTCCTCTACCGCCTGGCGTTGACCCTGCCGCTGCTGGTGATCGCCGGCTGGGCCTTCCGCAAGCACCGGCACGGGCGCTACTGGCCGTTCGTGTGGGGCTTCATCTTCTTCGCGCTGTTCGCCTTCTTCGTGGAGCTGGTGCCGTACCTGCCCAGCTACGGCGGCTACGTGCGCTACGCCGTCGGCATCGTGGTCACGGTGCTGGTGGGGCGTCAGGCCATCGTGGCACTGGAGCGTTACCTGCAGCGCCAGCGCGCGGCCGAGGCGATGCCGGATGCGAAGCGGCGCGAGGACCTGCCGTACGACACCGCGCTCGCGCGCCTGGCGAAGGGCGTGTGCCCGGGCTGCGAGCGCCAGGTGGACCTGAAGAACGAGGCGCTCGACTTCTGCCCGCACTGCGGCATCGGCCTGTTCGACCGCTGCGGGAGTTGCGCCACGCGCAAGAGCACCTTCGCGCGCTTCTGCCAGGCGTGCGGCACGCAGGGCGGCGCCGGCTTCACACGCCTCGTTGCCGATCCCGCCTGAACTGCTCGACGAAGGCGGCGAAGCGGCCCTGCTCCAGCGCCTCGCGCACCTCGCGCATCAGGTTCAGGTAGTAGTGCAGGTTGTGGATGCTGGCGAGCATGGGCGCCAGCATCTCGCCGCTGCGCTCCAGGTGGTGCAGGTAGGCGCGCGAGAAGCCGCCGGTGACGCTGCCGTCCGCGCTCGTCGTGCCCTTGCAGGCGTAGCAGGTGCAGCTCTCGTCCAGCGGACGCTCGTCGGTGCGGTGCCGGGCGTTGCGGATCTTCAGGTCGCCGAAGCGGGTGAACAGGTGGCCGTTGCGCGCATTGCGCGTGGGCATGACGCAGTCGAACAGGTCCACGCCGTTGGCGACGCCTTCCACCAGGTCTTCCGGCGTGCCCACGCCCATCAGGTAGCGCGGCTTGTGCGCGGGCAGCAGGTGGGGCGTGTGCGCCACGATGCGCTGCATGTCCTCCTTGGGCTCGCCCACGCTCACGCCGCCGATGGCGTAGCCGGGGAAGTCCATGTCGACCAGGGCGGCCAGCGAGTCCTCGCGCAGGTGCTCGAACATGCCGCCCTGCACGATGCCGAACAGCGCGTTGGGGTTCTCCAGCCGCGCGAACTCGGTCTTGCAACGCTCGGCCCAGCGGCGGCTCAGCTCCATCGAGAAGCGCGCCTCGGCCTCGGTGGTGAGGTGGCCCTTGGTCTCGTAGGGCGTGCACTCGTCGAACTGCATGACGATGTCGCTGTTGAGCGCGGTCTGCACCTGCATCGACACCTCGGGCGTGAGGAACAGCTTGTCGCCATTGACGGGGGAGGCGAACTTCACGCCCTCCTCGCTGATCTTGCGCATCTCGCCCAGGCTCCACACCTGGAAGCCGCCCGAGTCGGTGAGGATGGGCCGGTTCCACTGCTCGAAGCGGTGCAGGCCGCCGAACTGCGCCAGCACGTCCAGGCCGGGTCGCATCCACAGGTGGAAGGTGTTGCCCAGGATGATCTGCGCACCCATCTCCTCCAGCGACCGCGGCGTGACGCCCTTGACGGTGCCGTAGGTGCCGACAGGCATGAACATCGGCGTCTGCACCACGCCGTGGTTGAGGGTGAGGCGGCCGCGGCGGGCCAGGCCTTCGCTGGCCAGGAGTTCGAAATGGAGCATGTCAGGTGGGGGCGCGCTCGAGCAGCATGGCGTCGCCGTAGCTGAAGAAACGGTAGCGCTGTTCGACCGCGTGGCGGTACAGCGCCTTGATGCGGTCGTGGCCGGCGAAGGCGCTGACCAGCATCATCAGGGTCGACTTGGGCAGGTGGAAGTTGGTGACCATCAGGTCCACCACACGGAAGCGGAAGCCGGGCGTGATGAAGATGTCGGTGTCGCCGCTCGCCAGGCCGGTGCGGGC
>Ga0247820_10001996_pt1 | contig 11523 bp, 7 predicted proteins | sample 13C_Glucose_Day1_2_FD_192480 | JGI IMG/M metagenome (GOLD analysis project Ga0247820, IMG submission 192480) | Soil microbial communities from agricultural site in Penn Yan, New York, United States - 13C_Glucose_Day14 | ecosystem: Environmental > Terrestrial > Soil > Agricultural land | place...
ATCAATGTCGTACTCCCGGCCGGCCACCGCGTAGGCGACGCCGAAGGTGGTGCCGGCGGTGAACATCGACAGGTGGTGGCGGACCCCGGCCTGGTCCACGCTGACCTCCACCGGGCCGGCGACGATCAGGAACAGTCCCTGTGCCGGGTCGCCGCTGCGGACGACGGCGTTCCCTTCGGTGTAGGTCCGGCGCTCCAGGTGGGGCAGCACCAGGTCCAGCTGGTGCGCGGGCAGGTCCCGCAGCAGGGGATGCTCCCGAGTCGGGATCGCCCGGACCTCGTGGCCGGGCCCGGCATGGCGAGCGATGAGCACGTCCTCGGCGTAGGCCACCGCTTCGTGCAGCTCGGTGAAGTGGCGGACCCGTTTGGCCGGGTCCGGGTCCAGCTCGACCACCGTCGCCGACGGGTCCACCAGAATCGCCTCGACCCCACCGGCCCGCAGCTGCTCGCGGGCCGCGAGCATCAGCCGCCGGGTGATCGCGGCCGTCTCGTCGACGCCCCGGACGTCGAGCACGACGACGTCGAGCCCGTCGGCCTCGTCGGTCAGCCGGCGGATCACCGATTCGGCCCCGGCGAACAACAGGTCGCCGTGCAGCTCGTACACCCGGGCCCGTCGGCCGACCCGCAGCAGCAGGTCGTGTTCGACCGGGCTGCGGCGCCGCCGGGACGGCCGGTCGACGACGTCGTACGACGCCCGGACCGCGGACCGGGCGGCCCGGCTGACGTGCAGGAAGTGCAGCTCGAGGTCCTTGGACAGTCGGCGGCAGGCGGCAACGCCGCGCACGCTGTTGCCGTGCGCGTCCAGCCGCGGCGAGAACACCGCCAGGCCCAACTGGCCGGGCAGCACCGCGAGAATGCCGCCGCCGACGCCGCTCTTGGCCGGCAGCCCGACCTCGGTCACCCAGTCGCCGGCCGCGTTGTACATGCCACAGGTGGTCATCACCGACAGCACCCGCTCGTTCGTCGCCGGGTCGAGGACCCGGTCGCCGGTCAGCGGGTGCACGCCGCTGTCGGCCAGCGTCGCGGCCATCAGGCTCAGGTCGCGGCAGTCCACCTCGATGCTGCACTGCCGGAAGTACACGCCCAGGGTGGTGTTCGGGTCCTCCTCGAGGATCCCGTACTCGCGCAGCAGGTAGCCGATGGCCCGGTTGCGATTGCCGGTGCGGTCCTCGGACTCGTACATGGACTCGTCCAGGCCCAGGTCGCGGCCGGCGAACCGGGAGTAGAACTGCCGGATCCGTTCGAACCGTTCGTCGACGTCGTCCCCGAGCACCAGGGAGGCCGAGGTGATCGCCCCGGCGTTGATCATCGGGTTGCGCGGCCGCTCGGTGACCGGGTCGAGGCTGATCTCGTTGAACGGCTCGCCCGAGGGTTCCACGTCGACCTTCTTGGCCACGACGTCCTGGCCCCGGTCGGTCAGCGCCAGCGCGTAGGTGAACGGCTTGGAGATCGACTGGATGGCAAAGCGTTTGCGACTGTCCCCGGCCTCGTACACGTAACCGTCGCTGGTGGCCAGGCAGATGGCGAACGAGTCCGGGTCGACCACCGCCAGCTCGGGGATGTAGTCGGCGACCGATCCGGCCCGCTCCCCCGTCAAGTCCCGGTAGAGCCCGTCGATGTAGTCCTGGACCAGCGATTTCATGTGATGCTCCTCGTCCCGCGCGCCCGCCCGACTCCGGCCCCGAATCCCCACTTCGAGTTGATCATGGCAATCTCTGTCACAACGACGGCGTGTCGTCGGCGTGTCGCGCAGCGAACGCCATGATCAACTTGGGTTGGCGGTGGGGGCCCAACCGGCCAACCGGCGCCGGCTCTCGAACCGCCGGTGCCCGCCGGTGATCGGGTCGTCGAACTCGATGCGTTTGGCCAGGAGCTGGAGCGGGTCGGAGTAGTCCTGCCGGTCGGTGTCCAGCAGGGTCGGGTAGAAGTTGTCCCCGACGATCGGCAGGCCGATGGCGTTCATGTGCAGCCGGAGCTGGTGCACCTTGCCGGTCGCCGGGTGCAGGCCGTACAGGCCGCGGTCACCGCGGACGGCGAGCAGTTCGACCCGGCTGCGCGCGTTCGGCTCGCCCGGGACCTGGTGCGCGGTCGGCGTTCCCCGGTACTTGACGATCCGGGATTCGACGACGGTCGGCAGGTCCACGTCCGGCCGGTACGGCGCGACCGCCTCGTAGTACTTGGTGACCCTCCGCTTGGCGAACATCGTCTGGTACGCGCCGCGGTTCGCCGGCCGCAGCGAGAACACCAGCACGCCGGCGGTGACGCGGTCCAACCGGTGGATCGGGCTGAGGTCGGGCAGGTCCAGGTCACGGCGCAGCCGGACGAGCGCCGACTCGACCACATGCAGCCCGCGGGGCATGGTGGCCAGGAAGTGCGGCTTGTCCACCACCAGCAGATCGTCGTCCCGGTGCAGGATCTCGATCTCGAACGGCACCCGCGGTTCGGGCGCCGGGTCCCGGTACATGAACACCCACTGCTGCCCCGCGAACGGCGTGGCCGGGTCGATCACCCGGCCGTCGCCGTCGACGACCTCGCCGGCCTCGACCTTCTCCCGCACCCGTTCGGCGTCCCCGGCGAACCGGTCCAGCAGGTACTCCAGGACGGTCGACGGACCCTCGTCGGGCAGCCGGATGCGGCTCGGGTTGAGCCCGTCACGGACCGGCAGCGGGGCCTTGCGCACGCCGGACACCCTATGACGGCCCCGAACAATCCGGCTCCTGCGTCGCTGCACTACCTCCACGGCCGTCCACCGGTGTTCAATGGTGGCCTTGCACGCTCGGCCAACTCCAGGCGTCCGGTCGGCCGGACTACCGTTGCGGGGCATGTCGCCCGCACGAGCTCGTCGTCCGAAGCAACCGGCCGAAATCCGGCACGACGTCGAGCTGACCAATCTGGACGCGCCCCTGGCCGACGGCGCCGAGACCAAACGAGAACTCGTCGACTATCTGGATGCCGTCGCGGACCGGATCGTTCCGGTGCTGACGGGCCGGCCGCTGTCGGTGGTGCGGGTGCGGCCGGGGCAGCCACCGTTCATGCAGAAGAACCTGCCCAAGTACACGCCGGAATGGGTGCGCACCACGAACGTGTGGGCGTACGCGTCGCACCGCGAGATCCGTTACGCGCTGTGTGACGACCGGCGCACCCTGCTGTGGTTCGCCAACCAGCGGGCCGTCGAGTACCACGTCACTCTGCTTCCGGCGGACGGTTCCCACCCGAATTTCGTGGTGCTCGACCTCGACCCGCCGCCCGGTGCGGAGTTCGACGCGGTGATCGCCAGTGCGCACCTGGTCCGGGCCGCGCTGGACGAGCTGGGGCTGGCCGGGGCGGTGAAAACCAGCGGGTCCAAGGGCGTGCACATCTTCGTCCCGCTGGTGGACGGGGCCGAGCCCGAGGCGGCGGCCGCGGCGACCCGGGCGATCGCGGCGCGCGCGGCCCGGCTCGATCCGGCCGTCGCGACGACCGCCTACATCGTGCAGGACCGGGAGGGGAAGGTGTTCATCGACGCGACCCGAGCCGGCGGCGCCACGGTGGTTGCCGCCTACAGCCCACGCCTGCGTCCGGGCGTGCCGGTCTCGTTCCCGCTGCCCTGGGCCGACCTCGACCACGCCCACCCGTCCGACTTCACCATCGGCAACGCGGCCGGCCTGCTGGGATCGGCCGATCCGTGGCGGGAGCTGATGCCGGCGCCGCAGCACCTGCCGGATTCGCTGGTCGAGGAGGGCCGGGCCATTCCGGTGGCCCGGGTCGCGGCGATGCACGAGGGCAAGCGCCGGGCCCGCGCCCGCCGCGCGGCCGAACCCGGCGAGGAGTCGGGCCCTTCCGGTGACGCCTGACCGCGCGGATCAACCACCGCCGGCGCGGACGAAACCGCCCCGAATGTGACGCCAGGGCAGCACGTTGCCGATTTCGGCCGCGCGGGCACGGTTGATCCGCGCGGGGTCAGCGTTTGCGGCCGAGGATCAGGTAGCCGATGGGGCCGAACGGCTGCACGAAGAACGCGATCTTCCACAGCCAGCGCGGCCCGTTCACCTGCCCGTCGGTCCGTTCGCGCAGGTCACGGGCGGCAATGGTGGTGATCACGGCCTCCACTGCGGCCAGGGTGACCACCCCGACCTTGGCCTGGGTGCTGAGCTCGGACCACTTGCGCTTCGCCATCGGCCCAGTCTAGGAATCGGTCGGCGTGTTGGTCCGAACCGGGGCGGGATGCTCCGGTTTGCCTTCCCACCCGGGCGGCGCGGTCTCGGGATGCGTCTCGAACGCCTCGGCCGACAGGTACCGCTGCATCGCCCGCTCGTGCCGACTGACTCCACCGCTGCGTTCGGCCGCCGCTCGCGCCGCCTCGCGGCTGATCCGCTGTTCCTCGTTGGTGGTCATCGCGCCGCTCCTCCGCTGGCCGGGACCCGTTGTCCAGGTCCGCATCGTCGCATCGCCCGCCCGGGCCCTCCAGAGGCGAAAGTCCCTGGTGCCCGGCCCGGTTCGACCGGCGACCACCGGGGACGGCCGGACGGCGAGATCCGCCCAGGGCGAACAGCCCCGCGGACCCCCGGGTCCGCGGGCGTAGCGTCGAATTCGTGACGACCACCGCACCCACCGATCTGCCCGCTGATCGTCCGGGGACCGTCGGGGAACTCCGCGCCTCGGGCCATCGCCTGCGCGGCGTCCGGCAGGAGCTCCGGGAGAACCTGTTGACCGCGCTGCGCGCCGAGCACGACCCCTGGCCCGGCATCGTCGGCTTCGACACCACGGTGCTGCCGCAGCTGGAACGGGCACTGCTGGCCGGCCACGACATCGTCCTGCTGGGTGAACGCGGGCAGGGCAAGACCCGGCTGCTGCGCACCCTGCCGCTGCTGCTGGACGAATGGACCCCCGTCATCGAGGGCTCCGACCTGGGCGAGCACCCGTACCAACCGATCACCCCGGAGTCGGTCCGGCGGGCCGCCGACCTCGGCGACGACCTGCCGGTCGCCTGGCGGCACCGGTCCCAGCGGTACACCGAGAAGCTGGCCACCCCGGACACCGCCGTGGCCGACCTGATCGGCGACGTCGACCCGGTCAAGGTCGCGCAGGGCCGGTCGCTGGGCGACCCGGAGACCATTCACTACGGCCTGGTGCCGCGCGCCCACCGCGGCATCGTGGCCATCAACGAGCTGCCCGACCTGGCCGAACGGATCCAGGTGTCGCTGCTGAACGTGATGGAGGAACGGGACATCCAGGTCCGCGGGTACACGCTGCGGCTGCCGCTGGACGTGCTGCTGGTGGCTTCGGCCAACCCCGAGGACTACACCAACCGCGGCCGCATCATCACCCCGCTCAAGGACCGGTTCGGCGCGGAGATCCGCACCCACTACCCCCTGGAGCTGGCCGACGAGGTGGCGGTCATCGCCCAGGAGGCGGACCTGGTGGCGGCCGTGCCCGACCATCTGCTGGAGATCCTGGCCCGGTTCACCCGGCTGCTGCGCGAATCGTCCGCGATCGACCAGGGCTCCGGCGTCTCCGCCCGCTTCTCGGTCGCCGCGGCGGAGACCGTCGCCGCCGCGGCGCTGCGCCGGGCCGCCCTGGTCCGCGAGAGCACCGCCACCGCACGGCCGGTCGACCTGCTGTCGGTGCCGTCGGTGCTCCGCGGCAAACTCGAGTTCGCCGCCGGCGAGGAGGGCCGGGAGGACGAGGTTCTCGAGCATCTGCTGCGCCGGGCCACCGCGGACACCGCCCGCCGGGCGCTGCGCGGGGTGGATCTGACCTCGCTGGCCGAGGCCGTGACCCAGACCCCGGTCCGCACCGGCGATCTGGTGCCGGCCGCCACCCTCGTCGCTTCGTTGCCGTCCGCCCGGGCCGCCACCCGCACCCTTACCGAAGTGGCGAACCGGTTGGGCGCCAACGGCACCGAGGATCCCGGCCCGATGGCCTCGGCCGCCGAGCTCGCGTTGGAACTGCTGTTCCTGACCCGGAAGCTGGCCAAGAGCACCGATGACGACACCGTCCAGTACGGCTGACCGGTGAGACGCCGCTACTCCTACGGCCCCTACGACGGGGGGCCGGACCCGCTCGCGCCGCCGTTCGATGTGCGGGAGGCGATCGACCGGCTCGGCGCCGACGTGCTCGACGGCAGCTCGCCGCGGCAGGCGCTGCGCGAGCTGCTCCGCCGCGGCCTGGGTGACCGTCGCGGCCTGGACGAGCTCAACCGGCAGTTGTGGCAGCGACGCCGGGACCTGCAGCGCAACAACCGGCTCGACGGAACCCTGCAGCAGGTGCGGGAACTGCTCGACCGGGCGCTGACCGCCGAGCGGCAGGCGTTGGCCCGGCAGGACTCCGACGACGCCCGGTTCAACGAGCTGCAGCTGGACGCGCTGCCCACCGACGCCGGTGGGGCCGTGCGAGAATTGGAGAACTACGACTGGCAGTCGCCCGACGGGCGCGAAGCCTACGAGCAGATCAAGGACCTGCTCGGCCGGGAAATGCTCGATCAGCGGTTCGCCGGCATGAAGCAGGCCCTGGAGAACGCCACATCCCAGGACGTGCAGGCGATCCGGGAGATGCTGGACGATCTCAACGACCTGCTGCAGGCGCACGCCCGGCTGGAGGACACCACCGAGCAGTTCAAGCAGTTCATGGACAAGCACGGGCACTACTTCCCGGAGAATCCACGCAGCACCGACGAGCTCATCGACGTGCTCGCCGCGAGATCCGCCGCCGCGCAACGCATGATGAACTCCCTGTCGGCCGACCAGCGGGCCGAACTGGCCGCGCTCACCGAGCAGGCGTTCGGCGACGCAAGGCTGGCGCAGTCGCTGTCCCAGCTCGACGGCATGCTGCAGCAGCTGCGGCCGGGCCAGGACTGGGACGGTTCCGGTCGGTTCCGCGGCGACAACCCGATGGGCATGGGCGAAGCCACCCGTGCCCTGGAGGAGCTCGGGCGGCTGGAATCACTCGGCGAGCAGTTGGCCCAGGGCTATCCGGGAGCCAGCCTCGACGACATCGACCTGGATCTGCTGCAGGAGGTGCTGGGCGAGCAGGCCCGGGTGGACGCGCGGGCGTTGGCCGAACTGGAACGCGAACTGCGCGAGCAGGGCATCCTGCAGCGGGCGGCCGACGGGTCGCTGCAGCTGTCGCCCAAGGCGCTGCGCCGCCTCGGGCAGACGGCGTTGGCCGACGTCGCCGACCGGATCGGGGGACGCACCGGCGAACGGGAGACCCGTCGCTCGGGGGCCGCCGGGGACGCGTCCGGGGCCACTCGGCCCTGGGAGTTCGGCGACACCGAACCCTGGTCGGTGCCGCGGACGCTCCTCAACGCCCAGGTGCGGCGGGCCGGTGGCGACCCCCGCGCGCTGGACGTCACCGACGTCGAGGTCGTCGAGACCGAACGCCGGGTCCGGGCGGCCGTCGCTTTGTGCGTCGACACGTCGTGGTCGATGGTGCAGGAGGGGCGGTGGGTGCCGATGAAGCGCACCGCGCTGGCCCTGCACCAGCTGATCTCCACCCGGTTCCGCGGCGACGACCTCGAGCTGATCACCTTCGGCCGGCACGCCTCGACCGTCGACCTGGGCGAGCTCGTCGGGCTGGAGGGCGCCTACGTGCAGGGCACCAACCTGCACCACGCCCTGATCCTGGCCGGTCGGCACCTGCGCCGGCACCCCGACGCCACCCCGGTCGTGCTGGTCGTCACCGACGGCGAACCCACCGCCCACCTGGAACCCGACGGCTCGCCGACGTTCTCGTACCCGCCGGCGCCGGAGACCGTGCACGCGACGATCGGCGAACTCGACCGGCTCACCGGACTGCGCGCCGCCGTCACCTTCTTCATCCTCGGTGACGATCCCCGGTTGGCGATGTTCACCGACAAGCTCGCCCGGCGCTGTGGCGGCCGGGTCGTCGCGCCCGACCTGGACGGGCTGGGCGCGTCGGTGGTGGCGGATTACCTCCGGCACCGGCGCTGATCCCGGGCCTACTTCCAGGCTTGCTTGATCGCGTCGGGGATCGACTCCAGGTAGACCCGCGGCGTGGTCGTGTTTCCCCGGATCGGCTTGACGTGCCACTTGGACGCGTTGGGATTGTCGGGGGTCGCGGGAACCGCGCCCAGGTGGAAATGAACGACGAAGGTGTTCACCTGATTGTTGCCCACGTAGATCCGGAGGCGGAGTTCGCTGGTGGTCCCGCCCGGCAGATCCTCCCAGTTGTCGGCACTGATGGTCAGATACCCGACGTCGAGCAACACGCCGACCGCTCGCACCCATGGCCCGAAGTTGGTGTCCCGGCCGTGCTTCACCAGGATCGCGTGGTGCACCAGCGACATCTGGCCGGGAGCCAGCACGGCCGGCAGGCCGGTCAGGAAGTCGGTGATGTCGTTGTGTTTCCAGTCCGCGGCGAAACACAGATTCATCACCTGGACGAGCAGCGGCACCGACTGGACACGGTTCACCGCGCCGCACAGGAACGTCATTGTCGGGATGTTCGTCATGTGAGCGGGAATGACCGACACCAGCCCGTGGATCTCGACGATCGTGCAGTCCTCGACCAGGTCGATCAGCGAGATCCGCTCCTGAGCGTCGACGAACCATTTCTCGAACTTCCCCAGTTCGACGGCGATCTGCGGCAGCTTGGTGTGGGTGCCGACCTTGGTCCGGCAACCGGCAAGGAAGGCGAGTCGGGGATCGGTGCCGGCAAACGAGACACATTGCGGCACCGGCAGCACCGTGACCATCCAGGCCAGGGCGGGGATCGGCGTCGCGATCAGGCGCCGGAGCGACGCCAGGTCCAACTGGTCGGCGAGCAGGAGGGTGTCGGTCCCGGGCGCTTGGGCGACGATGTGGACCACCTGTTCCGCGAGCGTGAAGTCGGCGGCCGTCGCCACGGTCTGGACCCCACCCGAACGCTTGCGGACCACGAACTCCAGCGCGGGCCGTGCCGCCGTGTGGTAGGCGACCGATCGGAAGTAGGCCACGTATTCTGCCTGCTTGGCCGCCTTGGCCGTCGGGCCCAGCACCGTGTCGGCTTCGCCATGTTTGGCCGCCGCTGCCTGTGTGATCAGTGCGACCGCCGGCGCCGCCAGGGCCGTCTGCTCGGCGAGAACGGCTGCGGCGACCTCCTGCTGCGCCTCCACGCCCTTCTTGCCTTCGTACATCCGCGCCCGCTTGCTGGACAGGCCCGCAACGACCCCGGCCTTGTGCTTGGCGACCTCGGCCGATGTCTGCTGTGCCGCCTGCTGGTCGATCGCCTTCTTACTGGCCGACACCTGGGCGGCCGCGTGTCCGGTGGCGGCGGCATCCACGGACTGGGCAAGTGCGGTCCGTGCGGGGTCGTACCCGAAGTCGGCGAGCAGCCCGATCAGTTTCGCGGCCGCGTCGACTGTCGGCGCACCCTGGATGATGCCGGCGACATGACCGAGGGCGACCGGGTCGTTGATCATCCTCGGCCGGTGGGCATCGAGCAGCAGGAGGGCGTCTTTGGTCAGCTCGACATCGGACAGAGTCGTCCTGACGACGATCTCGCCGAGCAACCGGACCCGTTTGGTCAGGTCCGGGTCGTTGCCCCAGGAGGCAACGGCGCACAGGTTGAAACATCGCAGCAACGCAGCCGCGCTGCCGACCGGGCCGATCAGTTCTCGGACGAGGGTCACCTTGGCGGGTGTGTGGCTCCCGACCGTGGGGCACGATGCCAACAAGTTCGCCAGGTCGCCGAGACCCAAGCCGATCAACAGAAATGCGAAGTCGTCGGCCGACCGCACTTCCTCGAGGAACGGATCGAATTCGCCGAGTCTGGATCCCAATGCGCCGAGTGCGGATGCGGGAATTTTCAGATGCCACCTGACCAGAAACTGCCAGCGGGGGTCAGTTCCGGCGAACGACAGGATGGCGGTTGCCGGGATCAGCTTCACCAGGTTCGGCAGGAAGTCGAGTGACCCCCTGATCAGTCGGGCGGCCACCTTCAGGTCCGGCGCCGTCGGACAGAACAGCGGTTGAACATCGGTCTCTCGGAGGACCCGCCGGCCCACCTCGCGGGCCAGGTCGATCGGATAGCCGGCCGTCAGCAGTACCTCCAGTGTGATACAGACCGAAGCATTCGCGAACAGCTCGTCGAACTGCTCCAACTTGTCGGCGAGCTGACGCAGGCGGGTATCGGCTGTCCGGCGGTGCGCACGGACCAGGAAGTCGAGGCGCTGGTCGGTCGCCCCGAACGCCAGGCAATCCTTTGACGACAGCTTGTCGGCGATGGCCACGAGTTCCGGGGCCGGGACAGCGACCAGCCGACCCAGGACGAGGGTGTCGCCCACATGGTGCAGCAGGAGCTTGGCGGTGCCCGGGGCGTTCACGACCATCCGGATCACCACGCCGGCAGTCGGCAGGTCATACCACCCGAGCAGCGTCTCGAATTGCTGCCCGGCGACGGGGTCATCCAGTACCTTGCGGTACTCGTCGAGATCGGCCAGCAGCTGCCCGATCTTCAGCGCGCCCACCGTCGGCAGAGACCGGCACAGAAAGCTCAGGGCCTGAGGTGTCTCCGCGAATCGCAGACACGGACCCAGACCGAGGATGAGGACCCGTGCCAGCTGATCGGTCGGCAGATTGATCAGCCGGGCCAGGGCGTTGAGGTGCGGGGCCTTTCGGGATTCCAGCTCGTTCCAGACGAGTTCGACTGCGCGATGATCGAACTGGGTCGGTGCCGGCAACTGGCACAGCGCGAGCAGTATCTGCAGCAATCGCGCCAACGGCTGGCGGTCCAGCTCCTTGACGAACTGGTACTCGTTCTGATTCCTGGTTCCGGGCACGTGGATCCCGTCGACCACCAGGGACTGGCGCGGCGCGGCTGCCGGTTGCGCCGCCTGCTGTCCACCGACCAGGTTGCCCACCGGAACCGGTGCCTGCTGGACCACGGCCACCGGCAGGGCTACCGATGCCGGCGTCGTCCCCGCTTGCGCGGCAGGCGCCGGCTCCTTCTCCAGCGGCCGGCTCAAGACGCCCCCTTGGCTGCGGCGGCGACCCGGGCGCCCCGGTCCGATGGCCTGCCGATCATCACCTCGACAGCGTCCCATCGTTGACGCGACAGGACCAGACAAACGTCGCTCGAGCCTGCAGCAGCGCCGGCGATGGCTTCAGGGTCACCGAACGGTCGGAGTCGACCGGATCGAGCCCGCCGGCGGGCCAGACCGCGCGATGATGGTCCGGTGACCGTCACGGACAACGACCTGCTGGCCGATCTGGAGGCGCTGCGGGTACCGCTGACCGCCTACGCCTACCGGATGCTCGGCGCGTCGACCGACTCCGACGACGCCGCCCAGGAGGCGATCCTGCGGGCCCACCGGCGACGGGACCAGTTCGACCCGGCCCGCGGGTCGTTGCGGACCTGGGTGTTCCGGATCGCCACCAACGTCTGCCTGGACCTGCTGCGCAGCGCCGCGCGCAGGGCGCTGTCGGTGGATCTCGGGCCGGCGTCGGCGGACGGTTCGACGCTCGGCGCGCCGCTGCCGTCGTACCGGTTCGTCGAGCCGATGCCCAGCTCTCGGTTGCTGTCGGCGACCGACCCCGCCGAGCTC
>Ga0247820_10001997_pt1 | contig 11521 bp, 9 predicted proteins | sample 13C_Glucose_Day1_2_FD_192480 | JGI IMG/M metagenome (GOLD analysis project Ga0247820, IMG submission 192480) | Soil microbial communities from agricultural site in Penn Yan, New York, United States - 13C_Glucose_Day14 | ecosystem: Environmental > Terrestrial > Soil > Agricultural land | place...
CCTCATCTGCACCCGATCGATTCCGTCAGGATGCGGCTGCCGTTCACCGTCGCCGACTACGTCGATTTCTATGCCAGCGAATGGCACGCCACCGCGGTCGGCCGGATGTTCCGTCCCGACGCGGACCCGTTGCCGCCCAACTGGAAACACCTGCCCATTGGCTATCACGGACGGGCCGGCAGCGTGGTCGTTTCGGGCACGCCGATCGTCCGGCCGGGCGGGCAGGCCCGGCTGCCGGGCGCGGCTCCGACGTTCGGCCCGACCCGGAAGCTCGATCTGGAGGCGGAGGTCGCCTTCCTGGTCGGCGCCGGCTCGTCGCCGGGCACACCGGTGCCGGCGGAAGCGTTCACTCGGCACGTGTTCGGCATCTGCCTGGTCAACGACTGGAGCGCGCGGGACGTCCAGGCCTGGGAGTACCGGCCGCTCGGCCCTATGCTCGGAAAATCCTTCGCCACCTCGATCAGCGCTTGGATCACCCCGCTCGCCGCGCTGGCCGCCGCCCGCGTCGACCCGCCGCCGCGCACCCATCGGCTGCTGCCCTATCTGGCCGAGAGCTCCGGCCTGCCCTGGGGTCTGGACCTGCTGTTGACCGTCGCGGTCAACGGAACCGTGGTCAGCCGGCCACCGTTCAGCGCCATGTACTGGACCGGCCCGCAGCTGATCGCGCACCTGACCAGCAACGGCGCCGCGCTGCGCACCGGTGACCTGCTGGCCTCCGGCACGGTGTCCGGCCCGGCGCCCGACCAGGCCGGGTCGCTGCTCGAGCTCTCGGCCGACGGCACCCGGCCGGTGGCGGTGGCCGGTGGACCCCGCACGTTCCTGCTCGACGGCGATGTCGTCACGATCGCCGCGACCGCGCCGTCCACCGCGGGCGGCCGGTTGACCCTGGGCGAGGTGACCGGCACGGTGGCGCCTGCCCCGGCCTGACCGGGCCGGGCCGGTCACAGGTTCCCGCGGGCCGCCTGCTCCCGCTCGATCGACTCGAACAGCGCCTTGAAGTTGCCCTTGCCGAAGCCGAGCGAGCCGTGCCGCTCGATGATCTCGAAGAAGATGGTGGGCCGGTCGCCCAGCGGCTTGGTGAAGATCTGCAGCAGGTAGCCGTCCTCGTCGCGGTCGACCAGGATCCGGCGCTTGCGCAGCTCGGCCACCGGCACCCGGACCGGCCCGATGCGGGCGGCCAGGTCCGGGTCGTCATAGTAGGCGTCCGGGGTGTCCAAGAACTGCACCCCGCGTTCGCGGAGAGTGTCGACGGTGCGCAGGATGTCGCCGGTGGCCAGCGCCAGGTGCTGGCAGCCCGGTCCGGCGTGGAACTCCAGGTACTCGTCGATCTGCGACTTGCGCTTGCCGACGGCCGGCTCGTTCAGCGGGAATTTTACCCGGTGGTTGCCGTTGGCGACCACCTTGCTCATCAGCGCCGAGTACTCGGTGGCGATGTCGTCGCCGACGAACTCGGCCATGTTGACGAAACCCATGACCCGGTTGTAGAAGTCGACCCATTCGTTCATGCGACCGAGTTCGACGTTGCCGACGGCGTGGTCGAGCGCCTGGAACAGCCGCCGCGGCGCGCCAACCGCACCCTGCCGGGCCGGGCCGGCGGACCGGTAACCGGGCAGGTACGGGCCGCTGTAGCGGCGCCGGTCGATCAGCGTGTGCCGGACATGACCGTAGGTGGCGATGGCCGCACTGCGCACGGTGCCGTGCTCGTCGGTCTCGTCGTGCGGCTCGACCAGGATGCGAGCACCCTGCCGGCGAGCCTGCTCGATGCAGCGGTCGACGTCGCCGACCTCCATCGCCAGATCGACCACCGCATCGCCGTGATCGCGGTGCACGTCCAGCAGGGGGCTGTCCGGCGCGACCCCGCCGGTCAGCACGAACCGGACCGAGCCGGATTTGAGAACGTACGAGACATCGCCCCGGTGACCGGTTTCCGGTCCGCGGAAGGCGATGAGGTCCATGTCCCACACCGCCTGGAAGTACTGGGCGGACTGGGTCGCGTTGCCACAGACGAACACCACCGCGTCCATGCCGATCACCGGGAACGGGTCGTCGGTGACGTCGTGGTCGACCAGGCCGACCAGGTCGCGCAGGGCGTCGTCGGTGGGCTCGTCGGCGTCGATCCGCCCTCGCCGGCCGGGCAGGGCGCCGGCCGTCGCCTCGGTCATGATCGTCATCGAATCCGCCTTCGCGTCGTTGCGGTCGTGGATTCAGGCCATGATGGCCACGACCGGTGCGGGTGAGCAATACTGGGCTTGCCGGGACGACATGATGCGCAATTTGTCGCCACTGATGGCTGATTTGCTGGGCAATCTGTTCACCGTTGGGAGGGTGTGGATGACCATCGACCGGCTGGACGCGCAGATCCTGGAACTGTTCGCCGCCGAACCCAGGGTCGGCGTGCTGGAGGCCGCCCGACGGATCGGCGTCGCGCGCAACACCATCCAGGCCAGGCTGGACCGGATGCAGCGCAGCGGGGTGATCGCCGACCTGGCCCCGACGGTCGATCCGGCCGCTCTCGGCTTCCCGGTGACCGCGTTCGTCACGGTGGAGATCGCGCAGGGCCGCGGCCGGCGGGACGTCGTCGACCATCTGGCGTCCATTCCCGAGGTGATCGAGGTGCACACCATCACCGGTGCGGCCGACCTGTTGGCGCAGGTGGTGTCGCGGGACAACGCCGACCTGCAGCGGGTCATCGACGACGTGGTGCGCGACCCCGCGGTGGTGCGGGCGTCGACGTCGATCGCCCTGGACACCCCGGTTCGGCACCGCACCGGGCCGCTGGTCCGCAGCATCGGCGGGCTGACGGCATGATGGTGACGATGCCGACCGAGTGCCTGCCCGCGCGGTGCCAGTGGGATGCGTGGGCCGATCAACGATGCCGCCGGGTGTGGGGGTAGCCGACGATGCCGGAGCTCTCCCGCCCCGCCCTGGTGGTCCTCATCGGACCGGCCGGTTCCGGCAAGACCACCTGGGCCCGCACCCATTTCGCGGGCAACGAGGTCGTCTCCGCGGACGCGCTGCGCGCATCGGTGGGCAGCGGTGAGGCCGACTTGGACGCCTCGGTGGACGCATTCGCGGTGCTGGATGTGATTGTCGCGGCCCGGCTGCGGCGCAAGCTGACCACGGTCGTCGACACCCTCGGACTGGACGCTCCGCGGCGGCGGGTGGTGGTCGAACTGGCCCGGACGGCCGGACTCGGCTGCGTCGCGGTGGTCTTCACGACCGCCCTGGACGTCTGCCGCGCCCGGAACCGGACCCGGGACCGGCCGGTGCCCGCGCCGGCGTTGCGCTCCCAGCACCGCCGGACGGCCGAGATCGACCTGACGGAGCACGGGTTCGACCGGATCCTGACGGTCGACACGGCGCCGGAACCCGCCGCGCCGGCATCCGCCGCGCCGGCATCCGCGACCGCCGCGTCGTCGCCCCGGGCACGGCCGGGTCTGCGGTTCGGCCTGCAGGTCTCCGCGTTCCCGTGGGGCACCGACCCGCGCGGCTGGCTGCGTGACGTTGCCGTGGCCGCCGAGCAGGCCGGGTTTGCGGCGCTGTCCGTCATGGACCACCTGCTGCAGATCCCCCAGGTCGGCCGGGCCTGGGACCCCATCCCCGAGGCGTACGTGACGCTCGGGTTCCTAGCCGGGGTGACCGAACGGATCGACCTCGGGCCGCTGGTGACCCCGGTGACGTTCCGGTCGGTGCCGCTGCTGGCGAAAATGCTGGCCACCCTGGACGCGGTGGCTCCGGGCCGGGTGTTCTGCGGCCTCGGCGCCGGGTGGTTCGACCGCGAGCACGCCGCGTACGGCCTGCCCGGCACCGCTTTCGCCGGTGACGCCTTCCCGCCGGCGCGGGCGCGCCTCGACGCCGTCGAGGAGACCATCGGCGTTCTCCGCGCGTTCTGGGGGGCGGGCACCAAGCCGCACGGGCGGTATCCAGAGACCACCTGCTACCCGCGGCCGGGCCCCATCCCGATTCTGGTCGGTGGCGGCGGGCGGCGCACGCTGCGGATCGCCGCCACCCTGGCCGACGGGTGCAACCTGCCGTCCACGGCCGATCTGGACCGCAAGCTGACGGCGTTCCGGGCCCATGCGGCGGCTGCAGGGCGCCCGCTCGACGAGCTCCGCATCACCGTGCTCGACGTGCCGATCGTCGGCGCCGACCCGGACGAGGTCGCCCGGCTGGTCGAACGGCACCGCGGCCGCAGCAAGGCCGGTGCCTACGCCGCGGCGCACCACGCCGGCACCCCGGAGGCCCACGTCGCCCGGTACCGGCAGCTGGCCGAGCAGGGGGTGGACACCGTGTTCGTCAGCCTGCCGAACCTGGCCGGTCCGGCGCAGGTCGACGAGTTGGCCGGGATCGTCGCCGCCTTCCGTTGAACCCGCCAGTTCCCGCACCGCAGCAAATTGGTCGAACCGATACAGCGATTGGTTCCCGAACTGGTAGACTGCGGCCACAGTCGAACTTCCACGGAGCGGTGTTCCAATGACGGCAGAGGCTTTCGCGGGTGTGGCCGCATCCATTTCGGAAAGTATTGCGGCGGGGGATTTCTCGGACGGTCGGTTGCCGACCGAGCGGGAACTGGCTGAGCAATACCGCGTCTCGCGCAGCGGCATCCGGAAGGTGCTGGCGGCCATCGAGCGTGACGGACTGATTGTCCGCAGTGTCGGTCGCGGCACTTTCGTCGCCGGGAGCTCGTCGGAGTTGTTCTCGGAGAACCAGCTGGACGACATCAGCCCGGCCGACATGAACGACGCACGGTTGCTCTTCGAGCCGGCCGTCGCCGAGCGCGCCGCCGTGCAGGCCACCGCCACCGACCTCGCCGAGATCGCCCGGTGTCTGGAGCAGAGCGAGAAGGCCGACCGGAAGACCTTCGACTTCTGGGACGCCAGCCTCCACATGAGCATCGCCAAGGCGACCCATAACGACTTCGTCGTACTGACGTATCAGGCGCTCAATTCCGTCCGGCAGTCCGAGGCCTGGAGCCACGTCAAGCAGTTCGCGATGGTTCCCCAGCGGCTGGAGGTGTCGATGGCCGCGCATCGCCGGATCGCCGAGAGCATCGCCCGGCGCGACGGTCTGGCGGCCCGGGCGGCCATGCAGGAGCACATCGAGCAGGTCGGGCGATATATCGCCAACCGGGATTGACCGCGGGGGGCCGGGCGATCACCGGCCCGGCCCGGTGTCAACTCTGCTCGGCGATCCGCAGCCGTGAGGTGCGTGTGAACGCGCGCACCTCGTCGCTCAACCCGGCCAGCGCCTGACCCAGGTGCCCGGTGTCCACGCCGACCGCGACGAATCCGGCGCCCCGGTCGAACCAGGTCGCGGCCTGCTGCGCGGTGGCCGCGAAGATTCCGGCCGCCACGCCGGCGTCCAGGGCACGACGGATGGTCCCCGTCGCCGCCTGGGTGACCGCCGGATGCTCGATCTCACCCGGCACCCCCAGCGAATGGGACAGATCGACCGGACCGAGGAACACCCCGTCCAGGTCGGGCAGCTCCAGGATCCGGTCGGCCGCCCGCAGACCACCCTCCCCCTCGATCATCAGCAGGACGGCCGCTTCGTCGTTCGCCCGGTCGAACCACTGCGGTGCGAATCCGTACCCGCCGGCGCGCACCCACGGGTTCGCGCCGCGGGTCCCGGCCGGTGCGAACCGGGCCGCCTGCACCGCCCGCCGCGCCTGGGCCAGTGAACCGATCTGCGGCACCAGGACTCCCGCCGCCCCGGCATCGAGGGCGGCACCGATGAGGGCGGCGTCGTTGCTGCGGACCCGGACGATCGGGAAGATGCCGCCGGCGCGGGCGGCCAGGATCAGGGCCGGCAGCGACCCGGTCCCATAGCTGCCGTGCTCGGTATCCAGGATGATCCCGTCGAAGCCGGCGACGGCGGCCAGCTCGATGACCTCCACCGCGGGAATGATGGAGAAAAGGGCGAGGAACGGCTCGGATTCCCGCAATCGGTGCCGCAGGTTACGGGTCACGGGCTTGTCAGGCGCCGGCTCGACGAGCTCGGGCCGGGTCATCGCACCGCTCCGGCCACCGACGCCGGGTTCAGCACCGGAGTCGCCTCGTCGGGCAGCGTGACGCCGTAGGCCCGCAGCGCCGATTCCCGGAAGATTGACCGCAGGTCGGCCTCGTCAACGGGCCCGATCGCCTCGAGCATGTGCTCGCCGAACTCCGCGTAGGACACCCACATCCCCTCGACCGGGAAGTTGCTGCCGAAAATGCACCGCTGCGCACCGAACAGCTCCAGGGCGGTCTGCACGATCGGCCGGTAATGCTCCACCGAGGACGCCCGCCGGAATGTGCCGAGGCCGGTGAGCTTGCAGAACACGTTGGGGTTGTCGGCCAACCGGGCCAGCCCGTCCTGCCAGATCGCCACCGTGGCCGGATCGGTGGAATCGAGCATGCCGGCGTGATTGAGGATGAAGCGGGTGTCCGGGAATGCCCGCACCATCTTGGCCGCGCCGGCCAGCTGGCTGGGGAACACCTGCAGGTCGAATGGGAAACCTCGCTCGCTCAGCACCGTCAGGCCGCGCCGCCAGTCGGCGTCGTCGAACAGGTCCGGCACCGGAACGTAGGCGTACGACGGGGTGCGGTGCCAGTGCACCTGGTGCCGCACCCCGACCACTCGGGGCAGCCGGCGGTACTCGTCGAGCAGGTCGGCCAGGTCCGGCGAACGCAGGTCGGCGAACGCCACCAGCGCGTTCGGCAGCCCGGCGCGGGCACCGACGCCGTTGACCCACCGGGCCTCGTCCAACGCCCGGGCCGGTGCCCAGTTCGCCTGCATGTAGATGGACGCGACGACGCCGAACGCCGCGCTGTCGGCTATGAACTCGTCGATGAGGTAGTCCCGGCGGATCGGCTCGTACGGTCCGAAGATCCGCGGCTTGGGCTCGGCCGCGAGCCAGGGCACGTCCTGCTGACGCCAGATGTGGTGATGGGCGTCGACGACGCCGAACGAGAGCTGGACCATGGTCGTTGCCTTTCTGCGGTGGGAATGGGGCCGACGGTGCGGCTCGCATGGGGTGGGGCACTGTCGGTCGATCACGAGAATAACCAATAGTCAGTATTGGTTGCACCAATATAGACCCGCTGATCCTCCTGTCAAGGGCCAGGACCGTCGGTGAGGCGCTCGAGCGGCGCTGGATCGCCACTGCTGTAACCAATCGGATTGATGGGTTGCGCCAATAGGCACCTCTGGTCTAGCGTCATGGCATCGCGGCAGTCGCCGCACCATCCCGACTCTCCCAGGAGCAGACAATGCGACTCGTCAACACCATCGACACGACCGGATCCCGGCGGATCGGCTTCGTGGTCGGTGACGAGGTGGTCGATCCCTCCGCCACCTCCGTCGGTTCCAAGGCCGAGAACCAGGCGTTGTTCAGCGACAGCGTCAGCTTTATCCGTTCCGGCGAGTTGGGCCGCCAGCTGGCCGATCTCGCGATCGAGTCGGGCGAGGGGCGCAGCCCACTGGCCGCGGGCCGGCTGACGTCACCGATCCTGCCGTCGACGATCCTGTGCAGCGGAAGCAATTACCTGGCCCACAACGCCGAGAAGGTGGCCGCGCCGATCAGCGGCAAGGAGCCCGAGTTCTTCGTGATGACCGCGGACAGCGTCATCGGTCCCGACGAGTCGATCGTCTACGACCCGGAACTGACCACCAAGCTGGACTGCGAGACCGAGCTGGCGATCGTGATCGGTCGGGCGGGCCGGCACATCCCGGTCGAGCAGGCTCTCGACCACGTCTTCGGGTACACCGTCGCCAACGACGTCACCGCGCGCGACCGCCAGGTGCGCCGCACCCCGGAGGGCTTCACCTGGTACGACACCGGGCGAGGCAAGGCGTTTGACACCAGCGCACCGCTCGGTCCGGCCATCGTGACGGCCGACGAGATCGGCGACCCGCAGACGTTGCACCTCCGGACCCGGATCAACGGCGAGCTGCGACAGTCCAGCCCCACGTCCGACATGATCTGGAGCTGCGCCGATCTCGTGCACTTCTTCTCGATCAACTTCACGCTGCGGCCGGGCATGGTCATCCTGACCGGAACGCCGGCCGGCACCGCCTGGTCGACCGACACCGAACTGGGTGGGAGATGGCAGGGCCAGGACGGCCTGGTCGCCGCCACCCGCTACTGCCTGCCCGGTGACGTCGTCGAGAACGAGATCGACCGCATCGGCGTGCTCCGGAACACCGTCGTCCACGTCTGACACCCCGAACGTCCACTCGCGGGATACTCACCTTCCAGCCGATCGAAAGAGACCTCGATGAAGACCACACTGAAGTGGCACGTCGCCATCGGCGGCTTCCTCGTGTATATGTTCGACGCCGTCGAGATCAGCATCCTGGCGATCTCCCTGCCCAGCATCCGGCAATCCACCGGGATCAGCCTGTTCCAAGGTGGCCTGCTGGCCACGGTCAGCTGGCTGGGCATCGCCGTCAGCGGCCTCGCGATGGGCATCATCGCCGACACCTACGGCCGGCGGCGCGCCCTGCTCATCTCGCTGCTGGTGTTCGGGGCAGCGACCGCCGCCTTCGCGTTCGCCGGCGGCTCCTACGAGATGATGCTGGCGCTGCGCTTCGTCGGGGGACTGGGGCTCGGCGGCGTCTGGGCCATTCTCGCGGCGTACGTCGCCGAGACCTGGCCCGCGCAGTCCCGGAGCCGGGTCACCCTCGGGGTGCTCAGTTCCTACCCGGTCGGCGCGGCCCTGGCCGCCGCCGTCGGCGGCTTCTTCCTGCCCGACTGGCAATCGGTCTTCCTGTGGTGCGGCGTGGCCGTCGTCGTGCCGCTGCTGTACGTCTTCTTCCTCATCCCCGAATCTCCCGAATGGCAGGAGTCGGTGGGCCGCCGCCGTTCCGGAGCCGACCGATCGGGCAAACCACCCTCCGCCCCGGTCAAGGAGATCTTCAAGGGAGATCTGCTGCGTCAGACCATCTTCGGCACTCTGGCTGCCTCGTTCGCGCTGTTCGCCTACATCGCGTTGCTCACCTGGTTGCCCAGCTATCTGAGCTCGGATCGCGGCCTGACGCTGGAGCAGACGTCGCGCTACATCGTGCTGTTCAACGTTGGCATCTTCGCCTCCTATTTCATCTTCGGTGTCGTCGCCGACAAGGTGGGCGAGCGCACCGCGTTGATCGTGTCGTTGACCGGGGTGGCGACAATGCTGGTCGTCTACAGCCTGGCCACCAACGCCGTCGTGCTGCTGTGGCTCAGCCCGATCATGGGCCTGTTCATCGTGTTCTCCGGACTGCTCGGGTCGTACTTCAGCCGGATCTACCCGGTGCACATCCGGACCACCGGGGCCGGATTCTGCTTCAACGTGGGGCGCGGCGTGGCCGCGTTCTCACCCCTGCTCACCGCGGGAATCGCGACCGGCTACGGGTTCTCGACGATGTTGGTGGTCTGTGCGGCGATCTTCGGCCTCGCTGTGGCCGCCGTGCTGTGCCTGCCCCGACGCACCGGCCGCGACCGGCCCGCGACCGCCGACCTGAGCGCCGAGGGCGCTCAGGCCTGACCATCCGTCCCGGTCCGGACCGGTCGGTGATCCGCCGACCGGCCCGGTCCGTCCCTGTCCCGAAAGGACCAACCATGCCGTTGCCGGCCGCCCCACCGAAAGACCCGAGCTCGCCGTTCGCCTCGATGCGCGGACACCACACCGCCATCCGTTACCCCGACTTCGAAGCCGCCCGGTCCTTCTGGGTGGACACACTGGACTGGCGCGTGCTGCAGACCTGGCCGTACGGGGACCTCACCCTGGCCTACGTCCTGCCTCCGGACCAGGACGACTACCGCCTGGAGATCCTCGCCGGACCCGGCGCGACCGCCGGACCGATCCACGCCGACGTCGACGCCAGTCTGGTCGCCGGGGGTCTGAATCACGTGTGTCTGTCGGTCGATGACGTCGATGCGACCCTGCGAGCACTGCGCGAGCGGGGCGTCGACGTGGTGAACCCGCCGTTCGAGATCGACGACATCAGCGCCCGGCTCGCATTCTTCCGCGATCCCTGGGGCAACATGTTCGAGCTGTCGGAGCGGCTCGCCCCACCGGCGTGACCCACGCGTCGGCGGCCTGGCCGCAGGCACCCCTTTCCCGCGCGGATCAACTACGCCGGCGCGGCTCAACTCACACCGAATGGGACCGATGAGACGGTTGTCAACCACTTCATCCGCGCAGGCATCCACACCGGTTCCGGTGGACAACTGCGCGGATAAAGTAACCCCGAATGTGACGAGAGTGCCTCGAGTCAACGACTTCGGCCGCGCCTGCGTAGTTGATCCGCGCGGGAAGGGGTCAGCGGGGGCGGCGGACGCGGGCGACGGCCCAGTCCGGCTGGTCGGACAGGCGCACCTGACCGTCCGCGTCGAAGATCAGGAAGGCGTCGAAGGTGCGGGCGAAGGCGCGGTCGTGGGTGACCGCGACGACCGTGCCGTCGAACGCGTCAAGGGCCTGTTCGAGGGCCTCGGCCGAGTGCAGGTCAAGGTTGTCGGTAGGTTCGTCGAGCAGCAGCAGGGTGGCGCCGGACAGCTCCAGCAGCAGGATCTGCAGCCGGGCCTGCTGGCCGCCGGACAGCGTCGCGAACTGCTGCTCGGACGAGCGGGCCAGCCCGTACCGGTCCAGCACACGGGCCGCCTGTTCCCGACCCATCCCGCTGCGGTGCTCGTCGCCGCGGTGCAGGATGTCCAGCAGCGTGCGGCCCTGCCATTCGGTGTGCCCATGGGTCTGCCGGAAGTAACCGGGCCGCACCCGCGAGCCGAGCACCACCGCCCCGGTGTGCGGCACCGGGTCGATCGGCTCGTCGGAGACCGGGCGGTGCGCCACGTCGGGGTCGGAACCGCCGGCCGCGAGCAGCCGCAGGAAATGGGACTTGCCCGATCCGTTCGACCCCAGCACGGCGACCCGGTCGCCGTAGTGCACCTCCAGATCGAACGGCCGCATCAACCCGGTCAGCTCCAGCCGCCGGCAGACCAGCGCCCGTTTCGCCGTCCGGCCGCCGGACAGTCGCATCGAAACCCGTTGCTGGTGCGGCACTGCCAGCGGTGGGCCGGCCAGTTCGAACTTGGCCAGCCGGGTCTGGGCGGCCTGGTAGCGGGACGCCAGACCGTCGTTGAAGGCGGCCTTCGTCTTGTACATCAGCACCAGCGCCTTGAGCTTGGCGTGCTCCTCGTCCCACCGCCGGCGCAGTTCCTCCAGCCGGGAGTTCCGGTCGTCCCGGGCCTGGTGGTAGGTCGCGAACGATCCGCCGTGCACCCAGGCGATCGCCCCGGCGGCCCCCGGTTCGAGGGTGACGATGCGGCGGGCGGCGTTGGCCAGCAGCTCCCGGTCGTGCGAGATGAGCAGCACGGCCTTGGTCGTCGCCGCCAGCCGCTGTTCGAGCCACTGCTTGCCGGGCACGTCCAGGTAGTTGTCCGGCTCGTCCAACAGCAGCACCTCGGCCGGCCCACCGAGCAGCAGTTCCAGCACCAAACGCTTCTGCTCGCCGCCCGACAGGCTGGTCACCGAGCGGTACTTCGCCCGGTCGTAGGCAACGC
>Ga0247820_10001998_pt1 | contig 11520 bp, 8 predicted proteins | sample 13C_Glucose_Day1_2_FD_192480 | JGI IMG/M metagenome (GOLD analysis project Ga0247820, IMG submission 192480) | Soil microbial communities from agricultural site in Penn Yan, New York, United States - 13C_Glucose_Day14 | ecosystem: Environmental > Terrestrial > Soil > Agricultural land | place...
GTCCGCCCCCGCCGCCCCGCCGCGCGGCCCGGACGACCCCCACGGCAAGGAGTCCTGATGCGCATCTTCGACCCCCACATCCACATGACGTCGCGCACCACCGACGACTACGAGGCCATGTACGCCGCGGGCGTCCGCGCCGTCGTCGAACCCGCCTTCTGGCTCGGCCAGCCCCGTACCTCCCCGGCCTCCTTCCTGGACTACTTCGACTCCCTCCTCGGCTGGGAACCCTTCCGCGCCGCCCAGTACGGCATCGCCCACCACTGCACGCTCGCCCTCAACCCCAAGGAGGCCAACGACCCTCGCTGCACCCCCGTCCTCGACGCGCTGCCCCGGTATCTCGTCAAGGACAACGTGGTGGCCGTCGGCGAGATCGGCTACGACTCCATGACCCCCGCCGAGGACACCGCGCTCGCCGCCCAGCTGCAGCTCGCCGCCGATCACGGCCTGCCCGCGATGGTGCACACCCCGCACCGCGACAAGCTCGCCGGCCTGCGCCGCACCCTCGACGTCGTCCGCGAGTCCGCCCTGCCCGCCGACCGGGTCCTGGTCGACCACCTCAACGAGACCACCGTCGAGGAGGCCAAGGACAGCGGCGCCTGGCTCGGCTTCTCCGTCTATCCCGACACCAAGATGGACGAGACCAGGATGGTCGCCCTGCTGCGTGAGTACGGCCCGGAGCGGGTCCTCGTGAACTCCGCGGCCGACTGGGGCAGAAGCGATCCGCTCAAGACCCGCAAGGTCGGCGACCTGATGCTCGCCGAGGGCTTCACGGAGGACGACGTGGACCGGGTGCTGTGGCGCAACCCCGTCGCCTTCTACGGGCTCAGCGGACGGCTGGAACTCGACGTCACCCCGTCCGGCGCCACCCACGAGGGCAACTCCATCCTGCGCGGCGGGGCGTGAGCGATGCGCTTCCGCCACCCCGACGGCTCCACCGTCCACCTCGCCTACTGCACCAACGTCCACCCCGCCGAGACCCTCGACGGCGTCCTCGCCCAGCTCCGCGACCACTGCGAGCCGGTCCGCCGCCGACTCGGCCGGGACAGGCTCGGCATCGGCCTGTGGCTCGCCAAGGACGCCGCCCACGCCCTGGTCACCGACCCGTCCGCGCTGCGCGGACTGCGCTGCGAACTCGACCGGCGCGGCCTCGAGGTCGTCACCCTCAACGGATTCCCCTACGAGGGCTTCGGCGCGGAGGAGGTCAAGTACCGCGTCTACACCCCGGACTGGGCCGACCCCGAGCGCCTGGAACACACCACCTCCCTGGCCCGCGTCCTCGCCGGGCTGCTCCCCGACGACGTCACCGACGGCAGCATCTCCACCCTGCCCCTCGCCTGGCGCACCGCCTGCGACGAGCGGCGCGCGGAGACCGCACGCACCGCCCTGCGCACCCTCGCCGAACGCCTCGACGCCCTCCAGGAACTGACCGGACGCTCCATCCGCGTCGCCCTGGAACCGGAACCCGGCTGCGTCGTCGAGACCACCCGGGACGCCATCGCCCCGCTCACCGCGATCGCCCACGACCGCGTCGGCATCTGCGTCGACACCTGCCACCTCGCCACCTCCTTCGAGGACCCGCACACCGCCCTGGACGACCTCACCCGGGCCGGGGTGCCCGTGGTCAAGTCCCAGCTCTCCGCCGCCCTGCACGCCGAACAACCCCACCTCCCCGAGGTCCGCGAGGCCCTGGCCGCGTTCGCCGAACCCCGCTTCCTGCACCAGACCCGGACGTCCACCGCCGCGGGACTGCGCGGCACCGACGACCTCGACGAGGCGCTGTCCGGCGACGCCCTGCCCGACGCCGGCCCCTGGCGCGCCCACTTCCACGTCCCGCTGCACGCGGCCCCCGCCGCGCCCCTCACCTCCACCCTGCCCGTCCTGAAGTCCGTCCTGACCCGGCTCGTCGGCGGCCCGCACCCGCTCACCCGCCACCTCGAGGTCGAGACCTACACCTGGCAGGCGCTCCCGCCCGAGCTGCGCCCCCGCGGCCGCACCCAGCTCGCCGACGGCATCGCCGCCGAACTCACCCTGGCCCGCGACCTGCTGACGGACCTCGGCCTGAAGGAACTCCCATGAGCGCTCCCACCCCCCTTCTCGTCCTGGACGTCGTGGGCCTCACCCCCCGTCTCCTCGACCACATGCCGCACCTCAAGAGGCTCGGCCGGTCCGGCTCCCGCGCCCCGCTCGGCACCGTGCTGCCCGCCGTCACCTGCGCCGCCCAGTCCACCTTCCTCACCGGCACCATGCCCTCGGAGCACGGCATCGTGGGCAACGGCTGGTACTTCCGCGAACTCGGCGACGTACTGCTGTGGCGGCAGCACAACGGCCTCGTCGCCGGCGACAAGATCTGGGACGCCGCCCGCCGCGCCCACCCCGGCTACACCGTCGCCAACATCTGCTGGTGGTACGCCATGGGCGCCGACACCGACATCACCGTCACCCCCCGGCCGGTCTACTACGCCGACGGCCGCAAGGAACCCGACTGCTACACCCGGCCGCCGGCACTGCACGACGAACTCACCGAGGAACTCGGCACCTTCCCCCTCTTCCACTTCTGGGGCCCCGGCGCCGACCTGGTCTCCAGCCAGTGGATCATCGACGCCACCCGCCACATCATGCGCACCCGGCACCCGGACCTGACGCTCTGCTACCTCCCGCACCTCGACTACGACCTGCAGCGCTACGGCCCCGACGACCCGCGCTCCCTCCGGGCGGCCGCCGACCTCGACGCCGCCCTGGCCCCGCTCCTCGACGACGCCCGCGCCGAGGGCCGTACCGTCGTCGCCCTGTCCGAGTACGGCATCACCCGCGTGAACCGGCCCGTGGACATCAACCGCGCCCTGCGCCGCGCGGGCCTCCTCGAGGTGCACACCCAGGACGGCATGGAATACCTCGACCCGATGGCCTCCCGCGCCTTCGCGGTCGCCGACCACCAGCTCGCCCACGTCTACGTGCGCCGCCCCGAGGACCTCGACGCCACCCGCGCCGCCCTCGACGGACTGCCCGGCATCGACGTGCTCCTCGACGACGAGGGCAAGAAGAGCCACCACCTCGACCATCCCCGCGCCGGCGAACTCGTCGCCGTCGCCGAACCCGACGCCTGGTTCACCTACTACTACTGGCTCGACGACGACCGCGCTCCCGACTTCGCGCAGCTCGTCGAGATCCACCGCAAACCCGGCTACGACCCGGTCGAACTCTTCATGGACCCCCTCGACCCCTACGTCAAGGTCAAGGCGGCCACCGCACTGGCGCGCAAGAAGCTCGGCATGCGCTACCGCATGGCCGTCGTGCCCCTGGACGCCTCACCTATTCGGGGCAGCCACGGCCGCCTCCCCGCGAGCGACGACGACGGTCCGCTCCTCATCTGCTCCACCCCCCGCGCCGTCGGAGACCGCGTCGCGGCCACCGACGTGAAACAACTCCTGCTCCGGCTGGCCGGACTCGGCTGACGCACCACCCGGCGCGGCCCCACGAATCCGACTACCGAGAGTGAAACACACGGCACTGACAACGGCCGGTCCCGGCGGGACCGGAACCGGCCACGACCGAGAAGGCAGGCCACCCGTGACCCTGAACCCCGACCTCTCCCGCACCGAGGACACCACCGGCGGCGGCCCCGACGAGGGACTGCGCCGCACCCTCGGCGTGGACCGGCGCCGCTTCCTCAGCACCTGCACCGCCGTCGCCGCCGGGGCCGTCGCGGCCCCCGTCTTCGCCGCCGCCCCCGCCCTGGCCCAGGACCGCGGCAGAGACCACGGCCACGACCGCGGCGGACAGGTGCTCGTCCCGCCGCACAAGCGCGGCATCATCCTCTACACGGTCCGTGACGCCACCGCCCGCGACCCGCTCGCCAGCGACCTGCCCTCCGGCTTCCGCGAGGTGTTCAAGCAGCTGGCCCGGCACGGCTACCGCCAGGTGGAGTTCGCCGGTTACCGCCAGCACGCCAACGCGCCCGGCGGCGACAACCTGGAGACCGTGCAGGGCGCCAGGCTGCTGCGCTCCTGGCTCGACGAGCACGGCCTGCGCGCCCAGGGCAACCACGGCTTCATCCCGCCCTCCTGGCCGCTCACCACGGCGGACCTGGACACCTTCAAGAAGCATCTCGAGATCGCCAACATCCTCGGCATGGACCACATGGGCACCGGCGGCGACCCCACCGGCAGCTCCTACCGCGCCGACTGGGACGTGGCCGCCGACAAGTGGAACGCCCTGGGCGCCATCGCCCGCCGCGAGGGCATCAAGCTGTACACCCACAACCACGACAGCGCCTACGGCTTCCTCCTCGACGGAGGCCCGCTGGACGACCAGGGCCGGCCCACCCGCAGCTCCGGGATCCGGAAGCTGGAGTACTTCCTGAAGGTCACCGACCCGAAGCTCGTCTGGCTGGAGATGGACATCTTCTGGGCGCACGTCGCCCAGTACAAGTTCCACACGTACACCGCCCACGACGGCGCCAGCCGGAAGAGCGTCTTCGACCCGGCGGGCCTGGTCGCCCGCAACAACAAGCGCTACCCGCTGTTCCACGCCAAGGACGGCGTGGTCAGCACGACCAACGGCATGGGCTACGACATGGTGCCCTTCGGCACCGGCGTCATCGACTACACGACGTTCTTCTCGCGGGTCGGCCAGCGCAACTACCGCAACCCGATGGTCGAGGACGACAACTCGCCGAGCGCCACCGACCCCGCGCAGTCGCTGCGCGAGGCCAAGATCAGCTACGACAACATGGCGGCCCTGCGCAAGCGGCGCGGCTGACCCGGAACACGGACCGGGCGGCCCCTCCCATGCCGCGGGAGGGGCCGCCCGGTCCGTGCGGCGGGGGAGGGCTTCGCCGGATCATCCCTCGCCGAGCGGGCGGGGGTTGGGCGTGACGCGCCTGTCCCGGTCACGTCCCGGTGGCCGCAGGAACAGCGCCACGATCCCGGCGAAGATCGAGATGCAGCCCGCCAGGGTGAAGGCGCCGTTGTAGCCCCAGGCGCCGACGACCACGGCCCCCATGCCCGCGCCCAGCCCGGAGACGAGCTTGGAGCTGTACACCATCCCGTAGTTGGTGGCGTTGTTGTTCTCGCCGAAGTAGTCCGCCGTCAGCGCCGCGAACATCGGGAAGATGGCCCCGCCGCCGAAGCCGGAGACGGCGGAGAAGAACAGGAACAGCGGCAGGTTCCCGATCTCGGCCGACCAGATGATGCCGAACTGGGCGAGGCCCAGGATCGCGCACACGTGGAGCAGGCACTGCTTGCGGCCGTAGAGGTCGGAGAGCCAGCCGATGACCCCGCGTCCGGTGCCGTTGACGATCGCCTTCAGCGACATCGCGGTGGCCACGACGCCCGCAGCGAAACCCGCCTCCTCACCGATGTCCACCTGGAAGGCGATGCCGAAGATGTTGACGCCCGAGGTACAGGCGAGACAGAACCACATCAGCGCCACCCGGCCGGTCCGCCAGGCCTCCATCGGGGAGTACTGCTTGGTGGCCGGGGGGTTCTTCTCCAGCGAACGCCGTGCCCGGGGGTCGTCCGGCGGGTTCAGCGGGTCGACGGAGGCCGGCCACCAGTTCTTCGGCGGGTCCCGGAAGTAGAAGCCGGCGAGAGCCACCGTCGCGGCGAGGAACACACCCGCCGAGACCAGCACCCAGCGGAAGTTGGAGCCGTCCATGTAGCCGTGGAAGATGAAGACGAACGGCACCGAACCGTAGGCGAAACCGCCGTTGACGAAGCCCGTCTTGCCGCCCCGGCGCTCCGGGTACCACTTGCCGACCATGTTGACGCAGGTCGCGTACACCATGCCGGCGCCCATGCCGCTGAACACGCCGAAGCCGATGAAGGCGACCGCGACGTTCGGCGCGTACGCCAGGGACAGATAGCCGAGCAGTGTGCCGACCGAGCCCAGCATCATCGCCCAGCGCGCGGGGAGTCTGCCGTTCTCCCGCAGCCGCCCCGCCGGGAAGGCGACCGCGGCCTGGCAGAAGATCCAGGCGGTCATCATCCAGTAGATGCTGCCGCTGGACCAGTTGTGGGCCTCGTGCAGCGTGCTCTCGGCGGACGCGAACGCGTACTCGGCGGAGGAGATGCCCATCATGCCGATCCAGGGCAGGATCACCATCCACTTGCGTTTGCGCCCCATGATGTCGATGTCGGACTCGCCCACGCGGTAGACGCGTCCGTTCCTGTCGGTCACCTCCCGGTGGACGGCGACCCGTGTGACATCGGTGGTTGTCATGTCGTTTGCACCCCTTGCGTCGAAAGTTCTGGCCAGCGCCCCCTGTCCAATGCCTTTCGTGTGCGCTCGGGACCCGGGGCCGGCCGACGCGCACCGCCGGCCGGCCCCCCGGTTCGCTCACCTCATGAACCGCCCCCCAGCACCCCGGCCGCGCGCGCCCAGCGGTACTTCGCGCCGAGCACGGCCACCGGCCTCTCGGTGGTGTACGGGTACGCCACGACACCGCGCTCGAAGAGGTACTGGCACGCCTCCTCGACCTCCACGTCCCCGGCGAGCGAGGCCACCACGGGCTTGGAGATCCCGCGTTCCCGGAACTCCGCCACCACCCGTGCGGTGAGCTCGGCGAACACCATGGGAGGAGTGACGATGGTGTGCCAGTAGCCGAGCACCAGCGCGTGGATGCGCGGGTCCTCCAGGCCCAGCCGGATCGTCGCCTCGTACGTCGACGGCGGCTCCCCGCCGGTGATGTCCACGGGGTTGCCCGCGGCCCCGAACGGCGGGATGAACTCCCGGAACGCCGCGTCCAGATCGGGCGGGATCTCCATCAGCGACAGCCCGTTGTCGGTCACCGCGTCCGACAGCAGCACCCCGCTGCCGCCGGCCCCGGTGATGATCACGACGTTGTCGCCCCGCGGAGCGGGCAGCACCGGCAACGCGCGCGCGTACTCCAGCATGTCGTGCAGACCGGGCGCCCGGATGACGCCCGCCTGCCGCAGGATGTCGTCGTACACGGCGTCGTCGCCCGCCAGCGCCCCGGTGTGCGAGCCCGCGGCCTTCGCGCCCGCCGCCGTACGCCCGGCCTTCAGCACCACGACCGGCTTCTTCGGCACGGTCGCCCGTGCCGCCTCGACGAAGGCGCGCCCGTCCTTGAGGTCCTCCAGGTGCATCGCGATGCACTCGGTGTGCGGGTCCTCCCCGAACCAGGTCAGCAGGTCGTCCTCGTCCAGGTCCGACTTGTTGCCGAGCCCGACGATCGCCGACACACCCGTCTTCGTGGTGCGCGCGAAGCCCAGGATGGCCATCCCGATGCCGCCCGACTGACTGGTCAGCGCGACCGGTCCCTTGACGTCGTACGGCGTGCAGAACGTGGCGCACAGGTCCTGCCAGGTCGAGTAGTAGCCGTAGATGTTGGGCCCGAGCAGCCGCACGCCGTGCCGCTCGGCGATCGCCACGATCTCCTCCTGGAGCCCGTGCTCGCCGGTCTCCGCGAACCCGGAGGGGATCAGCACGGCGTTCGGGATCCTCTTGCGTCCCACCTCTTCGAGTGCCGAGGCCACGAACTTGGCGGGGATCGCGAAGACCGCCACATCCACCTCACCGGGAACGTCGGTGACACTCTTGTACGCCTTGCGGCCCAAGATGTCATCGGCCCGCGGGTTCACCGGGTGGATCTCCCCGGCGAAACCGCCGTCGACGAGGTTGCGCATCACCGAGTTGCCGATCTTGCCGGACTCGTTGGACGCGCCGATCACCGCCACCGAACGCGGCTGCATCAGCCGGCGCATCGAGGCGAGGATCTCCTCGCGCGAGTAGCGCCGCCGCTCCTTCGGCGTGCCGGTGGAGAGGATCACGCGGATGTCGGCGGCGACCGCGCCGTCCGCCGTGGCGATCACCGGGTTGAGGTCCACCTCGGCGATCTCCGGGAAGTCGGTGACGAGTGCGGAGACCCGGCGGATCTGCTCGGCCACCGCCCACCGGTCCACGCCCGCCCGGCCCCGCACGCCGCGCAGGACCTCCGCCGACCGGATGGAGTCCAGCATCGACAGCGCCTCGTCGGCCTCCACCGGCGCCAGCCGGAAGGTGACGTCCTTGAGCACCTCGACGAGCACCCCGCCGAGCCCGAACGCCACGACCTTCCCGAACGTCGGGTCGGTGACCGCGCCGACGATGACCTCCTGCCCCTCCGGCAGCAACTCCTGCACCTGCACCCCGTCGATCCGGGCGTCCGGGGCGTACGCGCGCGCGTTCCCGACGATGCGGCAGAACGCCGCCCGTACCTCCGCGGCGCCCTCCACTCCGACGACCACACCGCCGGCGTCGGTCTTGTGCAGGATGTCCGGCGACACGATCTTCATCACCACCGGCCCGCCGAACCGCGCCGCGCACGCCACGGCCTCGTCGACGTCCGTCGCCAGCTCCTCACCGGGTACGGAGATCCCGTACGCGTCGGCGATCACCTTGCCCTCGGGCGCGGTGAGCGCGGTGCGCCCCTCGGCGCGCACCGAGTCCAGCAGCGCACGCACCCGCGGCGCCCGGTCCTCTGCCATCACGTCAGATCACTCCGTTCGACTTGAGCAGGCGCAGCTCCTCGTCACCGAGGCCGAGTTCGCCGACGTACACCTCTTCGTTGTGCTCGCCCAGCAGCGGGGAACTGCGCACGTCCACGGGGGAGTCGGAGAGCTTCAGCGGGCTGCCGACGGTGACGAACTCGCCGCGCTCGGGGTGCGGGACGGTGACCACCATCCCGTTGTCGGCCAGCGAGCGGTCCTCGATGATCTCCCTGGTCGACAGGATCGGCCCGCACGGGATGTTGTGCGCGTTCAGCCGCTCCAGCACCTCCCACTTGGGCAGGGTCGAGGACCACTCCTCGATCAGCTGGAACATCTTGTTCAGCTGGGGCAGCCGCGCCTCCGGCGTCGCCCACTCGGGGTCCTCGGCCAGCTCCGGCCGGCCGATCAGCTCGCTCAGCGGCTTCCAGCCGACGGGCTGCACGATGACGTACACGTAGTCGTTGGGCCCGCCCGGCGCGCACTTGACCGCCCAGCCGGGCTGCCCGCCGCCGGAGGCGTTCCCGGAGCGGGGGACCTCGTCGCCGAAGTCCTCGTTGGGGTATTCGGCGAGCGGACCGTGGGCCAGCCTTTGTTGGTCGCGCAGCTTCACCCGGCAGAGGTTGAGCACCGCGTGCTGCATGGCCACGTTCACCCGCTGCCCGCGCCCGGTGCGCTCCCGCTGCAGCAGGGCGGCGAGGATGCCGGCCACCGCGTGCACACCCGTGCCCGAGTCCCCGATCTGGGCGCCCGTCGCCAGCGGCGGCCCGTCCTCGAAGCCGGTGGTCGACATCGACCCGCCCATGGCCTGCGCGACGACCTCGTACGCCTTGAACCCGGTGTACGGGCCGTCCCCGAAGCCCTTGATGGAGGCGTAGACGATCCGCGGGTTGATCTCCCGGACGCGGTCCCAGGTGAAGCCCATCCGGTCGATGGCGCCCGGCCCGAAGTTCTCGACCATGACGTCCGAGCGCCGGATCAGCTCGGTGAGGATCTCCTTGCCGCGCTCGGTCTTGGTGTTCAGGGTGATGCTCCGCTTGTTGCAGTTGAGCATCGTGAAGTAGAGGGAGTCGACGTCCGGCAGGTCGCGCAGCTGCTTGCGCGTGATGTCGCCGGTGGGCGCCTCCAGTTTGACGACGTCCGCGCCGAGCCAGGCCAGCAGTTGCGTCGCGGAGGGCCCGGACTGGACGTGCGTCATGTCCAGGACGCGGATGCCCTCAAGTGCCTTGGGGGTCATGGCGTGCACCTCACTTGTACATGGTCTGGTTCATGGTTCCGGGGGCGTACGCGTCGGGGTCCACCCAGACGTTGACCAGCGACGGCTTGCCGGACTCGCGCGCCCGGCGCAGCGCGGGGCCGATGTCGGCGGGGTCGCGGACCTCCTCGCCGTGGCCGCCCAGCATCCGCGCGAACTCGTCGTAGCGGACGTCGCCGAGGGTGTTGCCGACCCGCTCGCGTTCCTTGCCGTACTTGGCGGCCTGCCCGTAACGGATCTGGTTCATCGAGGAGTTGTTGCCGACGATGCCGACGAAGGGCAGGTCGTAGCGGACCAGGGTCTCGAAGTCCCAGCCGGTGAGGGAGAAGGCGCCGTCGCCGAAGAGCGCGACGACCTCCTTGTCGGGCCGGGCCTGCTTGGCGGCGAGCACGAACGGCACGCCGACGCCGAGGGTGCCCAGCGGTCCCGGATCCATCCAGTGGCCGGGCGACTTTGGCTGCACGACCTGCCCGGAGAAGGTGACGATGTCGCCGCCGTCCCCGATGTAGACCGAGTCCTCGGTGAGGAAGTCGTTGATCTCGCTGACCAGCCGGTAGGGGTGGATGGGGGAGGCGTCCGACCGCAGCTGCGGCAGCCGCTTGTCCAGGGCGGTCTGCTCGGCGGCGCGCAGCTCGTCCAGCCACTCCTTGCGCCGGGACGCGCCGCCGTTCACCCGTCCGGAGGCCGCCTCGGTCACCGACCTCAGCACCAGTCCCGCGTCGCCCACGACGCCGAGGTCGATGTCGCGGTTCTTGCCGACCGTGCGGTAGTCGAGGTCGATCTGCACGACGGTGGCGTCGGGGGAGAGGCGCTTGCCGTAGCCCATGCGGAAGTCGAAGGGCGTACCGACGATCACGATGACGTCGGCGTGGGAGAAGGCGTACCGGCGGGACAGCTGGAAGTGGTGCGGGTCGCCGGGCGGGAGCGTGCCGCGCCCCGCTCCGTTCATGTACGCGGGGATGTTGAGCGTGCGCACCAGCTCGACGGCGGCCTCGGTGCCCCGCGTCGTCCACACCTGACTGCCGAGCAGGATGGCCGGCCTCTCGGCGTGCACCAGCAGGTCCGCCAGCTTCTCGATCGCCTCGGGGTCGCCGGCCGAGCGGGTCGAGGCCCGGTAGGCGCCCTCCCGCGGCACGCGCGCCTTCGACGCCGGCACCTTGGCGTCCAGCACGTCGCGCGGGATCTCCAGGAAGGAGGGTCCGGGAGCGCCGTGGTAGCACTCGCGGAAGGCCATCGACACCATGTCCGCCGCGCGCGCCGTGTCGGGCACGGTCGCCGCGAACTTGGTGATGGGGCTCATCATGTCGACGTGCGGCAGGTCCTGCAGGGACCCCATCTTGTGCTGGGTGAGCGCTCCCTGACCGCCGATCAGCAGCATCGGGGACTCCGCGCGGAAGGCGTTGGCGACTCCGGTGACGGCGTCGGTGGTCCCCGGACCGGCGGTGACGACGGCGCAGCCGGGCTTGCCGGTGAGCCGCGCGTAACCGTCGGCGGCGTGCGCGGCCACCTGTTCGTGCCGTACGTCGACCACCTCGATGCCCTCGTCGACGCAGCCGTCGTAGATGTCGATGATGTGGCCGCCGCACAGCGTGTAGATGCGGTCGACGCCCTCGGCCTTGAGTGCCTTGGCGACGAGATGACCGCCGGAGATGACGTCCTGGGTGTCGTCGGGCATGGCGAAGTCCTTGTCCCTTCCTAGGGGGCGGGGAACGCTCTCGCGGTACATTGCATACAGTCGACGAATACTGTATGAAGCTTGTTATCCCGCATCCGATG
>Ga0247820_10001999_pt1 | contig 11520 bp, 8 predicted proteins | sample 13C_Glucose_Day1_2_FD_192480 | JGI IMG/M metagenome (GOLD analysis project Ga0247820, IMG submission 192480) | Soil microbial communities from agricultural site in Penn Yan, New York, United States - 13C_Glucose_Day14 | ecosystem: Environmental > Terrestrial > Soil > Agricultural land | place...
TTCCTCCGCCGCGGCGAGCAGGGCATCGGCAGAGAAGCCCGGCAGCAGCCGCACCGGCCAGGGCGGGCGCCGCTGCCCCACCTGCACGACCTGCGCCTTCTCCCCGAAGCGGGCCTTGATCTCCGAGGATGCCTCGCCGAGCCGGTCGGCGAGGCCAAGGTCCACCGCCTGCCGCCCGGTCCAGAAGCGGCCGGTGAACAGCTCCTCCCCCGCCTTCAGCTTCCCGTCGCGGCGCGTGCGGACCCAGGCCTTGAAGGTCTCGTGCAGCTCGGCGAGCAGCCCCTGCAGCCGTTCCAGGTCCTCCGGCCGCTCCGGGCGGAAGGGGTCGAGGAAGCTCTTCTCGGTCCCCGCGGTGTGCAGGCGGCGCTCCACGCCCCAGCGGGACAGCGCCTCGGACAGGCCGAAGCTGGAGCTGATCACGCCGATCGAGCCGAGGATGGAGGCCGGGTCGGCCACGATCTCGTCCGCCGCACAGGCAAGCCAGTAGCCGCCCGAGGCCGCCGCATCCTCGACGCAGGCGATGACCGGCACCTGCTTCTCGTCTGCCAGGCGCCGGATGCGCTGCGCGACCAGGCTGGACTGCACGGGAGAGCCGCCGGGCGAGTTGATTGACAGCACCACGCCCGCCAGGCGCTTCAGCCCGAAGGCGCGCTCGATGAGGGGCGTCGTAGAGGCGGCGGAGATGCCGGCGGGCGCGAAGCCGCCGGTGCGCGCGGCGATCAGCCCGGCAAGGCGCAGCACGGCCACGCGCGGCCGGCGGTCCAGGAAAGGAAGGTTCATACCTCAATAGATGCGCGCCCCGCGGCCGCGGGCAAGCGCCGGCCCGGGTTCCCGAGCCGCGCATGGCGGGCCATGCTCGCGGCGGAGGGATCTCATGGACAAGGCGCGTCGCGTCATCGTCGCCGGCGCCGGCCCCGCGGGGCTGGTCGCGGCTGCGTACCTGGCCGGAGAGGGGATCCCGGTGACGATCGTCGAGCAGGAGCGGGACCTGCCGGACGACCTTCGCGCCTCCACCTTCCACCCGCCGACGCTCGACATGCTGGGCCGCTTCCCGGGCGTGGTGGACCGGCTGATCGCGCAAGGGCTCATCTGCCCGACGTGGCAGTTCCGTGACCGCAAGGACGGCGTGATCGCCACCTTCGACATGGCGCGGCTGAAGGGCGACACGGCACATCCCTACCGCCTGCAATGCGAACAGTGGCGGCTGACACGCATGCTGCGCGACATCCTGGCGGAGAGCCCGGACGTCACCTTCCTCTACGACGCGAAGGCGACCGAGGTGGCGCAGGACGCGGACGGCGTGACGCTGACGGTCGAGCGACCGGACGGCAGCACGGAGAGGCTGCGCTGCGCCTACCTCATCGGCGCCGACGGCGCGCGGAGCGCGGTTCGCAAGTCGCTCGGAATCGCCTTCGACGGGATGACCATCCCCGAGACCTACCTGACCCTCTCCACGACCTTCCCCTTCCACGAGGCCATCCCCTATCTGGCGCCGATCGCCTACATCTCCGACCCTGAGGAATGGTTCGTGCTGCTGCGCGCCGCCGGGCTCTGGCGCGTGCTGCTTCCGACCGCGCCGGAGGAAGCGGCGGATGAGGCGCGCATGCTCGCCCCCGCGCGCATCGAGAAGCGGATGCAGGGCGTCTGGCCGAATCCGGGCGGCTACGAGATCCGCCACCGCACCGCCTATCGCGTGCATGAGCGCGTGGCCGAGAGCTACGTCGCCGGCCGCGCCTTCCTCGCCGGGGATGCGGCGCACATCAACAACCCGCTCGGCGGGATGGGGATGAACGGCGGCGTGCACGATGCCTTCAACCTGGCGGAGAAGCTGGCGCAGGTCTGGCGTGGCGCCGATCCGTCGCTGATGGCCCGCTATTCGCGGCAGCGGCGCAAGGTGGCGCTGGACGTCGTGCAGGCGCAGGCGCTCAGGAACCGGCAATTGCTGAACCAGCGCGACCCCGCGGTCCGCAAGGCCCACCATGACGAGCTGCGCGCGATCGTCGCCGATCCGGCGAAGCATCACGCCTATCTGCTGCGCAGCTCGATGATCCAGTCGCTGCGTGACCTGGAGAACGTGCCGTGAGCGGTCACCCCGAGGCGGACATCTATCACCGGCAGGGCATGGGAAAGCGCGCCGGCATGGGCGAGCGCCCGGCGCTCGTGATCGTGGACTTCGTGGTCGGCTTCGCCGATCCGGCGCATTTCGGCGGCGGCAACATCGGCCCGGCCATCGAGCAGGCGACGAGGCTGCTTGCCTTCGCGCGCCACAAGGGCTGGCCCGTCGCGCATACCCGCGTCGTCTATGCCGATGACGGCGCGGATGCCGGCGTTTTCACGCTGAAGGCGCCCTCGCTGCTCAAGCTGACCGAGGCGAACCCTCTTTCGCAGATCGTGCCGGAGCTGGCGCCGGCGCGGGGCGAGCATGTCGTGCGAAAGCAGGGCGCTTCCGCCTTCTTCGGCACGTCGCTTGCCGCCTGGCTGACGCAACGGCGCGCGGACACGGTGGTGGTGGCGGGCTGCACGACTTCGGGCTGCGTTCGGGCAACGGTGGTGGATGCCATGCAGCACAATTTCCGCACCATCGTCGCGACGGATTGCGTCGGCGACCGCGCCCTCGGCCCGCATGAGGCGAACCTCTTCGACATGGGCCAGAAATATGCGGACCTGATGACGCACGCGGAGATCGAGGCCGCAATCGGCCAGATTTGAGCCGGCGATTCACGCCCTGTCGTGCCCACCTTCGGTGTGCACGCTCAGGCCGATCGCAGGCTAGCGGATGAGCGGCGCGCGCGCCTGCCGCGACGCCACGACCGGCGGGCGCGGCTCCGCCGGCAGGTGCCAGCCAGGCGCGAGCACCCAGACGCCGTCGAAGCGGCCGAGCAGGTCGCGGGCGGGATCGAAGCCGCGGCGCGCGGCGGCGAGCGTTTCCTCCGACCCGAGCGCGTAGAAGGTGTCCGGCTCGAAGCGGCCTTCGGCGAGGCGCGAGGCGATCTCGGCGTTCAGCGCCGCCACCTTCGCCGGGTCGAGGCGGGCGAGATAGACGGCGTCCGTCGTCAGGCCGAACGTCGCGGCATAGACCGCGATCTCCTCCCAGTGCTTCGCCTGCATGCCTGTAGGCGTGAGGCGGACGCGGTCGTAGCGCCCGGTGGCCTCGGTCCAGAAGGGATCCTGCAGCCGCAGCGGGGCGACCGCCGGGCCGGCCGGGAAGTAATGGGCGAGCCGGGCGAATCCGGGCTGCATGTCGGCGAACTGCACCACCGCCAGGAGCGCGAGGATCACGCCGGCCCGCCGCGCGCCGAAGCCGCGGATCATGGCGACGACAGCTGCCAGCAGCAGCGCGTAGGCGAAGGGCCAGAGGAAGCGCTCGGAGGCGCGGAGCGCGTTCGCGTACTCCTGCACGGCTTCCGGCAGGCGGAACAGCTCGAACACATGCCCGCCGACGGAGACGCGATGGGTGATCGCGACCGCCAGCATCGCGGAGACGCCGAGCACCAGCGGCCAGCGCGCGCGCAGCCAGGGCCAGGGGCGGCGGAGCCAGGCGATGGCGCCGAGCAGGAGCGCCATCAGGACGCCGAGCCCGGCATAGGAATGGCCCGTCTCCCAATGGTCCGGCCCGGGCAGGTCGGGGAGCCAGCGTCCCCAGGGCGGTGGATCGAAGGAGGCGAGCAGGTCGAGCTGCATCTCGCCATAGGCGCCCCAGGTTCCGCCGTAACCGCCCGACAGCACGAAGAAGCCGGCGAGCCAGAGGCCCAGCACGCCCGCTCCAGGCGCCACCACCGCCTCCAGCGCGAGCGGCACGCCGCGCCGTTCGCGGCCCACCACGCGCGCCAGCCAGTCGCTGGCCCAGAGCCCCGCCACCATCGGCAGCAGGTAGGAGTGGATCAGCGCGGCGAGCAGCACCAGCCCCGCCCATTGCAGCAGCCGGAGCCAGGGCCGGGCACGCGTCAGGCAGAGATAGAGCCCCGCGAGCAGCAGGAAATGCGCCCCGAGCGCGAAGTGCCCGCCCAGCCGGTTCAGCATGGTCGGCGACAGCGCGAAGAGCGCCGCGGCGGCCAGCCGCGGCAGCGGGTGCGCCGTGAACAGCCCGACCAGCCGCCAGGCCACGAAGGCCTGCAACGCGCCGCAGGCGAACAGCCACATGCCCCAGTATTGCGAGACCTCGATGATTGGCCGCAGCGCCTTGAAGGCGAAGGCCAGAAGCGGGATCGAATCCGAGTAGAAGACGGAGGAGCCAATCTCGAGCCCCCAGTCCGGGTTCAGCCCGGGCGGCCAGGTCCAGGGGCTGCGGCTGAAGAAGGTGTAGCCGAGCCAGTATTGCACCGGATCGGGCCCGATGGTGCCGGTCAGCATCCAGCCGGTGTGGGAGGGCGGCAGCACATGCAGCCCGAAGGTCCAGGCGATCACCGCCAGGCCGATGGCGGCCGCGAGAGGCCCGCCCCAGTGCAGGCCGGGCGCCGCCGCGCCGTCCTTCGCCCGCCTGTCGCCCGGCGCCTCGCCCCGCATCCGCAGCCCGATCCCCTCCTGCACGGCGGAGAACGCCGGCGGATGGCGTGCGATCCCGGCATGCGGGTCGCCGCGCCGCCGGCATCACACTCGGGCCCCGGATGGCAGCCGATTGCGGCAGGAGGGAGGAGAAACCGTGTCGGCCCGCGACCGCAGGGCGGCCGGGGCCTTCACGTCCCCGCGCGGGTCAGACCACCTGGTTGAAGAGCGTTGCCTCGCCGCGCCGCAGCCGGCTGAGGTTCTCCTCCATCAGGTCGAGGACATTGTCCTCGTAGCGCCTGGTCTCGCCGCCGGTATGGGGCGTGATCAGCACGTTCGGCATCGCCCAGAGCGGGCTGTCGGCGGCCAGTGGCTCCTCCGCCGTCACGTCGAGGGCGGCCTCGCCGATCTGCCCGGACCGGAGGGCGGCGATCAGCGCCGCCTCGTCGCAGACCTTGCCGCGCGCGACGTTCACCAGCATGGCGCCGGGCTTCATGGCGGCGAAGGCGGCGGCGTCCATCAGGCCGCGCGTCTCCTCCGTCAGCGCGCAGGTCAGCGCCACGATGTCGGCCCGCGCGAGCTGCGCCTTGAGCGCCGACATTGGATGGATCTCGTCCGCGCCCTCCGCGCCGCGCGCCGGGTCGCGGCGCAGGCCGACGACATTCATGCCGAAGGCCTTGGCGAGCCGGGCGAGCCGCCCGCCGATGCGCCCGATGCCGACGACGAGCAGCGTCTTGCCGCCGAGCTCGTCCTCGCGCTGCGTCAGGTCGCCGATCATGCCGCGCCAATGGCGCTTCGCCTGGTTGTCGCGCCCTTCCGGGATCCGGCGCGCGAGGGCGAGGATCAGCGCGATCGCGTGCTCCGACACCGCATTCGCATTGGCGCCCTGCGCGGAGGCGAGGCGGATGCCGTGCTGGCGCAGCACCGCCGGGTCGTACTGGTCCACGCCGGCGCTGATGGACTGGATGAGCTTCAGCCGCCCCGCCTTCGCGGCCAGGTGGTTCCGCCAGAAGCCGGAGACCAGCAGAACATCGGCCTCGCCGATCCGCGCCTCGAGCTCGTCGAGGCTGCGCGCCTCGATGACCGGCAACGTGCCGCCGCGAGCGGCGTAGCGCTCAGCGAAGCGGTAGGCGACGTGGGCGAAGAGAAGGGTGGGGCGCTCTGGCAGCATCTCGATCTCCTGACGTAGCGGGACCAAAGCGCCGCGTGGCCGCCCTGGCAAGCTATGCCCGCGCCAGAAGCGCCCGCGCAAGCCTGTCGAATTCGCCGATGGTCAGCGTCTCGGCCCGTCGCGCGCCGTCGATGCCGGCGGCGGCCAGCAGGCCCTCCGCGTCGCCGAGCGGCTTTAGCGCGCCACGCAGCATCTTGCGGCGCTGGCCGAAGGCGGCCGCGGTCAGCCGCTCCATCGTGGCGAACAGCGCCGGCCCCGGATCCTCGGCGTGCGGCACCAGGCCGACCACCGCGGACCAGACCTTGGGCGGCGGGCTGAAGGCGCCGGGGGGCAGGGCGAGGAGCAGCGTGCAGCGGCAGCGCCACTGCGCCAGCACGCCAAGCCGCCCATAGGCTTCCGTCCCCGGGGCGGCGGTGATGCGCTCCGCCACCTCCTGCTGGAACATCAGCGTCATGGATTCCAGCGCCGCCGCGCCGCGCAGCCAGCCGACCAGCATCGGCGTCGCGGCGTTGTAGGGCAGGTTGGCGGCGACCTTGCGAGGCGCGGGCAGGGCGGAAGCGGGGTCGACCCGCAGCGCATCCGCCTCCATCACCTCGAGCCGGCCGGGATGGGCGGCGGCGAGTTCCGCCAGGGCGGCGACCGCCCGACGGTCGAGTTCCACCGCCAGCACCTTCGCCGCCTTCGTGGCCAGCAGCGCACGGGTCAGGCCGCCGGGACCGGGCCCGACCTCCAGCACGAACCTGCCTTCCATCTCGCCCGCCGCGGCGGCGATCCGCGCGCAGATCGCGGGGTCGAGCAGGAAGTGCTGGCCGAGCGACTTCCGCGCATCCAGCCCGTGCCGCGCGATGGTCTCGCGCAGCGAGGGCAGGTCAGGGGGCACGGCGCCTGCGCGCCGTCATCAGCTCCGCATCTCGATCTGCGCGCGCCGGCGCAGGTCGCGCTGGGTCTGGCGCGAGAGCAGCTCGGCGCGGTCGCGCACGATCATGCCGCGGGCCACCTCGGGCGTCAGCTCCGCCTCGTTCCGCCGCTCGCGCGAGCAGACCATCACGACGACGATGCCGTCGGGCGCGATGATCGGCTGGCTGGCGCGGCCGACGGCCAGGCCGGAGATCAGGGTGCGGAGCTGGGGCGGGCTCAGCGTCTCCTGGCGCACCGGGCCCGGATCGACCGGGCGGTCGCTGCCCGTCGTGCGCGCCGCGGCCTCCATCGCCGCGCAGCTCCGCGCGTTGTCGGCCAGCGCGCGCGCGCGCTCGAGCTGCTGGACCTGCTGCGGCGTCGGCGCATCGGGGTTCAGCGTCGAGCTGAAGGGGAAGAAGACCTGGCGCATGCTGAGTATCGTCGCCTCGTCGCGCCCGACCTCGCGGCGCTGGCGCAGCGCCACGATCTGGAAGCCGCCCGGCACGCGGATCGCGCTGCTGATCGCGCCCGGCGGCATCTGCGTCACCACCCGCGCCACCTCGCTGTCCAGCCCCTCCGGGCCGACCCAGCCGAGGTCGCCGCCCTGCAGCGCGGTCTGCGACTGGCTGAACTGCGTGGCTGCCACCGGGAAGGGCACGCCGCTGCGGAGCTGGGAGATGATGTCGTCCACGAAGCGCCGCACCTCCGGCTCCTCCGCCGGGTCGTCCACGGGGATGAAGATCTCCGAGACGAGGAACTCGGGCTGGCCGGCGCGGGCACGCTGCGCGGCGATGAAGTCGTTGATCTCCGCCTCGGTCGGGTTGGCCTGGGAGCCGAGCAGCGCGCGGAGCAGACGCGCCCAGCCGATCTGCACGCGAAGCTGGTCGTAGAGCACGCGCGGCTCCACCCCGGCGCGGCGGAGCTGCGCGACGAGGCCGCCCGGGGGCAGGTTGTTCCGGCGCTCGATATCGGTGATGGCCCCGGCGATGTCCTCGTCCGTCACCGCGATGCGGCGGCGCTGGATCTCCTGCGTGCGTAGCCGCTCGTCCACCAGCAGGCGGGTGACCTGGGGGGTGAGCCGGTCAAGTGTCTGCGGCGAGACGGGCAGGCCGGCATTGATGGCGAAGAGCCGGCGGCGGCCCTCGACATCGGCCTTGGTCACGATGTCGCCGTTGACGACCGCGACGATGCGGTTCGTCTCCTGCGCCCCGGCGGGCGGGGCGGCGGGCGGCAGGCCGAGCAGGGCTGTGGCGAGCAGCAGGGCGCGGGCGAAGGGGCGCATGGCGCTCTCCTAGGCGGGCCGGGCGGCAGAGGGAAGGCCCTCGCCGGGCGTTGCGGCGATCATAGGGCCCGGATGCCGAAGTCGCCGATCGTCTTCAGGGTGACGCGGAACAGCAGGAGCGTGCTGCCGGGCGCCTCGCTCGTCGTGGCTGTGTCCTCCGCCCAGCGGCGGGCGAAGCGGGTCTCGAAGACGAAGCACTCATCTTCGTAGACGAGGCTGGCGCCGGCCGCCACCGGGCGTTCCAGCACGCGGTCGTATCGGCCGAATGCGCCGACGCGCCAGAAATCGGTGATCTTGAGCGTGCCGCCAGCACTGACCTCGTCCCGCTTGCGGATCAGCCCGCTGGGCGCCGGATCGGTGCCGAGATAGCCGGCGGTGAGGGAGAAGCGGCCGGCGAACAGCGTGCCCGAGACGTCCCAGAGCCGCTGCTCGCCCGTGTCGCCGTCAAGCCGGGTGCGGCCGAGCAGCTCGAACCACGGCACCGGGGCGATCCGCGCACGCGCCACCCAGTCGGATGCGCGGTCCTCCAGCCCGGAGCCAACGGGGAACTGCGCCTCCGTGCTGGCCCGGAAGCTGCGGCCGACGAGGCCCTCGACCTGGCCGCCATTGGGGAAGTACCAGGCGCCGCGCAGCGCGGCGTCCACCCGCGTGCCTCCCTCCTGCCGGTCGCGTCCGACGAAGCGGTTCAGCTCGAACAGCGTCGCGTCGGTGAATTCGAGATCGAGGCTGTCCTCCGGCGGGATGTCGAGCTGCCGGCCGGTGTTGGGGCCGGTGACGAGCTGCACCCTGGGCTCCAGCAACTGGCTGCCCCACTCGCCGGCGGACCGGACCAGTGGCCAGCGCAGATCCACCGCGGCGCGGACATTGCCGTTCGTCCAGCCGCCGTCGTCGCGCGCCGAGCCGAAGAACGGCCCCTGGTCGAAGTTGCTGACCCAGCCGGCGAGCAGGTCGGTGCGCGCGCGGATGGTCCAGATCTCGCCGAGATTGCCGATGATCGGCAGCTCATAGGCCGCGCGCGTGGCGGCACGCCGCGAATCGGTTCCGTCCTCGCGGAACAGCGAATAGGCCTGGGTATCGAGCGTCCAGCGCCCGCCGAGGTCGTCCGGAGCGAAGACCCATTCGGCATAGCCATAGGGCAGCACGAAGGGAATCTGCCCGGTGCCGGCACGCTGCACCAGGCTCTGGTAGAGCCGCGTGTCGAGGCGCGCATAGCCCTCGACGCCCCAGAAGCCCTCCAGGAAACCGGTGCTGGTGAGCGTCTGCGGGGAACCGTAGCGGTAGGCGCGCACATAGTCGCGCGAGGAGCCGCGGTTCAGCGCGAAGCCGGTGCGCCAGTTCTCGTCGATCGAGAAGTTCCCGCGCGAGAAGATGGTCCAGCCGACCCCCTTCTGGTCCACGTCGTTGGTCCCGAGCCGGCCGACCGAGCCGTCGATCGAGATTTCGCCGCTGTTGAAGCGGCGGCGGTAGGCCGCGCCGATGTTGCCGGACTGCCGCGTCGAGATCGTCGGGCTGATGGTGACGTCCGAGCTCTCGTCGATCGCCCAGTAGTAGGGCTGCTCCCAGAAGCCGCCGAGCAGGTCGGTGATACCGAAGGAGGGCGAGAGAAAGCCCGAGGCGCGCGGAGCGCCGGGCGCGGCATGGCTCAGATAGGGCGTGTAGAGCACCGGCCAGCCGCCGAGCTCCAGCGCCGCGTCGCGGTAGCGCACGCGCTGCTCGTCCGAATGCAGGCTCGCGATGCGGGCGCGGAGCTGCCAGAGCGGCGGGCGATCCGGGTCCTCGGGGCAGAGGTTGCAGGGCGAGTAGACGACGCGGGCAAGGTCGGTGATGCGCCCATCGGTCCGCCGCGCCCCCGCCGCGGCGATCCGCGCATTGGATGCGAGCAGGCCGCGCAGCCCCTCGAGCGCCGCATCGCGCATGCCGCCCGAAAGCTCCGCGCGGTCGGCGAAGAGCACCTGGCCGTCAGGCTCGATGAGGACGACGTTGCCCTCGGCGGTCGCGACCCCGGTGGTGCGGTTGTAGGTGAAGGTGTCCGCGCGCAGCACCCGCATGCCCTGCCAGGCCTCGACGCGACCCCGGGCGATCACGGTGTCCGTGTTCTGGTCGTACTGCACCTCCTCGGCGGTGAAGGTCACCGGCTCGTTCGAAGTGCTGCGCCCGTCGAGCCCGGGCAGGCCGAGCTGCGCGCCGGCCCCGGAGGGAGCGATGGCGGGCAGCAGCCCCGCCAGGCAGGCCACGGCGAATCGGAGCGGGGGGATGCGTCCCATCAACCGTCCCGCCCCATCGGCTCTTCCCCCATCAGCCGTCTTCCAGTTCAGCCGTCTTCCAGATGCAGCAGGAGCGCCAGGGCAAGCAACAGGCCCGCCACGGTCGGCGCCCAGGCCGCCAGCACCACCGGCAGCGAGCCGGCTTCGCCGAACTCGCCCGCCACGCGGTCCACCACGAAGAGCGCGAAGCCCGCGGTGATGCCCCCCGCGATCATCTGCGCCACCCCGCCCCGCCTGTTATGGCGCATCGAGAAGCCGGCGGCCAGCAGCGCCATCGCCAGCGCCAGCACCGGCAGGGCCAGCAGCGACTGGAACTGGATGCGGTGCCGGACGGCGGAGAACCCCGCCTCCTCCAGCACCGAGATGAAGCCCGGCAGCGACCAGAAGCCGAGCGTCTCCGGCGAGGCGAAGCTCTCCTCGATACGGGAGGCGGTGAGCTCGGTCGGCAGCTCGATCCGCGCCGGCGCGCTGGCCCGGCGGTCGGCGCCGAAGGTGATTGCCTCCTCCAGCACCCAGCTCCCCTGACCAAGCCAGGCGCGCGGCGCCTCGATCCGCGCGAGGGGCCGGTCGGTGCCGGAGAGGCGCCAGACGCTGACGCCCTGCAGCTCGAAGCGGGCCGGGGTGCGCCGTGATTCGGAAGCCCGCGCCACGGCGGGGCGCCCGGTCAGGATGGCCACCCCCTGCGGGTCCAGCTCGCGGTCGCTCTGCCGGAGCCAGAGCTGTCCGCCCGCCAGCGAGGAGAAGCCGCCGCCGGTGCGCAGGAAGGTGTCGTCCATGCGCTCCGCCCGCGCCAGCAGCATGGAGGAGAGCGGGGAGATGCCGGTGGTGGCGATCACGCCGAGCAGCAGCGCCACCAGCGCCGGGCCGGTCAGGAACCCCCAGGCCGAGACGCCCGCGGCCCGCGCCACGATCAGCTCCGAGGAGCGGGTCAGGCGCCAGAAGGCCACGATCCCGCCCAGCAGGATCGCGAAGGGCAGGATCTGCAGCGACACGAAGGGCAGGCGCAGCGCGGCGATGGTGGCCGGGATGTCGAAGCCGACATTCGGGCGGGTCGCGGCGCGGCGCAGCAATTCGATGAAATCGAACAGCGCGACCAGCCCCGTCAGCGCGGCGAGCATCGCTAGCGTCGCGCCGAGGAAGCCGCGGGCCACGTAGAGCGAAAGGGTCGGGGTGAGAGTCATCGGGCGTTCACGCCACGGCGCCCCGCGGCCGCCGCCGGGGCAGGCCGGGCGCGCCGATCATCCACCAGAAGGCGACGAGGCCCGGCAGCAGCGCATGTACCCAGATCAGCCAGACGAAGCGGTTGTCGCGCGTCGCCAGGTTGCCGACCGTCAGCCCGATCGCGAGGAGCCCGACCGTGATCCCGATCCCGGCCGCCAGCCTAAGACCGCCGCCATGCCGCCGGAACTGGCCGGTGAGTGCCA
>Ga0247820_10002000_pt1 | contig 11516 bp, 13 predicted proteins | sample 13C_Glucose_Day1_2_FD_192480 | JGI IMG/M metagenome (GOLD analysis project Ga0247820, IMG submission 192480) | Soil microbial communities from agricultural site in Penn Yan, New York, United States - 13C_Glucose_Day14 | ecosystem: Environmental > Terrestrial > Soil > Agricultural land | place...
TGAGGCCGGCCCCCACGATTACTCGGTCCATCAGATACGGCACAGGCTTACCAGTGGAGATGGTGCCCACACCATTACACACTTTCCAACCAGCAGGCAGGGTGTCCAACCCATAGCCCCAAGCCATGATGAGCCCGGGGTCAATCGTAGAGCCCGGACGGGACAGTTTGTTGATTGCTGTATGGGAGGCAGTTACCTGACCGGTGACATTGGGAAATGTCCGAAGCAGCGCTGCCTTGATATTACGGATATGGTCATCACCCTGAGACTTAGAGTCTAGGCCATCGGGCCATGCAGAGTTGAATTCATTGATAAATTGGGGATTCTCAACGGCCATCAGTTCTCTCCTGACGATCCTTAACAACCGCCATGTCAGTTCTAAGTTGGATGACAGCTTCAGTGAGGCTCTTAGTGGCCGCAATGTTCTCTTTCAACAGAGTGCTGTCCGTGGAGCTCTGGACGTACTGACCCCCCAACGAGATGGCCACGCTGACCAATAGTGGGAGGCCGATACCATTAATCAGCGAGTCCATAGATTCTTACCTCAACCAGCTTCCCCCACAACCAGTACCGCACCATCCACTTGTGCGTACGCCCAGACAGCAGAGATGGGGATACCCCCAGCAAAGTGCATTCGGTCGGTCTTCAGGAACTTGTAAAAGTCGTTGGGGCCCGGAGTATCCTCTCCTAGGGCAATGAATACATCTTGGTTGCCCTGAGTGGCAAACCCAAGGAAGGTCCGATGGATGTTACGGGGAACAATCTTGGTGGGGGTCATAGAGAGGACATAGCCCTTTGTCTTGAGGTTTACCCCCATTACTACACAACTCATACGGCCTCTCCATATACTAGGGTACCTGTACCAGATGCCCAAATTTCCCCAATTGGGATGAAGCTGTCAAAGGTTACGTGAGCACCATCCTTAATCGTGAAATACGAAGTGGTTGCTGGGGTGTAACCAACGGCTACCTTAACGTCACCGCCAGACGCTGCTAGGAACAGCGCCTTGCGATGGACATTGTGTGGTAGCACCTTGATGGCTGTACCCGAGACTGCTACGCCAAGGGTTTCAAACATCTTAGTGCAGGACATGGGCTGCTCCTTACTTGACGTCGAGTTTGCGGGCTACTGCCTCTACAATCTCATTATCGAGGGTGCTGTCGGTCTTGGCTGCCCACCGACGGAGGGTAATGACGACAATCTCGCCAGCAAGCTCTTTAGCGAAGGCCGAGAGCAGCCAAGTGGATACATATTTCAGAACAATGTGCATAAGTCACCTTAAGTAATAGTTACGCCTTCTTTCGCCAAGAACGCTTCGAGGTAGGCAACGTGGGTTGCTTCTGGCCAAGTAGCTCGACGTTTGAAGATCATTTGGACGGCATGGGTGCCGCCATCGTTTGGAACGTTGTGGAACCGTTCGTTCTGGTAAGAAGCGGCTGCACCTCCAACTTCGCCAAGGACCATCGAGAAAGTGCCCTGAGAGACACCATCGATAAACAGTTGGTAATCCAACATGTTAGACGCAGTTGCCGAGAAGGCAAATCCAAAGCTTGGCCCCTTAACGTTGAACGAGACAGAACAATCACCAGAAGGTGAAGTACCAGCTCGATACAGACGCTGCACACCGAGACGAGCCGCAGGTGCCTCACGATCTACGATCTGAGTGCCAGCAGGCAGGTGTGGGACAAACCGTGGGTCGGTTGGCAGGAGAGTCTGAACAACCTCTGGCGGCTCTGGATCAGGAATGGTTCCACCAACGGCAGACAAACCACCACCCTGTTTGTACAGAACTGCTTCGATGTACAGAACCTGAGTAGTCCCAGGGAAATCTGGGCGATACTTACCAACAATCCGGATGGTGTGAGACGCAGAGTCATCTGGAATGGAGTGCCAACGGATGTTGCGGTAAACAGTAGTACCACCGCCAGCTTCCAGATACTTAGTGCTGAATCGACCTTGAGAGACACCATCGACCAGTACTTCGTAATCCAGAATGTTCGTAGACAACGAGGAGTAGGCAATACCGAAGTCTTTACCCTTCGCAGCGAACTCGAAGTAGATATCACCACCGTTAGTTGCGTTCATCCGGTACAGACGCTGACGGCCCAAGTAGGCAGCAGACGAATCACGGTCAATGACCTGAGTGCCAGATGGGGCAGTAACAGTGAAGATTGCATCATCAGGCTTAACAGCAAAGGTTTCCAGAGGCGGCTCCGGAGGAGTTACCGAAGTGTCAACCGAGGCTTCCAGTGCTTTGATGATGTTGGTTGCCATTACCGAGTAGCCCCACTGGTTAGGGTGGAGTTGGTCTTTGGCGTATGCCAGACGATCCATACCTTGGAAGATTCCGTAGTTGTCTACGAAGTCCACGGCACGTTCCCGGGCAACCATGTGGAGAGCATTCCGGATATCCGACTGCTGGAGGTTAGCACCAACTACCGGAATAGCTGGGTTAGATACCATCAAGATCGGAACACAATAACTGGGGATTGCATCCAAGAGGTTCTTAGCCTCAGTCTGGATATAGTTTGTAGTCTGTGGTCCACGGATGGTGCCACGGTCATTGGTACCCAACTGTACGAAACAGAACTGGTCACCTGCGTTGACTGCACAAGACTCACTATAAGTCCAGCAAGTTGGTGGCAGGTTGTACAGACGGTAAGAGTACAGAGACGAGCCGTTGATGCCGTTGTTGGTCAACCGAAGGGTTTTCGGGATGATCAAGCCATGGATCCGAAGAACCTTGGTAGGAGAACCGCCGGGCAGCAATGGACGAAGCGCACGAATCTCAACCAGAGCATTTGACACAAATGGGAAGGTATGGGTCCGGGTTCCGGAGGAGTTATCTTCCAACTCGCCATTATCAATGGTTGCACCATCAGCAGTGCTGAACCGACCGATAGATGCACCATCAATGAAGATCTGGTAGTCCGAAGCAGTGTCGTTTACGCAACCAAGGTGTAGACGGAACGAAGACCCAGTAAACTTGAAGCTAACGGAGCCGTATGCGTTATCACCATCTACCGTGTTGCCGTTAGAGATCAGCAACCTCCACTTAGCTGGAAGGCTTGGGGAAGCTTCGTCGGTAATCGTAACAGTGCTACCAATGATGGTTCGAGAGAACTCATTACCAATAGGCATCGTCACAATGTCTTTCACAGCTTTGACGATTGGGTGGCCCCAAGGGCTTTGTTCCCAACCCTCTACTGTGACGGTAGATCCCGGAAGGTATTGGTCGATCAAGTAACGACGCATGTTGTTAACATACGAGTTAGTCCCAAACCAATCTCGTGGATCTTTCAGGGTTCCGTTACGAGGGTCGAAGGGGGCACACTCTGGCTGGTTACCCGAGCCCCAAGTGATGGAGTCGCCAATCCAAACAACCCCGACATACTGGTTCAGTACATCTGTAAGGGCTTTCTTCAGTCGGTTCAGGCCACCACCATATGGGTGATAGAGGGCTGGACGACCATTGACGGTATCACCTTCAAAGGCAAATCGAGTGAACTGGTTAGGGTCACCGGGGATTAGCCAAGATCCATTCTGATAAACGTTCTTGGTTGGGATGGCAGAGACTTTACACTTGGCAAAACCAAGGTCAATCGTCATGCCTACATACTTTGCCTCAAAGGCAGCGAAGGCGGCAGTATCATCAGTGACACCATCACCTTTGGCACCAAACTCAGGATCAAATGGAGATTCCTGTCGAGTGCCATATGGGGGGTTTTCACCGTTGATGCTGTCTGCAATTCGTTGTGCACGATCAGCCTCGTTCTTGGCTGTAATGGCACTGTTGGCAGCATTGGTTGCTTCCGTTTGAGTGCCTTGGTAAAGTGCATCAACTTGGTTCTTAATCGCTTCCGCCTCAAGCAGAACCTCGTTTACCGAGGAACGGGTAGAGATATCAGCGAAAAATCCATCATAAGCCATTAGCGTACTCCAGAAGTGTCTCGTAGTCTTACAGTGAGGGAAGACCCTCGATGTTCCAAGGAGTCCGCCAAGTGCTGAATCCGTTCCAACTCCGTCTGATACTTGCCCTTCCAGTACTCTGCTCGCTCTTCATCTTGGAGGAACAGATATGCATAGTGCAGGCCACCGTAGAGGTACGCCATGGGGCTAAGGTCAGATAGCCAGTTACGTTGCTCCACGGGGGAGATATCTGGCATGGTGCGGTAGTAGTGAATAGTCACTTTAGTTCCCGGGGACGGCTCTGGGGTCAACCAGATGTACGGTCCCTGTCGGGCGAAGAACTTCGGCCTTGGGCCCTCTTCGTTGTTGCGATAATTGACAAACTGGTCCCAAGCTACACGCTCAAGTGGGACACCTTCGTCATCATTCCAATAAGCAGTCAGGGAGCGCAGCTCAAGGAAGTCTGGAGGAATGACAATCTTGCCACCCTCGGTTACTTCCAAAATGTACGTGAATTCCATCGAAGGGACTCGAAGAATTTGGTTGGCAGCACTACCAGCGAAATACAGAAAGGTGTAGATGTCATCATCTTCCAGATCGATACGGTTGGTCCACCGACGAAGCTGGTTTGCTAGATCATCGTACGTAACGATTGGCTTTGCCAAGGGTGGCCTCCGAGGTACGGAAGTACGGGTTCTCATTCAGCCATGCGAGGAAGCGACCTGTATGCTCAGGGCACTTGCCAAACAGGTTGTAGTCGATCCCATGTTGATCTTTAAGTTGTTGCAGGACAATCACAGGGACAGAGGCGAACTTACGAGCGGACTTATCACGCTGATCGTTCTCACCACTTTGTCGCTCAATGCGGTTGTCTTCAAGGAAGGTTGAAACGTCTTGCCTGTCGGTACGGATAAGGTTGTCTTCCGCATCCACTTTCAAACTAACATCAACACCAGCTTGGTTACTCATTGTAAATCCTTATCCTAGAAACAAAGAAGGGGCCCGGAGGCCCCCTCAGGGTTTATTACGACAGTTTCAGACCTTCGATCAGCGCACCCGACTTCTCGTTGTTTACACGCAGGGTGTATTCGCAGAGCATCTGACGCTTCTCGGAGTCACCGGTTTTAGCCAGTGGGTACTGCTTGAATGCACGGAGGTACAGCAGGGAGTGCATCGATGGATCGTACATAAAGGCAGCCGAGGCCTTCATCCAACGGTTGGCAACAACCTTGTACGCACCGAAGTCCGACTCGTAGAAGTCAACTACGGACTGTACTTTACGATCCGAAGCGTTGATGTTGATACGACCATCAGTGCCACCTGCGCGGCCTTTGAAGGTGTTCGAGATCAGCTGCTTCATCGGGCCGTTCACCATGATGGTGTTGGCGTTACCCCCGTTCTCCCAGATCTTCTGAGCGGCATCTTGGATGATGCTCTCGGTCAGGACACGGGCGGTGCCAACGGTACCCAAATCTACGCCGTTACCAGTAGGAGCGGTAGTGTAACCCGAGCCGTTGGTTTTGTAGTAGGAGTAGAAGTTGCCCATCGAGGGAGCAACATTGGAGGTACGCTGGCGCTTGACCAGACCAACACCAACCAGCATGTGCTCAATGTCCAGTTTGATCTCTTTGGACTTCTTAGCCAGCTGGTAAGCCAGTTCCGACTTACGACCAGCCTTGTTGATGGCATCCGAGGTACCGGAGACAGCCAGGGTTTCATCCGAGATCTGGCAGATGTTGTCCAGAACCTCAGTGAAGCTACCGGCCTTGATGGTTGCTTCGTCACCTTCCAGTCGCTGGTTGATGGCTGGAGAACGAAGTTCATCGGTCTGCCAGTCATGGCGTAGCGCCTTGGCCGTACCCTTGCCGATCGAAGACAGCATAGGGGTGTCGTACGGGTCGATGTTGTAGATCATGTCGATCAGGTCTTCACGCTGGCCTTTCAGCGACGGAGTGAGGACGGTGTTAGTTACTACTGCCATAGTGAGTCTTCCTTATACAAAATCAAGAAATGCGGCTGCTGCATCGCGGATCGATCCAGTCTTAGCCAAACGTGCTTCGAGTGCCTTTTGCTGCTTAGCCTTGTCAGAGCCAGCAGGCTTCTTAGCACCGGGTTTAACCAAAGGTGGGAGGGTCTTGGTATCCTTGACCTTCTTCTCGATGGTAGCTTTCTTACGAACCTGAGACTCCTGATGTTGCATCGCTTGTCCCAGCAGCAGCAAGTGACGAGCATCAGTAATGCCCTGCACTTCTTCCTTGGTAATACCAATGGAGTCCGCATAAGCAAAGATCCGTTGGCGGTAACCATCATCATCAAACTCAGGAATCAACTTACGAGCCAGCTCAAGCTGAGTCTTAAGGTATGCCTCATGTTTGAGTTGTTCAGCCTTCTGAGTGAGGGCTTGAACTTGGTTGCGTCGAGCAATCTGATTCTGGATAGCTTGTCGCTTTTCCATATACTCAGAGAACTGCTCCGCATACTTGGCGGGGTCTTCAGCCTTCAACCGGGCCCAGTCGATCTTCTCGTATTTAGATAGGTCGGCTGTTGCGATGACTGCTGTGGCTTCGATCTCTCGAACCAGCTCGGCCTCTTTCTGAGACAACTCCGCCATACGCTGTGAATACTCTGTCTCTAGCTCAGTCGAGCGTTTAACAAAGTCCTCATGTCGTAGGTAGCCTGCCTTAAGCTCGGGCAGGTTTACTTCATACTCTTCACCGTCAATGGTGATGTCAATTAACGTGTCATCGGAGATATCACCTTGATCCTCTTCAGACTCTTCGTCGCCTTCCTCGGACTCCTCTTCGGATTCCTCTTCGCCCTCTTCTTCGTCTTCGGACTCACCCTCGGATTCGTCTTCGAGTTCGTCCTCAAGGGCATCCGCAACATCTTGTGTGGCCTCATCCGTTGCCGTCTCTTCGACTAACTCCAGAAGGTCATCATCAAACATCGCCTCAAGGGCATCTGCGGCTTCTTGTACATCAACAATTTGATCAGTCATTAACTATCCCTTTGGAAGAGCAGGCTATCCACCAGCATCCTCACCTTTAAGTTAACCCGTGTCAGGGCTTGCAGTTCATGATATAGGGAGTCTCTTCGGAGTGCATCCGGGGAGCTTGCCCATTCGTCCTTTAAGTCCTGCTCTAGGAGTGCCATGATCTCGGAGAACGTCCCGTCCTGAAAGAGCTCACGAGCTTTCTCGCTTAGGTAGATAGGGACGCCCATCCGATTCTCATACATCAACTATTCACCGGCGCCTTAGAAGGCTTCTTCGTTTGTGGAACTTTGCCATCCCCAAGTGCAGCAGCTCGACGTTGTTCCTGTTCAAGGACAAACTCGGCTTCATCTCGGGCACGCTCCCATGCGAACTTCTCACGATCCAGTTGCATCTGCTGCTCTTTGATGGTGATCTCACGGAGCTTAATGGTAGCCTCCTGCTTCTTCAGCTCGATCTCAGCCATCTTGACTTGATACTCCAGTTGCTTAGCTTGTGCCTCAGCTTGTTTGGCCATGGCATCTGCTTGGGCACGCTGTAGATCAGCCTGAGCTTTGATATCCTCGGGCTTGGGCTTAGCATCGGCTTCTGCCTTCTGCTGTGCTGCCTTCTGCGCCTCAGGGCTATCTGGATCAGTCCAGTACTTCGATACGTCTTTGTAACCAGCGTTCTCAGCCATTTCTTTCAGGAGGTTGTAGATGTTCTTCTCAGTTACGAGAATACCCATACCACCACCTGCGATGACAGCCTGTGCTTGCTCAAACATGCGCATCAGGTGCATCAGCTGCTGGTCTTTGTTCATGTTACCGATACCAACCGTTACAGTCAGCTCAGTGCGAGAACGCCAATCAGCAGGGGTCACCTTCACGAATTCACCACGGAGTCGGAAGACCTCTTCCTGATCCTGATACTTAATCGCGAAGTCGTGCAGCAGTTGGAACAGGTCACGCACACCAGTCTCAGCAAACATCCGGGCAATCAGATCAATCTGTTGCTCAGCTGCGGTCATTACTTGGTTGACCGACATGGCTGCTTGGTTGGAGTGGAGTGTGTTACCATCAAGTCCTCGGGACTGATCAGATACCCCTGTACGCTTCGCACGATCGCCCTCAAGGCGGTCTAGCATGTTATAGGCATCTGTGGTCAACTGAGGGACAGTCAGTGGCTTAATGGCCTCCTGAGAGCGTACACGGACAACACCGGCTGCCTCGTTAGAGAGCAGGTCATCCATGTTCACTTGGCCTTCAAGGACCGAGTAACGACCGTTGTTGTTACGATAGATGTTGTCCATGATGTTCCGCATCAGGGTAGAGCGGATCTCTTGAATGTCGTGGATCTTATCGTAGATCGACATTCCATGGAACTTGTGGGCGATGCGGTGAGAGTTGATTACAGCAAACGGCTTAACATCATAAGGTTCGTTAAAGACAATGTGATTGCCGACGAACACAATGTTGCGAAGCTCTGCGAAACCATCTCCGTCAACGTCGAGGTTAACATAACAGTCGTTAACCCAGATACGACGGCCGCTCTCATGCAATTCAGCCGAACTATATTGGAATTGACCAGTACCATCGAAGGACTCCCTTGCGAGCTTCTCTGGAGAGCTGTCTGCCCAGTCGTAAGAGTCGAATGGCATCTGTTCGATGATGTCCTCAGGGACTCCCATCTCTCTCAATTCTGAAACAGTCTTCTCTTCCCGGTGGCAAACAAACTGGGCGGACTCTACCGATTGGGCAGTGCGTTCAATGAGGAAGTTCTCAGGCTCCACGCAGGCCACTTTGATGCGTCTGCGGACCTTCTCCTTCTTGACCTTAAGGGCAAACGTTCCATCGCCGTTATCGGTCCGTGCGAGAGCCTCAGTGCCCTCTTCGGATAGGATCTCAATTACCTGATCTTCTGTAAGCCCATCGTAGATATCAAAGGTTGGTGTAACCTCGTCTTCAACGTAGACTTTCATAACGCCAGTCTTGGCCAAGAGTGCATCTTGGAACCAGTCATACATCAACTTGAAACCATCATTCTTTTTAGTGAAGAGGTGGTTGACGTATTCAGTCTCTTGCTCAGCTTGGGCTACATCATCGGCAGTCTCGGGTTCGTACTTAACGACCTGACCACCAGATGTAAACACCTTCATAAGGCTGGGCATAATCCAGTCAACTGTCTCTTGGACGTCTCGGGTAACTACTCGGGACTTACCGTCCTGTTCGTTACCAAAGGGTTGACCGTAGTAATAGCGCATGGACTCTGCACGTTGGTGCGAGAGCTCGGACGAGGAGAAGTCTAAGGAGTCGTTAAGCCAATGCTCGACGTAGCTTAGAACCTCAGTGTCGTCCATAGGCTTAATCTTCTTAGACCGTGCCATTAACGAACTCCATCAAACCATGCAGGGCGAAGTGGGCCACTCCATGTGTAGTTATTAGAAGCCCCACCGGGAACACCATGACGGCCCATCATTAGGGCAGCATATCGTGTAGCGGAGATCATGTCGTCAGAGCGGTCAATGATCTTGCCATCTTTGCGGTGGTAGAGCTTCATCTCTTGTAGGAACTTAGTGCAAGTACTAAAGACTTTGAACTTGCCGTTGTCCATGTGGGTGTGCATCCAGTTTACACCAAACTCCACACTGTTACCGCCTGGCTTGCCATCGGGGCCCGGGGGGTTGGAGAATGGCTGGTATACAATATTCAGCTTGTGGTCATCTCTCAGAAGATCCACGAATCTACGCCCAGACGTCGCACCGTCGTGCTTGAAGGCGTCGTGGGGCACAACCACAGGGATTGTGTCTCCGCCCTTGGCTCGAATGGCTTGGGCGAACATGGAGAGGGTTTCCCCGCGTTCACTCCGCTCATCGTAGAGGTAGTAAGTTCCAGTGGTGGGATCAAGAGCGAGACAGGCAATGGCATTCGGGTGATCAAACCCAAGGTCAATACCAATGATGTGATGCCAATGATTGGGAATAGCGATTGGCTGAACAACTATCCGCTCCTCTGGGACAACGAACACAACACCGGAGCCAAGCATTGGTTTACCGGAAGCACGCATGGCCCGTTCTGCTGGGGAGTACACAGAGAGCAACTGCTCCTTGACTTCCTCAGACAAGTGCGGGGCATCATCCCAAGTAGCACCAATCATGAACTGACCGGGTTTCAGATCTTGCATAAACTCCTTCACCAATTCAGTAGCACCGTGTTCAGGTGTGAAGGTGAGGTAGACGATACCACCAGTGGTAGCCGTTCGGGTTACACACTGAGTGTAAATATCTTTGGGACACTCTTCGTCCAGCCAGATGACATCAATGGCTGTACCCATGAATTTGTCTTGGGACATTTCATAGGATTTGAAGGTGAGGATAGAGGTACCTCCGGATACGTGTTTGACAAGGACTGTCTGGACGCACCCGGGTTTACCCTCTCTACGAACCGTTTCAAGAATCATCTCTTTCGGGATAGCCCCTGTACCGAATCGACTCGGATCAGACCACTTACCCAAAAGCTCCGACTGAAGAATGTCTCGGGTGGTATCCGTGGAGATACCTGCGGCCCAAGCTTCAATCGGCTTATTGTAACGCCGTCCTTCCCACCAATCTGGATACAGACCGGTAAGATGGCAGGCCATAATAAAGGCACCAGTGTAGGTTTTCCCACACCGGTTGCCGGTCATTGCAAGCAGCTGTGCAGCGTTCGATGAAGCATTGATGAACTTCTCCTGCCAGCCGTATGGAGTGTACTGCTTGATCTTCCAGTACTTCTGGCGATCTTGCAACTCCTTCAACAGGGCAAGAGCCCGTTCAGTCTGATTCATTAGCTAACGTCAGCTCCTAACACGGATGCACGCCAAAGGGCGCGCTGTAAATCTCGGACACGTACTGGAGTCTGTTTCGCCCAGAGGGAGTTCTCAGACTCGGCTGCGGCCTTATCGTATTGGCCGGCTTTGAGTAGTGCCCAAGTGTTCTTGAATTTACTTGTCCAAGCTGTACCGAGTTGGAAGTTAACACTTACCAGTACCTCGAACAACTCAGGTGTTACAAAGGGAAGTTCTCCAGCTTGTTTCTCAGCAGCACTGAGGGCAATCTGGATATCCTCTTTCAACCATTTCTCCGCAACCTCTTTTGTCACTACCACACCCACATCTTGGGGGCGCTGTAGGTGACCATAGCCAGCCGTGAGTTTACCCAAGGAGTCCTTGTACCATTTCAGTACGAGTCCTTCTCGGGCTTTTACCAAGGCTAGATACTCAGGCTCGGCCGATAGAAACGACTTTAGCCAGCTCTGGGTTTTCAGCGAAGAGTTTTTCAAATTCATTATGCAAGTCCTCAGTGGTCATGTCACTCACCTCCTTGGTGGTAACAGTGATTGTCTGCTTAGGAGCAAACCCACCACGATCGAGGATCATCTCAGCAGCCTTCAAACGAATGCCACCTTTCTCATTCTCATCATTCATGACTTTCATGACGGTTCGAAGAGCGGTTGGTACGTGAGCACCGATACGTTCAGAGATGAATGCATTGATGTACTCAGCGTGCTTCCTGTGGTAGGCAGCTACGTTACGCTGAGCATGATTTGCAGAGAAGCCAGCAGCTATGTAGGCTTGAGTTTTATTCTCACCATCACAC
>Ga0247820_10002001_pt1 | contig 11513 bp, 5 predicted proteins | sample 13C_Glucose_Day1_2_FD_192480 | JGI IMG/M metagenome (GOLD analysis project Ga0247820, IMG submission 192480) | Soil microbial communities from agricultural site in Penn Yan, New York, United States - 13C_Glucose_Day14 | ecosystem: Environmental > Terrestrial > Soil > Agricultural land | place...
GGACGGTTTCGCCCGGCTTCCAGCTCTGCACGTCTTCCGGGGTCAGGGTATCGAGGTTGACGCGACGCTGCGCACAAGCGCATGGTCGAGATGCTGAACAAGGGTGAAACCCTGCCGGTGGACCTCAAGGGTCGCTTCATCTACTACGTCGGCCCGGTCGATCCGGTGCGCGAAGAAGTGGTTGGCCCTGCCGGTCCGACCACCGCGACGCGGATGGACAAGTTCACCCGTCAGATCCTCGAGCAAACCGGCCTGCTGGGCATGATCGGCAAATCCGAACGCGGCCCGACCGCGATCGAAGCGATCAAGGACCACAAAGCCGTCTACCTGATGGCGGTCGGCGGCGCGGCTTACCTGGTGGCGCAAGCCATCAAGAAATCCCGCGTAGTGGCGTTCGCCGAACTGGGCATGGAAGCGATCTACGAGTTTGACGTCAAGGACATGCCGGTGACGGTTGCGGTTGATAGCAAGGGTGAGTCGGTACACATCACCGGTCCCGCCATCTGGCAGAAAAAGATCAGTGAAAGCCTGGCGGTGGAAGTGCAATAAGCCGCGCTGAAACGCTAATCAAAAACCGGCCCGTCGGCAACGACAGGCCGGTTTTTTTTGGTTTGAGAAAAACCGGGGCTATTGCGCGCGAAAAATATCGCTGTGACCTGTCAGTTGTGACAGGTCACAGCCATTGCATCCCCTGATAAGTTGAATGCACGCGTTGCATTCCTCTCAGGTGGAAACAGAAATGGCCACGGAAGAACAAAAAGGCACCATCAATATTGCCGCCCCCGCCCAACCCAAGATAGGCGGGGCCATTGCCAGTTTTGGTGGTTGGGGGGCAGTAGGCACTACCGGTTCGGCCTCGCTGGAATTGCCGTTGCCGATCACCAAGGCACCCAACCGCGAAGGCGTTCCATCCTTGTCACTGAGCTATGGCAGCCATGTGGGCAACAGTATGTTTGGTATCGGATGGCATTTGACCGTCCACGCCATTACGCGGCGAACGAGCAAGGGCGTTCCACTGTATGACGACCGCAAGGATCTGATCGTCGGCCCCGACGGTGAGACCTGGATGCCGGAACTTGACGCAGCGGGTGAGCTCGTCAAAACACCGGAAACCGTCGACGGGACCCTCTATCAGAGGGTCCGCTACCAGCCCCGGATCGAGGGCGGTTTCGCCAAACTGGAACGTTGGTTTTCGGATGGCGACGCGGCGGGTTTCTGGCTGATCCATAGCGCCGATGGCGGGATTCAGGTGTATGGCAAGACATTGGCGTCGCGCCGGGCCGAACACCGAGACGACCTTGACGAACCCGAGCGCGTCGGGGTGTGGTTGCTGGATGAAAGCGTCAATGTTCGGGGTGAGCACGTTGTCTTTGAATACAAAGCCGAAACTGAAGCGCCTGCCGCTGCGCAATCGCGCGACTATCGCGCTCAGCGCTATTTACATCGGGTGCTTTACGGCAATGCGGTGGCGCAGTCGGGGTTGTATTCCTGGAGCGCCGATGGCTGGAACAACGTGCAATTCCACTTTCATCTGCTGTGCGACTACGGCGAACGCAGCCACGATCTGACGCAAACACCCGTCTACGGCCCACCCTACCAGAACAACGGCTTTCAACACGGCGAATGGCTCGAGCGCTGCGATCCTTTCTGGAACTACGACTACGGATTCGAACTGGGCACGCGGCGCCTGTGCCGGCAGATTTTGATGTTCCACCACTTCCCCGTAGACCCGGGGGACTCGCCGGTGCTGGTCCAACGCCTGTTGCTGGAGCATCACACGGGACCGCTGGACTACAACCATTTGACCGCCGCACACCTTCAGGCGTTTGACAACCAGGGGAAGGTTGAAAGCCGGCCGCCCATGGAGTTCAGCTACGCGCCTTTTGAACTCGACGGTAAACAGCCTGGCTGGAAAGCCTTTCCCGAGATGCCGGGGCTCAATGACGGCCAGCGCTACCAGTTGGTGGATCTGTACGGCAAAGGCATGCCGGGCATCTTATGCCGCCATGACAAGGCGTGGTACTACCGCGAACCGCTGCGCGCCGACAGCGGCGGCGATGACGTGCGTTATGGGGATTTGATAGAACTGCCATACATTCCGCTGGCCGACAGCAGCAAAACCATTCGCCAGACCCTCAGCGACCTGAACGGTGACGGCAAGCTGGAATGGGGGCTGCACGCCCCGTCCATGAACGGTTTTTTTACGATGAATGCCGACCGTCAGTGGTCGACCTTCGTCACTTACGACGTTTTCCCGCTGGAATATTTCCATCCTCAGGCACAAATGGCCGATCTGGTGGGCGACGGTCGTACGCACGTCGCCCTGATCGGCAGCAAGAGCGTTCGTCTATACACCAATCTGGGTGAAAGCCTGGGTTTCAGCGCGGGTCGTGATGTCAAGCACAAGGTTGACGCCCTGCCATTGCCAAGCAGTTCGCAAACGGAAGTGGTGGGCTTCAGCGATGTGTTGGGCAGCGGCAAACAGCACCTGTTCCGTATTCGCCACAACAGCCTGGAGTGCTGGCCGAACCTGGGCCACGGGCGCTTTGGCAAACGGATCGAACTCACGGCGCCCGACATCCCTTACGAGCATTTCAATGCGTCGCAGGTGTTGCTGGCTGACCTCGACGGCTCAGGCGCAACCGATCTGATCTACCTGGAATCCGACGGCCTGCGGGTTTTCATGAACCACTGCGGCAAGGGCTTCGCCAGCGACTCCATCTACCTGCCCTGGCCGGAGGGTGTGCGTTACGACCGGTTATGCCAGGTCACCACGGCTGACTTGCTGGGACTGGGTTGCACCAGCCTTGTACTGACCGTACCGCACATGTCCCCGCGGCACTGGCGCTATGACTTCGTCCACGCCAAGCCCTATCTCGTGAACCGTAGTAACAACAACATGGGCGCCCTGAGCTTCATCGACTACCGCAGTTCGGCCCAGGAGTTTCTCGATGAGGAATACGAACAACACCAGATCGACAAAGACCAGGTGGTTGAATCCGGCGTGCCGTTCGCGATGCATCTGGTCAAGCGTCAGACCCAGGTCGATGAGATCACCGGCAATCGCTTGACCCAACTGATGAGCTATCGCCAAGGTTATTACGACCCCTTTGAACGCGAGTTCCGCGGCTTTGGCCTGTTGTTGCAAACCGACACCGAGGCCAGCGAGGCGGAACGCGGGAGCGTGGGGTTCACCGCGCCGATCCTGAGCAAAACCTGGTTTCACACGGGAAAATTCATCGATCAGCCCAGGGTTGGCTACTACGCCCAGGATCTAAAAGCCAAGCCTTTGGATGACACCCGACTGGAACGTTTCCACCTGCGAGACCGGGCGGCGGAGCCCGTCGATCCACCGGACGAGCAAACCGCCCGGGAGATCGCCCGCGCCCTCAGCGGCTCGACACTGCGCACGGAAGTGTTTGCCTTCGACACGCCAGAGGTGCCGTATGCGGTGGCCGAGCATCGCTTTCAGGTACGCATACTGCGCGCGAAAAGCAAGCACTACCCCTATGCGGTGCTGCAACCCATGGCCCTGGAATCGATCAGCTATCAGTACGAACCTGAAATGCCGGACGACCCACGGTGCGAACATTCGCTTAGTCTGAGATGGGATGAGTACGGCAGCGTGCTGCATGCTTGTGTTGTCTATTATGCGCGGCGCAACACCGACAGCGCCCCGCCCTTTGAAGACGAATACGATAACCGCTGGTGGAAGGACGCCCACGACGATGCGCAACAGTGCTGGTATTTGACGGAATCCAAAGCGGAATACATTCACGTCAATCACAAAGACGACTGGAAACCCCTGAAGCCCTTCCGACTGGGGCTGCCCTATCGGGAACGCAGCAATGCGCTGGTATTGGAAAAGTCGCAGCTGACTATCGAAGACATCCACCATGATAACTTCGTCATGTGGAGCGAGGACGATGGCGAATGGGCGAAACAATCAGTGCTCGCCGGCATGTCCATGCAGTTCTACATCGATCCCGCCACGGGCCAGACGATGGAAAAGAGCAAGGCGACGGTCCTTGCGCTGCCAGGCCACGTGGAAATCGCCGAACTGGATGCCAAGGCCTTGAGTGCTTACGACAAGCTCCAGGATGAAAACGGCAAGATGCCCTTCAATCTCAAGGAAAAGCTCACTGAGGTGGGTTACCACATCATGCCGTGGTTTCTGCCTGAGGTTGAACCAGCCGAACCTGCCGACCCGAGCGACGCGAAGAACTACCTGTGGTCCGTGCATCGTGGTTTTCCCAGCTATCACGGTGCGGACGGTTTCTACAACGTCAAACAGTTCCAGCAGACTCAGAGCCACGGCATCACCAAAGTCACCTACGACCCCTACTGGTGCCTGCACACGGCCATCGAACTGCCGGACGGTTGCATCACCCGAACCCTGAACACCGACTACTGCACGTTCCTGCCCGCGGCCATCGAAGACCCCAATCGCAACATTCAGGAAGCGCGCTACAACGCCTTCGGCGAAGTACTGGTCACCAGTTTTTATGGCACCGAACTGGGCGAGAAAGTCGGCTTCCATTCGCTGCGAAACTATTTGCCGCCCGACGACCGCAGCCCGACCCGCGCCATCGAAACACCTCGGGAGGCCATCGGCAATTATGCGATGGCCATGTTCAGCGATGCGTTCAGCTGGATGGGCCGGATTCCGGTGACACCGTTACCGGAAGATGAATGGTTCGACTGGGCCCGAGCTGAAGGCTTTGTACTGCCCAGCGGCCACCTGTGCGACCGCGCCCGTCAGCATCTGTCGACGCTCGAAAACCCAGACGCAAACGCAAACGAACAGCTATTGCAGCAATATGTCGATGCCGCCCACCGCGAACCGGTCCACGTCGCCACCTTGCAGGCAGACCGCTATCCAGGCGATCCGGAGCTGCAGATCCGCATCGCGATCATCCATCAGGATGGCTTCGGCCGGGTGCTGCAAACCAAGCAGGAAGTCGAACCCGGCAAGGCCTGGGTGGTGGCGGATGACGGCACCTTGAAACTCAAGGAAGACGGCACGCCCGAAGAAGCCGAAGCCACGCGGCGCTGGCGCGTCAGCGAGCCGGTCGAATACAACAACAAGGGCCAGACAGTACGGATCTACCGGCCTTACTTCGCCGATAAGTTCCTGCGCATCAAGGATGACTCGCTACGGGCGTTCGCTTATCACGATCAACAGCGCTACGACGCCGCCGGCCGCCCGACCCACACCATACTGGCGAAAAAAATGGCGCAAGGGCCCGATTCGGAGCTCCTGCCATTGCGCCGGGAAATGCGCTATCGCTGCTGGTACACCATCGCGTTCGATGAAAACGACTTGTTCGACCCGCCACCGCCGCCGAGACAGCGCAATGGCTGGACGCTGCATTGATGACCGCAACCGTCCACGCCAACACCCCGCAGCTGTCGGTCATCGACAGCCGCGGTTTGGCGGTACGTCATGTGGCGTACTGTCGGCGGGAGAATACCGGAGTCATCCCGCAGGCGCGGATCACCCGCCAGCAGCATGATGCCGTCGGGCATCTGCGGATGCTGCGAGATCCGCGATTTCAAGCGCCTGATGCTCGGCCGAACATGACCACCATTTACGGCCTGTCCGGTGGCACGCTGATCACCGACAGTATCGATGCCGGATGGCGCTTGCGGCTGTATGGCGAAGCCGGAACGGCGCAAGAGGCTTGGGATGGTCGCGGCAGTCACTGGCGGCATGAACACGATGATCAGCAACGCCCTGTCGCAACTCATGAACAAGCCAAAGGCTCGATCCCACGAACCATCGAGCGCCTGACCTACGCCAACAATAGCGTCGATTTCGCCGAACGCAATCAGTGCGGACAATCGATTCGTCACGATCATTCGGCGGGTGTCGTGTGGTTCAAACAGCGGGGGTTGAATGGCGGATCACTGCGAGAGCTCCAGCGTTTCCTGCCCGACTTGGCTGACGTGCAAGCCGACTGGCCTGACCTCGAAGCTGATCGCGATCAACTGCTGCAACCCGGCACGGGCTATACCACCCAACGCCATTACGGTCCGACAGGCGAGGTGCTGGTGCAGACCGATGCCGGCGGCCATCGACAACACTTCAGCGTTGACCGCGCCGGACAACTGCAACGCATTGATCTGACCCTCGCACAGCAAACTTTACAGCCACTGTTAAAAGCGGCGAGTTATAACGCTGAAGGTCAGTTGCTCGAGCAGGTCACTGGCAACGATGTCGTCAACACGGCCACCTACGAACCGTCTACCTGCCGACTGCAACGGTTGATCGCCACATCAGCAGACCGTCAGCTTCAATCGCTGAGTTATGAATACGACCCGGTAGGCAATATTGTCCAACTCGTGGACCACACCCAACCTGACACCTTTTTTTCCAATCAACGGGTAGCAGCGCTCAATAGTTATACCTACGACAGTCTTTACCAACTGGTCTGCGCCACGGGTCGCGAAACAGCGGGCGCAGGCCAGACGCCGGGCCTGCCGGAGCTGATTGTCCCCAGCCCCATCGACCCGGGCCGTCTACTCAATTACAGCGAATACTACGAGTACGACGCGGGGGGTAACCGGACAGAATTGCGCCATATCAGCGATACAAATCCGTTCCGGCATTTAATGCGCGTCGATCCAATCAGTAATCGCGCGTTGCCCTGGAGCGAAGGCGAAGAACAACCGGACTTCGAGCGCAACTTCGACGCAAACGGCAATCTTCGATATCTGCTCCCTGGTACGCAGCCGATGAACTGGGACGCGCGCAATCAATTGCAAAGCGTGACCACCGTCAGACGAACGAAAGGAACAGATGACGGCGAGTGGTATCGCTACAACGCAGCCGGTGAGCGGGTCGTCAAGTTCAGCATCCACCAGGCCCGTACCGTCACCCATAAACGCGTCGTCCACTACTTGCCTGGTCTGGAAGTACGCACGGGTGACAACGGCGAAGAGCTTCAGGTCATCGTCATCGCCTTGGCACGTGGCAACGTTCGATGCCTGCATTGGGCCAAGAGCAAGCCCAAGGAAATCGAGGACGACCCATTGCGATACAGCGTCGACGACCACTTGGGTTCATGCAGTCTGGAGCTGGATCAACACGCTAACGTTATCAGCCATGAGGGTTATTACCCTTATGGCGGCACGGCCTGGTGGGCTGCTCGTTCGGCAGTGGATGCGGATTACAAGACCATCAGGTACTCGGGCAAGGAACAGGATGCCAGCGGACTTTATTATTATGGCTTCCGGTATCTGGCGCCGTGGTTGGGGCGCTGGGTGAATCCGGATCCTGCGGGAAATATAGACGGGCTGAATCTCTACAGGATGGTGGGAAACAACCCCATATTATATACAGATGCATTGGGCAAGGATAAAACGCCCATCAACAAAGACATTCATATGATATGGATAGGCGAATCACCAGAAAAACTGGCTGCACAGGTAGCGAACATCAACAACACCGTAAACCAGGCCAGTGGTTATAAAGTGCACCTTTACATTGAAACGGCCACCAAAGACAGTTTCTCCAAGGTATTAAGACAACTCAAGGTTCACGACATAACCTACCTGAGAGAAAGTGCACTATTTAGCGAGTTTCAGCAAACGGAAGTTTCAACCCTGTACAACGACTTCAGACTGGGGGACGCGAAAAACCTCGCTTATGCCGCGGATGTTTTAAAGCCTTTCATAGTATTCAAGCTAGGCGGCATGTATTCGGATGTTGACGACGCCTATCAAAGCAAGCACACAGAGGACCAGCAGAAACTAGGTAACTTTTCATTAATGGCAGAGCCTGCCGAAGTTGTCACGCATGAACCCGTATCGGTGCCTTGGGAGTGGGCTGGTGCGACCCAACTACCTAATAGTTCATTCGCTGCTCATGCAGGTAGCCAAATCCTGAAGGACTTGATGGATGAAATGACGTTGCGCTACCAAAAACTGGTCGCTTCCGGGACTTATTCCACGAACGGCGGATACATCGGACAAGCCATTCTCGATAAAAACCCGAACGGCAGACTAAAAATAATGGCAGACATAGTAGGACCGCGTGTATTGACGGACGTCATTAAACGACATGACAGCGATGCAGCAACCATTATTGATCAAGCCACCTGTAGAAGATTTAATGGATTCGGCCCTGCGGATCTCGATAAGAGAATGGAAGCCAAGATGCCGCTCGGTCGATACATCAATCTAGGCAATCTTAACTCTTGGAAATAAAGTTAGTGACCGATATTAATAACTGAGCGACAACGCATCCCGGCAGGGAGGGATTTACAGGTCGGAATCTCCCTCTCATGCTATGGTGCGCCCTTATCCTTCCTGTTCTTACAGCATGCTACCGACCGCCCGATCCTTGCGCATTACACTCCATGCTTTGCTGATTCTCGCTGGCACTGCTCTGACCGCGACCCTGGCCATTCGTCACGCCGAACGCCAGGCCCTGGTGGAGGACGCTGCCCGCGCGAGTCAGCAATTGGGCCTCTATGCCACATCACTGCACACCCTGATCGAACGTTACCGCGCCCTGCCCGCCGTGCTCGCGCTGGACCCGGAGTTGCGTTCGGCACTCAAGGGCCCGCTAAGCCCTGAGCAGCAGGATGCGTTGAATCGCAAACTGGAACAGATCAACGGCGCAGCCCAATCCTCGACCCTGGAACTGCTCGATCACACCGGCCTTGCCATCGCCGCAAGCAATTGGCGCTTGCCCAGCAGTTACGTCGGCCACAACTACGCCTTCCGCCCCTATTTCAGCCAGACCCGCACCCAGGGCACCGGGCGCTTTTATGCGGTGGGGGTGACCAGCGGCATTCCAGGTTATTTCCTGTCCAGTGCGGTCACCGATGATGATGGCCGGTTTCTCGGCGCGATGGTGGTGAAGCTTGAATTTCCGGAGCTGGAACGCGAATGGCGTCAAGGCAGCGACACGCTGCTGGTCAGTGACGCCCGCGGAATCATTTTCATCGCCAACCAGCCGGGCTGGCGTTATCGCCTGTTGCAACCGTTGAGCGACAGCGATCACGCCGAGTTGAAAGCCACCCGCCAATACGACAAGCAGCCGCTGACCCCGCTGAAGTTTGAATCGCTGCACCGCTTCGATGACAACAGTGACCTCGCCCGGGTCGAGGGTCCGGAGGGCAACGCCGACTACCTGTGGGAATCCCTGCCGCTGACGGCCGAAGGCTGGACCTTGCATCTGTTGCGCCGCCCGCAAGTCGCGTTCGAAGACATTCGCAACGCCGCACTCGCCGCTGCCGGTTCGTGGCTGGCACTGGTGTTCCTGCTGCTGTTCCTCAACCAGCGGTGGCGTCTGGCAAAAATGCGCCAGCGCAGCCGCGAAGAGCTCGAACAATTAGTCGAAGAACGCACCCGCGACCTGCGCACCGCCCAGGACGGCCTGGTGCAATCGGCCAAACTCGCCGCCCTCGGCCAGATGTCCGCCGCATTGGCCCACGAAATCAACCAACCGCTGACCGCGCAACGCATGCAGCTTGCCACGCTAAGACTGTTGCTCGATCACGGTCGGGTCGACGACGCCTACAAGGCGCTCAAGCCGGTGGATGACATGCTGACGCGCATGGCCGCCCTCACCGGTCATTTGAAAACCTTCGCCCGCAAAAGCCCAAGTGGCTTGCGCGAACGCCTCGACCTGGCGGCGGTGGTGGACCAATCCCTTGAGCTGCTCGATACCCGGCTGCGCGATGAGCAGGTCAGCACCGTGCTGCACCTGACACGTCCGGCCTGGGTGCGCGGTGATGCGATCCGCCTGGAACAGGTGCTGATCAATCTGCTGCGCAACGCCCTCGATGCGATGCGGGATAAACCCTGCAAACGCCTGGAAATCCGCCTTGAAGCAGACGAACAACAGTGGCGCCTGAGCGTGATCGACAATGGCACTGGCATCGCCGAGGAAAACCTGGCGAAGGTGTTCGATCCGTTCTTCACCACCAAACCGGTGGGCGATGGCCTGGGCATCGGTCTGGCGGTATCCTTCGCCATCGTGCACGAATCGGGTGGACGCCTGAGCGCCGCCAATCACGCCAACGGCGCGGTGTTCACCCTCACCTTGCCGATCGATCCAGAGGCCAATGGCGCATGCTGAATTCAGTGATAGTGGTCGACGATGAAAGCAGCATCCGCGACGCCGTCGAACAATGGCTGAGCCTGTCGGGTTTCGAGGTGCAGCTGTTCAGCCGTGCCGATGAATGCCTGGCGCAGTTGCCCAGACATTTCCCCGGGGTGATCCTCAGCGACGTGCGCATGCCCGGCATGACCGGCCTGGAGCTGCTGGCCGAAGTGCAACGCCGCGATGCCGATCTGCCGGTGATCCTGCTGACCGGCCACGGCGACGTGCCGATGGCGGTCGAGGCGATGCGCGATGGCGCCTACGACTTCCTCGAAAAACCCTTCAGCCCCGAAACCCTGCTGGGCAGCCTGCGGCGCGCGCTGGACAAGCGTCGGCTGGTCCTGGAGAACCGGGCCCTGCACACGCAGGCGGACAATCGCGCCAGACTCGATGCCACGTTGCTGGGTGTATCCCGGAGCCTGCAGACCTTGCGTCGACAAGTGCTGGACCTGGCGGCCCTACCGGTCAACGTGCTGATCCGCGGTGAAACCGGCAGCGGCAAGGAGCTGGTTGCCCGTTGCCTGCATGACTTCGGACCTCGAGCCGCCAAGCCATTCGTGGCATTGAACTGCGCGGCGATTCCCGAACAGTTGTTCGAGGCCGAGCTGTTCGGTCATGAAAGCGGCGCGTTCACCGGCGCTCAGGGTAAGCGCATCGGCAAACTCGAATACGCCGATGGCGGCACGCTGTTTCTCGATGAAATCGAAAGCATGCCCCTGGCCCAGCAGGTGAAATTGCTGCGGGTGTTGCAGGAGCAGAAGCTCGAGCGGCTGGGCTCCAACCAGAGCATCCGCGTGGATTTGCGGATCATTGCCGCGACCAAACCCGACTTGCTGGACGAAGCGCGGGCCGGACGTTTTCGTGAGGATCTGGCCTATCGCCTGAACGTGGCCGAATTGCGCCTGCCACCGTTGCGCGATCGGCGCGAAGACATTCCGCTGTTGTTCGAGTCGTTTGCGCAGAGCGCCGCAGAGCGTCTGGGGCGCACCTTCCCCCCGTTGAGCGGGCCGCAGTTGAGCCATCTGCTGAGCCACGACTGGCCGGGCAACGTGCGTGAACTGGCGAATGTCGCCGAGCGGCAGGTGCTGGGACTGGACGAGCCGGAACCACCGGGCGTCGAGCCCGGGCAATCGCTGGCGGCGCAGCAGGAAGCGTTTGAAGCGCACTGCCTGCGCGCGGCATTGACTCGGCACAAAGGTGATGTGAAAGCGGTGCTCGAAGAACTGCAACTGCCGCGCCGTACCTTCAATGAAAAGATGCAGCGGCATGGGTTGACCCGCGAGATGTTTGTGCATGACAGCTGAGTTTTAGTGCCTTTACCGGCCCCTTCGCTGGCAAGCCAGCTCCCACAGGTATTGTTTGTGAACACAAAATTTGTGGTCGACAACAATCCCTG
>Ga0247820_10002003_pt1 | contig 11498 bp, 10 predicted proteins | sample 13C_Glucose_Day1_2_FD_192480 | JGI IMG/M metagenome (GOLD analysis project Ga0247820, IMG submission 192480) | Soil microbial communities from agricultural site in Penn Yan, New York, United States - 13C_Glucose_Day14 | ecosystem: Environmental > Terrestrial > Soil > Agricultural land | place...
CGCCCAGGGCCTCGTCGAACGGATCCAGAACCGTGGCGCCCGCGTGCGGTCGGTGTCGCTGGACGAGGCGGTCGAGATCACCGAGGTGCGGATGGTGGTCGAAGGACTGTGCGCGGCGAAGGCGGCCCAGAAGGTCACCGACGCCGAGATCGAGGAACTCACCGCCTTGCGCGAGGAATTGACGACGTCGGTCTCGGCCGGAGACGTGTTCGGGTATTCGCGGGCGAACCAGTTGTTGCACAAGCGCGTTCGGGAGATCAGTGCGCAGCGGTCGGCGGACGAGATCCTCGAGCGACTGCGTGGTCAGCTGGTGCGACACCAGTTCAAGCTGTCGATGCACCCCGGCCGGATGTCGGTGTCGCTGCCCGAGCACGTCGCCATCATCGACGCGGTGTGCGCGCGCGACCCGGAGCGGGCGGAGGCGGCCATGCGGCACCACCTGGCGAGCGTGACCGCCGCGCTCGAGGACGTCGCCGAAGCCCGGCAGGGATGACCGCACGCGGGCACTCACAGGGAGACCCGTTCGGGCACTGAACTCGTCGTCGCGCGCGACCCGACGCGGTCTGTCACGACAACCACCAGCAGCGCTGCCACGGCGAGCAGGGCGGCAACCGCGAAGGCCCCGAACCCCCACCGTGGAGTCCCGGACGCGATGAGAACCCCGCCGAGCCAGGGGCCGAAGACAGCCCCGAACCGGCCGATCCCCGACGTGAGTCCGACGGCGGTGGCCCGGAAATCGGCTTCGCTGTGTGCGGCGGTGCCGGCGTAGACCATGGTCTGGGCGCTGAACAACCACACACCGGTCGCGAAGACCACGACGTAGGTCGCGGCAAGCGGCATCTGTACCGACAACGCAGTGATACCGATGGCGGTCAACGCGAACCACACCAGCGCGGTCGGAATCGGTCCGACCCGGTCGGCCACCTGCCCGGCGATCAGCATGCCCACGATGCCACCGAGATTGATCACCAGCAGGAAGCTCAGCGACGAGCCGAGTTCGTATCCGGTCGACCTCATCATGACCGGTAACCAGGTGGCCACCCCGTACACCAGCAGCAGCCCGGCGAACGACGCCGTCCACAACGCCGGGGTGGTGATCGCACGGGATCCGGTGAACAGCCGGCGGATGCGGTGCGCAGTCGTCGACGCCGTCCCGCCCCCGCCGGTCGGGGTCGTCGCGAAGTCGGTGACCGCGACACCGCGACTGCGAGCGAGCGCTTCGGCATCGGCGACGCGGCCGCGAGCGAGCAGGTACCCCATCGATTCGGGGAGGAACTTCAGCATGAGCGGCACGGCGAGTATCAGCGGTAGGCCACCGAGCAGGAACAGGAAGCGCCATCCGCGGCTGTCCAGGAACAGCATGCTCAATCCCGGGGCGAGGATGCCGCCGGCCTGATGGGCGGTCATCAGCGACGCGACCATCAGGTTCGCCCTCCCGCGCGGGGCGTACTCCATGACCATCGAGATGGCGGTGGGGATGAGCCCGCCGAGGCCGAGCCCGGCCACACCTCGCGCCGCCGCGAAGACCTCCAGCGAGGGGGCGACTGCGCAGGCCAATGACGCGATCGAGAACAACGCGACGCCCGCGACGATCGCGGTGCGCCGCCCGAGCCGGTCGGCGATCGGCCCCGCAGCAAGCGCGCCGATCAGCATGCCGAGGGTCGCGACGCTGCCCACGGTGCCGGCCGCTCCGGGGCCCATGCCGAGGGTCGGGTCGGCGAGCATGCGCGGCAACACCGCACCGTAGACGAAGGTGTCGAGCCCGTCGCACAGGATGGCGAACCAACACAGGGCCAGCACCGAGAGAGCGAGGCGGGTCCGGGCGCGATCGGACCCGGTGTGGTCGATGGTCATGGGCACTCCAGATGGTCGTGGGGCGTCAGCCCTCGTCATGCCGTGGTGGGTGCTGTCGGTGCCTCCACGGGCGGATCGATGAGCCGGGCCTGCCGGGTCTTGGGTCCGAAGACGGCCAGAGCGAGCGCTCCGACGAGCCAGCTCCCCGCGATGAAGTAGAAGACGCTTTGATACCCGGTGCCGGTGTACAGCGCGGCGATAACGAGTGGACCGACGGCGTTCGACAGGCGTCCGAGTCCGTAGGAGACGCCGGTGCCCAAGGACCGGGTTCGGGTGTCGAACAGCTCCGGGGAGTAGGCGTAGGCCACCGCGGTGTAGCCGCGCTCGAAGAAGTTCACGAGGAAGCCGAACACCACGATCATGATCGGGTTGAACGTCAGCCCGTAGAAGAGCCCGCAGATCGCGATCACCACACCGAATGCGACGAGGCACCACTTGCGTTCGACACGGTCGGTGACCTGTGCGGCGAGGAAGCAGCCCAGCGGCGCACCGACGGTGGTCAGCGCGACGTAGAAGATCGACTTCTCCACGCTGAGGCCCTCCTGCGCCAACAGGGTGGGCGCCCAGCTGGAGTACCCGAAGAAGCCGATGGTCTGGGTCACCCACATGACCGAGAGCAGGACCGTGGGAACGAGATACCTCTTCTGCAGGAGCAGTCGCAGCGGAGCCTTGGTCTGCCGGGTGGTGACCGCGACCGGGGCGGCAGGCTCGGGCAGGGGGCCGGTCTCCGCGGCGACACGGGATTCGATCCGGCTCAGTACGGCGTCCGCCTTCTCGTACTGCCCCTTGCTCTCGTGCCACCGAGGCGATTCCGTCAGGTGCCGGGCGAAGAGGAGGAAGAGGATGCCGAGGCTGCCCCACAGGTAGACCAGCCGCCACGACCAATCGGTGAGCGGAACGACCGCGGCGGCAACGAGGTTGGTGACCGGCGTGCCGCAGATACCGATGACGATGGCGTAGGCCTGGTACTTGCCGCGAACGGCGGCGGGAAAGATTTCGTTGACGTAGATGACCGCCACCACGGTCATGGCCGACAGCCCCGCCGAGGTGAGGACCCGGAGGACGCCGAGGGACAGGATGTCCCAGGAGAACACCGACGCGAACGAGAAGACGGCGAACCACAGTGTGGTGATGGTCAACGCGTTCTTACGGCCCCAGCGGTCGGCGATCCAGCCGCCGATGAGGGAGCCGAAGAACATGCCGACGAAGGACAGGGAGGTCACGTACGCGACCTGGTTGACGGTGACTCCCCACAGCGTGATCAGCTTGGGGACGGTGGTGGCGAACGTGTTGATGTCCGCGAACTCGAAGAAGTACGCGAAGGAGACGGCCAGCAGGGTGATCTTGTGGAACCGCGAAATCGGCAGGCGGTCCAGCCGATTCGCCGCGTTGGAATGCTGCACGGGAAGCCCTTCTCGAAAAATGTTGCGGTGGAGGGAGGCTCAGTAGTCCTCGCCCGGCCAGTACAGGCGCATCGGGTTGGCCACGAGGAGCTTGTGCTGCAGTTCCGGGGTGGTGGCCACGTGGGGAATGTGGTCGACCAGGAGCCCGTCGTCGGGCATGTGGTCGGTGAGGTTGGGGTGGGGCCAGTCGCTGCCCCAGAGCACCGAGTCGGGGAACTCCTCGACTACTCGCCGGCTGAAGGGCACGACATCGGTGTAGGCGTTCTGTTCGCCGTCCAGCGCCGGCGGACCGGTGACGGTGAGCCGTTCCGGGCAGCTGACCTTCACCCACGCCTCGTTGCGCTCGACGAAGCGGAGGAACCGGCCGAACTCCGGCCCGTCCACGGGCCGAGTGACGTCCGGACGTCCCATGTGGTCCACCACCAGTGGCGTGGGCAGTGTGTCGAAGAAGCCCTCCAAGCCCTCGAGGTCGGGGCCTTCGAAGTAGATGACGATGTGCCACCCGAGCGGGGCGATCTTCTGCGCGATGGTGGTCAGATCGTCCTTCGGGGTGCCCTCGACCAGCCGCGGAAGAAAGTTGAACCGCACCCCTCGCACGCCGGCCTCGTCGAGCCGGCGCAACTCGGTGTCGGTGATGTCGGGGCGGACCGTGGCGATGCCGCGCGCCCGGCCGCCTGCCGCCTGTACGGCGTCGACCATCGCACCGTTGTCCGCTCCGTGACAGGTCGCCTGAACGATGACGTTGCGACTCATCCCCAGGTGATCACGCAACGCGAAGAGTTGATCCTTGCTCGCGTCGCACGGGGTGTACTTGCGTTCCGGCGCGAACGGGAACTGGGCGCCGGGACCGAAGACGTGGCAATGGGCGTCCACCGCTCCCGCCGGCACCGCGAAGCGTGGTGCCGACGGGTTCTGGTACCAATCCAGCCAGCCCGGCGTCTTGGTGAAAGGTCCGGTCACCGGGGCACCCGCCTCGGTGGGTGACGTGGGCGTACCGGTGCCTGCCGCGCTGTTCCCGCTGCATGCCACGGCGGTCCCCGCCAGTAGTGCGGACGTACTTCCCAGGAACGCGCGTCGACTCAGATCCGACATAGTTTCTTTCTCCTTGGCATCCTGCACAATGCGTCAGCAGTGCGGCCGTTCTGTCCATGTTGACCGGAAATCCCTGCGGCCCAGCGAGTACCGACGGAACCACATCTCCGGCACCCGAATCGGCGCGGCGTCGCGGCGCCGAACGAAACAGCTGGCACGGCTCTCCTCACAGCGATGATTCGATCGCGTGACTCAGGTCACTCGGCACATAACCTATACGATCCGCCACGATCTGCACAACCTTATCGTCGTGAAAAATGAGTACGTGATTGTTGACAATTTGGTCGGCAATATGCGCTACTTGCTACCGGGCGAGGTGTCCCCGCCCACATCTCGGACAGCGAGGAAAGGAATCACTCATGGCAAATCAGGTAGAACCGGCCCTGCTGGTCGTCAGCGCCCATGCCGGCGACTTCGTCTGGCGTGCCGGCGGAGCCATTGCCGCCGCCACTGCTCGCGGCGAACGCGCGAAAGTCGTGTGCCTGAGCTACGGCGAGCGCGGTGAATCCGCTCGGGCATGGCGGGACGGCAAGTCGCTCGAGGAAATCAAGGACATCCGGCGGGGAGAAGCGGAAGCGGCCGCGTCGGCACTGGGAGCGGAGATCGAGTTCTTCGACGCCGGCGACTACCCGCTGCTGCCCTCGCCGGAGTTGGTCGACCGGTTGGTGCACGTCTACCGCGACGTCAATCCGACTGTGGTGCTGACCCATCCGCTGATCGACCCGTACAACGCCGACCATCCCGCGGCCGCCCGAATGGCGCTCGACGCCCGCATCCTGGCCCAGGCGATCGGCTATCCCGCCGAGGGTGAGCCCCTGGGGGCCCCGCCGGTGTTCTTCTTCGAGCCGCACCAGCCCGAGCAGTGCGACTTCAAGCCGAACGTGCTGATCGACATCACCGACGTCTTCCCGCAGAAGCGTAAGGCGATGGAATCACTTGTGGCGCAAGAACACATGTGGACCTACTACACCGACCTCGCACGGCGGCGCGGTGTGCAGGTCAAGCGCAACGCCGGACCGAACCTCGGCTTCAGCACCGACACGATGGGTGAGGCGTACGTGCGGTACTACCCGCAGGTGGCGGAGGTGCTGTCGTGAAAGATCCCGTCATCCTCACCGACCCGATCAAGACACCCCTCGACACGGTCGACGCCCTCGCCGAGTTCGGCACCGCGACGGTGCACGAGGCGCAGGGGCGCACCGGTCTCGCCGGCCCGCAGTTCCGGCCCATCCAGTCCGGCGCCCGGATCGCCGGCACCGCCGTGACCGTCCTGTCCTGGCCCGGCGACAACCTGATGATCCACGCCGCCATCGAGCAGTGCGGCGCCGGCGACATCCTGGTGGTCACCACCAACTCCCCGTCGACGGACGGCATGTTCGGCGAACTGTTCGCCACCGCCCTGCAGTCGCGCGGTGTCCGCGGACTCGTCATCGACGCCGGCGTCCGCGACGTCGCCGAACTGAACGACATGGGCTTCCCCGTGTGGTCCACCGCGGTGTCCGCGCAGGGCACGGTCAAGGCCACCGCAGGCGCGGTGAACATTCCCGTGCCCCTGGGCCGGGTGTCCGTCGACGCCGGTGACGTCGTGGTGGCCGACGACGACGGTGTGGTGATCGTGCCCCGCGCCGCCGCGGCCGACACCGTTGCCGCCTCCCGCGCCCGGCTGGAGAAGGAAGAGGCCGCGCGACAGTCCTTCCGCGACGGCGAGCTGGGACTGGACCGGTACGGGTTGCGTCCGGTCCTCGACTCCCTCGGCGTGCGGTACCTGTCGCAGAAGCAGTACCGGCTGGAACAGCAGGAGACGCTGTGATGGGCGGCATCGCCTGCACCTGGATGCGGGGCGGCACGTCCAAGGGGGCGTTCTTCCTCGCCGCGGATCTCCCCTCCGACCTCCGCGAGCGGGACGACCTCCTGCTGCGCGTCATGGGATCCCCCGATCCCCGTCAGATCGACGGGATCGGGGGCGCCCACCCACTCACCAGCAAGGTCGCGGTGATCAGCCCGTCGGATGATCCGCGCGCGGACGTCGATTACCTGTTCCTGCAGGTCGTGGTGGATCAGGCCCGCGTGTCGTCGGCGCAGAACTGCGGCAACATCCTCGCCGGCGTCGGCCCGTTCGCCGTGGAACACGGCCTGGTGGCGGCCGATTCCGAGCACACGAGTGTCCGGATCCGGATGGTCAATTCGGACGGCTTCGCCACGGCAACGTTCCCGACACCGGGCGGGCAGGTCGATTACGCCGGCAGCTGCGAGATCGCCGGAGTGCCCGGCGCCGCCGCCCCGGTCAGCATCGCGTTCTCCGGCACCGCGGGCTCTACGTGCGGGGCGCTGCTCCCGACCGGCCGCGTCGTCGACACCGTCGACGGAGTGGACGTCACCTGCATCGACAACGGCATGCCGACGGTCGTCATCGCTGCCGCCGATCTCGGTGTGCGCGGTCACGAGAGCCCCGACGAACTCGAGGCCGACACCGACCTGACCGACCGGCTCGCCCACATCCGTTCGCAGGCAGGCAAATTGATGGGACTCGGCGATGTGTCCACCACGACCGTCCCCAAGATGACACTGGTCGCCGCCCCACTCGGCGACGGCACCCTCGACACCCGCACGTTCATCCCCGTGCGGTGCCACACCGCCATCGGCGTGCTCGGAGCGCTCACCGTCGGCACCGCGGTCCGGATCCCCGGATCGGTCGCCGATCGGCTCAGCCGTCACCGCGACGACGGCGTCGTCCGCATCGAACACCCCACCGGGTACTTCGACGTCGACATCGACCTGACCTACACCGGCGACGACGGCGTCGACATCCGCCGCGCCGCCGTGATCCGCACCGCCCGCACCCTGTTCGACGGCACCGTCTACCCCCGGCCCGCAGGCCCCCACACCGAGGACAACTCATGAGCACCGACGACGACGCCCGCTTCGACATCGCCCACCTCGGCTACGTCGAACTGTTCACCCCGACCTTCGACGAGAGCAAGTGGTTCTTCACCGAACTGCTCGGCCTGCGTGAGGTCGCCGCCGACGGCGACAGCGTGTACCTGCGTTCGTGGGACGACTACCAGCACCACTCCCTCAAGCTCACCGCCCACGACACGTCGGGCATCGGGCGGCTGGGTTACCGGACGTCGAGTGCCGCGGCACTGGACCGCCGTGTCGCGGCGATCGAAGCCGCCGGCCGCGGCCTCGGGTGGCGCGACGGTGATCCCGGTATCGGCAAGACTTACACGTTCGCCGACCCCGACGGTCACCCGATGGACCTGTACTGGGAGGTCGAGAAGACCGCGCCTCCGGCGGAGTTCGCGCCGGCGCTGAAGAACCAGGCCGAACGCTACCCGGGTGCGCCCGCCACGGTTCGCCGCCTCGATCACGTGAACTTCCTCGCCGCGGACGTCGAGACCAACGGAACCTTCGTCCGGGACGTGCTCGGCGGCCGTCCCACCGAACAGATCCGGCTGAACACGGGCAAAATCGCCGGACAGTGGCTGACCTTCACGAACAAGAGTTACGACGTGGTCTACACCGAGGACTGGACGGGCAGCAACGGGCGTCTGCACCACATCGCGTTCGCCACCGACACCCGCGAGGATATCCTCCGCGCCGCCGACGTCTTCCTCGAAAACGGCGTCCACATCGAGACCGGACCGCACAAGCACGCCATCCAGCAGACGTTCTTCCTCTACGTCTACGAGCCGGGCGGCAACCGTATCGAGTTCTGCAACCCCGGAGCGCGGCTGATCCTCGATCCCGATTGGGACGTCATCGAATGGACCGAGGCCGAACGGTCCAAGGGTCAGGCGTGGGGAATGAAGACCATCGAGACGTTCCACACCCACGGCACCCCACCCGTTCCGGGTACACACTGAGACACGGGACGCACCGTCGAAAGGGACCGATATGACCGGCGACATCACAGGCGGCGAATCGCACGCGGTCGTCCGCACCGACCGGCCCGAACGGTACGGCAAACAACTCGTATCCCACCTCGGACGCCGCAACGGCGGCGAGTGGACACCGGACACACGATCCGGCTGGATCGACCTGGCCGGCGGCCGGGCGACGGTGACCGCCGGAGAAGGCGAACTACACCTGCACCTCGTCGCCGAATCCGGCGAGCTGCCCCGACTGGAAGACGTCGTCGGAAGGCATCTCGTCAGATTCGGCGAACGTGACGGTCTGACAGTGGCATGGGTAAGGGGTGATCAGGTGCCGACGTAGGCCGCGAGGTGCTCGCCGGTGAGGGTGGAGCGGGCGGACACCAGATCCTCCGGACTGCCCTCGAACACGATCCGGCCGCCGTCGTGGCCGGCGCCCGGGCCGAGGTCGATGATCCAGTCGGCGTGCGCCATGACCGCCTGGTGATGCTCGATGACGATGACCGATTTACCGGAGTCGACGAGCCGGTCGAGCAGCCCCAGCAGTTGTTCGACGTCGGCGAGGTGAAGGCCGGTGGTCGGCTCGTCGAGGACGTAGACGTCGCCCTTCTCGGCCATGGCAGTGGCCAGCTTGAGCCGCTGACGCTCGCCGCCGGACAGCGTGGTGAGCGGCTGTCCGAGGCTGAGGTAGCCGAGCCCGACGTCGGCGAGCCGCTGCAGGATCTTGTGAGCCGCCGGGATCCGCGCCTCGCCGGCACCGAAGAACTCCTCGGCCTCGGCCACCGGCATCGCGAGCACTTCGGCGATATTCCGGCCGCCCAGCGTGTACTCGAGCACCGACGCTTGGAACCGCTTCCCCTCGCACTCCTCGCAGGGGGATTCGACGGTGGCCATGACGCCCAGGTCGGTGTAGATGACACCGGCGCCGTTGCAGGTGGGGCAGGCGCCCTCGGAGTTGGAACTGAAGAGTGCCGGCTTCACGCCGTTGGCCTTCGCGAACGCCTTGCGGATCGGATCGAGCAGCCCGGTGTAGGTCGCCGGGTTGCTGCGCCGGGAGCCCTTGATCGCGCCCTGGTCGATCGAGACCACCCCGTCCCGCCCGGACACCGAGCCGTCGATCAGCGAGCTCTTGCCGGAGCCCGCGACGCCCGTGACCACGCAGAGCACCCCGAGCGGGATGTCGACGTCCACGTCCTGCAGGTTGTGCGAGGACGCGCCGCGGATCTCCAGCGCATCGGACGACGAACGCACCGATTCCTTGACCACCGCCCGGTCGTCGAAGTGACGGCCGGTCGTGGTGTCACTCCCCCGCAACCCCTCCACGGTGCCCTCGAAGCAGACGGTGCCGCCCGCCGTACCGGCGCCGGGGCCGAGGTCGACGACGTGGTCGGCGATCACGATCGTCTCCGGCTTGTGCTCCACGACGAGCACCGTGTTGCCCTTGTCCCGCAGCTGCAGCAGCAGGGCGTTCATCCGCTCGATGTCGTGCGGGTGCAGGCCGATGGTCGGCTCGTCGAAGACATACGTGACGTCGGTGAGCGACGAGCCGAGGTGTCGGATCATCTTGGTGCGCTGCGCCTCGCCGCCCGACAGCGTGCCCGCCGGTCGGTCCAGCGAGAGGTACCCCAACCCGATCTCCGTGAACGAGTCGAGGAGGTGCCGCAGCGCCGTCAGCAGCGGCGCCACCGACGGCTCCTTCAGGTCCCGGACCCAGTCGGCGAGGTCGCTGATCTGCATAGCGCAGGCGTCGGCGATATTGATGCCCTCGATCTTCGACGATCGAGCCCCCTCATTGAGCCGGGTGCCGTCGCACTCGGGGCAGGTGGTGAACGTGATCGCCCGCTCCACGAACGCGCGGATATGCGGCTGCATCGCGTCGACGTCCTTGGCCAGGAACGACTTCTGTATCTGGGGAATCAGCCCCGAGTACGTCAGGTTGACCCCCTCGACCTTGATCTTGGTCGGCTCCTTGTAGAGGAGGTCGTTCAGCTCCCTCTTGGTGTACTTGCTGATCGGCTTGTCGGGGTTGAAATAGCCACAGCCGCGGTAGATCCGGCCGTACCAGCCGTCCATGCTGTAGCCGGGGATCGTGAGCGCGTTCTCGTTGAGGGACTTGCTGTCGTCGTACAGCGCGGTCAGGTCGAAGTCGGTGACCGACCCCCGGCCCTCGCAGCGCGGGCACATGCCGCCGGTGATGCTGAAGCTCCGCCGCTCCTTCGTCTCACGGCCACCGCGCTCGATGGTGACCGCGCCCGCGCCCGAGATCGACGCGACGTTGAAGGAGAACGCCTGGGGCGAGCCGATGTGCGGCTGCCCGAGCCGGCTGAACAGGATGCGCAGCATCGCATTCGCGTCGGTGGCGGTCCCCACGGTGGAGCGGGGATTCGATCCCATCCGTTCCTGGTCGACGATGATCGCCGTCGTCAGGCCCTCCAGTACGTCGACCTCCGGCCGAGCCAGGGTCGGCATGAAACCCTGCACGAAGGAGCTGTAGGTCTCGTTGATCATCCGCTGCGACTCCGCGGCGATCGTGGCGAACACCAGCGAGCTCTTGCCCGAGCCGGAGACACCGGTGAACACCGTCAGCCGGCGCTTCGGGAGCTCGACACTGATGTCCTTGAGGTTGTTCTCGCGGGCGCCGTGCACGCGGATGAGATCGTGACTGTCGGCAGCGTGCAGATCGGGCGACTCCGAATCTTCCCGTCGCTTCGCACGCCCCGTCGTGTCCGCCTTCGTGGCCATGCTCATCGTGTCTCCCTCTGTTGGGCGGAGCCGCCTTCGCGGTCTCCGTCGGCGTCGATCAGCGCAGTTCCTGGATACGAACCATGTTGCCCGCGGGATCGCGGAAGGCGCAGTCACGGACTCCGTACGGCTGCTCGGTCGGCTCCTGGACGACCTCCGCGGAGTCGCTGGCCTGCAGCTTCTCGAAGACGCCGTCGAGATTCCTGGTGGCCAGGTTGATGGCCGCGTAGGTGCCCTTGGCCATCATCTCGGCGATGGTGCGGCGCTCGTCGTCGGTGATGCCGGGGTCGGCGGCCGGCGGATGCAGGACGATGGACGTGCCGGGCTGGTCGGCCGGGCCGACCGTGATCCAGCGCATCCCGTTGTATCCGACGTCGTTGCGAACCTCGAAGCCGAGAGTGTCGCGATAGAAGGCCAACGCGGCGTCCGGGTCGTCCTGCGGGAGGTAGGTCTGGTGAATTGTGATGTCCATGGGATCACGATAATTACGAATCGGCGCCCTGCGCTTCTCGATTCCTGATCGGTCTGGTGA
>Ga0247820_10002005_pt1 | contig 11491 bp, 10 predicted proteins | sample 13C_Glucose_Day1_2_FD_192480 | JGI IMG/M metagenome (GOLD analysis project Ga0247820, IMG submission 192480) | Soil microbial communities from agricultural site in Penn Yan, New York, United States - 13C_Glucose_Day14 | ecosystem: Environmental > Terrestrial > Soil > Agricultural land | place...
CAATGATCCGGGCCGCAACGAACAACAGGTCCGACACCCGGTTGATATAGGGCAGCCCCACCCCCTCCAGCGGCTCCAGCGCATTCAGCTGCTGGCAACGCCGTTCCGCCGCCCGCGCCGCGCTGCGGCAGACATGGGCCTGGGCCACCAGCATCGAGCCCCCGGGCAGGATGAAGTTCTTCAGCGGCCCCAACTCTTCGTTCCAGCGGTCGATGGCCGCCTCCAGGCGCTCCACCTCGGCAGTGTTCAACGCCTGGTAGCTGGGCATCGCCAGCTCCCCGCCAAGGTCGAACAAGCGGTGCTGACAAGGCACCAGTACCTCGATCAGCTCGCCAAGCCCGGCCTCGGCCAGCCCGGCCAGCAGCACGCCCAACTGGCTGTTGAGGCTGTCCACCTCGCCGATCGCCTCGATCCGCGGATGGTCCTTGGGCACTCGGCGCCCGTCGCCCAGGCCGGTTTCGCCTTTGTCGCCGGTGCGGGTGTAGATCTTCGACAGGCGATAGCCCATGTCATGTCTCCGTCTGAGTAGTGCTCGGCTGGGCCGGGCTCAGGGGCAGGCGCAGGGTGAAGCAGGTGCCCTGGCCGGGGGTGGACTGCACCTCCATCTGCCCCTTGTGGTTGTTGGTGATGATGAAGTACGACACCGACAGGCCCAGGCCGGTGCCCTGGCCAATCTCCTTGGTGGTGAAGAACGGCTCGAAGGTGCGCTTGCGCACCGTCTCGGGCATGCCAACGCCATTGTCCTCGACCTGGATCTCCGCCCACGGTGGGTTGAGCCGCGTGCGCAGGATGATGCGCCCAGGTTCGCTGGGCTGCGGGCGTTGGTGGATGGCCTGGGCGGCGTTCTTCAGCAGGTTGAGCAGCACTTGCTCCAGCTCGTTGGCGGTGCAGGGCACCGGGCCCAGTTGCGGGTCGAACTGGCGGACGATGGCCTGGCCCTTGAAGTCGAAGCCGATGGCCAGGTCGAAGTCGTTGCCGGCGATCTCCACGGCCTGGTCGATCAGCGCCGGCAGCTCGCAAGGGGCCAACTGGCGGTTGCTGCGGCGGCTGAAGCTGAGCATGTGGGTGACGATCTTGGCCGCCCGGGCGCCAGCCTGCTGGATGCCGTCGAGCAGTTGCGGCACTTCGCGGCTCTCCAGATAGCGGTTGACGGCCGGCAGGTCGATGCCCAGCTCGTCGGCCTGTTCCTGGTTGCGCGGCAGGTCTGGCGACAGGCGCCGGCGAATGTTCTGCACATTGTGCAGGATGGCGCCCAGCGGGTTGTTGATCTCGTGGGCCATGCCCGCGGCCAGGCCGCCGACCGAGAGCATCTTTTCCGACTGCACCATCATTTCTTCCAGGGACAGGCGCTGGGTGATGTCGTCGATGCGGATCACCACGCCACGTCCAGCGCCACCCATCAGCGGGTAGAAGGTCAGGGCATAGTGGCGCAGGTCCTCGCCCTTGGGCCAGGTGACCCGCTCGATCTTGGCCACCCGGTGTTTCTCCACGCTCTCCTTGAGCTGCGGCAGGAAGGGCTTGAGCGGCTCGAAGGCGAGGAACACCGGCTGGTTCAGCGCTTCGTCCAGCGGTGTGCCGGAGAGCACCGTGGCCTCGTGGTTCCACTGGGTGACGTAGAGCTGCTCGTCGAGGGCAATCAGTGCCGAGGGCATGGAGTCGATGATGCTGTTCAGGTAGTTCTGAAAGCCCGTGAGTTTTTTCTCGATCTTGCTGCGCACCTGGACTTCAAGTTCCAGCTTGCGGTTGGTGTGACGGGTTTCCTCGGCCAGGCCCTGGGCCTGGTCGTAGGCGTCCTGGAACTCGTCGCGGGTGCGCTTGAGCTGCTGCTCGCGGGCCTCGATGCGCGACAGCATGGTGTTGAACGCCTCGGCCAGACTGCCGATCTCGTCATCGTTGCCGCGTTTGGCGCGCAGGGCATAGCTCTCCTCGCGAGTAACCTGGCGGGTCAGCTCTTCGAGGCGATTGATCGGCACGGTGATCAGGCGCTTGATCTGCCGGGCGATGACCAGCCACAGCATTATGCTGAACACCAGGATGGCCAGGCTGGCGGAGAGCGTGCCGGTGTAGAACGCGGTGGGCAGCTCGCTGCTGGCCACCAGCAGCAGGTGCGCGGGCGGGGCGGCGCTGCGCGGCAGGCGGATCAGCTGGGTGCTGCGAAACTCCATCAGGCGCCAGCCATCGATGTTGCGGTAGCGCTTGGGCAGGGTCAGCGGGTCGCCGTGCTGCAGCTGGGCCAGCATCTGCCCGTCGCCGCCATAGATCGCGGCGGCGCGCAACGGCGAGTAGCTGTCGAGCTCCTTGAGCAGCGCCGTGGCGTTCTGTGTCGAGTCGCCGGCGCGCGCGGACAGCTGCGGGTTGGAGACCAGCCGGCCGATGGTCTGCAGGGCCTGGGGCGCCATGCTCTCCTGGGTGATCCAGTAGGCGGCGCTGATGAAGGCAAGGTTGGCCACCAGCAGGATGGTCACCAGTAGCACCAGCAGGGCCGCCAGCAGTTTCTGCCCGACCGGGAGGTTTTCCAGGCGTTGACGCAAGGTCATGGGTGAAGAGGTGTCCTGTCCTGTGGATAAAGGGCGTCAGTCGCTGCGCAAACCGCGCGCCTCGAGGTTTACCGCCAGGCGCCGGCGCAACTTTTCCAGATGCGGCACGCTGGCGCCATGCCGTGCGGCGGCGCGGCAGGCGTGGCCGAGCAGGTAGTGGACCTCGGTGCGTCGGCCATGGCGAACGTCCTGGTACATGGAAGAGTAGTTGGCCGCAGTGGCGATGATCACCCGCTGCACTTCCTCGTGCAGGTCGTTGGCGGCCTCGGGCTGGCCGCAGCGGCGCAGCAGGTCGGCCAGTTCGTCGCACAGTTGGTCGACTTCGGCCAGGTGGCCAAGCAGGCCGCCGTTCTGGCAGTCGTGCAGTACGGTGAGCGGATTGATCGCGCAGTTGAGCGCTAGCTTGCGCCACAGGCGGGTAGGGATGTCGAGCGCCCATTGGGCCGGGATGCCGGCGTCGTGCAGGTCTGTGAACCAGGACGGGAGATTGGGATTGGCCGGGTCGCCCAGCCAGTTGAAGCCGTGGCCGGCGAAGCGCACCTGCCAGTCGGCCTCGCGGAACGCGCCCTCGGTGCTGGAGGCGAAGATGCAGCGGGCGTGGGGCACCTGGTCGGCGACTTCGTCCTGGCTGCCCAGGCCGTTCTGCAACAGCACCAGCTCGGCGCCGTTGGCCAGCCGCGGGGCCAGACGGGCCACGGCGGGCGCGGCGTCGTAGGCCTTGCAGGCGACCAGCAGGCGATGGATCGGGCCGCGGGCGTCGGCAGTCTCCGCGGGGATCGCGTAGTGGTGGGCGCCGTTCTGTTCGACCAGGGTCAGCCCACCGCCGTGCTCATAGGCGGCCAGACGCTGTTGGTCGCGCAGGATCAGGCGGACCGCCTTGCCGGCGCGGGCCAGGCGACAGGCCCAGAGGCTGCCGAGGCTGCCGGCGCCGAGAATATGCCAGGTGCTGCTCATCTGCGTTTCGCAACCCGTTATAATGAGTCCGCATTTTAACCATCAAACCCGACGCGCTCCATCTTCAGGCCGAGCGCGCTTTTTTTTATGGAGAACAACCATGCCTTCGTTCGACGTGGTATCGGAACTGGACAAGCACGAAGTGCAGAACGCCGTCGAAAACGCCATCAAGGAGCTCGACCGCCGTTACGACCTCAAAGGCAAGGGCAGCTTCGAGTTCAAGGAGAAGGAGCAGACCGTACTGCTGACTGCCGAGGCCGAGTTCCAGCTCGAGGCGATGATCGAGATCCTGCGCTTGGCGCTGGTCAAGCGCAAGATCGACGTCAAATGCCTGGAAGCCAAGGACGCCTATGCCTCCGGTAAGGAAATGAAGCAGGAAGCCAAGTTCCGCGAAGGCATCGACAAGGAGCTGGCGAAGAAGATCGTCGCTCACATCAAGGACGCCAAGCTCAAGGTCCAGGCCGCCATTCAGGGCGAGCAGGTACGTGTTACCGGCAAGAAGCGTGATGATCTGCAAGAGGCCATTGCTGCCTTGCGCGCCAAGGAATTCGACATGCCGCTGCAGTTCAACAACTTCCGCGACTGATCCGCGGCGGCCCGGAACCTTGATGGCGCAGTGATGTCCATCGGGGTCCGGGCCGCTTGCTTTGCGTTGCCCGCCTCATTGTGTACTTGCCGTTCGGCATCAGGAGATAAACATGGATTTGAACGCTGAAGTCGATCAGCTGGTCCGCCAATCGCAAACCTGGCTCCCCTTGATCATGGAGTACGGCAGCCGCCTGTTGCTGGCGCTGCTGACTCTGGCCATCGGCTGGTGGATCATCAACAAGCTCAGCGCCCGCCTGGGCAAGCTGGTCGGCCTGCGTGCCGATGCGGCGCTGCAGGGCTTCATCAGCACCCTGGCCAACATCGTGCTGAAGGTGCTGCTGATGGTCAGCGTGGCCTCGATGATCGGCATCGAGACCACTTCGTTCGTCGCCGCCATCGGTGCCGCGGGCCTGGCCATCGGCCTGGCCCTGCAGGGGAGCCTGGCGAACTTCGCCGGCGGCGTGCTGATCCTGATGTTCCGTCCGTTCCGCATCGGTGACTGGATCGAGGCGCAAGGTGTCAGTGGCACCGTGGACAGCATCCAGATCTTCCACACCGTGCTGCGCACCGGTGACAACAAGACCGTGATCATGCCCAACGGCAGCCTGTCCAACGGCATCATCACCAACACCAACCGCCAGCCGACCCGCAAGGTGGTGTTCGACGTGGGCGTGGACTACGACGCCGACCTGCAGAAGGCGCGCAACGTGCTGCTGGAGCTGGCCCAGGATCCGCGCGTGCTGCAGGATCCGGCGCCACAGGCGGTGATCTCGACCCTGGGTGACAGCTCGATCACCGTGTCGCTGCGTATCTGGGTCAAGACTGCCGACTACTGGGACGTGCTGTTCATGCTCAACGAGCATGCCCGCGACCGTCTCAAGGCCGAAGGCATCGACATTCCGTTTCCGCAGCGGGTGATCCGCGTGGTGCAGGAGGCGGCGGTCCAGTAACGCCGCGTCGCTTCCTATCGCGGGGCAAGACCGCTCCCACATGGCCAGCAACGGTCTTGTGGGAGCGGGCTTGCCCCGCGATGCTTTTCAAGACCCTTACACTTGTTCACAGCCGGGTACTGTCATTTCTGGCATATACCTTGATCCTGCCTACAAACCCGATGTCCGCCATGAAACCTTTGCTGTATATCACTCCCTTGCGCGCCTTGCTGTTCGGTCTGACCCTGGCGCTGTTCGAACTGCTGACCTACCTCGCCAGCGACGCGGTCATGCCCGCCATGCCGGTGGTGGTTGGCGATCTTCAGGCCAGTCCCGAATACATTCCCCACGCCCTCAACCTCTACCTGCTGGGCGGGGTGCTGCTGCAATGGCTGATCGGCCCGCTGGCGGATCGCTATGGCCGGCGCCCCTTGCTGCTGGTCGGCTGCATCTTCTTCGGCCTGGCCTGCCTTGCAACCTTCTGGGCGCAGGACATCGGCCTGTTCAACCTGCTGCGCCTGCTGCAGGGCATCGGTCTGGGCTTCGTGGTCACGGTCAGCTATCCGGCGCTCAATGAGGCGTTCAGCGAGGCCGATGCGGTGCGCATGATGGCCCTGCTGGCCAATATCGCCCTGCTGTCGCCGCTGCTCGGCCCGCTGGTGGGTACCTTGATGCTGCAGTGGCTGGACTGGCGCTGGCTGTTCGTGGCGTTTGCCGCAGGCGCGGTGCTGTGCTGGTTGCTGCTCTACCGGCTGATGCCGGAAACCCTTGGCGTGGAGCGGCGCGACGGTTCGCGCCTGCCGTTTACGCCCATCCACCTGCTGCCGTTGCTGGCTGGCTACGGCCAGTTGCTGGGCAATCGGCGCTTCGTGGCCGGCAGTGCGGCGCTGGGGTTGGTGGGGCTGCCGCTGATTGGCTGGATCGGCCTGTCGCCAGTGTTGCTGATCCATGACGAAGGCCTGAGCACCCTGGAATACGCGCTGTGGCAGCTGCCGGTGTTCGGCGGGCTGATCATGGGCAACCTGATCATCAACCGCATCGCCGATCGCTACCCGCTGCCGGCACTGGTGCGCGGGGCCCTGTGGCCATACCTGGCGGGGCTGTCGCTGATGGTCGCGGCGACCTGGTATTGGCCGACGGTTCCCAGCGTGGTGGCCGGCATGTCGCTGTACGCGCTGGGCCTGGGCGTGGCCAACGCCGTGCTGTACCGCATGACGCTGTTCTCCAGCGAACAGAGCAAGGGCCTGGTATCGGCGATGCTGGGGATGATCACCATCGCCTTGCTGGGGCTGGGCGGCGCGGTGTTGGCGATGCTCGGCGCGGGTGCGGGCCTGATGCACTTTGCCGTGGCGGCGGGCGTGGCGGGGGCACTGGCGTTGTGGCCATTGTGGTTCGTGGTGGGCAGGCGTTCGGGGGAAGGGGCTGTCACTCAGTAAACCCGAGTCCTGTAGGAGCGGCCTTGCGCCGCGAAAGGGGCGCAGCGCGCCCCCTGGCAATAGTCATGGACGCTCTGATTGCCAGGGCCGCTATGCGGCCCTTTCGCGGCACAAGGCCGCTCCTACAGGTCAGGGTTGCTCGGCGGTCGAGTTATTCACCGGCACCGGCTTTCCCCGACCAACCTCCTGCCGCCAGTGCAGGGCGATCAGCACCAGCGTCGGCACGCCGAGCAGCGCGGTGATCAGGAAGAAGTCGTGGTAGCCGAACTTCTCCACCATCACCCCGGAATAGCCACCGATCAGGCGCGGCAGCAACAGCATGATCGAGCTCAGCAGGGCGTACTGGGTGGCCGAGAACTTCAGGTTGGTCAGGCTCGACAGGTAGGCGACGAAGGCCGACGTGGCCAGCCCCGAGCTGAAGTTGTCCAGCGAAATGGTCACCACCAGCATTTCCAGGTTCGGGCCCATGTCGGCCAGCATCAGGAACAGGATGTTGGTCGCCGCCGAGGCCGCGCCGCCGATGAACAGGATCGGCAGGATGCCGAAACGCACGATCAGCAGGCCACCGGCACCGGCGCCGACCAGGGTCATGATCAGGCCGAAGATCTTGCTGACGCTGGCGATCTGGTCCTTGGTGAAGCCCATGTCGATATAGAACACGTTGGCCATCACGCCCATCACCGTGTCGGACATGCGGTAGGTGGCGATCAGCCCGAGCAGCAGCAGGGCCTGCCAGCGGTAGCGCGCGATGAAGTCGTTGACCGGTGTGAGCACCGGTGCCAGGCCGCGTCGGCCCAGGGACGACAGGCACGCCCAGGTCAGCAGCACGTAGAGGATCAGGCGCAGGAAGGCGCGGTCCTCGAGCAGCAGGTCGAGCATGGTCGAGTCGCCGAACACCACGCTGGCCCAGTCGGTGTTGAACAGCTGGGTGAAGCTGGCGGGCACCGAGACCAGCAGGATGATCAGCACGAACACCGAGGCCAGCTGGTGCATAAGCCCGTAGCGGGCCGCCGACAGCTGGGTGCGCAGGGGCACCGGCGGTTCGCGCATCACCAGGGTGGTGAACAGCGCGGGCAGCATCAGCACGCCGAACAGCACGTAGGTGCCGGTCCAGGCCTGGTGCAGGTAGCTGAATCCGGTGGAGCCGAACCACTCGGCGAAGAACAGCGCACCGGCGGTGGCGAGCAGGGCGGCAACCCGGTATCCGGCCATGTAGCTGGCGGCCAGGGCGGCCTGGCGCTGATCGTCGGCGATCTCCAGGCGGTAGGCGTCGACGGCAATGTCCTGGGTGGCGGAGGCGAAGGCCACCAGCACCGCCAGGGCAATCAGCCACGACAGGTGCTTCTGCGGGTCGCAGAAGCCCATGCCGATCAGCCCGAGCACCACCAGCACCTGGGACAACAGCAGCCACGAACGACGACGGCCCATGCCGCCGAGCAGCGGCAGGCGCCATTGGTCGAGCAGCGGCGACCAGACCCACTTGAAGGCGTACGCCAGGCCGATCAGGCTGGCATAGCCGATGGTCTCGCGCGCCACACCCGCCTCGCGCAGCCAGACCGAAAGCGTCGAGAACACCAGCATGTACGGCAGGCCGGCGGCGAATCCGAGCAGCAAAAGCACCAAAGTTGACGGGCTGGCATAGGCAGCGAGCGCAGCGCGCCAGGTTTTACGGGGCATGGGCCAACATCTGCCTCAAGGTTTGCGAAAACAAAGCGCGCACTCTAACCGCTGTGCTCCATTGGACGCCAGCCATGGCGCGCCATATCCACACGATTATTGGCCACATTCACCCCTTCTGCGCGTAGACGGGCGCGTTGTTCGTCGCCCGACGGCGTGCCCAGGGCCAGGCTCAGCCGACCGCCGGCACCCAGCACCCGGTGCCAGGGCAGGCGGGTGTCCGCCGGCAACTGCCCGAGGGTACGCCCGACCCAGCGTGCGGCACGGCCGAGGCCGGCCAGTTCGGCCAGCTGCCCGTAGCTGACCACCTTGCCGGCGGGCACCTGGCCCAGCACCGAGTACAGTGCCATTCGTCGGGCCTCTGCGTCTTCCGGCGGGGAGGGTGGCGGCATGGACATCACGGGGTACCTGGCCTGCGGATGAAACCGGACAGGCGGTCCGGGCAAATGCGAGTGGAACTCATCGGCATGGTCTGGGTCTGTCCTTGCTCAGGTTGTCGGTATCTGGATAATGCCCGGCTTTTTCGTCGAATCGAACCCATATTGCGCTTATGTCTTCTAGAACCCTGCTTTGCCTCATCACCGCGTCCCTCTGTACTCCCGTGCTCGCCGACACCGTGTGGATGAAGAACGGTGACCGCCTGAGCGGCAAGATCAAGGTCTTCGACGGCGGCAAGCTGCTGCTGGAGACGCCCTATGGCGGTTCGATCGCCCTGGACTGGAAACAGGTGAAGACGCTGGAGAGCGACCAGGAACTGCTGGTCAAGCAGGACGCCTACTCCGGCGAGAAGGCCAAGTCGCTCAAGGCCGCCGAACCGGGCAAGGTGACCCTGGCCAACGGCGATGCGCCGAAGACCGTCGAGCTGGCCAGCATCGAGCAGATCATGAAGCCACGGCCGGTGGTCGAGGACTTCCTGTGGAAGGGCAATGTCGATGTGGCGATGGACTACAAGCGCGCCGAGAACAATACCGACGACTACGACGTCAGCTTCAAGACCACTGCCCGCCACGGTCGTTGGCGGCACAACGCCGAGGGCGAGTACAACCGCGAGACCAAGGACGACGTCACCACCACCAACAACTGGAGCGCCGAGTACGCCCTGGACCGCTTCATCACCGAGAAGTGGTTCTGGCAGGGGCGCCTGGAGTACAAGCGCGACCATATCGAGGACCTGGCGCGCCAGCGTACCGTTGGTACCGGCCCAGGCTACCAGTTCTGGGATGACGAGCTGGGCGCGTTCTCGCTCGGTTCGCTGATCAACCGAACCGATTTCGAATACCGCGATGGCGGCAAGGACAACTTCTATTCCGCTGCGGTGAAGTGGGACTACAACCGCTACCTGATCGGCAAGAAGGTGGAGTTCTTCACCAATGGCGAGGTCGGCAAGCCGCTGGGCGGTGTGGCCGAGTACGCGCTGGATGCCGAGATGGGGCTGCGTTACAAGGTGACCGAGTGGGCTTCGCTCAACCTGAAGGCGGAGAAGGACCTGATCAAGGGCACCCGCGACAGCGACCTGGACAAGACCCGCTATACCGCCGGGTTTGGTGTTACCTGGTAAGTCGATCCGGTAAAGCGCTGTGCGTGCTCTTTGTAGGAGCGGCCTTGCGCCGCGAAAGGGCCGCAAGGCGGCCCCGGCGATGTCTGCCTCATCGCTGAGATCCTGGGGCTGCTATGCAGCCCTTTCGCGGCACAAGGCCGCTCCTACAGGGATATGCGTAGATCTACACGGCAGCGGACCCAGTGGCAGCGGCGGGTGATAATGCTTATCTTGTCACCCATCCAGTCTGTCGCCAGGAGACTCTCCAGTGAGTACCAACGCCCTCCGCCCCGCCCGGGAACTGCTGCTCAAGGAATATCGTGGCGTTCTCTCGACCCACTCCAAGTCCATGCCCGGCTATCCCTTCGGCTCGGTGGTGCCTTATTGCCTGGACGCCGAGGGCCATCCGCTGATCCTCATCAGCCGTATCGCCCAGCACACCCACAACCTGCAGAAAGACCCCAAATGTTCGCTGCTGGTGGGCGAGCGCGATGCCGAGGACGTCCAGGCAGTCGGGCGCCTGACGGTGATGGCCGAGGCGCGCAAGCTGAGCGACGACGCGGCCATCGAGGCTGCCGCGGCCCGCTACTACCGGTACTTCCCTGAGTCGGCCAATTACCACAAGGCCCACGACTTCGATTTCTGGGTGCTCGAGCCGGTACGCCACCGCTACATCGGCGGTTTCGGTGCGATCCACTGGCTCGACCAGGTGACCCTGGCCAACCCGTTTGCGGGCGAGGCCGAAAAAAGCATGATCGAGCACATGAACGATGACCATGCCAATGCCATTGATCACTACGTAAAACTGGCGGGGTTGCCGCGCTCGGCGCACATGGTCGGCATCGACAGCGAGGGCATGCACCTGCGTATTGGCCAGGGCATTTACTGGCTGCCTTTCCCGTCTAGTTGCAATACGCCGACACAAGTCCGTGAGGCCTTGGTTTTGCTGGCGCGCGCTGACAAATGGCCGGATTCGACGCAGGTCGAGGGTTGAAAACAGGCGTCGAGGCATCCATCTGATGGTCTTACAGGAAGACTCTCTTCCGTCGAGGAACCCTTGATGCGTGCTTTTCTACTGCTGTTGTTGCTTTTCCCCGTGCTGGAGCTGTTCGTCTTCGTCAAGGTCAGCGCGGCCATCGGTTTCTTTCCGGCGCTGCTGTTGATCATCGCCGGTTCCGCCCTGGGTGTGCTGGTGATGCGTGTGGCCGGCCTGGCCACCGCCCTGCGTGCCCGGGCGAGCCTGCAGCGCGGCGAGCTGCCAGCTGAGGACATGTTCCAGGGCTTGATGCTCGCCGTCGGTGGTGGCCTGCTGCTGTTGCCAGGCTTCATCAGCGATGTGCTGGGTCTACTCTGTCTGCTGCCGTTCACCCGCCGCCTGGTGGCCGGCAAGCTGCGTCGCCGTGCTGAGGAGCAGACCCTGCGCCAGCGGGCGTTCCAGGATGACCCATTCCAGGCCCAGCCCCGCGATGGTGGCCATCGTCCGAACGTGATCGAGGGCGAGTACGAACGCCGCGACAAGTAACCCGCGAAAAGGTCTCCCACGATGATTCTCACACCTTATGAAAATTTTTCTTTAGCAAGCCTTGTAATCGAATATCCCGGCCTCATGTATGTGTCACCGCAAGGTTTCTGGTGGCGACACCAGACATGACATAGGTGGTTCGCCCGGTGCGGGCCACGCCCGGCAACGCCGGATCGAATCAACCCGCCGGTGTCGACACCGGCCGATGAAAACCACAATTTGGGAGAGATCGACAATGAAGCTTCGTCCTCTGCATGACCGCGTCGTCATCCGTCGCAGCGAAGAAGAATCGAAAACCGCTGGCGGTATCG